>Ga0209148_1000394_pt1 | contig 51565 bp, 35 predicted proteins | sample AraplaCol_mMF_r2_2_FD_184288 | JGI IMG/M metagenome (GOLD analysis project Ga0209148, IMG submission 184288) | Arabidopsis root microbial communities from North Carolina, USA - plate scrape CL_Col_mMF_r2 (SPAdes) (version 2) | ecosystem: Host-associated > Plants > Roots > Endosphere | place...
TTTCTTCCCGCTGGGCGACCCGATCGGCCGCCTGCGCCGCCACCTCGTCAAGAAGGGCTGGTGGACGGACGCGGAGCACGAGGCCCTGCAGGCCGAACTGGAAGCCGAAGTCGTGGCCGCGCAGAAGGAAGCCGAGCGCCACGGCACGCTGATCGACGGCCGCGTGCCGAGCGCCGCGTCGATGTTCGAGGACGTCTACAAGGACATGCCCGAACACCTGCGCCGGCAACGCCAACAACTGGGGGTGTGAGGTGATGCGCGATATCGACAAGGACATCAAGACGACGCCGATGACGATGATCCAGGCCCTCCGGTCGGCCATGGACGTCATGCTCGGGCGCGACGACAACGTCGTCATCTACGGCCAGGACGTGGGCTATTTCGGCGGCGTGTTCCGCGTGACGGACGGCCTGCAGGCGAAATACGGCAAGCAGCGCGTGTTCGACGCGCCGATCTCGGAAGGCGGCATCGTCGGCACGGCCGTCGGCATGGCGGCGTACGGGTTGCGGCCCGTCGTCGAGATCCAGTTCGCCGACTATTTTTATCCGGCCACCGACCAGATCGTGTCGGAGGCGGCACGCCTGCGCTACCGCTCCGCGGGCGATTTCACGGCGCCGCTGACGATCCGCATGCCCTGCGGCGGCGGCATCTACGGCGGCCAGACCCACAGCCAGAGCCCGGAAGCATTCTTCACGCACGTGTGCGGCCTGCGCACCGTGATGCCGTCGAACCCGTACGATGCGAAAGGCCTGCTCATCGCGTCGATCGAGAACGACGACCCGGTCATCTTCCTGGAGCCGAAACGGCTGTACAACGGCCCGTTCGACGGCCACCACGACCGTCCTGTCGTCCCGTGGGCCCGGCACCCCAGGGGCGAGGTCCCGGACGGCTATTACACCGTCCCGCTGGACAAGGCCGCGGTGTTCCGCGCGGGTTCTGATCTGACCGTGCTCACCTACGGCACGATGGTGTGGGTGTCGGAAGCGGCCGCCAACGAAACCGGGATCGACGCCGAAATCATCGACCTGCGCACGTTGTGGCCACTCGACCTGGAGACGGTCGTGGCATCCGTGAAGAAGACCGGCCGCTGCGTCGTCGTCCACGAAGCGACGCGCACCAGCGGCTTCGGTGCGGAACTGGCCGCCCTCGTGCAGGAGCACTGCTTCTACCACCTGGAGGCGCCGATCGAACGCGTGACGGGCTGGGACACACCGTACCCGCACGCGCAGGAATGGGCGTATTTTCCGGGGCCGGACCGCGTGGGCGCGGCATTCAAGCGAGCGATGGAGGCTTGACCATATGGGTATGCATGTCATCAAGATGCCGGACCTTGGCGAAGGCATCGCGGAAGTGGAAGTCGTCGCGTGGCGCGTGCAGCCGGGCGACGCCGTCGTCGAGGACCAGATCCTGGCCGACGTCATGACCGACAAGGCGACCGTGGAGATTCCGTCGCCCGTGCACGGGACGGTGGTCGCGCTGGGCGGCAAGGTGGGCGAATCGCTGGCCGTCGGTGCGGAACTGATCCGGCTCGACGTGGAGGGCGCGGGCAATGCGCCGGCGGCAGCGGCAGCGGCACCGGCACCGGCGGCGGCCGCCGCCGAGCCGGTCGCCGAGCCGGTCGACGTGCCGCACGGCTTCGTCCCGGAGCCGCCGCGCGTGGCGGAAGCGGCGGCAAGCGGCGCGCGGGCGGACGCCGCCGTCGCCGCGCCCACGCCCGCGCCCGCGCCCAGGCCCACGCGCGTGCCCACATCCGCGCCCACATCCGCGCCCGCCGCGCGCGCCGCGGGCGAAAAACCGCTGGCCGCGCCGGCCGTGCGCAAGCGCGCCTGGGACCTCGGCATCGAACTGCAATACGTCGCCGGCAGCGGCCCGGCGGGACGCATCACCCACGCCGACCTCGACGCGCACGTGGCCGGCCAGCGGCGCGGACACGCGGCCGCTTCGAACGGACGCTATGCGGAACTGGAGGGCGAAGAAGCCGTCCCCGTGATCGGCCTGCGCCGCAAGATCGCCGAGAAGATGCAGCTGGCAAAGCGGCAGATCCCCCATTTCACCTACGTCGAGGAAGTCGACGTGACGGAGCTGGAAGCCCTGCGCGGCCAGCTGAACGCGCGCTACGGCGACGAGCGCGGCAAGCTCACGCTGCTGCCGCTGCTGATGCGCGCCGTCGTCCTCGCCGTGCGCAGATTCCCCGACGTGAACGCGCGCGTGACAGAAGAAAACGGCGACCAGGCCAACGTCGTCACGCGCTACCAGGCGGTGCACATCGGCATCGCGACGCAGACGGACGCCGGCCTGATGGTGCCCGTGGTGCGCCACGCCGAAGCGCGCGACCCGTGGGCCAGCGCGACGGAAATCGCGCGGCTGGCCGATGCGGCCCGCCACGGCAAGGCGGCGCGCGACGAGCTGTCCGGCTCGACGATCACCATCACGAGCCTCGGCGCCCTGGGGGGCATCGTCAGCACGCCCGTCATCAACCATCCGGAAGTGGCGATCGTGGGCGTGAACCGCATCGTCGACCGGCCCGTCATCCGGGATGGCGGGATGGTGGCGCGCAAGCTGATGAACCTGTCGTCCTCGTTCGACCACCGCGTGATCGACGGCATGGTGGCGGCGCAGTTCATCCAGGCGATCCGCGGCTACCTCGAGTCGCCGGCCACCCTGTTCGTGGAGTGAACGCATGGGACTGAACACGGAACACACCACCCTGCTCGTCGTCGGCGGCGGCCCGGGCGGGTACGTCGCCGCGATCCGCGCCGGCCAACTGGGCATCCCGACCGTGCTCGTCGAAGGCGCCGACCTGGGCGGCACGTGCCTGAACATCGGCTGCATCCCGTCGAAGGCCCTGATCCACGCGGCCGACGCGTTTCACCAGGCATCAAGCTACGCGGGCGAATCGCCACTCGGCATCCGCGCGGGCGCCCCGACCATCGACGTCGCGCGGACGGTCGCGTGGAAGGACGGCATCGTCAAGCGGCTGACGGGCGGCGTCGGCGCGCTGCTGACCAAGAACGGCGTGAAGGTCGTGCGGGGCTGGGCGCGCATCGTGGACGGCAAGACGGTGGACGTGGCCCTGGGCGACGACACGCTGCGCATCCGCTGCGAACACCTGCTGCTGGCCACGGGGTCGCTGCCCGTCGAACTGCCGTCCATGCCGTTCGGCGGCGACGTCGTGTCGTCGACGGAAGCGCTGGCCCCGGCTACGCTGCCCGGGCACCTGGTCGTCGTGGGCGCCGGCTACATCGGACTGGAGCTGGGCATCGCCTACCGCAAGCTGGGCGTGCGGGTCACGGTCGTGGAAGCGGCCGGGCGCGTGCTGCCCGCCTACGACGACGAGCTCGTGAAGCCCGTCGCGGCGAGCCTCGAGCGCCTTGGCATCGCCGTCCACCTGGAGGCGAGCGTGCTGGGCCTGGCCGACGACGGCCGCGGCGTGCGCATCAAGAACGGCGGCGGCGTGGACACCGTGCTCGCGGCCGACCGCGTGCTGGTGGCCGTGGGCCGCCGTCCGCGCACGGAAGGCTATGGGCTGGAGAGCCTGCTGCTCGACATGAATGGGCGCTTCGTCCGCATCGACAACCAGTGCCGCACGTCGATGCGCAACGTGTGGGCCATCGGCGACCTGACGGGCGAACCGATGCTCGCGCACCGTGCGATGGCGCAGGGCGAGATGGTGGCCGAGATCGTCGCCGGCAAACGCCGCCATTTCACGCCGGCCGCGATTCCCGCCGTCTGCTTCACCGACCCGGAAGTGGTCGTCGTGGGCATGACCCCGCATGGCGCCGCGCAGCAGGGCATCGCCTGCATCGGCGCGAGCTTCCCGTTCGCCGCCAACGGCCGCGCGCTGACGCTGGCGGCGACTGACGGCTTCGTGCGCGTCGTCGCGCGCAAGGACAACCACGTGATCGTCGGGTGGCAGGCCGTGGGCGGGGCCGTGTCCGAGTTGTCGGCCGCGTTCGTGCAATCCATCGAAATGGGCGCGCAGCTCGAGGACATCGCCGGCACGATCCACGCGCATCCGACCCTGGGCGAAGCCGTGCAGGAGGCGGCGCTCAGGGCGCTGGGGCACGCCTTGCACATTTGACGCGGCCGGGGCGCGGAAACGCACGGGCGAATCCACGTCGCCCCCGACGCGTTTTCCCCCGTGCCGCGCACCAGACCGCTGGCACGCCCCCGATCCCGGACCAGGCCCGGGCCTTGCTCGATGTTATTTGCGTGCGCGCCCGCCGCCCTGCTCCGTGTCGCCCTCCGACTGGCGGCTGCCCGCGTTGCCGGTACTCAGGCTGCCGATGCCGCCGAGTCCGGTCTGCAGTTCGCCCGCTTCCTCGCCGACATAACCTCCACTGTCGCGTTCGGCGTCGCCGCTCAGCAGGTCGTCCGTGCGGCCTTTTTGCAGGTTGCCGCCGGTATCCGACCGTGCGTTGGTGCCGGCGCCGCCGGTGCCGCCCGCGCCCAGCGTGCCGGCCGCGCTCGTGCCGTCCTTGGTCACCTGGTCGTAGTTGCGCCCTTTGGCGTCCTTGCCTTCGCTCTGCATGGCCATGAGGTTCTCCATTCGTTCGCGTCGACACCATCTTAACCCTCCGGCGCGGGCGGGCTATAGGCATGGACCCGGCTGGCTTGTAGGACATGTCGGGCGAGAATGCGCGCAGGATATGCTATAAAAGTGTGTTGCACAAATTGAAAAACGAATGAACGCACCGAACATCCTCGTGATCTATGCCCACCCGGCGCCGCACCGCTCGCCCGTCCACCGCCGCCTGGCCGACACGGCCAGCGCGCTTCCCGGCGTCGAAGTGCGCGACCTGTACGGCATCTACCCCGATTTCGACATCGACGGCGACCACGAACGGGCCCTCCTGCGCGCCGCCCGGCTGCTCGTCTTCCTGCACCCGTTCCGCTGGTACGGCATGCCTTCCCTCGTCAAGGAATGGATGGATGTCGTCCTCCAACCGGGTTGGGCCTACAACGACGACAACCACACGGGCGAATGCGCGCTGCGCGGCAAGAGTTTCTGGCTCGTCACGACGACGGGCAGCGGGCCGGACGCCTACCGGGCCGGCGGCCTGCACGGCCGGCCGTTCGCCGATTTCCTCGCGCCCTACGAGGCGACGGCCGCGCTGTGCGGGATGGACTGGATCGCGCCGCTCGTCATGCACGGGACGGCCTCGGTGTCCCCTGACGCCGTCGACGCCCACGCGGCCGAGTTCCGGCACCGGCTCGAAGGCTATGCCGGCCTCGCCGCGGCGGGACATGAGGAGCGCGGCCATGGAGCATAACTTGCTGCAGAACGCCGTCGTCTACCTCGGCGCCGCCGTGCTGGTGGTGCCGCTGGCGAAGCGGCTCGGCATGGGCGCCGTGCTGGGCTACCTCGTGGCCGGCATCCTGATCGGCCCGTTCGGCCTGCGCTTCGTCGCGGACGGCGAAGACGCCCTGCACTTCGCCGAATTCGGCGTCGTGCTGCTGCTGTTCCTCATCGGCCTGGAATTGGAGCCGGGCCGGCTGTGGGCGTTGCGGCGGCCGATTTTCGGCTGGGGCGGCGCCCAGGTCGCGGGCGTCGCGGCGGGACTGTTCGGCGCCGCGCTGCTGGCCGGGATCGATTGGAAAGTGGCGCTGATCGCGGGCCTCGGCCTGTCGCTGTCGTCGACGGCGATCGCCCTCGCGTCGCTGGAAGAACGCAACCTGATGCCGACGCCGGCCGGCCAGGCCGGTTTCGCCATCCTGCTGTTCCAGGACATCGCGGCGATCCCGATGATCGCGATCGTGCCGCTGCTCGGCGTACCCGAATCGGCCGGCGGCGGCGGCAATGCGTGGATCGCGGCGCTCAAGGTCGCGGGCGTGCTGGCGGGCCTCGTCGTCGCGGGCCGCTTCCTCCTGCGGCCGCTGCTGCGCATCATCGCCAAGACGGATGCGCGCGAGATCTTCACCGCGTTCGCGCTGCTGCTCGTCATCGCGATCTCGCTGCTGATGCAATGGGTCGGCGTGTCGATGGCCCTGGGCGCCTTCATGGCCGGCGTGCTGCTCGCCGATTCCGAATACCGCCACGCGCTCGAGACCGACCTCGAACCGTTCAAGGGCCTGCTGCTCGGGCTGTTCTTCATCGCCGTCGGCATGTCGGTCGACTTCGAGGTCTTCCTGGCCCAGCCGGGCCTCGTGCTGGCCCTCGTCGCCGGTTTCCTCGCCATCAAGGTCGCGGTGCTGTACGGCCTGTCGCGCACGCTGGACATCGCGCGCGGCCAGCACCTGCAGTTCGCGCTGCTGCTCGCGCAGGGCGGCGAATTCGCGTTCGTCGTGTTCGGCGCCGCGGCCACCGCGCGCGTGTTCGCGCCGGACGTGGCGTCGATCCTGGTCGTCGTGGTCGCGCTGTCGATGGTCGTCACGCCGCTCGCGCTGATGGCCTACGACCGGCTCGCCGCCAGGCGCGAATGCGCCGACCGCAAGCCCGAGGCCGACCGCATCGAGCCGAACGAGGACCACGTGATCGTCGCCGGCTTCGGCCGCTTCGGCCAGATCGTCGGGCGCTTCCTGCACGCGAACCACGTGCGCCTGACGGTGCTCGACCACGACCCGGACCAGATCGAGGTCCTGCGCCACTTCGGCTTCAAGGTGTTCTACGGCGATGCGACACGCCCCGACCTGCTGCGCGCGGCCGGCGCGGCGAAGGCGCGCGCCGTCGTCGTGGCCATCGACGACATCGAGGACAGCCTGAAACTCGTGGACGCCGTCCGGCGCGAGTACCCGCACCTGCCCGTGTTCGCGCGCGCCCGCAACGTCACGCATTATTATCAACTGATGGACCGCGGCGTGGAGCTGATCGAGCGCGAGACGTTCGAGGCGGCGCTGCGGCTGGGACGGTCCGTGATGACGGCGGGCCTCGGCCAGAGCCCGTACGCGACGCGCCAGGCGGCACTCAAGTTCAGGCGCTACAACAAGCAGACGCTCGACGCGGTCTACCCGTATTACAAGGACCGGGAGACGTTCGTATCGATGGCCAAGCAGGCGCGCGAGGAGCTGGAAGCGATGATTTCACGCGACCGCAAGGCGTTCGACGAGGAGACGGGCAGCGACTGGGATTAACGCACCTGGCGGGTTGCGTTGGGTGGGCACCCCGTGCCCGCGCGGACGTTTGCGCCATGTTGGCGGCACGCGTGGGCGGAGGGCCGCCCACCCTACGGCGCGGGTTGATCGGTCCACGTTGGCCCGGGTGTGGATGGCGTGCCGTCGGTCCAATCGAGCCGGTCGATGCACATGCGCCGCGCCGTCCGCGCCAGGTCCCACGCGTGGTACACGATCCACGTCGCGCCGCCGTCTGGCGACACGGTGAACGAGTTGTGTCCGGGCCCGAGCAGGGTCCCGCCGCGCGGCGTGCGCATCAACCGGGCTTCGTGGCCGCCCGCGGGCCGCGCGTACGGCCCGAGCGGATGGCTTGCCACGACCCAATCGACGCCGTAGTTGTCGCGCTCCCACGCCCCGCCACTGTAGAAGCACCAGTAGCGCCCATCATGGTAGAGCACCGCCGCGCCCTCCACCGTATGCCAGTCGTAGACGCCGCCGTACATCGTGCGCCCCTTGCGGAACACGTGCCAGTCCGCGTGCGGGCGCACGACGACGCGCGGCGTGCCGGCCAGGGTCGTCATGTCGGCGAGCCGGTCGACGACGATGCCCGTGCCCACCCGATAGTCGCCCTCGAGCTCGAGGAAGTCGACGCAGTAGAACAGATACCACTGGCCGTCCCGCGCGCGGAACGGATGCGCGTCGATCGCGAACGCCTGGTCCGGCACGAGCAGCTTGCCGCTGTCGGCGAACGGGCCGGCCGGATGATCGGCGACGGCCACGCGCAGCTTCTGGTCCGTGCCTTCGGGCGCCGAGCCGGCCGAGTAATACATGTAGAAGCGGCCGTCGTGCTCCGCCACTTCCGGCGCCCAGTAGTGGGCCGCGCCGATCGGCAGCAGCGCGTGGCCCAGCGGTTCCCAGTCGACGAGGTCGGTCGAGCGCAGCACCGGCACCTGGCGGCCGTCCGGCGCGCCGGGCGCGGTGCCGTACGCATAGTAGACGCCGGCGTGGCGCAGCACGAATGGGTCGGCCATCGGGTCGGGCCAGACGGGATTGCGGTAGGTCTTCATCGTCACAGCGAGAAGCGCAGCCCGAGGCCGTACGTGGTCGGGTTGTAGCGGATGTCGCGCGGGACCAGCGGCGATTGCAGATAGCTCTCGTACTTCTCGTGCGTCAGGTTGATGGCGTACGAGACGCTCAGGTCCACGAAGGTGCTGGCCTTGACGATGCGGTCCATGTTGAAGCGCGGTTCCGCGATCTGCTCCACGTAGTCGCCGCGGTGCGTGGCCGTCAGGCGCCCCGTGGTGCCGTTGCCCTCGTAGAGGAGCGCGACGTTGTAGTTCTTCTTCGCGACGTTCGTCAGCGCCGACTTGCGGTATGCCGTGCCCGTCGGCGACACGAGGACCTGGTTGTCGCCGTCGATCCACGTATAGTTGAACTGGGCCCCGAAATCGCTCCATGGGCCGGGCAGGAAATCGAAGAACTTCTGGATGCCGAATTCGGCGCCGCGCAAGGTGCCGGTGCCGGAATTCTGCGGCCGCGTCACGCGATAGTGTTGTCCGCCGATGACTTCATCCGACTCCATGTTCTGCAGATAGCCGTTGATGTCGCGGTGGAACAGCGCGACCTGCGCGTAGCCGTTTTTCGGGAAGTAGTATTCCAGCGTGGCGTCGGTGTTGACGGAGCGCGTCGGGCGCAGGTTCGGGTTGCCGGCCGAGCCGGTGCCGGGCGCGTTGACGGTGGGCGGGATCAGCGACAGGGCCGGGTTCAGCGACGCGAAGTCCGGCCGCGTGATCGTCTTGCCGACCGACAGGTGCGATTGCAGGTTCTCGCGCCAGCCGACGACCGCGGCGGCGCTCGGCAGGAAGTTGTTCTCCGTCGAGTTGACGGCGATCGGCGTGACCACGTCGCCGATGCGGCTGTTGCCGTTCAGGTCGCGGGCCACGCGGATATAGCGCCCGCCGACCGTGCCGGACAGGTCGACCGTGCCCGCCCTGGCCTTCCAGCGGCCGGCCAGGTACACCGTGTTCGTGCTTTCGCGCTGCTCGAAGGTGCGGGTCGGATCGTCCGCCACGCGGCCCGGCGCCGCGCCGTAGAACGCGCGCACGGTGTCGGCCTGGTCGATCAGGAAGTCGCGCGACGGCGTGAGCCACGGGCCGCCGAGGCGGTCCAGGCCCGGCACCATCGCTTCGAAACCGGGACCGAACGCGTCGACCGGATTCGCGCGCACGGCGCCCGTGATGTCGCTGTGGCCTTCCGCGCCGTGGAAGCTGGCGCGGTGGTTCGACAGGCGCAGGCCCGCGTCGATGCCGGACCAGAAGCCGTCGCCGAGACGGTACGACGCGTCGCCGCGCCACTGCACCTGCTCGCCCTTCGAGATGCCCCAGTTCTGCACCATCCCGCGCAGCACGAACGCGCGTGGGTCGCGCAGCGCGGTCGGGCTCGTGGGCGTGCTCACGCTCGAATAGCCGCCGTGGCCGTCGGCGCCGTAGGTGTAGACGCCCACGCTGGCGCCGGGGATCTGCTGGTCGACGATCACCGTGTCGTTCACGAACGTCGACTTGGTCCAGGCGAAGTTCGAGCTGGCCTTCCATGGCCCCTCGCGGTAGTTCAGGCCCAGGTTCAGGAAGTGCGACGTTGTGTGTTCCTTCACGCCCCACGTCGACGTGGCCGTGTACGGGTCCCAGTCGTACGGGCCGCCGAACTGCTTGGCCTGCGCATACGCGGACTGGATCGCGCACACGACGCCCTCCGGCGTGTTGCAGTAGGCGCCCTGCGGCGCCAGCTGCACGTTGGTCAAGGTCGGCGTCCACGTCGTGATGGCGAGGACGTAGTCGACGGCGCTGCGCGCGCGGTAGCCGGTGCCGAGGTATTGGACGTTCGCTTCCAGCGTCGGGTTGACCTTCCACTGCAGGGCCCCGTGGATGCTGCCGCGATCGCGGTCACCGGCGTTGTAGATGCCGCCGACGTTCGGCAGCGCGCCGAGACGGCCGTCCGGGGTCAAGGGCGCGAGCGGTCCGTCGTTCAGGCGCGTGCCCACGCCGTTCGCGTCGATCGAATGCACGCGGTCGGGCCGCTCGACCCATTGCACCGGATAGCCCCAGTGCTCGCGGTTGAGCGCGACGTCGAACAGCGCGCCGATCTCGCCATAGCCCGTGTTCCAACGCTTGCTCGCCGAGAAGCCGCCGCCCGGATTGTTCTTCGTGTCCGTCGCGCTGGACCCGGTCACCTTCTGGCGCCGGTCTTCCACGTAACCGGTGACGTTCAAGCCTTTCTGGTCGAACGGCTGGCGCAGGCGCACGTCGATGCCGCCCGCGATGCCGCCTTCGAGTTGGTTCGGCGTTGCCGTCTTGTACACGTCCAGGCCGCCGATCGATTGCACGGGCAGGTCCTGGTATTGCAGCCGCCGGCCGTTGCCCGTGAAGATCTCCATGCCGTTCACGGTCGTCACGACGTCCGGCAGGCCGCGGATGATGACCTGGCTCGTCTCGCCCCGGTCGCGCCCGACCTGCACGCCGGCGATGCGCTGCAGGGCGTCGCCGGCCGCGCGGTCGGGGAATTTGCCGATGTCTTCCGCGTTGATCGAGTCGACGACCTGCACGGAATCGCGCTTGTTCGCCTCGGCGCTGCGGATACTGCTGCGCAGGCCCGTGACGGTGACCTGCTGGATCTGGGCCGGTTGCGCGGGTGCGGCCGGCGGCACCTGCGCCTGGGCGGGATTCGCGGCGGGCGCCGTCCACGTGGCCGGCGTCACCTGCTTGTCGTTGGTCTGGGCGCTGGCCGCCTGCGCGAGCAGCACAAGGATGGCCGCGCACACGGGCCGGCGCTGGAACGTGCTCATGCGATTCCCCCGATATTAGTAATAGTTTTAGTAATATCTTTTATCAGGAAGCTAACGCAAACCTTGAGCGGGCGACGCACGCTTGAACCCGTCGAAAAGACGCGTTCAGACCCGCGGCGGGGCCACGGAATCGCGTGCCACCAGAGGGCATTCCATCTTGATGACGGCGTTGACGGTGGTATTCGCGCGCACTTGCGCGATGAGGGAATCGGCGGCCCAGCGGCCCATTTCGTAGTTTGGCAACAACACCGTGGTCAGCGGCGGATGCGTGTAGCGCGCGATGTCCTGGTCGTCATACCCGACGATGGACAGGTCGCGCGGCACCGCCAGCTTGCGTTCGCGGGCGGCGTCGAGGGCGCCGATGGCCATCAGGTCGTTGGCGCAGAACAAGGCGGTCGGGCGCTGCGGCAAGTCCAGCAGGGCCAGCGCATGGTCGTAGCCGGCCGCCACCTGCCAGTCGCCGGAGCGCACGAGCACGGGATCGAACGGGATGTCGGCCGTCGACAACGCCTGCCGGTAGCCCTTCAGGCGCTCGGCCGCCGCCTCGATCCAGTGCTCGCCATTGATGAAGCCGATCCGGCTGTGCCCGTTCTCGATCAGATGCATCGTCGCCGTGTAGCCGCCCAGCAACTCGCCGGGCACGACGGCAGCGTGGCCCCGGTCGCGCGTGTGGCAGTTCAGCAGCACGGCCGGCGTGGCGGACAGCGCCGCCGGCACCGTGACGGCGCGGGTGAAGATCGTGGAATAGATCACGCCCAGCAGCGCGGGATGGTCCAGCATGCGCGCGAACACGGCCGCTTCCAGTTCGGGATCGCCGCGCGTGGCGAACACGGCGACGAGGCAGTCGTGCTCCCAGGCGGCGTCCTTGGCGCCGTCGATGGTCTGCATGGCGTGCGGGCTCGTCGTCAGTTCGTCCGTCAGGTACACGATCAGGTTGCGGACCTGCGCCTGCCGTGCGCCCTGGTGTGCGTGCCGCTCGACGGGATAGCCCAGCTCGCGCGCGATGCGCAGCACGGTCTCGCGCGTCACCCGCGACACCTTCGCGCCGCTCATGTGATTGATGACCAGCGACACCGTCGATTGCGACACGCCGGCCAGCTTGGCGATGTCGGTCATCGTGGGACGACGGGTGCGGGGCGGCCTGCTCATGGGCGATGGCGTTGGCAGATTTATATCGACAGCACGACATTATCACCGATTATTACCGGCTGCCAGCACGCCGCGGCAGATTGCGCGGACGGCGTGCCGGCGGGCGTCCTCAATCCGTGACGTTGAATGCCTCGTTCAGTTCGTCGAGCTTGCCGGGCGCCCTGGCCGAGCCGCCGGACTCGCGCGCACCCTGCTCGAGCCGGGCCCGCAGTTGTGCCAGGTAATCGGCGCGTGCCTTGCGCAAGATGTAGTCACGGAAATTCGTCTGTTCGAGTTCGCGCCACGCCGCCAACCTGGCGCCGTCCGAACGTATCCGGGCGGCTTCGAAGGAGGCTTCGGTGACCACGGCGTCCGCGGCCGTCATCAACTCGTATCCGTAGGTGTGCATATGGTCCCGTGCCAGCGTTTCGATCATGCGGATGTCGTCGGGCGCCAGTTGCTGCTTGAACTTGTCGGCATTGGCCGCGATCGGCGCGAAGCAGTTCGATGCCCACAATGCGGACATGGTGGCGATCTTGCGCGCTTCCGGCGAATGTGCCACGTCGAGCATCGCGGGCAGGAACTCGATGCCGACGAAGGAGCAGATCGTCCGCAGCGTGGCTTCCTGGTCGGTCAGGAAGTCTTCGTAGCGTACCGTCAGGGACCGCTCGGGATAGCGTTCCAGCAGGGCGCGCGCCGCGTCGTGCGCCCGGACCCAGGTGCGGGCATTGAGCGCGCTGTCGAAGTCGTGGATAATGGCGCGGTTCATCGACGCCACCTGGCCGCGCGGGTCGCGCACGACGTTCAGGAACAGCATGTCCGGGAACAAGCGCATCAGGTCGCCGGCGTAATGGACGCTGTCGAGCGATTTGTCCATGACGATCTTCGCCCCCGACTGCTCGCCCGAGCGTAGCAGCAACTCCCATACGATGCGATGCACGCTGCGCGGCTCGTGCCGGAGCCGCTCGAAGATCTCGACCGGGTCGAATACCATCTGCGGCCACTTGACCATGCTCACCGCCTGCAGTCCGACAACGTCGACGACCAGCCTGAAATAGGCGCGGTCGTCGTCCAGGTCGCCGTACAGGGGTACGAGTGGCATGAAGTCGACGATGTGCAATGGATACGGCGAGTGGAACTCGGGGTTGAAGTTCATACGCAGCCGCAACGCGTGGCTGCCGCAGCGGCGCAACGGCATCATCAGCAACGGGCGGGGACGTTTGGTTTCAACTGCCGTTTTCGAATCCATGCTCTCTCCTCAGAGTAGAAAAAAACCGATCGCACCGCACAACGGCACGACCCAGAACGCTTCGATACGCCAGCGCAGCAACAGCACGAGCGCCAGCACAAACAACAACAGCGACGCCCAGGTCGGCGCCGCCATTTTTCCGATCGTGAACGCTGCCGCGATCACCATGCCGGCGCCCGCTGCGCGCACGCCGCGCATCGCAGCGCGCACCGCCTCCGATGCATACCAGCGGTGCAGCCACTGCGCACAGCCGACCATCAACGCCGCCGTCGGCGCGAAGACGCCCACGGTCGCCGCGACCGCGCCGGCCAGCCCGCCGGCCTTCATGCCGATGAACGCGGCGCCGATCAGCACCGGACCGGGCGTGAGCTGGGTCATTGCCATCGCATCGGCAAATTCCCGCGCCGTGACCCAGCCGTAACCGTCGACGACGGCATGCTGCAGGACCGGAATGGACACGTAGCCGCCGCCGAACATCAGCAGGCTCATGCCGGCGAAGGCGGCGAGCAGCTTGGCCAGCAAGGCCGCCTGCCCGCCGACCAGGGGCAGAAGCAGCACCGGCGTCGCGAACAGGAAGGCCGCCTTGCCGGGTGCCGCTGCCGGTGCCGCTGCCGGCACCGGCGCCGGTGCCGGCGCCAGGCCGTCGTCGCGGAACCAGAGGCGCCCGGCCAGCGCCGCGGCCACGACGACCGCGAAGGTCACCAGCAGGCCGGAACACGACAACAGCAGGGCGACCGCCGCGCCGGCCAGCAATGCCTCGCGCTGTCCGCGCACCGACACGCGGCACATGCGCACGGCCGCAGCCAGGATCACCGCCGCGACAGCCGGCATGATGCCCAGGAACAGGCGGTCGACCTGCGGCAGCCGGCCCCAGCGGACATACAGCGCCGCCAGCGACACCATCAACACGAAGGCCGGCAGCACCGCGGCGGAGACACATACCAAGGCGCCGGCGGCGCCGCGCAGGCGGTACCCGACATAGGCGACGGTATTGATCGCCACCGGGCCGGGCAGGATCGAGGCGAGCGTGACGCCGTCGAGCACGTCCCGGTCGGTCAGCAGCCGGCGTTGCGCCACCACGGCGTTCTGCATCACCGACACCATCGACATGTAGCCGCCGAAGCTGGTGCAGCCGATCCGCAGGAACAGCGCGCCGAGGGACGCGAGCGACTGAGTGCCCGCCTCATCCCGCATGGACCGGCCCCGCGCAGCCGGCGAAATAGCCGGAGAAGGCACGCACGAAATGGTCGATGTCGGCAGCGGGCAGGCCATTGATTCCCGCCGCCGCGCGGCGCCCGCCGCCACCGGCGAAACGCTCGCACAGCACGTTGGCGGCACGCGCCGCCGGCGCACCCGAACGTACGCTGACGACGAACGTGCCGTCCGTGCCCTCGGTCAGCACGGCGAACGAACGCGCGCCGGCGCCGGACGCCAGCCGGTTGGCGAAGACCCCGGACACCCGCCGCGCCCAGCAGGCATTCGGCAGCACGTACACCGCGCCGTAATCCCACTGCCATTGCGGATGCAGCCCGCTCATGCGCCCGGCGTCGGCGCGATACCCGTCGGCCAGCATGGCGTACTGGGCCGAGGTCGCGATGAATTCGAACGGATCGGTGTGGGGATGCAGTGCCCGGTACAACGCATCGGGCGCCATGTGCAGGTCGTCGACGCATTCACCGTAGGCGTTATAGTTCAGCACCGTGCCCAGTTCCTCCAGCGCCGCGATGCGGGCCTCGGGCAAGCCCATGCCCTGCGCCAGGTCGCGAGCCGGTGCGGCCAGGTTGTCGCCGAACGCCGCGGCCAGCGCCCACGTCCGGTAGCGCCCCGCGAGCTGGCGGTCGACCAGCAGGCTGGTGCACACGGTGGGCGCATCGTCCCAGAACAGGCGCAGGCGCGGATGCGGGCACGCCAGCCGGGCCGAATGGTGATCGAACCAGGTCACATGCGCGCCGGCGTCGAGGATGCGCCGCAGCGGCGCCGCATTTGCGTCGATGGCGATGTCGAGCACCGTCACCTCGTCGCCGGCTTCACATGCGACCCGCTGCAACAGCGCGACATCGCGCTTGACGCCGGTGACGAGCGTGCTCTCGGCCGGATAGGCCAGGCGCCATTGGTGCTGGGCGCAGATGCCGTCGGCGTCGCCGTTGAATACGTCGAAACGTCGGGTCGCCATGTCAGCCCAGACGGCGGGCCAGGTGGTCGTACAGCGCGCGTGTCGCCTCGTCGACCGACATCGTCCCGGTGTCGACGGCAACGTCCGGATGCGCGGGCGGCTCGTATGGCGCGGACACGCCGGTGAAATTGGCGATCTGGCCGGCGCGCGCTCGGGCGTACAGGCCCTTGGGGTCGCGCGACTCGCACACCGTCACGCAGGTGCTGACGTGGGCCTCGACGAAATGGTCGGCGCCGATGATGTCGCGCGCCAGCTTGCGGTCCTCGCGCAGCGGCGAAATGAACGCGGTCACGACGAACAGGCCGGCTTCGTTCATGAGACGCGCCACTTCGGCGGTACGGCGGATGTTCTCACGCCGGTCGTCGGCCGAAAAACCCAGGTCGCGATTGAGGTGATGCCGGACATTGTCGCCGTCGAGGACGAAACTCGGGTGGTCCCGCTCGAGCAACAGTTTTTCCAGCTCGTAGGCCAGGGTCGACTTGCCCGCGCCGGACAGGCCGGTCAGCCAGATCGTCGCCGGCACGTGGCCGAAATACCGCTGCCGGTGCGCCGCGGTCACCTTGCCGTCATGCCAGTAGATGTTGGCGCCCGTCTGCACGGGCCCGCACTTCGTTTCTGCTTCGTGTACCGCCACCTCGTTGCTCATCACCGCTCCTGTGAGTCGCTCATCTCTGGCTGTCGGGGACTGCCCGGCCGGCCACGCGCGCGCGGCGCCGGCCGGCCGGCCTGTGTTTGACCGCGTGCTAGCGCGTGGCCTGCTGCGGCAGGCGCAAGGCGGCCGCGCCGCGATTGGGTCCGGGTTTCAGCACCGGCGCCAGGAGCGGTTCCGTGCGCTGGGCCGGCGCCACCAGGAACACGCCGACCACCTGGGCCAGGTGGTCGGCCTGCTCCTGCATCGACTGGGCCGCCGCCGCCGCTTCCTCGACCAGCGAAGCATTCTGCTGGGTGACGGTGTCCATCTGCGAAATGGCGTGGTTGACCTGTTCGATGCCCGACGACTGCTCTTCGCTCGCGGCCACGATTTCCGACATGATGTCGGTGACGCGCTTGATGCTGTCGACCACTTCATGCATGGTCGCACCGGCCTGTTCGACGAGCTTGTTGCCGGAATCGACCTTCTCGACCGAATCGGAGATCAGGGCCTTGATTTCCTTGGCGGCCGCGGCGGACCGCTGGGCGAGGTTGCGCACCTCGGTCGCGACGACGGCGAAGCCGCGTCCCTGCTCGCCGGCCCGCGCCGCCTCGACGGCGGCATTCAGCGCCAGGATATTGGTCTGGAACGCGATGCCGTCGATGACGCCGATGATCTCGACGATCTTCTGCGCGGACTGGTTGATCGCGCCCATGGTATTCACCACTTGCGACACGACGTCGCCGCCCTTCTCGGCGACGTGGGAGGCCGACAGCGCCAGGCCGTTCGCCTGGCGCGCATTGTCCGCATTCTGCTTGACGGCCGAGGTCATCTCTTCCATCGAGGATGCCGTCTCCTCGAGCGAACTGGCCTGCTGTTCCGTGCGCGCGGACAGGTCGAAGTTGCCGGCCGCAATCTCGGCCGAGGCCGTCGCAATGGTATCGGTACCGCTGCGCACCTGGCCGACGATATGGGCGAGGCTGTCGCGCATCGACCGCATGGCATACATGAGGCTGGAGTCATCGCCGGCACGCGTCTCGATCTCGACCGACAGGTCGCCGGCCGCGATCTTGCCTGCGATCTGCACCGCGACGGTCGGTTCCCCGCCGAGCTGGCGCAGCAGGCCCCGCGTGATCAACCAGGCGCCCAGCGCGCCCACCATCACTGCCAGCACGCCGCACAGGATCATCATGGTGCGCGCGCCGTTGTAGGCCGCGTCGGCCTGGCGCAGCTGCTCGTCGTTCTGGCGTGCTTCCAGGGCGGCCAGCTCCCGCATCGCTGCCCACCACATCTTTTGCACCGGCCGGAATTCGAACCGCACCAGCTGGTAGGCCTCGTCCTTCTTGCCGTCGAGCGCGAGCTGGACGGCGCGCGGATAGTAAGGCGCCGCCAGCGCCGCCTGCTGGCTGATCTGCGCCATCAGCTCGTTTTCCTTCGCGACCGTACCCGGAACGGTCGCGAACATCGCCTTCAATTTTTGCTCGGCGTCGGCGTATTTTTTGGCCTGCTCGCCAACCCGGTCGACCTCCATCTGGATTTCTTTCTTATTGTCGTTTTCTAGCAGGGAAAGGTTGCGCAGCGCCAGTGCACGTTCTGTGACAGTCATGTCCATGGCGGCGACAAGGCGGGCCTCGACGTCGTTGATTTTGGTGATCTCGTCCACCCGTTCCTTGATGAGCGCCATTCGGTTCACGCCGAGTATGGTGATGATGAGAAGCAGGAAGGACATCAGGCCGAAACCGATGGCGAGACGGGTCGCGACGCGGAAATGGTTGAAGCTCATGCGGCCACCGTGCGAAACACGGCCAACTGGAGCAGCACACCGATTGTGCATGGACGTTGCAAAATGAACTCCCTCGACAAGTTATAGATTACGCTTATCATATCGCCGAGAAGTTCCTGAGTGCAACAATTTTATTCAATATCTTAATTGCCATAACCATCGGCTGCGTGCAATGTCGCAATTGACGCATCGGCCATGCGTGGCCGCAACCGGCCGTCCCGGCGTCCCGCGCTGGATCCCTGCGTGCCGAGCTTACGTCACGGCGGCCGTCTCCTCCCGCAGCGCCGGCAACGCGGCCCCGTCCTCGCCGAACAGCCAGGCCCGCGCCGGATCGAAGCGCAGCCGCACCGGCGTGCCCGGTGCCGGCAGCGCCACGTCGGGCGGGCATTTGGCCGCCACCATGCCGTCCACGCCGTCGACCTGGACGTACGCGAGCGTCACGTCGCCCAGGTATTCGGCGAGCGCCAGGCGGCCCGGGATGCCGGTGTCGCCGGCCGTCTCCAGGCGCAGGTGCTCCGGCCGCACGCCCAGCGTCAGGCGCGCGCCGTCCACGGTCCGGCTCGCATCCGACGTCACCTGCGCCAGGCCGCCGCCCGGCACGCGCACCGTCGCAAGGCCGCCCGTGTGGCCGGCCAGCGTCGCGGGAAACGCGTTCATGCGGGGCGAGCCGAGGAAGCCGGCCACGAACAGGTTCGCCGGTCGCTCGTACAACTGCAGCGGCGTGCCGGCCTGCTCGATGCGGCCGCCGTTGAACACGACGATCTTCTGGCCGAGCGTCATCGCCTCGACCTGGTCGTGCGTTACGTAGATCATGGTGGCGTTCAACGTCTTGTGCAGGCGCGCCAGCTCCACGCGGGTCTGGGCGCGCAGCGCGGCATCCAGGTTGGACAGCGGTTCGTCGAACAGGAACACCTCCGGCTTGCGCACGATGGCGCGGCCGATCGCCACGCGCTGGCGCTGGCCGCCCGACAGCGCTTTCGGCTTGCGGTCCAGCAGGTGGGCGATCTGCAGGATCTCCGCCGCGTGCCGCACGCGCTGTCCGATCTCCGCCTTCGGCACCTTCGCCAACTTCAATGCGAACCCGAGGTTCTCGGCCACGGTCATGTGCGGGTACAGCGCATAGTTCTGGAACACCATCGCGATGCCGCGCCGCGCGGGTGCGATCGTGTTGCTGACGACGCCCCCGAGCTCCAGCGTGCCGTCCGTGATGTCTTCGAGGCCCGCGATCATGCGCAGCAAGGTCGACTTGCCGCAGCCGGACGGCCCGACGAAGACGACGAACTGGCCATCCTCGATGTCGAGGTCGACGCCCTTGATGACGGGATTGTCGCCATACGTCTTGCGGATGCCGCGCAGCCTCACCGATGCCATGTCGTCTCCATTCCTATCCTTTCAGGCCGCTCGCCGCGAGGAAGCCCTGCGTCACGCGGCGCTGGAACAGCACGTACGCGAGGGCCACGGGCAAGGCCCCGAGCAGTGCGGCCGCCATCAGCTGGGCATAGCGTACACCGAACGCGTCGTACGTCTGCGTGAGCCCGAGCGGGATCGTCATCATGTCGTTCGACGTGACGATGATGAACGGCCACAGAAAATTATTCCAGGCCGCGATGAACGTCACGATCGCCATCGCCCACACGATGTTGCCCGAGATCGGGAGATACACGCTCCACAGCACGCGCAGCGGGCCCGCGCCGTCCATCGCGGCGGCCTCGCGGAACTCGGAGGGAATCGCGTCGAAGAACTGCTTGAACACATAGATCACGACCGGCGACACGACCTGCGGCAGCACGATCCCGGCGTAGGAGTTGATGAGCCCCAACTCGTGCATCGTGCGGAACAGTGGCACAAGCAGCGCCTCGAACGGCAGCAGGAAGCCCAGCATGGCGATGCCGAACACGATGCCGCGGCCGCGGAAGCGCAGCTGCGAGAATGCGTAGGCGGCCATCAGGCTGATCGCCATCGTCACGACCGTCACCAGGAGCGCGACGACGCAACTGTTGAACAGCCAGCGCACGACGTTGCCCGCGACCAGCGTGCGGCGGTAGGCGTCCAGTGTCCAGTCCTGCGGCAGCCAGTGGAATTGGCTCGATACCGTTTCGAGCTCCGGCCGCAGCGACGTGGAGAGCGCCCACAGCAGCGGGAACGCCCACATGGCCGCGAGCACGATGGCGCAGGCGGCGCCCAGCATGGACCAGAACGATGCCCTCATGCGTCCCTCCGCGCCAGCCAACGGGCGATCCACGCCTGCAGCAGCGACAGCACGATCACGATGGCGACGAACGCCATCGCGACGGCCGCCGCGTAGCCGGCGTCGCTCTGCGTGAACGCCGTCTCGTACATATAGTGCAGCGCCACGCGCGTCGTGTTGAACGGCCCGCCGCTCGTGAGGATGTAGGTCTGGCCGAAGACTTTCAGCGACGCGATCAATTGCAGGATGACGGCCGTGGAGACGACGGGCCGCAGCGCCGGCCACGTGATCGTGCGGAACAGCGTGAAGCCGCGCGCGCCGTCCAGCGCGGCCGCCTCGTAGAGTTCACTCGGGATGTTGCGCAGGCCGGCGAGGAACAGCAGCATGTTGAAGCCGACCGTCCACCAGATCGTGCCGATGGCGACAGCCGGCAGCGCCCAGTGCGGGTCCGCCAGCCACGCGCGCTGGCCGCCGAGGATGTGGTTGACGACGCCGGACGACGGCTGCAGCATCCAGTCCGCGATCAGGGTCATGACGGAGATCGGCAGCACGAACGGCAGGAAGAACGTGCCCTGCAACCAGCCCTGCGCGGCCGTGAAGCGGTCGACGAGCATGGCCATCAACAGGCCGATGGCGCACAGCGGGAGCACCGTCAGCAGCGCGAAATAGAAGGTGTTGCCGACCGAATCCCAGAACGACGGGTCGTTCAGCAAGGTGTGATAGTTGTCCAGGCCGACGAAGGCGCTCGTGCGCGTCAGGCTGCTTTCGGTGAGGCTGAGCCACAGCGTTTCCAGCGCGGGCAGGAAGAAGAACAGGCCGAACGCGACGAGGAACGGCGCCAGCAGCAGCCAGGCCGGCAGCATGTCGCGCCGTGCCGTCGTCGGGTGCACGGTCGGGGTCGGGGCCGGGGCGATGTGGTCGCGTCGCATGCGGGCCTCAATAGCGCGGCGGACGCTTGCGCACGAGGCGCGCGGCTTCCGTCTCGAACCGGTGCACGGCCTGGGCCGGCGTCAGGTAGCCGTACAGCGCGGCCGGCAGGAATGTCGATGCGATGGCTTCCAGCGGCCCTGCCGCCCCCATGTACCAGCCGTCCGGGTCGTACACGACGTCGTGCGCGGCCTGCGCATACAGCGCGTTCGGCATCAGGCTGTGCGCGGCCTCCGACTCGGCCACGGGCTTGTACGCCGGGATGTGGCCGCCCTCGGCCCAGCCCAGCGAATGCTTGCTGACGTAGGCGACGAAGCGCAGCACGGCGCTCACCTTCGCCGGCGACGGTTCGTGGCCGGGGTTCGCGGGCAGCGCGAACCCGTGCGAATCGGCCCACGTGGCCGCGTTCGCATACATCTTCGGCAGCGGCACGATGCCGTAGTCGAAGCCGAGCGTGCCCGCCTTCGCCGCGCGCACCAGTTCCGGCACTTCCCACACGCCGTTCAGCATGAACGCGGCATTGCCGCCCATGAACTGGCTCGTCGACGCCGGATAATCGAGGCCCGCTTGCGCATAGCCACGCGTGAACCAGTCGCTGATGCGGGCGAGCGTCGCGGCACCCGCCGCGCCGTAGGTGAAGCGGCCGTCCTTGATGATCGTGACGTTCTGCTGTGCCAGCATCGCCAGCCACAGGCGCCAGATCGCGTATGAACTCTGGCTGCTTTCCATCGTCAGGCCGCGCCGGCCCGTGCGTTCGGTGGCGGCGCGGAAGGCGGCGGTCAGGGCGTCGACGCCGTCGATGGGTTTCAGCTTGCCGCCGGCATCGAGCAGGCCCGCCTGGCCGGCCAGCGTCTTGTTGTAGTACAGGACGAGCGGGTGCACGTCCAGCGGGACGGCAAACGTCCTGCCGTCGTACTGCGCCTTGGCCCACTGGCGCGGCAGGTAGTCCTGCCCGCGCAGGCCCGCGGCCGCCAGTTCGGCGGGAGATATCGGCCGCAGCACGCCGCCGCCGGCCAGGTTGACGATGCGCGACAGGTGGATCGTCGCCACGTCCGGCCCGGCGCCCACGACGGACGCGGTGATCAGCTTCGTATAGAAGGGTTCGCCCCATTTCAGGGTCGTGCTGACCACGCGCACGTCGTGCTGGCTGGCGTTGAAGTCGTCGACCAGCGCCCGCATGCGCGCGCCGTCGCCGCCCGAGAGCAGCGTCCACATCCTGACTTCGACCTGCGCCCGCGCCGGGGTGCTCACGCCCGCCAGCACGAGGAACAGGGTCGCAACCAGCGCGGCGGCGCGCGGGAATCCGCGTCGCGCCACGTCGTCTCCTTGTCGTTGTACTACGCCACCCAACGCCTGCGTCATGCTGACGTCGAGCGTGGACACGGGGTGCCCGCCCTACCAAACGCCTGCGAACGTCGGTGGTGGACACGGGTGCCCACCCTACCGTAGGGTGGGCGGCCCTCCGCCCACGCGGACGTTTGCGCTTCGCCGGCGTCCGCTCAGGCAGCCTTGCGGCGGGCCCGCGCGCCGGGAGCGCCACGCCCGCGCCGCTCGAAGCCGGGAGGCCCTGCGGACGGCCCCGGCTCGGTCGGCGGCAAGGCCGGAGGAACTTCGGGCTCCGCCACCGGCGGCGGCTGGCGCTCTCCGGGATAGGCTAACACTTCCGCGGTTTCTCCGACGCGCGTCCACTCGACCGGGAAATCCGGCCCGCGCCGCGCGCGCCAGCGCTGGCTGTGGCCCAGCGGATCGAGCACCCAGTCCTGCAGGTGCGCCTGCGGTCCGCGCGTGGCCTGCGCCAGCGCCTCGATGGGCGCTTTCGGCACGCGGTCTTCCGTCAGCAGGCCGTTCTTTTCGAGGAAGGTGTCGGTGAGCTGGGTGTAGCAGAAGCCGGACAGCGGCCGGCACGCGTGCACGGCCGCCATCAACGTCTGGTAGCGCGCCAGCAGCTCCTTGCCGTCCCGGGCGACCGAATAGCCCCAGCCGGCCTCCGCGCCGGGCTTCAGCATGGCGATGCCGCCGAATTCGGACAGGAACAGCGGGCGGCCGAGCCCCGTGAAACCGTCGATGACGAGGCGGCGCCGGTCCGGCTGGACGTGTTCCAGCGTGTAGGCGACGGCGTCGCGGCTGCCGTAGCGTTCCAGCAGCACGGCCGGGTCCTGTTCGTAGTCGTGCACGCAGACGAGGTCGCCGCACGGCATCTCCCAGCCGTCGTTGCCGACGACGGGCCGGGTGCCGTCCAGTGCCCGCGTCATGTGGTACAGGGCGCGCACGAAGTCGACCTGGCGCCGGTCGTTCATGAGTTCCGGCACGCCCCACGATTCGTTCGTCGGCACCCACGCGACGATGCACGGGTGCGAGACGTCGCGCTCGACCAGTTCCTTCCACTCTTCCATCACGCCGTGGACGGTCGCGCTGGAAAAGCCGTACGCGGACGGCATCTCGCCCCACACGCACAGCCCGAGCACGTCGCACCAGTACAGCCAGCGCGGGTCTTCGGATTTCTGGTGCTTGCGCACGCCGTTGAAGCCGAGGCGCTTGATGAGCAGGACGTCGTGCCGCAGCTGGTCGCTGGACGCCACCATCAGGCTGTCCGGCCAGTAGCCCTGGTCGAGCACCATGCGCAGAAAGTAGGGGCGGCTGTTCAGCACGAAGCGGTCGCCCTCGACGCTGACCGTGCGCAGCGCCGTGTAGCTCTGCACGCTGTCGATCAGGTTGCCGTCGGCGGCGCGGATCTCGATCTCGGCGTCGATCAGCTGCGGGCTTTCCGGGCTCCACATCCACAGGCCGCGCGCGTCGTCGATGCCGGGATCGGGCAGCTGGAAGATGCGCGACAGGCGCGGCCCGGTCAGCAGGCAGCGGTCGGCGACGAGCAGCCGTCCGCCCAGTTTCAGGGTGACGTTGGCCATGCCGCCTTCCGGCACGTGGGCGATGTCGGCGTCGAGGCGGATCTGCCACGACGCGACGTCGGCCGTCCAGCGCAGTTGCGCGACGTGGGCGCGCGGGACCTTTTCGATCCAGACGGTGCGCCAGATGCCGCTCGTGCGCGGATACCAGATCTTGTGCGGCTCCGCCTCCCAGTCCATCTTGCCGCGCGCCTTGTGCATGTCCTGCGGATCGTCCTCGGCCTGCACGGCGATCTCCAGGATCGAGCCGTCCAGGTGGCGGCTGACGTCGATCGAAAACGGGCTGTGGCCGCCGCGGTGCTCGACGGCGAAGCGGCCGTTGATCCACACGCGGGCCCGGTGGTTGACGGCACCGAAGTGCAGCAGCAGCCGGTCGTCGGGACCCGGCACGAGGCCGGGGTCGAGGGAGATCTGGCGCTTGTACCAGACGCGCCGCCGGAAACCGCGGTCGTGCACGCCGCTGGCGCGCGCCTCCGGCGGATAGGGAACGACGATCGTCCGGTCGAACGGCACCTCGGCCGGATCGACGTAGACGGCGGCATCGTCGAGCATGGCCTGCCACGGGCCGTCGAGGCTGCGCCAGGCGGCGCGCCGCAATTGTGGGCGAGGATATTCCACGTTTGCGCTCCTTCGTATGCTGTACGACTTACTCTAATGAGGCGTCTCCCCCGCTGGCAAGGGCTTTCACGCACGGTTACAAAGCGATTACAAAGGCGTCGCGTCAGCGAGACAGGCGGGACACCGACACCGTGCCGAACACGGCATGGTAGCCGGCACCGCCCATCGCCACGAGACCCAGCCGTGGCGCGCGGCCGAGGCGGTGGGTCCAGGTCGCGCCGCCGACCCAGGCCTTGCCGTCCCGGCTCGAATATGCCTTATAACGTTCTTCCCCCCCGACCCGGTGGACATCGAGCCGCAGCCACGTCGGCGCGCCCGGCGTGCCCACCACCGTGTTGCCGTAGCGTGGATAAGCCGCCGGCACGGGCGCCATCTCCTTCGCGAACTCGACCTGGTGCAGGCCGCCATGCGCCATCTCGACCAGCTTCACGTAGTTGTCGTCGTCGCGCATCACCACGAAGCCGGCCTGCACGGCCGTCGCGCAGCACGCGTCCGGCACGTCCAGCCGCACGACCGCCTCGACGCGGTAGTCACCGTCCGGCAGGGGCGCCTGCAGGACACTGGCCGTGTTCGTGTCGACGTGCAGCTCGGTCGGCGCCGTCGCCAGCATCAGGCCGGCCTGGCCGAGCGACCAGGCGTCCGGGGCCGGCGGCCGCAGCCACGTCCAGCGCACATCCAGCCGCGGTCCGCCGAACGTGTCCGTCCACAGCGGCCGCGCGGCTGCCGCCGGCGGGGTCGCGCCGGCCGGCGCGCGCGGATGGGCGTCGGGCGTCGCCGCCGGCGCGGGGCGCGGCTCGTCGCTGGGCGCGCCGGTCGCCACGGGCCAGCCGTCCACCCAGTCGATGCGGTCGAGCAGCGCGAGGCGCCGCGTCAGCTTGTCGCGCGCGCTGAAGAACGGGTCCCTGACGTCGATGCCGTGGTAGATCGTCCACCACTGCCCGGCCGCGTCGGGAAAGACGGTATTGTGGCCGACGCCGACCCAGCGGTTGCCGTTCTGAAACAGCACCGGGGTGCCGCCCGGGCGGCCCGCCGCCATGTCCTGGCCGAGGCGGTCGAGGAACGGCCCGGCCGGCGTGCGCGCCCGGCCCGCGTACACGGCGTATCCGGTCAACGGGCCGTTGCAGCAATCCGTCGTGGACCCGAACAGATACCACCAGCCGCCGTGCCGGACGACCTCCGCGCCCTCGTAGCGCCCGGCGGCGCCCACGCGGCGCGCGGCGCCCTCGGCGGCCAGCCCGTCGCTGCGCAGCGGCTGCACGAACACGCCGCCGGCGTAGCTGCCGTAATAGATCCACTTGCGGCCGCCGTCGTCGACGACCTTGGGGTCGAACGTCCACTGGAAATCGCAGCCCGGTCCCGCGCGGCGCGGCGCGACCACCGGCGCCGCGGCCGGCACCCACGGGCCGGCCGGGCTCTCCGCGACGGCCACGCCGATGGCGCTGTCCTTGGCGCAGCCGGCTTCCGGACTGTGCGCGTCCGCCACGTCCGTCACGGTGAAGTACAGGTAGTAGCGGCCGCCCATGTATTCCGGTTCCGGCGCCCACAGACCGGACGTGGGCGCCGCCAGCCCGGCTGGGCGGTCGGCGAACGCGTCGCCGACGTAATCCCAGTCGATCAGGTCGGTCGAGCGGTAGATGGCGATCATGTGGAAATGCCACCGGCCCCCTTCGCCCCGCAGCGGGCGCTCCGTCTTGCTGACCGGGTCGCTCGTGCAATACAGATACCAGGTGGGCGTCTTCGCGCGCGGGTCGCGCAGCACGGCCGGGTCGGCGCAATTCTGGGCGGGCGCGCCGTCCGCCAGGTGCACGGGCAGCGGATTGCGATAGGTGGCGCCGGGCGCCGCCCACGCCGGTGCGGCCAGTCCGAGCGCCAGCGCCAGCGCCGCGCGTTGCCGTTGGAATCCCATCGTCTCCTCCGTGATGTCGCTGCCGAGCTTACTCCTGCCGGGCCGCGCGGGCTGCACGGTTGCGGGCCGGTGGCCGAATCATGAACACGGCCGTCGCATCGTGCCAACTGGAACCGGCCGCCACGGGCACCGAAACGTTCGCTCTGGTATCATGACGCCTGTTTCCGCTTCGAGATCCGCCCGCGACGATGCACACGAGGATGTCCACCCGCGCAGCCGCGTTCCTGGCCTCTGCCCTGCTGAGCGCGGGAGCGGCGGCGAACGATGCGGCGCTGCGCCCGTGGCCTGCTGGCCAGCCGACGCCGGCCCTGCGGCTGACGCGCCTCGACGGCCAGGCATGGGACCTGGCGGGCCTGCGCGGGAAGGTGGTCGTCGTGAATTTCTGGGCCAGCTGGTGCGGGCCCTGCGTGGACGAGCTGCCCGTGCTGGGCGCGCTCGCCGGGCGCGACGGGGTCGCGGTCGTCGGCGTGAATTACAAGGAGCCGCTCGACACGATCGAGCGTTTTACCCGGGCCCACCCACTGGCCTACCCCGTGCTGCGCGACCGCACGGGCGACGCGTTCAAGCGCTGGTCGCCGGGCGTGATGCCGGCGACGATCGTCGTGGACCGCGCCGGGCGCGCGCGCTGGCGCACGGTGGGCGAGATCCCGCCGGACGACACCCGGCTGCGCGCCGCCATCGACGCGCTGCTGGCCGAACCGCAAGCGAATCAAAAATACAACCGAAACTAGAGGACGAGGGAAAACGCGATGCAAGACACGAACCTGAAAACCACCCGCCGTACGCTGCTGAAAGCGGCCGGCGGCCTGCTGCTGACGAGCGCCCTGCCCCGCACCGTGCTGGCGGCGGAGCAGGAGCGCCACTTCGACCCGCGCCCGGGCGACTGGAAGAGCTACGAGGTGGTGACGAAGGTGGCCCTGCAGCGCGCGGCCGGTCCGTCGACCGTGTGGATCCCGCTGCCGGCCATCGACACCGAATGGCAGCGCAGCCTGTCGAACAACTGGTCCGGCAACGCGACGAAAGCCCGCGTCGAGACCGACCCGCGCTACGGCGCGCGCTTCCTCGTCGCCGAATTCGACGGCAGCGCCGCGCCGGCGCTGGAAGTCGTGTCGCGCATCCAGACCCGCGACCGCGCCGAAAACTGGAAGACCCGCACCCCGGGCACGGAAGACGCCGCCGACCTGCACCTGTGGCTGCAGCCGACCGACCTGCTGCCGCTGGACGGCATCGTGAAAAAGACGTCGCTGACGATCACCAAGGGCGCCCGCACGGACGAGGAAAAAGTCCAGCGCATCTACGACTGGATCGTGCTGAACACGTTCCGCGAGCCGAAGGTCAAGGGCTGCGGCACGGGCGACATCAAGACCATGCTCGAGACGGGCAACTTCGGCGGCAAGTGCGCCGACCTGAACGGCCTGTTCGTGGGCCTGTGCCGCGCTTCGGGCGTGCCGGCGCGCGACGTCTACGGCATCCGCATCGCACCGAGCGCCTTCGGCTACAAGGAACTGGGCGGCAAGCCGCAATCGCTGCAGGGCGCCCAGCACTGCCGCTCCGAGGTCTACCTGAAGCAGCACGGCTGGGTCGCGATGGACCCGGCGGACGTCGCCAAGGTCATGCGCCAGGAAACGCCGAACTGGATCAAGGACCCGGACAACCCCGTCGTCGCCCCGGTCAAGCAGGCGCTGTTCGGCGGCTGGGAAGGCAACTGGATGGGCTATAACTTTGCCCACGACGTGCGCCTGCCCGGCTCCGCCGTCGGCAAGGTCAGCTTCCTGATGTACCCGCAGGCGCAGAGCCGCGGCGAAGCCTACGACCCGCTCGATCCGGACGCGTTCAAGTACACGATCACGGCGCGCGCGCTCTGATCCGGCCATGGCCACGCTCGCCCGCCAATCCGCCGACGGCACCGCCGCAACCGACCGCAAGGCCGGCCGGCTGATCGCCGTCGCCGTGCTGGCCTCGCTGCTCGCCTCCACGTGCTGCGTGCTGCCGCTCGCGCTCGTGCTGGTCGGCGTGACGGGCGCGTGGATGGCCAACCTGCAGGCGCTGAAGCCCGTCACGCCGTACGCCATCGCGCTCACCGTCGGCGCGCTGGCTTGGGCAGGCTGGCTCGTGTTCCGCCCGGCCCGCGCCTGCGACATGGCGGACGGCGACTGCGCCACCACGCGTCCGCTGATGCGCCGCGTGTTCATCGCCTGCGCGCTGTTCGTCGCGCTGTTGCTGGGCTTTCCGCTGATCGCCCCGTTGTTCTATTGAGGCCCGATACCATGACACTCACCCGCACCCTCGCCCTCCTTGCCCTGGCCGCCGCGCAGTTCGCGCTCGTTCCGCTGGCGTCGGCCAAGCAGCAGACCGTCCAGCTGACCGTCCCGACCATGGACTGCGCCACCTGCCCCATCACCATCAAGACCGCGCTGTCGAAAGTGCCGGGCGTGTCGAAGGTGAAGGTCAGCTACGAAAAGCGCGAAGCCGTCATCGTCTACGACGACGCCAGGGCCACCGTCGCCGACCTGAAAAAAGCGACCGAGGACGTCGGCTACCCGGCGATGCTCAAGACGTCGAAGTGATCCCCCGGCGCTCGGTGAGGAACACGAGCAGCACCGCCGCTATCAAGACCATTCCCACGGCGCACGCGGCCTGCCAGCCGCCGTGCGCGAAGCTCCACGCCCCCAGCGCCGACCCGGTCGCGCCGCCCACGAAGAACGTTGCCATGTACAACCCGTTGACGCGGCCCCGCACCTCGGCGCCCAGCGCATAGATGGCGCGCTGGCCCAGCACGAGGTTGCCCGACACGGCGAAGTCCAGCGCGATGGCGGCCGCCACCAGGAGCCCGAGACTCAGCCTGCCGCCGCCGGCCGCGCCCAGGGTCGGCACGAAGGACAGCAGCCCGAGGATCATGCAGAACGCTGTCGCGGGACGGGTCCAGCCGCGGTCCGCCACGCGGCCCGACAGCGGCGCGGCGATCGTGCCCGCGACGCCCGCCAGCGCGAACCAGGCGATGTCGCGCTGGTTCATGCCGTAGGCCGGCCCCGCCAGCAGCAGGGGAACGACCGTCCAGAACACGCTGAACGCGCCGAACATGCCGGCCTGGTAGATGGCGCGGCGGCGCAGCACGGGCAGGTCGCGCATCAGCCCCTGCATCGACGCCAGCAGGGCGACGTAACCCAGCGTCGCATGGGGACGGCGCGGCGGCAGCAATACGCGCAGCACGATCCCGAGCAGCACCATCAGCACGGCCGACAGCGCATACACGCCCTGCCACGACCACACGTGCGTGATGAAACTGGCGACGGGACGGGCCAGCATGATGCCGAACATCAGGCCGCTGACGATATTGCCGACGACGCGGCCGCGCACGTGTTCGGGCGCCATGTGCGACGCGTACGGCACGAGCACCTGCACGGCCACGGCGGCGAAGCCGATCAGCAGCGAGCAGGCGAGGAACGCGGGCGCCGGATGGCCGAGCAGCGGCACGAACGGCGCCGCCACGAGCGCCACCACGAGGACGCCGACGAGGGCCAGCACGAGGCGGCGGTTTTCCAGCAGGTCGCCCAGCGGCACGACGAGGAGCAGCCCCGCGCAATAGCCGAGCTGCGTGAGCGTGACGAGCAGGCCCGCGGCGCCGGCGGGCAGGCCGATCGCCGCGCGGATCGGGCCGACGAGCGGCTGGACGTAATACAGATTCGCGACGATCAGGCCGCAGGCGGCCGCGATCAGGAGCATCAGCCACGTGGGCATCGCGGCGTGGGTTGCGGCGTCATGCCGCGGACGGTCGAGCACCTCGGTGGGCAAAGGCGGTGGGGTCAATCCTGCGCTCCGGTCAAAGCGACAAGTGTAACGCGCGGCGGCGATCCTTGCAGGCGCGCCGCCGCTGGCGTCAGGGCGCGTCCATCCAGTCGTATTCCCAGCTCCACGGCATGTCGTCCGGACCGAGCGCCTGCCGGCCCAGCTCCGGATACAGGCGCTCCGCACGCACGTCGTTCGACAGCATCACGACGCAGCGCTGGCCGCTCTCCATGCACAGCACGAAGTCGGCCGTCGTGTCGTCGTGGCCGCCCTTGAACCAGGCGGGGCCCGACCGGTCCTCGAACGTGACGACGCCCAGGCCCGCCGCCAGCTTCTGCGGCCAGTCGGCGTCGGCGCCGGCCAATGTCGGGAACTGGTGGCGCGACGCGATGGGCAGCCACCCGGTCGCGAACGCGGCGCGCGTGTCCGGACGGAGCCCGTCGCCGCGCATGATGCCGGCCCACAGCCTGGCCTGGTCGGCGATCGTCGTGTCCATCGAGCCGGCCGCACGCACGCGGTAGCGCCGCTCGTGCGGCTGCACGGCGCCGTCGAAGCCATAGCCGTCGGCGACGTTTTCCGCGAAGTCGGCACGCCAGTGCATGCTGGTGTTGTGCATGCCGAAGCGGTCGAACACGCGGCGCTGCATTTCCTGTTCGACGTCCAGGCCGAGGCCCCGTTCGACGATCAGCTGCAGCAGCATATAGCCCTCGCCGGAATAGGCGTAGCGGCGGCCCGGGTCGAAGTGGATGCGCAGATGGCCGCCCGGTTCCAGCCAGCGGAAGTTGGCGAACCCGCCGGCGTGCGCGAGCAGCATGCGCGGAGTGAGCGCCTGCCAGCGCGGGTCGTGCGCCAGGTCGGAGAAATCGAAGGGCCGCTCGCGATACGCGGGCAGCGGCTGCGGCAGCAGCTTCGTGACGGGCGCGTCGAGGTCCAGCTTGCCCTCGTCGGCCAGCTGCAGCAGCATGTAGGCGAACGCGGTCTTGGTCAACGAGGCGCCGGTCATGACGGTATCGGGCGTCAGCGGCTGGCCGAGGGCCGCGTTGCGCGTGCCGAACACCCGCACCCGCGCGACCTTCCCGTTCTCGATCGTGGCCAGCGCCAAGCCTTGCACCTGTTCGCGCCGCATGATGCGCTGGACTTCAGGGTCGGACAGCGATTGCAGGGGCCGCAGCGGCGGCGCGCAGCCCGCCATCGTCAATACCGTCACCCCAAGCGCCAACCACGTCCCGAACCGCATGCGTTTCTCCACGACCTGCCCGGCACCGCCCCGCGCGACGCCACAACCCATCATGATGCCATGGGAGCGCTAACTCCGTCATGACCGGACCTTAATGAGCGCCGCGCGGCGACGTGGGCGCCTGCGCGGCAGCGGTATTTGCCAGGTACAGGCAGACCGACAAGACCGCCGCGATCGGGAACGTCGACATCGGTTCTCCTCCGAAAATGCGCCAGCTTGGAAGCGTTCCCACACAGTCCCGATACGGCGCCGGCGCTTTTTCGCTGTCGACCCGGCCAGGGTGCGCAGGTGTGCTGTTTCGGCCACGCACCACAGAATATTCCGTTGACAATTGTTTTTTCTGAACATAAGATTCGAGCACGATATGGAAACGTTTCCACGCGAGGGAAACGGTTGAACAGGGAGGAACGACGCATTCGAAAACGGCCCGTGCCGACGCGGTGAAACACAAGCAGATAAAAACAGAGGAGACCCAATGCATTACCCCAAGGCAAACCAAAAACTGATGTGCCTGGCTGTGGCGAGCGCCTGCGCCGCCCTCATCCCGGCCCATGCGCAGACCGGCGTAGCCGACGACAGCCGCGGCGGCGACATCCCGACCACGGCCGTCCAGCAAGTGGTCGTGACCGGCCTGCGCCAGTCGCTGGCGTCGTCGCTGAACCTGAAGCGCAACTCGGATGGCATCGTCGACGGCATCGTCGCCGAGGACATCGGCAAATTCCCCGACACGAACCTGGCCGAATCGCTGCAGCGCATTTCCGGCGTGTCGATCGACCGCGTCAACGGCGAAGGCCAGAAGATCACGGTGCGCGGCGTGGGCCCCGACTTCAACATGGTGCTGCTGAACGGCCGCCAGATGCCGACGTCGAACCTGGGCGACCTGAATGGCCGCTCGTTCGACTTCTCGAACCTGGCGTCGGAAGCGATCTCGCAGCTGCAGGTGTACAAGACCAGCCGCGCCGAGACGCCGACGGGCGGCATCGGCGCCACGGTCAACGTGATCACCGCGCGGCCGCTGGACAAGCTGGGCACCTGGTCCAGCATCGGCATCAAGGGCGTGTACGACAAGTCGAACGACAACCTGCCGGGCGACGTCAAGGCGAGCAAGTCGGCGACGCCGGAATTCTCGGGCATCTATTCGACGACGTCGAAGGACGGCCACTTCGGCCTGGGCGTCTCCGCCAGCTACCAGGAGCGCAATCTCGGGTACAACCAGGCGTCGGTGTCGAGCGGCTGGAAGGGACCGTTCCGCGGCGACGAGAACAACTGGGGCACGATCCCGCAGCCGGGCACCGCCGGTTCGGAAAACATCACGAACCGTCCCAAGCCCACCGACATCTACCAGGTGCCGCAAAACCTGAACTACAGCATGACGGGCGTGAAGCGCCAGCGCACCAACGGCCAGTTGACGTTGCAGTGGGCGCCGGTGAAGGAACTGACGACGACCCTCGACTACACGTACTCGGAAAACAAGCTGCAGACGAAGCGTAACGACGTCTCCGCATGGTTCAACTTCGGCCCGTCCGCCTCGACATGGACCAACGGTCCGATCGCGGCGCCCCTCGTCTACTCGGAGTTCATCCCGGCCGGGAACAGCGACATCGCGATGGGCGGCGCGGACTTCGCCACCCGGACCCAGAACAAGTCGCTCGGCTTCAATACCCAGTGGCGCGCGACGAAGGACCTGAAATTCGAATTCGACGCGCACCATTCGACCGCGGAATCGCAGGCCGACAGCCCGTTCGGTTCGAACAATACGCTGGGCACCGCGAGCTTTTCCCGCGGCGACACGACGGCCGACTTCTCGCAGGAATTCCCGGTCCTCTCGATCAAGGGCGCGGACTTCGTGAACGCGCCGCAGCAGGTGACGGGCTCCGTGTTCCAGAACGGCTACATGAAGGGCGACATCTCGCAGGCCCAGTTCAAGGGCCGCCTGCGCATGCTCGACTCGTCGAACCTGAACTTCGGCCTGGGCGCCGTCAACGTCAAGAACCGCTCCGCGTTCTCGACCCAGCAGCGCGACTCCTGGACCGGCGCGACGAAGCCGTCGGACTACCCGAGCAGCCTGTGGCACGCCGACACGATCCGCCAGTACTTCGACCAGCTGGCCGGCAGCCAGAACCCGAACCTGTTCAACACCTTCTACACCTTCAACTTCGCGCAGGTGCGCGACACGGTGGCGAAGGCGTCCGGCCTGCCCGCCCTCTACATGCCGAAGAACACCTTCGACACCGACCAGCGCACCGAGGAAAAGTCGAAGAGCCTGTACCTGCAGTTCAACACGGACTGGGACACGGCGCTGCCGATGCACACGGCGATCGGCGTGCGCTACGAGAAGACGGACGTCGTCTCCACCGCGCTGGTGCCGACGGCGACGTCGATCACCATGGTGTCCGCGAACGAATTCCCCGTGCAGTTCGGCGACCCGTCGTTCACCACGCTGACCGGCAAGTACCACAACCTGCTGCCGTCGATCGACTGGGACATGGACCTGCGCCCGGACATGAAGGTACGCGCCAGCTATGGCGAGACGATCGGACGGCCGCGCTACGACCAGATCGCGGGCGGCCAGATCCTGAATACGCTGGCGCGCGTCGACGGCGGCACCGGCTCGCAGGGCAACCCGGCGCTGAAACCCGTCAAGTCGAAGAACTTCGACCTGTCGTGGGAGTGGTACTACGCGAAGGACAGCTTCTTCTCGGTGAACGCGTTCTACAAGGACCTGGAGAACTACGCGGGCCAGTCGAAACTCGACGCGACGCCGTTCAACCTGCACACGCCGGTCGGCGGCGCGCTGTGGAACGAAGCGTCGGCATCCGGCTGCGGCACCGACCCGGCCTGCATCCGCAACTACATCTTCACGCACCACCCGACGGCGCCGGGCGTGACGGTGACGGGCGTGGACAGCAGCGGCAACCCGACCGGCAACATCGTCGGCCAGCCGGGCGATCCGGTCGCGCACTTCCAGATCACGTCGTTCTCGAACCAGAAGAAGGCGAGCCTGAACGGCCTGGAATTCAACCTCCAGCACATGTTCGGCAACACCGGCTTCGGCATTTCGGCGAACTACACGTACGTGCACTCCGGCCTGCGTTACGATAACGGCAGCGTGGGCGAGCAGTTCGCACTGGTCGGCCTGTCGAACTCCGCCAACCTGGTCGGCATCTACGAGAACGACAAGTGGAACGTGCGCGCGGCGTACAACTGGCGCGGCGAGTTCCTGTCGTCCACGTTCGACGGCGCAGGTCCGAACCCGCAGTACGTGGAGCCGTACGGCCAGCTCGACCTCTCGATCGGTTACAACCTGACGCCGAAACTGAGCCTGCAGTTCGAAGGCATCAACCTGACGAACGAGACGAGCCGCGTCCACGGCCGCACCGCGCAGCAGGCGCTGTACGTCACGCAGTCCGGCCCGCGCTACATGGTGGGCGCGCGCTACAAGTTCTGACGCAGCGTTCCAGCGCCATCGTCACGTCAGCCTGATAAACGTCGTCCCCGCGCAGGCGGGGACCCAGGTTTGCAGGCTACGGAGGCAAACTTGGCGGGACGGCGCCGGCGGCGCCGTCCCGCCTGCGCGAGAGCGTCAAATGGCGGACGTGTAGCCTGCCGTAATCGGTTTCAGCGTATAAAAAGTTGTTCCAAATACAGCACTTCAGGTAGACTCATGCGGCGCACCGAAAAAAAAGGAAGCTGTGATGAGTAAACCCATCGAACACGTCGTGGTGGTCGGCGGCGGCTCCGCCGGCTGGCTGACGGCGGCCATCCTGGCCGTCGAACACTCGCGCCTTGCCGTCACGCTCGTCGAATCGCCGGGCGTGCCGCCCATCGGCGTCGGCGAAGGGACGTGGCCGTCCATGCGCGAGACGCTGCAGCGCATCGGCGTCTCCGAGGCCGCGTTCTTCCGCGAATGCGACGCCGCCTTCAAGCAGGGCTCGCGCTTCGACGGCTGGGTCGACGGCAGCGCCGCCGACACCTATTTCCACCCCTTTTCGCTGCCGCAGGGCTATGGCGAGGCCAATCTGGCCGCCGCCTGGCAGCATGGCCACCGCGACGTACCGTTCGCCGACCTCGTGAGCTACCAGCCGCACCTGTGCCGCCAGGGGCGCGCGCCGAAGCAGCCGCAGACACCGGAATACGCGGGCGTCGCCAACTACGGCTACCATCTCGACGCCGGCAAGTTCGGCGCCTTCCTGCACAAGCACTGCGTCGAGAACCTGCGCGTGCGCCACGTGCTGGCCCACGTCGTCGACATCCTCTCCACCGACGCTGGCGATATCGCGGCGCTGCGCACGCGCGAGGCGGGCGTGGTCGAAGGCGACCTGTTCGTCGACTGCACGGGCATGGCGTCGCTGCTGCTGGGCCGCCACTACGGCGTGCCGTTCGTGTCGCAGCGCGACGTGCTGTTCAACGACCGCGCCCTCGCCGTGCAGCTGCCCTACCCCGCGGCCGACACGCCGATCGCGTCGCAGACCACGTCCACGGCGCAGTCCTGCGGCTGGATCTGGGACATCGGCCTGCCCGCTCGGCGCGGCATCGGCTACGTGTATTCCAGCGTCCACGGCGGCGACGACGAGGCCGAGCGGACCCTGCGCGCCTACCTGGCCGCCACCGGCATCGAGGGCGACATTCCGACGCCGCGCAAGATCGCGTTCGACCCCGGCTACCGCGCGCGCTTCTGGGAACGCAACGTCGTCGCCATCGGCCTGTCCGCCGGGTTCATCGAGCCGCTGGAAGCGTCCGCGCTCGCGCTCGTGGAACTGTCCGCGGCCTGGCTGGCGGACGACCTGCCGGCCACGCGCACACAGATGGACACGATCGCCGCCCGCTTCAACGAGGCATTCACGTACCGGTGGGAGCGCATCATCGACTTCCTCAAGCTGCATTACGTGCTGTCCAGGCGCACGGATTCCGGCTACTGGCTGGATCACCGCGCCGCGCACACGCAGTCGCCGCGCCTGCGCGAACTGCTCGCGCTGTGGCGCACGCGCGCGCCGTCGCGCCGTGACTTTCCCCGCATCGAGGAAATCTTCCCGTCCGCCAGCTGGCAGTACATCCTGTACGGGATGGGCTTCCGGCCCGAGTTCGGCGAGCGCGCCTCCGACCTGCCGGATGCCGCCGCCCAGTATTTCCGCGAGGCCGCGCGGCTCACCGCCCGCATGCTGCCGCAGCTGCCCGCGAACCGCGCGATGCTCGACCACATCCGCCAGTACGGCATGCCGGCCGGTTAGACCGCATGCAATCACAATAACGACAAACCGAGAGACAAGCAAAGATGGCCAACCACGCACCCCTGAACAACGTCGACCACAAGAACCTGCGCATCGTCACCACCCGCGGCGCGGCCTACGGCGACGCCGTGATGTCCGCACTGACCTTCCCGGCCGAATTCCGCGACCTGCAGGCCTGCTACCCGATCGTGTTCGCGCAGGACGGCAACGGCGGCTACGATGCCGTCGCCCTGCTCGGCTTCGAACAGGGCGAGAACCTGTTCCTGGGCCCGAACGGCTGGGACGCGCCGGCGATTCCGCTCACGGTCGAGCGCCAGCCGTTCATGATCGGCCGCGGCGGCGACGAACTCGCCGTGCACGTCGACCTGGACAGCCCGCGCGTGCGCGACGGCGGCATCGAAGGCGAAGCGCTGTTCCTCACCTACGGCGGCACGAGCGAATACCTGGAGCGCGTGAGCGCCGTGCTGCGCACCATCCACGAAGGCCTGGCGGCGTCGCGCGCGTTCGTCGCCGCGCTCGTCGAACTGGAACTGATCGAATCGTTCGTGCTCGACGTGGAACTGGACGACGGCTCGCAGAACCGCCTGGCCGGCTTCTACACGATCAACGAAGACCGCCTGGCAGCCCTGTCCGCCGACCAGCTCGCGCGCCTGCACCGCGACGGCTATCTGCAGGCCATCTACATGGCGGTGGCGTCGCTGGCCCAGTTCCGCGCCCTGATCCAACGGAAGAACCGCGCCAATGACAGCCAGCGTTAACCACGTGCGCGAAGTCGCGGCCGTCGACGGCAAGCTGCCGGACGAGATGCTGCGCGCCACCCGGCCGTACGTCGTGCGCGGCCTCGCCGCCGGCTGGCCCCTCGTGCGCGCGGGACGCGCGTCGGCGGAAGACGCGGCGGCCTACCTGCGCGGCTTTTATCGCGACGCGACCGTCAATGCGATGCTCGGCCCGCCCGAGATCAAGGGCCGCTTCTTCTACAACGACGCCATCACCGGCTTCAACTTCCACAACGTGCGGGCGCGGCTCGACCAGGTGCTGGACGAACTGGCCGCCCACCGCGCGCGGCCGGACCCCGGCGCGATCTACGTCGGCTCGACGTCGATCGACGGTGCCCTGCCCGGCCTGCGCGCCGAGAACGACGTCGACCTGACGGGACGCGACGCGCTGGCCAGCATCTGGATCGGCAACCGCACCGTCGTCGCCACGCACTACGACCTGCCGGACAACCTGGCCGTCGTCGCCGTCGGCGAACGCCGTTTCACGCTGTTCCCGCCCGACCAGCTCAAGAACCTGTACGTGGGCCCGCTCGACTTCAATCCGGCCGGCCAGGCGATCAGCCTCGTCGACGTACGCACGCCGGATCTCGACCGCTTCCCGCGCTACGCCGAGGCGCTGCAGCACGCGCAAGTGGCCGAGATGGGCCCGGGCGACGCGCTGTTCATCCCATCGATGTGGTGGCACCACGTGGAAGCGCTGGCGCCGTTCAACGTGCTCGTGAACTACTGGTGGCGCCAGTCGCCGGACTACATGGACACGCCGACGAACGCGCTGATGCTCGCGATCCTGACGCTGCGCGAGCTGCCGCCCGAGCAGCGCCGCGCGTGGCAGGAGGTCTTCCGCCACTATATTTTCGAGCCCGAGCCGGCGACCCTCGCGCACCTGCCGGAGAACGCACGCTATGCATTGGCGCCTCTCGACGACGACGGCGCGCGCGTGCTGCGCGGCCAGCTGCTGCGCCGCATCAACCGGTAAATCAAGCCAGGAGGAGACATGGACAACAATATGCAACAGGGCCGCGGCCGCCCGATCCGCCGCGTCGTCATCGCCGGCGGCGGCACCGCCGGATGGATGGCGGCGGCGGCGCTGGCGCGCACGCTCGGCAAGGTCCTCGACATCAAGCTCGTCGAGTCGGACGAGATCGGCACCGTGGGCGTGGGCGAGGCGACGATCCCGAGCCTCGTGCACTTCCACCGCCTGCTCGACATCGGCGAGCAGGAATTCATGGCCGCCACGCAGGCCACGTTCAAGCTGGGCATCAGCTTCGAAGGCTGGCGCGCGCGCGGCGAAGACTACATCCACTCGTTCGGCATGACCGGCACGGACCACTGGACGGCCGGCTTCCAGCACTTCTGGCTCAAGGGCCGCGAGCGCGGCCTGGCGGGCGACTACGGCGACTACTGCCTGGAACTCGTCGCGGCGCAGGAAAAACGCTTCGGCCACCTGCCGAACCAGGGCATCAACTACGCCTACCACCTGGACGCGACGCGCTATGCCCGCTACCTGCGGCGTTTCTCCGAACACTTCGGCGCCGAGCGCATCGAAGCGAAGATCGCGAGCGTCGACACCGACCCGGCCACGGGCCACATCACCGCGCTGGTGCTGGACTCGGGCACGCGCGTCGAGGGCGACCTGTTCATCGACTGCACGGGCTTCCGCTCGCTGCTGCTGGGCCAGACGATGGGCGAGGCCTACGAGGACTGGTCGCAATGGCTGTTCAACGACAGCGCGATCGCCGTGCAGACCGAGTCCACCGGCCCGGCCGTCCCGCTCACGCGCTCGATGGCCCACGACTGGGGCTGGCAATGGCGCATCCCGCTGCAGCACCGCACCGGCAACGGCATCGTGTTCTCCAGCCGCTACGTCGACGAGGAGACGGCGCGCGCCACGCTGCTCGGCAATATCGAAGGCAAGGCGTTGACGGCGCCGCGCGTGATCCGCTTCACGCCCGGCCAGCGCAAGCGGGTCTGGATCGGCAACTGCATCGGCCTCGGACTCGCGGCCGGCTTCCTGGAACCGATCGAATCGACCAGCATCCACCTGATCCAGCGCGGCATCGTGCGCCTGCTGCAGACCTTCCCGTCGCACGGCATCCAGCAGTCCGACGTCGATGAGTTCAATGCCCAGAGCGAGGACGACATCCGCACGATCCGCGACTTCATCATCCTGCACTACAAGGTCACGAACCGCCACGACACGCCGTACTGGCACGACGCCGCGAACATGCCCGTGCCGGACAGCCTGCAGCACCGCATCGACCTGTTCCGCGACGGCGGACGCGTGTTCCGCTACGCGAACGAACTGTTCGCCGAGAACTCGTGGGTGCAGGTGATGCTGGGCCAGGGCTTGACGCCGCAACGCTGGCACCCGAGCGCGGACCTGATGGGCGACGAGGAATTGCGCGCCTTCCTGGACGGCATCCGGACCGGCGTGCGCCGCACGGCGTCGCAACTGCCGCCGCACCAGCAGTACGTGGAGCGCTACTGCCCGGCCGGCAAGCCGTGAGCGCGGGCGGGCGGCGATTTACACGCCGCCTGCTCCGCCTGCATCCGCCGCCGCGTATCGTCGCAATGGCCTCGGCGCGCCCGCGCCGGCGCAGCGCGGGTTGTCATACCCGCTGGGCATCATTCCCTACCCCTCTCGCAGCCAAAAGCCGCTGCCGCCAAATAGAATATTCGCAATATTGCCTTTTCGAGAATAGGATTCTCCATGGCATTGAAGTTCTGACACGCCCATTCCAAAATTCGTTGCGGCTCAGCATCAATTTGAACAGCGCCGCGAGATTCGCCGTGACAAGTGCGGAGGGTCGTCGCTAAGATTCAGAACGTTTCCAGCGGGCAAATCGGTAAATCCCGACGTCCGTTGCGCGTTCCCGGCCGCACCGCCTCGCGTGCCGGCATCTTCGACAACCTCAAGGATTACCCCGCCTCTCATGGCCACTTCCCAGTTTCCGACGCGGCTCGCCTGTGCCCTCGCCGCCGCCTTTGCCGTCGCCCCCGACCTGTACGCCCAGACCGGGTTCGATCCCGCCGTGGCTGCCCAGCGCGCCGACGTGCTGCAACGCCAGCAGGACGAGCGCATCAAGCGCGACATCGACGCCGCCAAGCCGCGCGAACGCGTCGAACCCGGCCTCGATACGAGCCGCCTGCGCCCGCAGGTCGACGCGTCCGGCGCCGGCCCGCGCTGCCACGACATCGACGTCATCGCCATCCAGGGCGCGCCCGGCCTGTCCGCCGCGGTGCGCGCGGAAATCGACGCGACGTTCAGCCACCGCTGCCTCGGCGTGTCCGAGATCGAGGCCATCCTGGGGCTCATCACCAAGGACTACATCGACCGCGGCTACGTCACCACGCGCGCCTACCTGCCGGCCCAGGACCTCGGCAAGAAGCGGCTGGAGATCCTCGTGATCGAAGGCCGCCTCGGCGCCGTCAGGGTCGACGACGGCGCCCGCATCCATCCGTGGAACGTGTTCCCGCCCGCCGGCGGCCTCCTGAACCTGCGCGACATCGAGCAAGGCATCGACCAGGTCAACCGCCTGTCATCGAACAACGCCACGCTGGACATCCAGCCGGGCGGCGCCCCGGGCGAGAGCACGGTCGTCATCCACAACAAGCCGGCCTTTCCCGTGCACGCCAGCCTGTCCGGCGACAACACCGGCTCCGAAAGCACGGGCCGCAACCAGGCCGGCTTCTCGGTCAGCGGCGACGGCCTGCTCGGCATGAATGAATTGCTGCTCGCGACCTACCGCCGCTCGCAGCCGAACGACATGGAACACAAGGGCTCGGAAAGCAAGAGCGTGACCGCGATCGTGCCGTTCCGCTGGACCACGTTCACGGCCACGGCCAGCGATTCGGAATTCGTCAGCACCGTGCAGCTGCCCAGCGGCGACGCGCTGAAATTCCAGGGCAAGTCGCGCAACGCATCGCTGCGCGTCGACCAGCTCCTGTACCGCAACCAGGTCACCCGCGCCGGCGTGTACGGCAACCTGACCGTCAAGGACAGCAAGAACTACCTGGGCGGCGAACTGCTCGGCGTCAGCAGCCGCAAGCTGTCCGTGTTCGACCTGGGCGGCACCGCCAGCACCGCGCTGCTGGGCGGCGCCCTGTCCGTCGACCTGGGCTACTCGCGCGGCCTCGGCATCGCCGGTGCCCTGCACGACGCGGACGGCCTGGACGCCGGCGCGCCGCGCGCGCAATTCGGCAAGGTCACGCTGAACGCCAACTGGATGCGCCCCTTCAGGGTCGGCGGCCTGGATGCCGGCGTCTCGTCCAGCCTGACGGGCCAGTATGCGCTCGACACGCTGTACGGCACGGAGCAGATGTTGATCGGCGGCCCGTTCACGGTGCGCGGCTTCTACAACAACACGCTGTCCGGCGACCACGGCGCCTGGATGCGCAACGAGGTTTTCGTGCGCCCGGTGTTGCCGCTGTTCGGCCACGCGCTCGCGCTGCGCGCCTACGCCGGCCTGGACGTCGGCCACGTGCAGAACCGCGTCGCCGGCAACCCGGACGGCACGCTGTCCGGCATGGCGCTGGGCCTGAACGTCGCGTGGAACCGAACCTCGCTGGACGTCTCCGCCACGCGCGCGCTGCACGAACCGCACGCATTCCAGCGCGAAGGCACCCAGACCTGGGTGCGCCTGAACATCGAGATCTGAAAGACCCGAGACCATGAACCGCTCATATCGCCACGTCTGGAGCGCCGCCCGCGGCGCCTACGTCATCGCCGCCGAAACCGCCCGCGGGCGCGGCAAGTCCGGCCGCGCCGTCAAGGCCGGCGCCGCCGCCGCCGTACTGGCCGGCGCCTTTGCCGCGCCGGATGCCGCCTGGGCCCAGGTCAGGACGCCGACTTCGGTCGTCCCCGCCGGCGGCAAGACGAACACCTATATCGCGCCGAACGGCGTGCCCGTCGTGAACATCGACACCCCGAACGGCGCCGGCATCTCGCACAACACGTTCAACACCTACAACGTGGACGCCAACGGCCTCGTGCTGAACAACACACCGTTCAAGCAGAGCGCGGTCGGCCAGTCGCAACTGGCCGGCGGCATCGTCGGCAATACGAACCTGAAGGATGCGGCCAGGATCATCCTGAACGAAGTCGTGTCGACCAACCGTTCCACGCTGGCCGGTTACACGGAGGTGTACGGCAACCGTGCCGATGTCGTCGTCGTCAACCCGAACGGCCTGACCTGCACCGGCTGCGGCTTCATCAACACCGACCGCGTCACGCTGACGACGGGCGCGCCCGTGTGGGCCGCCGACGGCAACCTGATCGGCTTCGACGTCGGCCGCGGCGACATCGACGTCAAGGGCGCGGGCCTGAACGCCAGCGCCCAGCAGATCGTCGACCTCGTGGCGCGCGTCGTCAAGATCGACGGCCAGGTCAACGTGGCCGGCAGCGGCGAACTCGGTGTGTTCACCGGCCCGATCCAGTGGCATTACGACGGCCGCAACATCGCCGGCACCGTCGCCGCCAGCGCCGACAAGCCACAGTACGCCATCGATTCGACGGCGCTGGGCGGCATGTACGCGGGCCGCATCCGCCTGATCGCCACGGAGGCCGGCGTGGGCGTGCGCATGCTGGGCGACGCCGCCGCCAGCGCCGCCGACTTCCGCCTCGACGCCACCGGCAAGGTCCTGATGCAGGGCCGCGTGTCGGCCGCGCGCGACGTGACGATCGTCCAGACGGGCGGCACCGATGCCGGCCAGGTCGAGATCAGCGGCGCCAACGCCGCCGTGAGTGCCCAGCACGACGTGAACGTGACCGCGGCCGGCGGCCTGCTGCTGAACGAGGCGGCGCTCAAGGCCGGCAACGACCTGGCCATCCAGGCCGCGGGGCTCGCCGACACGTCGGCCGCCAACGCCACCCGCAGCGCCAACGCCGCCGTCAGCGTCAAACTGACGGGCGCCGCCACCATCGACGGCAGCACCTGGGGCGCGGGCAGCGCGTTCGGCCTCGATGCCGGCACCATCGCCGCGACCCATGCCACGCTGTACAGCGGCGCCGTCGCCACAGTCGGCGACCGCGCGCTCACGCTTGCCGCCAACGGCGACGTCGCGCTCGACACGTCGACACTGACCACCACCGACAAGCTGGATGTGCAAGCGCGCGCCGGCGCCCTGACCCTCGGCGCCGGCGCGCAGTTGACGGCCGGCGCCGACGCCGCGCTGACCGCGGCAACCCGGGTCGACAACGCCGGCAGCGTGCTGGCCGGCGCCACGCTCGCCATCGATGGCGGCACCGCGGCCGCGCCGCTGCAACTGGCCAACAGCGGCCTGCTGCAAGCCACGGGCGCGCTGAACGTCGGGGCCGCGCAGGCGGCAGCCGTGAACAACACCTCCGCGGGCCGCGTGCTCGCCGACCGCATCGCTATCCAGGCGACGACGCTCGCCAACGCCGGCGCCGTGCAGGGCACGAATGGCCTGGACATCGGCGCCAGCGGCGCCGTCACGAACGCGGCGACCGGCGCCCTGCTCGGCACGGGCGCCGACAAGGACGTCGTCGTGCAGGCCGCAAGCCTGGACAACGCCGGCACCGTACAATCGGCCGGCGGCCTCGCCGCCACCGTCGCCGGCGCCGCGGCCAACAGCGGCAAGCTGCTGACGACGTCCGCGGCCGGCACGCTGGCCCTGACGGCCGGTAGCATCGCCAACACGGGCACGGTCGCGGCAGGCGGCGCCGCCAACCTGACCAGTGCCGCCGACGTCGTGAACCATGCGCTGGTCCAGGGCGCGGCGCTCGCGGTCACGGCCGCCGGCAAGGTGACCAACGACGGCGCCGACAGCGTCCTGCTGGGCCGCGACAGTGCCGTCGTCGACGCGGCCGGCGTCGACAACGCCGGCACCATCCAGGCCGGTAAGGACCTGGCCGTGACGGCCGGCGGCGCAATCGGCAACACGAACGCGATCCAGACGCTGGCGTCCGGCGGCAAGCTGGCCCTGACCGGCGGCACCGTCACGAACGGCGGCACCGTGCAGGCCGGCGGCACCGCGAGCCTGACGTCGACGCTCGACACGCTGACCAACAGCGGCCAGGTCATCGCGACGGGCGACCTGGCCCTGAACGCCGCGACTGAGCTGCGCAACGCCGACGGCAAGAGCATCATGCAGACGCTCGGCGACTTCGGCGCCAGGGCGGGCCAGTTCGTCAACGGCGGCGCCGTCAGCGCCGGCAAGAACCTGGCGGTCAACAGCACGGGCGCGCTCGACACCGGCGGCCTGCTCGAAACCACGGCGGCCGGCGGCAGCCTGGGCCTGCGCGGCGCGTCGATCAGCAACGACGGCACCATCCGCGCGGCCGCCGCCGCGGGCCTCGTCGCGACGAAGGGCTCGATCGAGAACGGCAACCAGATCAAGGCCGCCACGTCGCTCGACCTGAGCGCGGCGCAATCGATCGGCAATATGGGCGGCAACGCCGTGCTGTCCGGCCGCACGCTGAACGCGGCCGCCGCCGGCTTCGCCAACAGCGGCACGGCCCAGGGCGACGCGAGCGTGACGGTCGACGCCAGCGGTGCCCTCGTGAACAGCCTGGCCTTGCAGACGACGGGCGCCGGCTCGGCCCTGACCCTGCGCGGCGGCACGATCGCCAACAGCGGCACTGTCGCATCCAGCGGCAGCGCGAGCCTGACGTCGAGCACCGGTTCGATCGTCAACGGCAACCAGGTCCAGGCCCAGGATGCCCTGACGGTCGCCACGTCGACCACCCTCGACAACAGCGGCAAGATCATCGGCCAGGCCGGCGTGACCGTCACCGGCGCGGCCGGCTTCGGCGTCGCCAACAGCGGCCGCATCCAGGCCGGCGCCGCGCTGAACGTGGGCGCGGCATCCGCCGCCGCGGCTTCCGCGACCAACAGCGGCACGCTGTTCGGCGACACCATCGGCCTGCATGCCGCAAGTCTGACGAACCAGGGCCGCATCCAGTCGAACGCCGCCGGCACGCTGGACGGCGCGACCATCGTCAACCAGGGCAGCGGCGCCGTCATCCTGATGGGCATGGACGGCAGCGCGAGCACGATCACGGGCACGGCGAGCGTGCGCAACGAAGGCGCGATCCACACGGCCGGCGACCTGACGCTGGCCGCGCCGCGGCTCGACAACACGGGCACGGGCGGCATCTCGTCGGAGGCGAACCTGACTGCCACGGCGACCGGCGCCGGCTTCGACAACGGCGGCGCGCTGTATGCGGGCGCGAAGCTGACCGTCAACGCCGGCGGCCAGGTCTACAACAACACCATGACCGGCACGATGGACGCCAACGACATCGAGGTCAACGCCAGTACCTTCAACAACTACAACACCGTGATCGCCCTGCGCGACACGACGATCAACACGACCGACGCATTCAACAACGTGCCCACGGGCCGGGTGCCGAACGTGATCATCGCCCAGGTCATCGACGGCGCCGTCACGACGCCTTACGACTGGGAAGGCAATTGCGCCTTCCTCGACATGGGTTGCGACCACAACGTCACCTGGGCGCAGGACGTGACGTGGATCCAGGGCCTCGACGGTCCGATGCCCACGCAGTTCGGCCAGGTCATCGCGGCCCGCACGATCAACCTGAACTACGGCCATTCGGGCCTCAACCAGGCGTCGCTGATCTCGGCGCCGAACGTCAACATCAGCGGCAGCGGCGCGTTCACCAACACCGACCTGCACCTGGAACAGATCGACTACGACCGGCGCTGGCACATGAGCAAGGTCGGCCACCTGATCGACGCGGACGAGTACTACTACAGCTACCCGACCACCGACTCGCAATACGGCTGCAACGACGGCGGCTGCTTCACCGGCAGCGCCGGCAGCGCCGGTGCGGCGGCGGCCGCCGCGCACCTGATGGAAACGGGCCGCCACGTGATCCAGAAATGGAAGGCGGGCATCTACGCGACCAATCTCACGTTCACCGGCGGCAGCCTGATGAACCTCGGGTCGCCGTATCAGCAAGGCACGCAGGCGCAGTCGGTGGGCGCCGACAGCGCCGTCGCGACCAATCCGCTGGCCGGCACGCCGCTGGGCTCCGCGCTCTCCGCATTCGTCAAGAAACTGCCGGCGTCCACGAAGGCGCAGAACGTCGCGGCCGCGCCGACGATCCAGTTCCAGGGCCTGAACCTGAACCTGCCGACGAACCCGAACGGATACTTCGTCACGGCCAAGGACCCGAACTCGCAATACCTCGTCGAGACGAATCCGCTGTTCGGCGCCGGCAACAACTCGGTCGGCTCGGACTACCTGACCAAGCTCCTGAACATCAATCCGGACAAGGAAGTGAAACGCCTGGGCGACGCCAACTACGAGGCGAAACTCGTACGCGACCAGCTGATCGCCCAGACCGGCGCCAACGTCCTGAAGGGCATGGAGAGCGAAGCCGCGCAGATGCAGGCGCTGATGGACAACGCGTCCAGCGAAGCCGGCAAGCTGGGACTCGTGTACGGCCAGGCGCTGAGCCCGGACCAGGTCGCGAACCTGACCGAAGACATGGTGTGGATGGTGGAAACCGTCGTGGGCGGCCAGAAGGTCGTCGCGCCGGTCGTCTATCTCGCCAAGTCCACCAAGGACGCCATCGAAGGCGGCGGCCCCGTGATCGCGGCCACCAACGCGAAGATCAACGCCGGCACCGTCACGAACACGGGCGGCACCATCGCGGGCGACAAGCTCGATATCACGGCCAAGGGCGACATCACGAACACGGGCGGCAAGATCAAGGGCGGCGACGTCTCGGTCAAGTCGACCGAAGGCAGCATCGTCAACCAGACCGTGGCCGAGACCCATGGCGGCAAGGACTTCGCCCGCACGACGATCGGCGCGGCCGCGAGCATCGAGAGCACCGGCAAGCTGAATCTCGACGCCGCGAAGGACATCACCGTCAAGGGCGCCGACGTGAAGGCCGGCGGCGACGCCAGCCTGGCGGCCGGCGGCAACGTGACGTTCGACACGATCCAGAACACGACCGCCGACAGCCAGATGCACCGCAGCGCCGGGCTGCTGGGCGGCTCGGGCAGCGGCAGCAGCCTCGCCACCACGACCAATATCGGGTCGACCCTGGCGAGCGGCGGCAACCTGAAGATCAAGAGCGGCGGCGACACCACCATCGCCGGCTCGCAGGTGAAGGTCGGCGGCGACCTGGCGCTGGACGCCAAGGGCAACGTCAACGTCATCTCGCGCCAGGACACGCGCGAAGCCACGAGCTACTCGGAGCACTCGGGTCTCGGCGTCGGCGGCGGCCTGTTCGGCAACACGTCGACCACCACCGACAACTTCCAGGGCCGCAACGTGGCCGCCGGCATCGACGTCAAGGGCGACGCCGCCATCAAGAGTGGCGACACCCTGACGCTGCAGGGGTCGAAGCTGAAGGTCGGCGGCGGCGCGGACATCCAGGCGGACCAGGTGCAGGTGCTGGCCGGCCAGGACGTCGACCGCACCACGACCGAGACCAAGACCACGTCGTTCCTGAAGCTCGACGGCGCCAGCGGCGCCGCGTCGGCGGATGCGGGCGCGTCGGCCGGCAAGGGCGTGGGCAGCAAGGCCGGCGTGGGCGTCGGCGCGGAAGCGCATGCGGGCGCCAGCGCGTCGGGCAGCGCCGGCGTCACGCTCGCCGAGACCAAGACCACCAACACCTACGACCTCAATGCGCGTGCCGTCGGTTCGGAAATCTCGGTCGGCAAGGACTTGAACGTGAAGGCCGCCAAGGACATCACGCTGCAGGGTGCCAAGGTCGACACGGGCGGCAACGCCAACCTGGACGCCAGGAACGTCAACGTGCTCGCCTCGCAGGACGTGCACGTCTCCAGCAGCAAGACGACGACGACGCAGATCGGCCTGTACGCGGACTCGAACAACGACGCGTCGGCCAGCGCCGGCGCGCGGACCGGCATGGTGAGCGGTGCCGGCGCGGAGGCCGGCGCCAACTCGGACACCACGATCGACGTGATGCGCACGAAGACGACGCAGACCGACAGCCTGGGCATCCACAACAACGGCACGACCATCAACGCCGGCGGCAAGTTGAACGTGAACGCGGCCGACAAGCTGACGGTGCAGGGTTCGGAGCTCGGCGGCGACAAGGGCGTGAACCTGAAGGCCAAGGACATGGCGTTCACGGCCGCGACCGACGTCGACACGACGACGACCACCACGACCAAGACCTCGGCCGGCCTGTACATCAGCGGCGGCGCCAAGGCCGAGGCCAGCGCGTCGACCGGCATGCTGGGCGGCGGCGCGGCGGCATCCGCCGACGCCAAGGCCGGCGTCGGCCTCCAGGCGCGCCATTCCGAATCGACCGACGCATCGGGCACCACGACGGCCCAGGTGTCGACGATCCGCTCCGGCAATGGCGACATCACCCGCACGGCGACGGGCAACATCACGGACGTCGGCACCAACATCGACGCGGCGGGCAACGTCACCCAGTCGGCCACGACGATCGACAGCAAGGCGGCGGCCAACACCAGCTGGACGTCCAGCAATTCGTCGTCGCACGAAGCGCGCATCGGCGTGTACGCGGACGCGGGCGCGAGTGCCGGCGCGACGGGCGCGCCGGAAGCCGCGGGTGCCGGCGCCAGCGTCGGCATCGAGGCCCAGTACACGGGCACCCAGTCGTCGTCGCGCTCGGACAGCAGCACGGCCGTGGTGTCGAACGTCCACGCGGGCGGCAAGGTCACCAGCACCTCGACCGGCGCCACGACGCTGGAAGGCACCAGCATCAAGGGCGACAACGGCGTCGAGATCGGCGCGCAGTCCCTCGATTACAAGGCGGCGCACGATACGTCCAGCAGCAGCTCCAGCTCGCAGACCATCAACGCCGCGGCCAATATCGGCGTCGGCGTCGGCTCGAAGACCGTCGAGGGCGGCGCCAGCGGCGGCTTCGACAAGGCCAGCGACAGCGCGCAGTCGTCGACGGCCGTCACCGGCGGCATCCAGTCGGGCGCGGGCCTCGTCATCAAGACGCAGGGCGACGCGCACTTCGAGGGCACCGACATCGCGGCCAAGGGCGATGCCACGGTGGGCGCCGGCGGCAAGCTGACGATGGACGCGGCACGCAACGAGAGCAGCTCGACCAGCAGTTCGAGCTCGTTCCAGGCCGGCATCCAGGTCTCGGGCGGCGGCCGCGAAGGCGGCAAGGGCGGCGAATCCGGCGCGGGCCTGACGGCGGGCGGCGGGTTCCAGAACACCACGAGCCGGGCCAGCCAGGACGTCATCGGCGGCGTCAAGTCGGGCGGGAACCTCACGCTGAGTGCGGGCAGCCAGGCCAGCTTCGAAGGCACGCAGTTGAAGGCGGACGGCGCGGCCACGGTGGCCGCGGGCAGCGTCGACTTCAAGGACGCGACCAGCACGAGCAGCAGCACCAGCTCGGGCTTCGCGGCCAGCATCGGCGTGTCGGGCGGCAGCAAGGACGGCAAGTCGAGCGGCGCGGGCATGGCCAGTGTCGAAGGCGGCTATTCGAGCGACAGCAAGACCACGTCGACCAAGACGACGCTCGACGCGGGCAACGGCGTCCAGGTGAAGACCGGCGCGGCGGCGGCACCCAAGGCCAAGCCGGTGACGAAGAAAATGCCGGACGTAGCGACCGCGCCCAAGGGCTGACCGTCGACGCCTGGCGTGAACGGGGCGGCCGGGAAACCGGCCGCTTTTTTATTTTATGGAGCCGCGGTATCAGCCGTGCCCGATGTGCTCATACAGGATCAGCGCCCCGATCACGATCAGGACGACGCCGCCCACCACCTCCGCACGCTTGCCGACAAGCTTGCCGAGACCCCGCCCGATCATCACGCCGAGCGTCACCATGATGAACGTCGACAGGCCGATGGCGCCGGCCGTCGTGACGATGTCCGCATCGATGAACGCGAGGCCCACGCCGACGGCCAGCGCATCGATGCTGGTCGCGAAACCCGTCACGGCCAGCAGCCAGAACGAGTGCGAGGACGGCTTCTCGTCTTCCTCGTCGTCCGCGCCCCACAAGCCTTCGCGCATCATGCGCAGGCCGAGGACGCCGAGCAGGGTGAACGCGATCCAGTGGTCCCACGCTTCGACGTAAGGCGCGGCGACGTGGCCCAGCGCCCAGCCGATGACGGGCGTGAGCCCTTCGATGACACCGAAGATGGCGCCCGTGCGCAGGGCTTCGCGGAAGTGCGGACGGTGCAGCGCGGCCCCCTTGCCGACGGCGACGGCGAATGCGTCGGTGGACATGGCGAGGGCGAGTGCGGCGGTGGCGAGCAAATTCATTACGGTTCCAGTCGGGCAATGACGATGGCATGCCGGCGCGGCCCGATGAACGCGCAGGCATACCAAAGGTCTTGCCAACCGAAACGGCTGCCCGCACCACGCCGGCGGTGGGCCGGCGAGCATGTTGATACGGGCACTTCCGCGTGCGCGGAAGCAGGCTACTCCCCAATGGGATGCCCGCATTCTACTGCAAAAGCCGGACCGATGGCCAGCCTCAGCGCGGTCCGGCGCCCCGGCGATGCAGGCTGGCGTATTTGAGGCCGAAGAACAGGATGAAGCCGTAGCACGCGGCCGGCACGAAGAACGAGGCCTGCACGCCGATACGGTCGGCCAGCATGCCCTGCAGGAACGGCACGATGGCACCGCCCACGATGGCCATGCACAGGATGCCGGAGCCCTGCCCCGTGTGGCGCCCCAGGCCATGCAGGGCCATGCTGAAGATCGTGGGGAACATGATCGAGTTGCACAGCCCGACGGCGAGGATGGCCCACATCGCGGCCTTGCCTTCCCCGAAAATGGCTGCCAGCACGAGGACGATGGCGGCGCAGGCATTGAACGCGAGCGCCTTGCCCGGACTGACGACGCGCATGACGCCGAAGCCGATGAAGCGGCCGATCAGCGCCCCGCCCCAATAGACGCTGACGTAGGCGGCTGCCTGCGCCGCCGCCAGCCCGGCCACGCGCTGCTCGCCGAGGAAGTTGACGAGGAAGCTGCCGATGCTGACTTCACCGCCCACGTACAGGAAGATGGCGACGGCGCCCAGCACGAGATGGCGGTAGGCGAGCACCGAACCGGCGCCATTCGTGTCGCCGTCCGCATGATCGATGCGCGGCAGCCGGGCCAGCGCAAACAGCACGGCGAGGATCGCGAGCGCCGCCGCCAGCGCGAGATACGGCCCCTGCACCGCAGCCGCTTCGTGCGCG
>Ga0209148_1000396_pt1 | contig 51441 bp, 51 predicted proteins | sample AraplaCol_mMF_r2_2_FD_184288 | JGI IMG/M metagenome (GOLD analysis project Ga0209148, IMG submission 184288) | Arabidopsis root microbial communities from North Carolina, USA - plate scrape CL_Col_mMF_r2 (SPAdes) (version 2) | ecosystem: Host-associated > Plants > Roots > Endosphere | place...
GTCGGTCGCGGCAACATGGGCGAAAGGCCGATCGGCGACGTCAGCGGCCGTCAGATTGCCGAGGAGGCTTTGCGTGGTCATGATCCATTCTCCATTCGCCGGCCGCGACAGCCGCGTGATACTCTGCTGCCCATGACAGGCATTTACCTGAATAGCATATCGCCGATTGCCCGCCCATGCTGAGTTCGCCGGCCGCACACCCCCCTGCCCCAGCTTTGGCCGCGCCGCAGATCTGGCTGTTGCTCAGCGACAAGCTCGGCGACAATGCCCAGGTCAAGACCCTGGCGGCGGCGCTCGGCCTCGCCTGCACGCCCAAGCAACTGCGCTTCAAGCCGGCCTTCGCGCGGATGCGGCCGATCTTTAAGCCCAGTTTACAACATGTGGATGCAGCGCGCAGCGACCAGCTCGCCGCACCCTGGCCGGATCTCGTCATCGTCAGCGGCCGGCGGCCCGGCGCGGTGGCGCTGTGGATCAAGCAGGCCTCCGGGAACCACACCCGGATCGTGATCATCGGCCGGCCCCACCGCCATCTCGCCGCTTTCGATCTCGTCATCGCGCCACCGCAATTCGCCCTGCCGGCGCGCCCCAACATCCTGCCTCTGACCACGCCGCTCTTCGCCCTCGATGCCGGCATGGTGGCCGATGAGGCGCGCCTGTGGGCACCGCGGTTTGCCGATCTGCCGCGGCCGCTGACAGCGATCCTGCTCGGCGGGCCCCAGCCACCCTTCCGCTTCGACAGCACGGTCGCCCGCGATATCGTCCGCCGGGCGGCACGCCAGGCCGATGGCGGCACGCTCCTGATCCTCACCAGCCGGCGGACCCCGCCGGCGGTGGTCGATGCCTTGCGGCGGAGCCTGCCCGGCAATGCCCGGCTGTTCAGCTGGAATGAGAAAGCGGCGCGTGCCGATAAAGCGTCCAATCCCTATCGCGCCGTGCTCGGCCTCGCCGATCGCTTCGTGGTCAGCGGCGACAGTATCTCGATGATCGGGGAAGTACTCTCGCTCGGCAAGGCGCTGGCGATCGCCCCGGCGCCGTTCCGCCGGGCGCCGCATATCCGGCTGGAACAGGCGATTGCGCGGCGCTTCCGCGCGGCGTCGACCACCGGCAACGGCATCTGGAGCCGGCTGAAGCGACATTGCCACGCGCGCGGCATCCTGCCCTTCGCCCGTGACTTCACGTCATTCCATGAGACTCTCATCCGCCGGGGCCTGGCGGTCCCCCTCGGCATGCCCTTCCGTCAGCCGCCGCTCCCCGCCACCCGGTCCGATACCGCCGATGCCGCGGCGGCCGATGTTGCCGCCATCTCCGCGCGCATCCGCGCCTTGCTCGGCGCAGCGACGGAAGCGAGCGGGGAAGCATCGCGGCGATAGCCGAAGACCGGCGCCAGCGCGCGATCGACGGTGGCATCGATCAGGGCCGCCTCGTATTCGGAGAAATCGCCGCGATAGCCGCCGACTTTTGCCCGCCTTGCTTTCAGGGCGCTCTCCGTCTTGGCGCCGCTGCGGCGCAGGAGTTTCCACAGCGACAAGCTGCCCGGCCGGAACAGCCGCCCGCCCTTCTGTTCCAGCGCCCGCATATTGGCGAGGCTGGCATAGTCGACGGCCTCCTGGATGCGCGACGGCACGGCCTGCTCGCCCCAGAAAGCCAGGATCTTCGCCAGGGTCGCCGGCGTATCGGCCCGCAGATCCTCATAGCGCACCAGCAGCACCTCCGGCATCTGCGGCAGCACCTCGGCCCATTCGTTGAGGAAGCGGATGACACGGGCCAGCACGCCCTGCCGGCCGAGGGTGAATTCGAACAAGGACAGCCGCGCGTCCAACGGATAGTCGTTGATCACCTTCTTGCGCCGGCGCATGCGATGTTGCCATTGATGGAACTGCGAGACCGCGACATCGCCCGGATCGCGCACCAGCAGCACCACCTTCTTGCGCCCGTAACTCGCCTTGAGCGGTCCTTCGCCTGTGTAGTCGCGGAGATAGTTGTCATGGGTGAAATGGATCAGCGGCACTGCCGGGTCATGGTCGCGCAGCGCCCGGAGATCGGCAAAATGCGCATGCTCGAAACCGCGCTGGCCCTGGAAATAGCGCAGCAACAAGACATGCAGCCAGGTCCGTCCGCTATTGGGGAAGGAGACGACAACGAAATCGGCAGCCTCGAGCTGGCGGTTCTCCTGCCAGCCGCGCAGCCAGCGTTCCAGCCGGATGCGTTCCTGGCGCGGCAGGAACCGGCAGAAGGCCACGATCAGCTCGCGGCCGATGGTGCCCCAATCAGATCGCATGACGAGCTCCCTTCGCCGGTGTCGCGATGATACGCGGCGCCCCGGCGGCAACCGCCGGCCCAGCTCCCGATACCACTGCACCCGGTACCACTGCACCCGGTCCCTCGCCCGGCAGGGCGAGCAATTGCCGCACCCGCGCGGCGACGATTTCCGCCGGCGCGGTGCCGCGTCGCACATTGCCCGGCACGAAGCGGTCACTGAGCCACGCAGCCTGGCCGGAGGCGACAAGATAGGCACGGATCGGGTTGGTATCGCGAATCAGCCGCCGCGGCAGGATCCTCTCGATCAGGCGGACCTTGAGATGCTTCAGCGTGGCGCGCAGGAAACTGCGCAGCCAGATGCCATCGTGCGGCAAGGTCATCGGCGTGCCGCCATCCGGGCGCATGCTGTAGCCGCCCTCGCCGAGATCAAAGATGAAGACCGGCCGGCCAAGTGTGCAGGCCTCCGCCATCATGGTCATGCTGTCGCCGGTGATGACGCAGAGATCAGCAAGACCGAGGAAGCCGAGATAGGGATTCTCCGCCGCCGGTGCGTGCCAGTCATAGATATAGGATGGTGCCTCGAGATGCTGCGCCAGTGCCCAGGGAATGCCGGCCGGCGTGCGGTAGCTGCTGCAGATCAGTACCGAGCCACCCATCAACCGCGTCATCTGATTGAGCTGGTCGGCCAGGCGGCGGGCCGCCTGCCGGTCGAGCGTATAGCGGTTGATGTTGCCGCCCAAAGCCACCACCGTATAGGGCCGCGGCAGATGTGCGATCCGCGCCTGCCACTGCGTGGCGGCGGCATCCGCCGTCTCGCGGCTGACGCGATGCAGCGGCAGCTGCAGCTCCAGCACGTTCTGCGCCATTGGCACCCGGTATTGCGGCGTGGTGACGATCAGGTCATAGACCCGCGGATCGCGCCAGGGCCGACCAAGGAAGATGACGCGCACATTATGGCCGTCCCGCGCCGCGCGTTCCTTGATCTGCGCGCAGAGCGGCTCGCTCTGGGTGCCGGCTGCTATCAGCAGATCGGGCCAGGGCGGCGTGACACTCGACTGCACCGACTTGACCGACCAGCGATAGCGCGCGCCGAACAGCAGGTTGAGGTGGATCGCCAGCGGCCGGTTGGTGAAATACTTGGTCTCATAGGGCAGGCCAAGCGCATCGACCACGGCCTCGACCTGGGCATTGTCGCCGGCCCGGTTGGACAAGAGCGCCCAGATGCGCGGCCGCGCGCCCTCGATATCCAGCTGGCCTATCACGGCCGACCGGAGAGAGCCTTGCCGCGGATCGATCGCGTCACCAACCCGCGAAAGCCCGATGTTTTCTGTGCCGAAGCGCTTGCTGTGTTGAATCACTTTCACCCTGCCGCCTTTTTTGAGGCCGGCATAAAGGGGATAGACCACCGGCAGAGGCACTATCGCGGGTGGCAGTTGAGGGCTAATTGTCGGGGTTCTTACAAATATGTAAGATGGATGTGGTATGGCAGTATCTCTCGCCACGCCGGCGGCGATGCTAATCTCCCGCGACGCTCGCAGATGTAGCGAGACCAAAGCGGCAGGATTAACTTTGGGACAAGATCAACAAAGAGCAGCCATGAAATTTCTGCTGATCGAGGACGATGCCGAGGTAAGCGCATTCGTGGCGCGTGGATTGGGCGAACAGGGCCACACGGTCGATACGGCAAATGACGGCCAGCAGGGCCTCTTCCTGTGCATGAGCGAGCCCTATGACCTCATCATCGTCGACCGCCGCTTACCGAAGCTTGACGGGCTGTCGATCGTGCGGGCGGCGCGTTCCAGCGGCGTTAAGACACCGATCCTTTTCCTGACCACCGTCTCGGGCCTCGATGACCGGGTCGAGGGGCTGAATGCCGGGGCGGATGACTATCTCACCAAGCCCTTCGCCTTCTCGGAATTGCTGGCGCGGGTGAACGCGTTGCTGCGGCGGCCGCCGATTGCCGAGGCGCAACCCTTCCTGCGCATCGGCGATATGGAGATCGACCTGATCAAGCGCAGCGTCACCCGCTCCGGCCAGGCGATCGACCTCTTGCCGCGGGAATATGAGCTGCTGCTTTATCTCGCCCGCCACGCCGACAAGATCGTTACCCGGACCATGCTGCTGGAACATGTCTGGGACTTTCACTTCGATCCCAAGACCAGCGTCGTCGAAACCCATATCAGCCGGCTCAGGGCGAAGATCGACAAGCCCTTCGAACAACCGCTGATCCATACCGTGCCACGGGCGGGCTATTCACTACATGCGTAGCACCAATCTCTGGCACAGTTCGGCGATGCGCACGGCGCTGCTCTATTTCGGGCTCTATACCCTCGCCTCGCTACTGAGCTTCACGGTACTCTACCTCTCCGCCGGCCATGACCTCCGGTCGCAGAACCGCGAGGCGGTGGAGCAGGATGTCCGGGCGCTGCGGACGATCTATACCGAACAGGGACGTGACGCGCTGGTCAGCAATATCGTCGTGCTCGCCAGCAGCGTCGAGGCGAAACGGTCGCTCTATCTGCTGCAGACCGCCGACGGCGTGGTCCTTGCCGGTAATGTGCCGCATATCACCCCCTTCGAGGACTGGAAGGAGCTGAGCCTGCCCTTCCGCGAACACACCGATCATTTCTATATCTATGGCGCCCAGTTGGGCGACCTGTGGCTGTTCGTCGGGCGGCGGGCGCATAACATCACCGAGATCCAGGAATCGATCCAGCGGGCCATCGGGGTCGGCTTCGGTGTCACCATTCCCCTGGTGCTTCTCGGCATCTTCATCCTCGCCCGTCGCAATTCCGCGCGCGTCGACCGCATCGCCGGCGAGATGGAAGCCTATATCGATGGCGATCTCAGCCGCCGCGTGCCGATCCAGGGCCGCCATGACGAGGTGGACCGGCTGGCCGGCAATATCAACACGCTGCTGAGCCGGATCGAGAAGCTGATCTCCAGCCTGAAACAGGTGACGAGCGACGTCGCCCATGATCTCCGCACGCCGCTGAGCCGGTTGCGGCAACGGCTGGAAGCCACCAGCGGTGCGACACCCGGCGGCATGGCAGCGATCAGCGGTGGCGCGCTGCACAGTACAGCCGCGTTGCCCGGCGACCACGGCACCGCCGTCGCGACCCTGCTGCCTGCCGGTGAGAATACCATCGAACGGGCGATCGGCGAGGTCGATGCCATCATCGAGACCTTCGACGCCTTGCTGCAGATCGCCGAACTCGATGCCGGGTCGAAACTGGTCCGCACCGCCGCGGCAGATCTTTACAAGATCGCCCAATTCCTGGCCGAGACCTATGCCAGTGTCGCCGAGGATCACGGCCAGTATCTGTCATTCCACGGCGATGACGACGCGGCGGCCGCTGGCGACCGGCGTTTGCTCACGCAGCTGACCGCCAATCTGCTGGAGAATGCCCTGCGCCACACGCCGCATGGATCGCGCATCGATCTCAGCGTCGCTCGGACCGCCCGCGGGGTTGAGTTGAGGATCGCAGATTCCGGGCCGGGCATCCCGCCGGCGGAACGCGAGAAGGTCTTCGATCGCTTCTATCGCCTGGATGCCAGCCGGACAACGCCCGGCAGCGGCCTGGGGCTGGCCCTGGTGAAAGCCATCGCCGATCTGCACGGCGCCACCATCAGCCTGACCGACAACCATCCCGGCCTTATTGTGACGGTGACTTTCCCGGCATAGCGAAAGACGATTGCATCAGGGTTGCCGGAGCGTTTGCTTTTGTTGGGGCGCTCGCTTGCGTTGCGGCACTCTGGGTGGGACCGGCCTGGATCGCATCGCCCTGGGCGGGATCAACTTGGACGGCATTGCTCGCCGGCGTAAGGCCTTTCACGCGCTGGAAGCTGCCATCGAAGAGATCGCTGAGCGATTCCGATGTGGTCCGGGTGATGTGATCGGAATCGATATAGAGCGGGCGGCCGTCGATCTCGCCATGGCAGATCGAGCCGCTGCAGAAATGTGCCGTCGGGTCGAGGATCTCGGCGCCGTATTTCCGCGCCGCATCCTGCAGCATGGCGGTGGCCAGGCGTTGGCGCTCCAGCACTACTGCGCGCGGCGGATTGACATCGATCACCCGATGCCCCGCTGCCGCCCGTGCCAGCGTATAGGGCACGTCATAGCCGATCTCCGGCACATCCATGACCAGGACGGCATGGACATGCAGTGCCGCCAGCGCGGCCAGCGTGCGGTCCAGGGCGCCGCCGACCACGGCCGTGCGGTCCCCCGTCTTGGGCAGCACCTGCGGATCGAAATAGGGTCCCTCCTCGCCATAGCCGACGCCGAGCACCTCGCGCGGCCAACGCGCGACCATGACGACCAGCGGGATATGCTGGCGGGCGATCAGGTCGAGCACGGCCTCGTTGCGGGCGACACAGGCATCGCGCCGCGCTTTCGAAGGATGGGTGTTCTGGTATTCGAGCAGCGGCGGGCAGCCGCCCTCGCCCGCCAGCAAACCGCGCTGGCCGAAGCGGGCAGCGGAAACACCGATGCCGGGCGTCATCGTGCCGGAATGGGAATCGCCCCAGACCAGGAAACTGACCTTCGCCGCCTGCTCGTCGCCGACCGGACATAGCCGTCCCGCCCTGACGTCATCATCGGTCGGGCCGGCGAGATTGCTGTCGGTGAAGCAGGTGGTGCTGCCATAGCGCGAGGTATCCGACTTGGCCGCATAGATGTTGGCGACCGCCGGCGACAGGCGGCTGGGAAAGCCGTGATGGCTGGCAATAACGAAGCCGCTCGCCGCGAACAGCGCCATGACGGAGAGTGCGGCGCTCCAGAGCGGCCGCCGGCCGTCGAGGATATGCCGCTGGCGGACCGGCTGCTCGATCGCCGCCCAGGACAAGATGGCAAGGCCGATCGATGCGGCGACCACCAGGGCCGCTTGTCCCGGAGCCAGCACACGCCCCTGCCAGTATTGCAGGAAGACGATCAGCGGCCAGTGCCACAGATAGAGCGAATAGGAGATGCGGCCGAGCCCACGCGCCGGTGCCGCACCAAGCACCGCCGAGAGCGGATTGCCGGTGCGGCCGGCGAGGATGACAAGGACAGCGCCGAGGCAGGGCAACAAGGCGGCCAGCCCGGGGAACGGCATGCTGGCATCGAAGGCAAAGACGGCGATGGTGATCAGGCCGATGCCGGCGGCAACGATGCCGGCCGCCAGCGACGGACGTGCCACGCGCAGCTGCGGCCAAAGCGCCAGGATGGCGCCGATGCCGAGTTCCCAGAAGCGCGCCGGTAACAGGTAGAAGGCATCGACCGGCCGGCGCTCCACCCACCACACGGAGATGGCGAAGGAAAGCAGCGTCAGCAACGTCGTGCCGATCAGCGGCCATCGCTGCCCAACTGAGGGGCGATGGCGAGACGGATGACGCCGGAACAGCAAATAGAGGATGCCTGGGAAAAGGATGTAGAACTGCTCTTCGATCGCCAGCGACCAGGTATGAAGCAGCGGCTTGACGGCTGCCACGGCATCGAAATAGCCGGCTTCATGGCGGAACAGGAAATTCGAATAAAACAGAGTCGCGGCGCTGGCACTGCGACCGAATAAAGTCAGGTCGGTCGGCATGAACAGCGCCCAAGCCACAATGGCCGAGGCGCAGATCACCGCCAGCAGCGCCGGCAGGATGCGGCGCGCGCGGCGCTCATAGAAACGCCAGAGCGAGAACCGGCCAGCGCCGAGTTCATCGGCCAGCAGCGTGGTGATCAGATAGCCGGAGATGACGAAGAAGACATCGACGCCGACAAAGCCGCCGGGAAATCCAAGCCCGGCATGGTAAAACACCACCGGTAGCACCGCGACGGCGCGCAGCCCGTCGATGTCCTTCCTGTATTCAAGCGCCATGATCGCCAGCTTCCGAGCCTCAACGCCGGGTTCAATGCATGCGGGGTTCAAGCGCCCCCGGTTCAACAGCCCGAGATTCAATACGTCGGGATTCCCCGCCCGGCTGCCTGCGCAGCCGCGGCTTCATGCGTGGCGATTTATACTGATTTCCCCGCGCGCGGCTTTTTACAATGTTGTAAGGGAGCGGCTTTCATCCGCAGTCGGGAGGCTGTCATGCCGGCACTGTCAGGCAGCCGACAGCTACGGCCAATGGACACGCCGCGCCAGCCGAGGGACGCGTCGCGGCGTGGCGGCCAGACGGGCGGGCGGGCGGGCTAGCCCACCACCACGTCGCTGATCTGGATCACCGGCTGGAGGTCGGTGTAATTGGCGATATCCGCCAGGATCTCGGTCGCATGCGGTCCGAAGCCCGCCTGGAAGGTGGCGACCGAGTCACAGAAGATATGGCACATGCCGATATAAGTAGGATCCGAACCGGGCGTGCCGCCGGCAAGACCCTTGTCGACCGTGTAGAACTTGCAGGTCTCGCCCATGCGCTGCTTGACCAGCGGCATATGCTTGTCGCGGTAATAATCGTGATCGAAGCGGGCACCGGCGGCGAAGGGATACATCACGCTGACTTTGATCACGATAAGGTCCCTCCGATGCAGTCCTCGATAGGAGCGCCACGAGACTCATGCGCAACTGGGGCGGAAATGCCGCTGTTGTCATGCTGAGGCTAGATCATCGTTGCCCGGCGATCCAGCGCCCGTCTATTGGCCAAAGGTCTAGTGGCTGGGAGTCTATTGGCCCTGGATCCGCATTAGCGCCGGCCAGGAAAATTGCCTACCGTATCGAACTGCGGCATCCGTCCGATAGCCGAGTGGTCAATGGCAACAAACTGGATGAGGAGCGTGTTGACTCTGACCATGCAGATGCCGGTTAAATTCAGCGTACACAGACATGCAGTTGGGCTGCTGGCAGTATTGGCCGGCCTGGCTTTGCTTGCCGCCGCCGCGCCGGCGGCCTCGGCGAAAATGCCGCCGCAGCTGCCCTGCGATAGGGAGCCCTATCCGCCCTTTGCCGCGGACGTTGCGCACCCGAATATTCAGATCTGGACCAGGTCTGACTTGCCCGGCGGCTGGAGTGTTCCGGCCTGCGCCGGCGTCAATGTCAGGGAACCCTATCTCATGGTGGCACTGGCGGGAGCATTCCGTGACGATACCTCGATGAGCAGCTTTGCCAGCCGCTTCGGCGCCATCTCCGCCACCAAAGGGATCAGATACTGGTCAGTAACGGACAAGGCCTGGCGCGTGCTGATCACCGATGCGACCGCGCTGACGCCGCAAGAAAAGCGCCGGCCGGATTTCAGCGCTGCCGATGTCACCAGCGGTGCCGATCTCTATTTCGAGCAGCAGGACAATCGAAGCTCGCGGCCGGTGATCTACCGCATGCATATCATGGCTTTCACCCCCGATCGTCTCGCGGTCAGCCTGGAGAATGTGACGGCGGTACGCGTCTTCGGGATTTCAGTCTTCGATCCGGGCGATCTCAGATCGCTTTACTTCCTGCAACGCCGCTCCGGCAGCTGGACGTATTACAGTCTCAGCATCATGGCCAATCCGGGCTTCTGGGGCAGCGGATCGCAACCCTCCTTCGTCAACCGTGCGGCAGCCTTCTATCGGTATTTCATCGGATTGCCGACGGACCAGGAACCGCCGGCGGCACCATAGGCGCCGCTTTCAGCGCATCAGGCCAAATGCTTGCCATCGGTCTCCGTCATCGCCCCTCACCCTGCCGCCCTGTTGCCGGCCCCATTACCAATCGAGGCGATGAAGCTTTCCATCTGCCGGCGCAAGGTCTCGGTATTGCCGGCGATCTCCTCGACATCCTTGGCGACGGTGCCGGAGGCATCCGAGGAGCTGCGAATGGCATCGGCGGCGACATGGATGCGCGTCGTCACCGCCTGTGTCCCCTGCGCGGCGACATCGACGCCGCGCGCGATCTCCTTGGTCGCGGCCCCCTGCTCCTCCACCGCGGCGGCGATGGCAGCCGCGGCATCGCTGATGCGGTCGATGATGCCGACAATGCGGTCGGTCGCCTCGGCGCATTTCACCGTCTCGGCCTGGATGGCGCCCACCTGCTGGGCGATCTCCTCGGTGGCGCGGGCGGTCTGGCCGGCTAGATTCTTCACTTCCGAGGCGACCACCGCGAAGCCCTTGCCGGCCTCGCCCGCCCGCGCCGCCTCGATCGTCGCGTTGAGCGCCAGCAGGTTGGTCTGGCTGGCGACATCGTTGATCAGCTGCACGACATTGCCGATGCGCTGGGCAGCGCCCGACAAGGCATCGACCGCCTCCTTGCTGGCGGTGGCTTCGCTGACCGCCCGCTGCGCGACGTCGCTGGCGTTATGGGTCTGGCGCTGGATTTCGCTGATCGAGGCATTGAGCTGCTCAGCCGCCGCCGCCACGTTCTGCACGCTGGAAGAGGCGACACCGGCCTCATCCGAGACCGACTGCGCCTCGCTCGCCGCCGCGCGCGAGGCTTCCTTCAGGTGGCCGGCGGCATTGCGCGCCGACTGGGTAGAGTTCCGCAGCTCTTCGACGATGCTGAGGATCGAGCGGCGGAAGGTGTCGCCAAGCTCACCGAGTTCACGCTGATGCCTGGCCTGCAATTCGTCGAAATAAGTGGAGACGGCAATATCCATGTCCAGCATTGCCAGTTTCAAGACGGCATTACTGACGGTGGCGATGTGGTGGCTCGCCTGATTGAGGTGCCAGCGTGAATTGTAATAGCGGGTGATTGCCTCGATCAGATGACCGAGGGTGAGGTTATAGGCGGCGATATACCAGCGCGGCTCCAACCCGATGCGGGCATGGGTACGGCCGATCGTCAGCGCCGATTGCAGATAGCTCTCGGTGATCTTGCCGGAGAACAGGTTCTTCCAATGCTCGACCTGTGCCTGCTTCGCATGGGCAAGCACTGCGTCGTTGGGGAACAGCTTCATCAGGTTGGGCCAGGATTTAAGATGCTGATAGAAGGCGGCGACCGCGTCGGGCAGGATCCGTTCGAGTTCAGGCCGGAATTCGGCGATCAGCTCCAGGCTGTGGCTGTCGATCGCCATGAAACGCAGGCGCTCCGCCAGCAGGTCACTCTGTTTCTTGTCAGCCACCTTCGCTGCGGCCGTCGTCGTCTCGCTTATCGTCATATCGACCTCGTTCCAGTTTCACAGCGCCCGGCTGATGCCGTGCCGCCCCTGCTGTGGCAATGCGCGCTCCCCCCTGAACGCCTGCAGCAAGCTCCTTGAGCATCCGCCCTTTCCAGCCTGTCACTTTGATCAAGGTCAATCTTGTGGGTGAAAAATGGTGTCGATGCGAAGCTGCTGCATGTCGCTGGCGCGGTATGCGCCTGACAGGCGCAAGCGACGCGGCATGTCGACGCCGATCGCGCTGCATATGGCATCGTGCAGCGCGCACGCGGTGCAAGCCGCGGTGGCCCGTGCCGCGCAAGGTGTTCCGCACGACCAGCGCCGCTGGATGCATGCCTGCATCGATTTTCGTCGTCCCCCTGAACAAAAAAAGGTGAGCTGATCGCGTGCAGGATGAGGGTCAGGCGGTTAGCTATTGAAAAAATGCGATAAGGGAATGCCCACGCGTGTAAGTGGTTTTTCCTCCCCGGCCTCCCTGCACGGCCTGCTCTTAAGGGTTGATCAAGGAAGGTCGGCTATATTGCGGTTGTGCCGATTGGCGGCGACCGTTCCCACACCCCGCCACGGCGCGCATAAGCAGAAGCTTGGAGATTCCCCGGACGGTTCAGCTCCCCCAGCCAGCACCGTCCGCGATAGGTGAGCGGCAGGTACCCCGCCGGGCTGCTCACGACAGGACCGGGTCGATCGTCCTTCCCCCAATTGATGGTCGATCCGGTCGATTTTTTTGCGCCGCATCAGTCACCTCGCCACGTCCGCCAGTCACCTCTGAGATTTGTTGTAAGCCGCGACTATCCCCGACCTGGGTGCCTGCTGCTGTCGAATATAAGAGAATAATCTTAGTGCCCGTGGGTTTCACCCGCGTTTCAGCGACCTCTTTCAACAAGCCGGCCGGCTGCCCCGGACCGCCCCCAGTCCGGCGGCGCGGCCTGGTCGTAACGCGGCATTAATCGTCTCTGCTGGATTATAGCCGCCAGGGAAGGATCCGGCGAAGGATCGGGCGCGGCGCCGATGGGCGATGAGCGGTGGGCGATGGGCGGAGATCTGTCGCTGTGCCGGATAACAGGCGGAAACAATAAAGCGTCATGAAACTCGGCCGACGACCGATCAACCTGCGCACCGAAATGGCGATCTGGGCGACACTCAGCGCCATGACGCTGGTCGGCGCCCTGACCGTGATCAGTGTCACTACCGCGACGCGCCATATCGAGCGCGAGAGCCGTGACGATGTCGCCATCCTCGCCAATGACGCGGCCCAGGCCTTCGATCACCAGATGTCCCGCTACTTCCGTATGTCCGGCATGGCCGCCGGCCTCGACTTCCTGCGCTTGCCGCATATCTCGCCCGCCGCCAAGCGCGCCCTGCTCTCCAATCTGCAGACCGTTGCCTCCAATTGCCTGTGGATCGGCATCGTCGGCCCGGACGGCGTCGTCGAGGTGAGCGGCGACGGCCGGCGCGAAGGCACCAGCGTCAGGCAGGAGGACTGGTTCATCGAGGGCCTGCACCAGCCGATGATCACGCCCCTGCGCGAACCTTCCGAGATGGCACAGGCGTTGTTGCCGGTCGGCGAGGACCAGCGCGTCATCGACATCGCCCGGCCGTTGCGCGATCCCGCCGGCAACCTGATCGGCGTCATCGACATGACGGTGTCGTCGAAATGGGCGGTGGAATTTCGCGACCTCCTGCTGCGCAACCGCAACAAGGCGGTCGGCATCGACATCATCGTCACCGACCGCGACGGACGGGTGCTGATCGGCCCGGACAGCCTCACCGGCCATACCCTCGCCTTCGCCTCTGACAGGGAGGACACCGTCGATGGCGAAGCGAGCCCGCTGGTCTCCGGCATCTATCACAGCCAAGCGATGAACCGGAAGGCAGCCCTGACCAGCGCCCTTGCCCTGCATGTCGTCGACTGGCCCGATGGCGGCGATTACATCAGCGCCGTCGGCACCGGCACCGGCTACCAGGACTTCCCCGGCCTGCAGTGGAACATCGTGGTGCGTCAGCCCCGCGCCATTGCCTTCGGTCCAGCCGATGTCATCCGCGATCGGCTGATCATCGGCGGCGTGCTGCTTGCGGTGCTGTTCGCCGGGCTCGGCTGGGTGGTCGCCGACCGCATGACCGATCCCATCCGTCAGCTCACCCGCCATGCCCGCCGCCTGGCGAATGGCGAGCGCGGCATCGTCTTTTCCAGTACGCGCGGCACCCGCGAAGTGGCGGTGCTGGGTGAGACCCTGGATCACCTGGTGGAGAATCTGCTGCAGCGCGAACAGCAGCTGCTCGACCTCAATGCGACGCTGGAAAACCGGATCGGCGAAAGGACCGCTTTGCTGGCCGCCAGCAACCGCAGCCTGGAAGAGGAAATGGCCCAGCGCCAGGCGGTCGAGACCGAGCGCGAGGCCTTGATCCGCCAGCTGCGCGACCAGGCCGAGCATGATTCCCTCACCGGCGCGCTCAACCGCCGCGCCTTCCTGGTGATGGCAGAGCGCGATCGACGGCGCCAGCGCCGTACAGGCGGCCGCCTCGCCCTCATCATGTTCGACATCGATCACTTCAAGCGCGTCAATGACACCTACGGCCATGGCACCGGCGACGAGGTGATCCGCCAGGTGGTGGCGGTCGCCGCGAAGATCGTGCGCGAGAGTGATCTGCTCTGCCGCTATGGCGGCGAGGAATTCGCGTTGCTGATCGCCGATCCAGGCGCCGAGCGCGCCATGCTGGTGGCCGAGCGCCTGCGCAAGCAGGTCGCCGCCCTGCAATTCAGCGCCCTGGGACAGGCGAATGAAGATGAGACGGCGCAGAAGCGGCCGGAACAGAGCCCGCCAGGTCAGGCCGGATCCGGCGCGGCGACGGCAAAGCCCGAGACGTTCCAGATCACCATCAGCCTCGGCGTGACACTGGAGCTCGCCGCAGCCTTGCCCGAGAATGGCATCAGCCTGATGCTCGAGCATGCCGACCAGGCACTCTACGAAGCCAAGCGCGGCGGCCGTAACCGCACCGTACTCGATCGCCGGGCAGAAGACAGCCTCGCCGCCCATTCGCGCGTCGCACCGGGCAGTGGAGCCCCAGTGGGAAAAGCGGGTGCCGAAAATGCGGCCGCCGACAAGACACGGGTTGACAAAACACAGGCTGACAAAAGCCAACCGGACAAGCCAGCCGCCTCCCCCATCGTCACCGTGCAGCGCGACGACCTGCCGATCGACCTGCCATCGCAGGCCGCCAACGATAGCTGACCGGGAAGTTAACTGGGATCGATAAAAACAGCCGCCGGCCTCAACCTCGCCCTGTCTCCGCCTCCGGCGTGAGATCGAGATGCCGTGCCAAGGCGGCCTTGACCAGCGCCACCGAAGTCATATGCGGCATATGGCCGGTGGTGTCGACGATCTCCATCTCGCAGTTAGGCAGGTGATCCAGCAGATAGCGCGCCGCGGTGAACGGCACGGCCGGGTCCTGCAGCGGCTGCAGCAGCACCGTCGGCACGGCGATCTCCGCCAGGCGATCGCGGTAATCGCCGAGCAGGATCATCTTTGCCGTGGCGACGGCGATATCCGGCCGCATGGCGGTGAGACTGCTGGTGAAGTTCTGCAGTGCCGGATCCTCGGGCGGCCGGCTGACGGCGAAAGCGGCATAGCCCTCCGCCCAGTCGCGATAGCTGCGCGCCGCCGCCACCAGCATATCGGCGACCTGCTCGGCATCGAGACCGCCCTGATAATCATCGGTGTTGAGATAACAGGCCGAGGCACCGATGGTGATCAGCTTGTCGACCAGAACGGGGCGCCTTGCCGCCGCCAACAGGCCGATCATGCCACTGACCGAATGGCCGACGATGCGGCAGCGATTGACCCTGAGATCGTCGAGGATCGCCAGCAGGTCATCGACATAGCCCTCCAGCGTATTGTGCCGGCGCAGATCGAAGAAGGCGGGATCAGCACTGGCGCTGCAGGCAAGATCGTAGAGGATGACATCGTAACGCTGCGCGAGGTCGTCGATATAAGGCTGCCAGACGCGCTGATCGGCACCGAAACCATGGGCCAGGACCAGCACATCGGCACCCCCTCCCTGCCGCCGGCCTTGCGCCGGCGCGGCGCTGACCTGCCGAACATTGAGTGCCCGTGCGGTCCATGACAGCATTCTGCGAACTCCCGATCGATCAATGTGCGGCGCCGGTCCGCCTTCTGCCATTTTCTAGCGCAGCCATCCTGATCATGCAGCTTATCCTCGCATTGTTTGACGCAGGGTTGATAGCCCGCTGACGCATGGCTTCCCGACAAAACGAAGCCGGCGAGCATCTTGCGATGCCCGCCGGTGCGTTTCGCTTTCACAATATGGCGGCTGGCCCGCTCATCTCTGTATGCAGCCGGATCAGCTCAGCTTTCCCAGGCCGAGTCACGGATGATCGAGCAGAAGTTCAGCCGCTTATAAGTCGGATCCTTGTCGGCCAGCACATCCGCCTTCACATTGCCGAAGGTTGTCAGCGGCTTCTTGATGGTGCCGCCGGCAAAGGCGTCGATGATGTTTTCCTTGAAGTGATGGCCGCGCGGATGATGCGCGCAGACATGATGGCGCTGCTCGTCGGTGAAGTCGTGATAGGCGATGCCGAGCACGTCCATCTCGACGCCGTTGGTCAGCAGGGCGACCGTCGGGCGCATATGTTCGGGAACGCCCGGTGTCGTATGCAAGGCGATCGCCGCCCAGACATCGTCGACATCGCGCTCGGGGATGTCATAGGCCTTGAGGAAATCGCGGGCGGCATTGGCGCCGTCGACCTCGAAGCGGAAATCCTTGCTGGCATATTTCTCGGTCAGGCCCATGTCGTGGAACATGGCGCCGATATAGAGCAGCTCCGGATCATAGCGCAGCTTGCGGCGCTCGCCGGTGAGCGCGCCCCAGAAGAAGACGCGGCGCGAATGATGATACAGCAGGTCGTTCTCGGTATCGCGGACCAGCTGGGTGGCGGCGTGGACCAGGGCACTGTCGGGAACGCGGATGCCGGCGATGACTGCCGGTGTGGCGACGAGTTTGCTCATGTGAAGTCTCCTCTTGAATGGATCTGTCGAGAAATCGGGCACAAATCTGCCGGGCGCGCCGTCAAGCGGCGAGCTGGGTCAACTCCGCTTTTCGGGATGCGCCGCCTTTGGGCTCAAGCCGGCGGCGCGGCGGACTCAGTTGTAGCGATTGCTGGAGATCGGATCGCTGGCCGGGAAGCTGTCCTCCAGGGCGCTGTCGAGCCAGGCATCGGAGGCCGCCTCGGCAGCCCGACCCGCCTCTTCCTTGCCGGCCGCCAGTGTGGCGAGCACAGCAGCCGCCAGCAGGCCGGCCGGAACGCGATGTCGCTCACGGCCTATCTCCGCCTGGAGATGGTTCACCTCCGGGCGCAATTCCGGGAGCGGCCCTTCCCTCTCGGCGGCTTGCGATAAAAACGGCAAAGCCTGACTGAAATCACGCATTTGATGATCCTCCTCGCTGTCCTGCCGACCGCCCGGTAACTTCCAGCACTGCGGCATTTCGATAAGAAATCATCTCGCTTTTCAGGGGCTTGCTTCAATGCGCGGGGGCCATCGCTTCCTGCCAAGCAGCCGTTCTTTCCTGCCGCCTGTTCTGCCGCCTGTCTGACCAAGACCGCCTGGAGCGATCCGACGGCCGCCCTCTTGCGTCGATCCCAAGATTGCCGGGCCGGCCGATATATGCGACTGGACTAGCCAGAAACCAGGAACCGGAAAACGAGAGTGAAAGGGCAGCGATCATGACCGTCCAGCGCGTCGCCATCCTGGTGCATGAAGGTGTGCAGGCGTTGGATGTCGCCGGGCCGGTCGATGTCTTCGCCGAGGCCAACGGCTTCCTGCCGACGGGCCGCGGCTATGAAACCGTACTGGTCGGCCCCAGCACCGCCCCCTTGCGCGCCTCCAACCGCATGAAGCTGGTGCCGGATCTCGGCCTTAGCGAGGCGACCGAAGATTTCGCCATGGTACTAGCGGCCGGCGGCCCCGCGCTGCCCGAGGCCGCTCCCGATGCCGCGCTGTCGCAATGGTTGACCGACGCAGCGAAGCGGGCCGGGCTCTATGGCTCGATCTGCACCGGCGCCTTCCTGTTCGGCCATGCCGGCCTGCTGGACGATCGCGCCGTCACCACCCATTGGCAGAACGCCCCGCGCCTCGCCGCCCTCTTCCCCAAGGCACGGGTCGATTTCGACCGCATCTATCTGCGCGATGGGCGACTGGTGACATCGGCCGGCGTCACCGCCGGGATCGACCTCGCTTTGGCCCTAGTGGCGGAGGATCATGGCCAGCAGGTGGCGCTCGCCGTCGCCAAGCGCCTGGTGGTGGTCGCCCAGCGCCAGGGCGGCCAGTCGCAGTTCAGCCCCTTCCTCACCGCTCCCGCCGACGCGACCTCGCCGATAGCCAAGGTGCAGGCGCATGTGATGGCGCATATCAACGACGATCTCTCGGTCAACAAGCTGGCCGAGGTGGCCGGCATGAGTACGCGCAATTTCGCCCGCAGCTTCGTCGAGGAAATGGGGGCGACACCGCATGACTTCATCGAAGGAGCGCGCATCGACAAGGCGCGCAACTTGCTGGAAGGCAGTCACCTGGCCTTGAAGGCCGTGGCCTTCGAGAGCGGGTTCACCAATGCCGATCGCATGCGCCTGGTCTTCCTGAAACGCCTCGGCCTCTCCCCGATGCAATACCGCGCGAGCTTCCAGCGCAACCTCAACTGAACCGCCGCATATGCAGCGTGCCGTATGTTACTGTCGGCCTGCGGCTGCTCCGATGAAGATTCACGACCATGAAAGATTCATGGCCAGGAAAGATTCATAACGGGGAAAGTTTCGTGACGTCGCGCGATCGGAGCGAACCGGCCCCGGGCCAGGCTTGATCTTTCACCCGCTTGGGCAGATTGTTTTCGCGGACACGCCGATGGCCCGCCTCTCGTGGCATGCCGCGATGGGTGGGGCTGGTTCAGGGCCAGTGGCGCGTCCGGGGTGGGGAAACGACAACATTCCAATAGAGGTATCTTCGCGGGCGCGCGCTGGCGAAGACCCCAAGCGTGAGCGGCAGGACCGGTTGCGGCGCGGTGCGTCACGCCCGATGGATGCCGCCGCGCGATCGGCATGACCGACCTTCAGGTCTTGGCGATCTCATCCATTCGGACGATGCGGCGCGCCTGAAGACACCCGACTTTATTGCCGCCTCGGCCGGGACACGGCCACCGGCAGGGACATGCTGCAAAAATCTTGGCCGCAAAATCTTGGGGGGAATGGCATCTTGGCAAATGACAGCACGACTTTAGTGGTATTCGTGACCGATGGCGGCTTTCTCGTGCCCTCGCTGGTCGCCGCCTCGCAATTGCTCGCCCAGGGCATCGACGAGGTCGCCGATATCATCATCTATACCGTCGATGTGAAGCCGGAGATCCTCGTCCAGCTGCGCCAGCACAATCCGCGGCTGCGCTTCGAGGACATGCCGGCCGATCTCTTCCTGCCGCCGGAGAATGTCGATTTCGTCAAGAACCATGTGCCGGTCACTTCGCTGGCGCGCCTGGCGCTGCAGGAGGTGATGGACAAGAAGTACACCGACATCGTCTATATCGACGGCGATGTGCAAGTGGTCGGCGATGTTCGGCGCCTGGTCCAGTGCAAGGTGCCGGACGGCAAGATCATGGCCGGGCTCGGCAGCGCCTGGCTCGATGACGGCAAGGACGAGGTGGCAACGCCGCGCGGCTATCTCGAGGCGCTGGGCGGCATCGCCCCGGCCGATTACTTCAATGCCGGCGTGCTTGCCTTCTCGGCCGAGACCTGGCGCGAGAATGCGCTGAAGACGCTGCATTTCTTCTTCGCCAATTCCTCGGCCTGCATCCGTCACGACCAGAGCGCGCTCAACGCCGTCTTCAAGGATAATGTCGTGCATCTGCCGCCGAAATATAACTTCCATTCGGTCTATGCCGATCTCGGCGTGCAGCAGAACTACCAGCCCGCGATCATCCACTTCACCGGCCCGAACAAGCCCTGGGGCCGCCCCGCCGCACCCTGGTGGGGCAGCTTCCGCGACAGCTATCGCGCCCTCATCGCCGAGCAGCCTTATCTCGCCGGCTTCCTCAAGATCGATAACGAAGGTGCAATGGAAACTGCCTTGCGTCGTGCCAAAAGAGCACTGAAGCAGCGCCCGGCCATCGCCGCCCGTGCGGACAAGATCGCTCGCTTCAACAGCTATGTTCGGAAGAACAGTTTTCCGTGTTAGAGGCAGAAATTGCACTCCGATGCACCGGACATGAGCGGAGATGATGTCGGTGCAGAAACCACCGGCGAGCAGACCAGTTGTAGCGTGCAATGAACGGTGAGACAGCGTTCGATGGCGTTATCGATAGATTCGCAGAAACGCTGTTAGTGAGTGCCCGGACGCCCACGCTCACCGGCACAGCAGCCAATGCCCCATGCTGCGACAGCCAAGCGTGTCTCAGTCGGGCGTGTCTCAGTCGGGTTTGCGCTCAGCCGTGGCGGTGGGAACAGCTTCCGGAATTTGATCATCGGCACCATCGGCGCGTGATCGATCAAGCTTGCGCTGCAGGCTGCGTTCCTGGCGCTCGAGCTGCTTGCGGTCGCTCTTTTCCTGCTTGGCGCGCCGCCGATCGTTGCGATGCATGTTGTAATTCGGAGACATCGCCACTATCGGCATTCCTTCTATCGGCAGCTCTGTATCTGCGAACTCTATCATATTACCGGAGAGACGGCTTCACATGCCAGGCTGCAGCACACCATGCTTCGACCAAGATCGATCGTGCCCTAGGAAAGTTCGCTTTCGCGCACGACACGTTCATGGCCATCCGCCTCGCTCCTGATGCGATACTGATAGTCGCGCGTATCGCTCGGCAGGAGACGAACGACTTCATAATAGCCGCGCGCTTTAGGTGTGTGCTGCAAACCGGCGGCGAAGTGCACGCTCTGGCCGATTTTAAATTTATGCACTGGAGTCATGTGCTGCCCTGCCTTTCCGAGGGTGCGCCATTGGCGCAAAGGCGGCGCTTGCCGCCGGAAGCCGGATACCGGGCTGAAACTGAAGGATCGGAGGCACTTGGCCGATTTTGCGCACCAATCGGCGGCGAAAACCGGCCTCATGCTCTGATATCCGCCAATTGAAGAAAACCAGGGCCCGATGCAAAAGCAATCGGACCCCGCTTCTTGGCAATTAGCCGGGAGCTTTAGGCCAATTGCAGATTGGCAGCGGCGCTCTTGCCACGCTCGGAGACGACGTCGTAGCTGACCTTCTGGCCTTCGCTGAGCGAGGACATGCCAGCGCGCTCAAGCGCGGTGATATGCACGAAAACGTCCTTGCTGCCGTCCGTCGGCTGAATGAAGCCGAAACCCTTTTGCGTATTGAAAAACTTGACTGTACCGATGGCCATGCTGGCGCTCCTCGTAAAAGCATCAATGCTTGTGACGTCCGGCCCACAGCGGGCCGAACGGATATCCGAACTAAGCTTTGACTTGGAGAACCTTTTGAGGGGCAGCGAACAAGACATGCCAAATATCGAATGTCATAGATATAGCTGTCGACGCCTAATAAAACAAGAAATCATATGAAATATTTGCCGACACAGGGTTGCGCGGCACGAGTTCGCCTGTAAGAGGGGTGTGAAGAGACACCGCAGAACACCCCGCAAGCCAGGCTGGCCGCGCGCTTGGCGTTCAATGTCGGTCAATCGATCGGGGGCCGGCGACGACCACCCCGGACGGTCGGAATGACCGTCGACTCCCTGCACAGGGTACCTTTTTGTCCCCTGCTACCTAGCTCCGCAGCTCGACCGTCGCGAGATGGGCACCGATCGAGGCGAGCAACAGCTCATAGGCACGATCAACGATCTCGTCGAGCGAGATGGTCTTCGCGAATCGCGATTTCGCCGCTGCCAGAAATTCCTCGCGGCTCGGCAAGTGCGGCAGCGCCGGCAAATGGAACGTGCTCAGCACGCCGGCCGCCCGGTCATGTGCACGCTGCAGCGCCTCACGCAACTGCGACAGTTCCGGTCCCTGCAAGGTCGCACTGATGGCGAGAGCGATCCGCTGCGCATTGAACTGCGCGGCGAGCTCGGCCGCGGCGCGGTTGATGACGCGGACGCCGAGACGCTGTTCGTTGCGCAGGACCTCCTGCGGCGGCGTCTTCAGATTCCAGACAATACCGAGCCATGACAGCAGTTTCAGAATGTAAAAGGTCGCATCGACCTCCCACCAGCGGAAGCCCTGGCGGACGCTGCTCTGGTAAGCGTGATGGTTGTTGTGCCATCCCTCGCCCATGGTCATGACCGCGAGCAGCCAGTTGTTGCGGGAATCGTCACCGGTCAGGTAGCGCTTGCTGCCGCAGACATGGGCCAGCGAGTTGATGCAGAAGGTGGTGTGATAGACGAGTACCGTACTGCAGAAGAAACCGACCACCAGGCCGGACCAGCCGGCGACGAGAAAGCAGATTCCGGCGAGGATCGCGGCGGGGAGCTGTTCCAGCCTGTGCAACCACATCAGTTCCGGGTAGCGCGCGAAATCCTTGATCTTGGCCAGGTCCGTGCCGTCATGTTCGCGCGCGAAGATCCATCCGACATGGCTGTAGAGAAAGCCCTTATGCCGTGGCGAATGCACGTCCTGCGGCAGATCGGAATAGAGATGATGACGCCGGTGTTTCTCGGCCCACCAGAGAACGCTCTTTTGCGCGCTGCTCTGCGCGAGGCATGCGAGGATGAATTGGAAAATCCGGCCGGTGCTGTAGGCACGATGGGAAAAATACCGGTGGTAGCCGGCGCTGATGCCAAACATGCGCAGCCAATACAGGGCAAATCCAAGCGCCGCCGCCTGCCAGGTCACGCCGGACCAGATCACCGCGATACAAGCGAGGTGAACGAGCACGAAAGGATAAATGGTTGAATAAAGAATCTCGTGCCGGTCGGCATTGGTGGCGGACATTAACTGACTTTCCTCGCTCCGGTATGACAATGCCTTGGCAACGCATGGCGTCGCCGTCCACAGAGATCTGGAAGGAAGGTTGTCAGTCGGGCACGCATATGCGGCGGCGCCAAGTCGTCCGGCTCAATCTCTGCCAGCAACATGGCGATTATAGCCTCTTTCCGAAAGGGTTTATTCGCCATTCGGCAATTTATTTGCGTGGCACAGGACTCAAATCAAGCGAAAAAGCGGCCGGCCTTCCTGGTACCAGCGCCGGCAAATACCGTATCGGCGCGACACGATTCTCGGAAAGTGGCGGTTTTCCGCCCTTCCAATGCCCGAACATCGACGGCTTCGCAGGGTAAGCCGACAGCCAGCGCCTGCCGGATCACGTCGACAATTGCCAGTCTCCAAACGCAGCCGCTTTGCGGCGAGCGCATCGCCTGTTGTGCCTTTCGAGCTCTGTCAGCGGCATGGCGATGCCGCCCCTGCGGGGGATGATGCGCTGATCCGGGACGATCGAGATAGGGATCGGATCGGCCGGCGCCCTGTGCCAAGCGAAGCCCAGGGCCATCCGGTTTCGCGGGTCATATTTGCCTGTATGTTGCTCAATAACACCACCGGTAGCATACTGATGCCGGCACCAAGCCAAAGCTGTGGGAGGATGCCGACCATCGATTCATCATTGGATGCATTCATACATCGGCAGAACATCATCAACTTCGCGGGTCGCCTGACAACCGAGGGCGATCCGGACGCGCAGCAGATGCTGCGTCAACTCCTGCTTGAAAAAGAAAGACGATTCGGAATTTGCGCGGAGGCGCTTGACCTGCTGGACGGTTTCATCCCGAGGCAGGCCGAGCTGATTGAAAAGCAATGCAGCATTGTCAGCAAGCTCCGGGAAGACGGCCATAATACGGACCTTGCCGAGGCCCTGCTCAGCAGCTTCGTCAAGACACACGAACTCTTTACCGCCTATCGAGGTCAGCTGGCTTATTCGCTGGCCTGCGGCCCTCTGGGCTAATGCGCTTTACGGCATGGGCGCAACCTCGGTGCAACGGTGCGCGCAAAGCTTTCGCGATAGTCGCGGGAAGGGCCGGCTCGATCTTCCTGTCAGCGGCTTGATCCGTTATCCGCCGCACATGGCAGTCCAGGCCGCTTTTCCTGACCAGAAAGTCATCAATCCACGGCTCAGAACGCGATGGATCCCCTCAGTGTCAGCACACCCAAGGTGACCAGTAGGACACCGGAGAGACGTTGCCCCCAGGCACCGACGGGGGCGGTCTTCTCGACCAGTACAAAGGCCGCGATGGCGGCGACCCAGGCCAGGTTCATGATGCCAACGGCGAAGAGTACGATCATCAGCGCCCAGCAGCAGCCGAGGCAATAGATGCCGTGTTCAATACCCATGTGCAGCGCACCCGATCTTCCCGGGCGCCAGCGTTGCGACAGGAACCAGATTGGTGAGCGACAGTGGGTCAAGCAGGCCCGCTTCAGGGGCATCCACTGATAGCATCCGGCGAGGATAAAGACGGCGCCGGCCAAGATGGTGCTGGCACTGGTCATCGTCGCGGTCACCAAGGCCCAATCGACCAGCATGCCCTGAACAACGGCGGCAATGAGGCTGAACACGCCCCAGATGAGGAGATAGCCCGCGGCAAAAGTGGCCGTGCAGGCCAGCGCTGTATTGTCAGGTGATGTACCACGGGAAGGTTTCCGCCTGGCGACCTTAGCATAGAGCATGATCATGGGCGCGGCACTGGGGATCATCATGCCAACCATCATGAAGGCCCACATCGCGAAGCCCAGTGCATATTCCAGCAGCCCCCAGCGGCCCATCGGCATCAACAGCATGAAGCCCTGCCAGCCGTTGGGGCTCGCCATTGACGCCATGGTCTCGGCCAGCACCCAGAGATAGATCCAGGCGAGCATGGTGACCGCGGCGAGGCTCGCCACCACGATGCCCCTGTCGCGGCGCAGCACGGCCTCCAATGCTGTGTCGTCGGCTGCCATGGGTCCGGCGCGGGGCGAGCGCGGCCCTAGGCCCGCGCGCCCAGCTTCTTCTTGGATTCCTCGTAGCTGTAAGCCATGCCGTTATTGTCATAGGCGAAATGCGCCAGCGAGCTGTGCCGCTTGGCGTAGTCGAACTTGATGGCGCCAATGCCCTTGGCCGTGCCGGAGGCGCCTTCGCACTCATAGAAGGTCCACCCCTTGGGCAGGACGAGGATGACCCGCTGCTCCTCATCGGTCACGGGATTGCGGATCGGCTCCGTCTGCGCATGCACGATGCCCGGCACATCGATGAGAGCGGTGCGCTTGTCGATGTTCCATTCGAATTTGATGTCGGTGAATTGCGGTTCGTGAATGGTCTCCACGATCGCGTGGAAGATCGGGAAGATCGTGTTGGGCGGCTGACCTTCGCCGGACATGATCGCGAAGACGGCGTCGCGCTGTTCGGAACTGGTCCAGGCCGGCAGGATCGGCTGCATATGGCCGTGGCCGTGATGCAATGCGCGCGGAAAGAAGAATGTCGCCACGACCGTGATGCCGTCGAGCTTGACGTTACCAAAGTGGCCTTCATCGATATGCATGGCGACAACGCCATCGCAATGGCCGCGCGATGGCGGTGCGTTGGATTCACAGGGACAGCCCCAATCGCAACTGCAGTACTCGACCCACTTGCCCTTCCAGAACCACTGCGTGTCGGTCATCATCTGCCTCCTGGCCATGGAATGAGGTGCAGCTTCCCAGCACCCGGGTTATTCCTTTTCGATTGCGCGATTTTCCCGCAACCATATTACTCCCTCTGCGATCAATGCGGTATCCTCGCGCTTGAGGACAAAACAGGCGCAGCCGTTACGGACAACCGCGCTGCTTCTGCCTGCCCCGCCACCGCCATGATTTTTCCTGAAGCATTTCGCCTGATCGCTGCTTGTTCCGAGGGTTCCGAATATTCTCCTTCAAATGAAGGACGCGTCTTCTTTCGAAATGCGATCAAACCTAAGCTAGGTCGATTTTCCGTCGAGATTGAGCCGAAGCGGTGCCGTGCCCGGCGCAAGAGCCTGGTGAGCGCTTAACGCCTTCTGCTGGATGACATCGCCGCGCCGATCCGCCCCTTCGCCCAAAAGGGCGGTGCGATATACATATTCTTGGCACCAGCCTTTGGCGCTGCCGCCTGGCGGTCAGCCGCAGCTTTCCAGACCCGCCAGGGCCGGTCGACCTGGTTTTCCGTCGCCAGCGCCGCCGCGGCCTCTTCCGTGCTCAGGAACTGGACCGCACCGAGTTGCCTCGCCTCCAGGATGAGCCTGGCATTGACCGCCATGTAATACGCCCGGTACACCGCGACCTTCAGGCTGGCGGCGACGACAGTCGAGCCATGGCCGCGCATCAGGATGGCGTTTGTGGCCCCGAGCGCCTCGGCGAGGGCACGTCCCAGCGATGAATCGCGGATCAGCAGGTCGCTGGGCCCGGCCGTAACATCGCCAATATCGAAGATCCCGGCACCCGCCCCCAGGAAACCGCACATATGACAGGCCGGTCGGAAGGGCGCACCCGCGACCACGCTGAATGGCAACACGGCGGCGGCATGACTGTGGACGACCGCCATCACATCCGGCCGGGCGCGATAGATCTCGCTGTGGATGAAGCGCTCGAGATAAAGCGCCTGTCCCATGCCAGTCATCGGCTGTCCTGCCAGGTCGAATTCAAGAATGTCGTCAGTTTTCACCAAGGCAGGAGCGAGATTGCGGGCCAGCAGGAAGCGTTCCGCATCCAACGGATGGCGCATGCTGACATGCCCGAACGCATCGACGATGCCGAAGTGCGCCAGGATATGATTTGCATCGACCAGATCGGCCGATGACGCCGTGTGGAGGGGCGTTGATACCGTCATTCCGTACTCCCACTGCAATTTGCCAGCCACGCCTGCCGGCGCGGCCCTGGCTGCTGGCCGCTGGATAATGTGCGCATCTGACAATGGCGAGGCAGGCTAGACGTATTTCGCTGCCACGGATTTGAAGAAGTCGTAATCGGCCCTGGCTTCGGGCGTCAGGTGCTCCAGACCGGCCGGCACCACGGTTGCCAGATAGGCTTCCGCATCCGATGCAGTCAGGGTCATGACCCGACCACCTTGTTGTTCCCAGGCCATGCGGGCATTGGCGACATCGGCTTCACCCCAGGGGATGCCGCCCATATCCGCCGCGTGGGCTGCATCCCGCACCATCGCTGCGCGCGGGCCCAGCGCCTCCAGGAATACCGTGCTGGCGAGCGCGACGACGACGACAAAGCTACCGGGAAGCACCGTCATGTTCTTGCTGATGTCGGCGAATTTGAGCGCGGAAAAGATCGTTGTCCCGGCAAAGACGCCGTCGATGGTGCCGTTCTGAAAGGCCGGCAGGGCCTCTCCCAGGGACATCGAGACGGGAGAGGCGCCCAATCGCTTCAATTGCTCGATGATGACCGCTGAGCCCGGTACCCGGATCTGCATCCCCCGCAGATCGGCGAGTTGCGCGATTGGCCGTTTGGAGGCAATGGCCGCCGGCGATATCACGAGAGCCGTGATCACCTCGATACCCTTGTCCCGGGCGATGGTCCGCAGGCGCTGGCGCAGATCGGCATCAGCAAGCAGCTTGGCGCCCTGCTCCATGCTGACGATGAGTCCCGGCACGGCGAGGGCGGCAAAACGCGGATCGAGACCTTCATACGTGCCGGAGGCGTTCATCGTCACCTCCACCGTGCCCATGGTGACGCCCTCGATCAGCGTCTCTGCGGAACCCAGCTGGCTCGCCGGATAGATCTCGGCGCGGATGCTACCCTTGCTCCGGGCTTCGACGCCGTTTTTCAACAGGCGCAACCACTCGGTATCGAGGTCGTTGGCGGCGGTCGCCGTCAATTTCATGGTGACGTCCTGCGCCCAAGCTTTACCGGCGGAGCCGAAAAGAGTGAGGCAAGCGAGGCCAGAGACGGTTCCGAAGAGCGAGCGGCGTGAAATCATCTTTCCTCCTGATTTATCGCAATAGCCATTGGACGCCCGCCAGCGAGACAGCGGGGATATAAGTGATGATCGCGAGGCCGATGAGGTAGACACCGACGAAAGGGATGATGCCCCGATAGATCGTGCCGAGCGGCAGGCGCAGAACGCTCTGGGAAACGAAGATGTTGATGCCGAAGGGCGGATGAAAGAGGCCGATCCCCAGATTGACCGCGAATATGATGCCGAACTGAATTGGATCGATCCCCTGGGCCTTGACGATGGGCAGCAGCAGCGGCGTCAGCAGCAGGATGGCCGAGATCGGTTCCATGAAGGAGCCGATGACCAGAAGCAGAATGTTGAGGGCCAGCAGCATCGCCCAAAGCGGCAGATGCAGGTCGATCAGCCAGACGGCAAGCGCGGCCGGGATCTGGTTGATCGTCAGCATCCAGCCGAACAGGACCGAGCAGGCGACCACCACCAATATCTGGCTGGTGAAGAAGGCGGTCGCCTGGGCCGCTGCGAAGAGATCGCGCCAGGCGAGCTCACGGTTGACCAGGAGCGCGATGACGGCCGCGTAGACGCAGGCCACCGCCGCCGCTTCGGTCGGGGTGAAGACACCGCCATAGATGCCACCGAAAATGATCACCGGCGCGCCAAGCGCGGTGATGCCGCGCGACAGAACCTGCAACGGCCGGCGGGAAGTCGGCGCCGTCGCGTTGCCGATACCCTTGTGCCGGCAGTAACAGGCGACATAGGAACTGAGCAGGATGACCAGCAGGAGGGCCGGCACGATGCCGGCAGCATAGAGGCGCGGGATGGAGACCTGTGCCACCGTGCCATAGACCAGCAAGGGGATGCTGGGCGGAATGACCACATCGATGGCGCCCATCGATGTCAGAAGGCCGGCAGAGAAGCGTGGCGGATAATGAGCGCGCTGCAGGGCCGGCTGCATGGCGCGCCCGATGGTTGCGACGGAAGCGGCGCTGAGGCCTGACATCGCCCCGAAAAGGGCGGAGGAACAGATGGTCGTGACGCCGAGGCCGCCTGACATACGCCCGATACTGACATCGACGATATCCACCAGCCGCTCTGCCGTCGAGCCGCGGCCCATCAGCTCGCCGGTGAAGATGAAGAAGGGGACCGCCAGCAAGGGATAGACATCGACTGCGCCGAACAGCATCTGATGTAAGGCCGAGAGCGGCACATGCATGAAGAACAGCAGCGCGACGGTGACACTGCTCAGCAGCACGAGGAAGATCGGGAAGCCCAGCAGCAACAGCGCGATAGGCAGGACGCCGAGCACGCCGATCATGGTATCACCGGCGCGGCCGCTGGACGGATTCTTTTCGCGAGCACCCGAACCAGTCGCAACAGACCGGCGAGCATCATCAGTACGAAGGAGAAAACGAGGATGCTATGCGGGATCCAGATGGCGATATGGGCATTCTCGCTGTGGCTGCCGATCCGCCACATATTGAGCGTATAGACAACGGAGAGCCACGCCATCAGACCCGATACGGCGATCGAGAGCGTGATTTCACCGAGTTCGACGAGGTTGCGCAAGGCGCCAGGAATACGCCGGCGCAAGACATCCATGGAAAGATGCTGTTGGCGAATTTCAGCGACCAGGGTGCCGATGAAGGTGATGCCGATCATCAGATACACCTGGATATCCTCGATGCCGGTGAAGGCATGGCCGAAACAATAGCGGGCGATGACATTGGAGAAATTCAGCACCACCGCTGCAATCAGGGCGATGGCCAGCAGGCAGTTGAGGAAGGTGGCTATTCGGTTCATGGTGAACTGCAGACCGATGTCACGCCGCTTTTTATTCCGGGAAAATTTCTCCGCATCATCTTTTCGAGCCATCGCCGTGGTGTTCTTACCCGTGAGGCAAGGTTCGCATGTCGTGGCGCAGCGCGTGCCTGAGCGCCTGCCAGTCAGGATGCGATCCGTGATTGCCAGCTGATGTAGGAGCGAGCGTGATCGCCCTGGACTACCGCGACGTTTCGGTGGCAGCGGAATCAGATTACGCCTGTAATGTCGCGACTTCGCGCGACGTCGCTGACCTGCGCACCACGGCAGAGGACACGGCGCCTGATGTCAGGGGGCTTTTGTCGCGTGTCATGTGAAACGCGCGCTGCCGGAGTAATGGAATATGAAGCGCCGGGATGACCTTACGCGCCAAATCTCGATCGGCAGATAACCTTTGTCCCGCATGCTCGATCGCGGCCCGCGGCAAGCGACGACGGATAAGTCGCGTTACAGCCGTAATAGCTGCGCGATTATATCTTTCAGCATGCGCAGCGGCTTCCTACTCTTATCCCGTGCACCGGCTCATGAACGAAGGGGCCGGCCCCATCATCCGGGAGGAAGAGACATGCTCACCCGTTCGCTATCCGGCTTTGCTGTTTTGGCGTTATTTGCTGCTTCCGCATCCGCCCAGGACATTCCTGCCAAGCTTGCGCTCCAGAAGGATGACACGATGGTCGGTAGATACGCCGCGAAAGGTGTGCAGATATATATCTGTCACGCCAAAAGCGATGGCAACAAATGGAGCTTCAAGGCCCCTGAAGCCGAGCTCACCGAGGCAGACGGAAAGCTGTTTGCCAGGCACTATGCCGGGCCGACCTGGGAAGCGTTTGACGGATCGAAGGCCTTCGGCACGATCGTGGCCACCGAGCCCGCACCCAAAGCGGACGCCATTCCCTGGCTGCTGCTGTCGACGCAATCCCAGGGCCCCGGCGTCCTTGGCCGTGTACGTTTCGTCCAGCGGATCAATACCTCCGGCGGCGTCAAGCCAACGGGTGCCTGCCCATTCGATGGCGCAGAGCAACGCGTCGACTACACGGCGGACTACGTCTTTTACAAGTGATCGCCTGCGCCAGCGTCAGCTTTGTGACGTGGCGTCCGACGGGGCTGCAGGTCGTACTTAGCCGATCTCGCTCGCCGCGAGATAGATGGCGGCGATTTCTTCCAGGCCGCGCTGGTCGTCGGCGTCAAAACGGTCGGGGATCGGGGCATCGAGGTCGAGCACGCCGATGACCTTGCCGTGCTTGATCAGCGGCACCACCAGCTCCGAGCGCGAGGCGGCATCGCAGGCGATGTGATCGGCGAAGGCATGCACATCGGCGATGCGCTGGGTCTGGCGGCTCTCGGCGGCGGCGCCGCAGACACCGCGGCCCTTGGCGATGCGGACACAGGCCGTCTTGCCCTGGAACGGGCCCAGCACCAGCTCATCCTGCGCGCGCATGAAATAGAAGCCGGCCCAGTTGAGATCGGGCAGGCTGGTATAGATCAGCGCCGCGGTATTCGCCGCATTGGCGATGGCGTCGGCTTCACCATGCAGCAGACCGCGCAACTGCTCGGCGAGCTCGGCGTAGAAGGCCGGCTTGTCGGTGGTCTCGATGGTCTTGGCTGCGAACATGTCTCGCCTCGGTGGATGCGGTGAGGAGGATGGGTCACGTGCAGATGGTTCTAATCCGCCGCCGCCACAAGGGCAACCGGGCGGCCGCCTGCGCCGTAACGGCGGCGTCGCCGGGGTCCCGCGGCCCGACGGCGCCTGACATTCCGCCCCCACCCCCCTATGTGCCGGCTTCTGGAGCTGGTAGCCTGGTATCACACTACCTGCAACGCGCCGCGAGGTGATGGTCCGAATCGGCCCGCAGGCATGGATTCTCGGACGATTTAGCCCCGAAAGTAGGCGCGGAGACCCAAATCCGGGCCCAGGCGTCGGCCGTGGCCAGCCCCCTGGTCGGCCGGCCCGCCGGATCGGGGATAACCCGGACAGAATTAGCCTCGCATAAACCTATAGGAAGGCAGTATGAAGCCGGGCGCCGAAAGAACGGGCGCTGAGGCCCGCCAAGGGCCGCGGCAAAAACAGGGGTGAGGCAGCAGCAGGCTGCCGGAAAGACTGGACTGAGCGTGACCACCGAGCAACTGACGCAACCGCAAACGCATGTCTCCTCCGCCGGGTATGGTACCGTCCTGCAGGATGACTGGCCGCGCCTGCATCCCATGGCCGAGTTGCTCCGGGCGATCAGCGATCCACGGCTGCGCGCCCTCTTCGGCCATTGGCTGGCGGCGCGCGGCGATGCCGCCATGCCGGCCTGGAAAGATATCGATCCGCTGGCGCTCGGCCCGCTGCTGCCGCATATCTGGTCGCTGCGCTATGATCGCGGCGATGACAGTTTCACCGGCCGGCTCTCGGGCGAGGAGATCAATGCGATCTTCGGCAAGTCGCTGCGCCAGACCCGGATCGAGAATTTCTTCGCCCCGGCCGATGTGCCCTGGATCCATGAGCGCTGCCTGCGCATCATCGCCCAGCCTTGCATCGCGCTGGTGAACGGGCCGGTCTATGGCTATACCGGCCGCTATGGCCGCGGCAGCCGCATCATGCTGCCGCTGGGCGAGGACCGCGCCACCGGCGACGAAGTGATCGGCGCCACCGTCTATAGCATGCATCCACCCGGCACTGCGGTCAGCGAATTACTGGCGGTAGAGAGTGTCACCTATTACGCGCTGTGAGATTGCATGCTGTGAGATGGCGCGCCGCAAGATGAGGCGCTGAGCGGTAGCGCTCCCTTGGTTCTGCCATCAGCCAGAGGCACGGCGCCGGTCCACCGACCAGCGCCCTGCCAGCAAGCTGCCCTCATCAGATCAACTCGACCGTCGTCAGCCGTGCCACCGCTTGAAGATCACACTGGCATTGACGCCGCCGAAGCCGAAGCCGTTTGAGAGCGCGATATCCATCGGCAGTTTCCGCGCCTGCTTGGCGACGAGGTCGAGGCCTTCTGCGGCGGGATCGGGATTTTCCAGATTGAGCGTCGGCGGCGCCACCTGGTCGCGCAAGGCGAGGATGGTGAAGATCGCCTCGATGCCGCCCGCCGCACCCAGCAAATGTCCCGTCGCTGATTTGGTGGCGCTGATGGCGACCCTGCCATCGGCACCGAAGACCGACTTGATGGCGGCGATCTCGCCGCGATCGCCGACCGGCGTTGAGGTGGAATGGGCGTTGAGATGCTGGATCTCGCCGGGCACCACACGGGCCTGGGCGATCGCCGCCTTCATCGCCCGCGCGGCACCACTGCCATCCTCCGGTCCGGCCGTCATGTGATAGGCGTCGGCACTGGTGCCATAGCCGATCAGTTCGGCGATCGGCGCCGCGCCGCGCGCCAAAGCATGGTCCAGAGCCTCGATCACCAGCATGCCCGCACCCTCGCCCATGACAAAGCCGTCGCGCGCCTGGTCGAAGGGACGTGAGGCGAGCTGCGGCGTCTCATTGAAGCCGGTGGAGAGCGCACGTGCCGCCGCGAAGCCGCCCAGGCTGACCTGATGGATCGTTGCTTCGGCACCGCCGCAGACGGCGATATCGGCCTCGCCGTTGCGAATGAGCCGCGCGGCATCGCCGATCGCCTGTACGCCGGCGGCGCAGGCCGTGGGCGGGCCGCCGAGCGGTCCCTTGAAACCGTGGCGGATCGTCACCTGACCGGCAGCGAGATTGATCAGGAAGCTCGGCACCGTGAAGGGTGACAGACGCCGCGGCCCGCGCTGATCGGTGGTGCGCACGGCATCGGCGATGGCGGGGAAGCCGCCGATGCCAGAGCCGATGATGGTGGCCGTGCGTTCCTGCGCGGCTTCCTCGGTGGGATGCCAGTTGGCCTGTTTCAGGGCCTCGTCGGCGGCGGCCAGCGCGAAGAGGATGAAGCGGTCCATCTTCTTCTGTTCCTTGACCGGCGCCGCCTTGTCGGGATCGAAACCGGCGACCGGGTCCGCGGCAAGATCCGGCACCTGGCCGCCGATCTTCACCGGCAGGTCCGCCGTCACCTCTTCGGGCAGCGTGCCGATGCCGGATTGCCCGGCAAGCAGACGTTGCCAAACGGTTTCGGTGCCGCAGCCGAGCGGCGAGACGGCACCAAGGCCGGTCACAACGATGCGCCTTGAGGTCACGGTGAAGCTCTCTTTCTGTGCTTGGTTTGAGGGCTGGCGGCCGATGATGCCGGCTGCTTGCGGATCTTTGCCGGGCGGGGGGTCGCGGCGGGCATCGCCTGCGCTTTTTCGGCCTGTGTCGGTTCAGCCTGGGTTGATGCGCGTGTTGATGCCGCCCGCAGCGCCGCCATCAGTTCTATCCGGGCAACGGCCGCGGGCGTTGCCGCCGGCCCCGTCCGCAGCGTCACCTGGTCCAGCGTCAGCACGGCGCCGCTGCGGCGATCGATGACTTCGGGTTCAACCCTCCGGCCGGTTGCCCGATCGGCGAGCTCCACGGCGATTCCTTCCGGCGTCTCGTATTTGTTGCCCCAGCGGTAGAGAAGCAGCAGCAGCGGGAAGAGTTCCCTGCCCTTTTCCGTCGGCACATATTCATGCCGCGCCGGGCGCTGCTGATAGAGGCGCCGGGCAAGGATGCCGTTCTCGGTCAGATGCTGCAGCCGACGGGCGAGGATATTGGTGGAGATGCCGAGGCTCTCTTTGATCTCGTCAAAGCGCCGCAGCCCTTGGAAGACATCGCGCAGGATCAGCAGACTCCACCATTCCCCCACGCAAGCAAGTGCGCGGGCGGCCGGGCAGAACATCTCGGCGAAGTCGGTCCGTTGCATGACGGGGCAGATATAGGGAAGTCACTTCAATAAAGCAAGTGATGATCCGACGACTCTGCGGTCCGATCTCCCTTTACTCCGCCACGCGGATCTCCACTTCATGCCGCACGGGGAAGTTCATTGAGGCGGCGATAAAGCAGTCGCGGCCGGCATCTTCGTGCAGATGCTCAGCGAGGGCGAGGTCGCTGCCGGCGGCGACGGTGACGACCGGATGCAGGGTCACCTCGGTAAAATGGCCGCCATTGCCTTGCTGGCGCATGGTGCCGGTGGCGCGGTCCTCATAGGCGGTGACGACGAGGCCCTTCAGCGACGCCAGCGCCAGGTAGGTCAGCATATGGCAGCCGCTCAAGGCCGCCAGCAGCAGCTCCTCGGGATTGTATTTGGCGGGATCACCGCGGAAGGCAGGATCGGCGCTGAGATCGAGGGCCGGCTTGTTGCCGGCTTGCACCGTGTGGCTGCGCGAATAGGCGCGGTAATTGGTGGTGCCGCCCTCGGCCCCGCCGGTCCAGATCGCCTGCGCCAGATAATGATGGTCCTTGTCCATGATCTTTCCTTGTTGGTCGGATATTGCGTGAGCGGTGAGTGGCGACAGACAGAGGTGCGACGCCTCCGGTTCCGGAAGCGCCGCTCGTCATGCTATCTTAAAGCCGCCAGAAAGGCTTCTCGATCTCGCGCTCGATATCGGCGCGGCTGAGGCCGATATCCTTCAGCATGACATCGTCCAGCCGCGAGAGATCGCGCCGGCATCGCAGCGCCTGATGCCGGCAGCCATACCAGTCGAAGGCTTTGTCCAGCAGCTGTCCAAGGATGCCGGTACCATCGCGCAGCAGATGCCACAGGCGGTGCAGCAGGCCGCGCGGCGCATGCGCGGCGCTCAGCGGATGTTCAGGATCGAGATCGATCACGCGGTTGTCGGGTGAGACGGAGCAGAAATCATTCGGCGGCATGGCGGGCTCCCCATAAAGCAAAGGTGGAAACCAAAGGCGGCAAGGCAAAGCGCAACGCAAGAGCGCCAGGCTGTCACCGGCCGGCAGAGGCGGATGCCACGCAGCTCCCGCGGCCGCAAAAAGCAGCGGCGGTCATTGCAGCGGCCTGCCGAATCCGGCCGGATCGCTACTGGACGGGGAAATCCTAACCCCGCATAATTGCCGGACATATCCGAATGTCTGCGAGGGGGATCTGCAAAAATGCAGGGCATGAACTGGAACGATCTGCGCTACATCCTGGCCATCGGCCGCGCCACATCACTGGCGGCGGCCGCCCGGCAGATCGCGGTCGATGAGACCACGGTCGGCCGGCGCCTGACGGCGATCGAGGCCAGCCTGGGGGCGCGCCTCTTCGCCAAGGTGCCGGGCGGCAAGCTGCTGCCGACGGAAGCGGGCGAGGTCGCCATGACGCATGCTGAGCGTATCGAGCAAGAGATGAACCGGCTGCAGCTGTCGATCGCCGGCCAGGATGCGGCGGTCAGCGGCACCGTGCGCCTGACTTCCGTCGCGGTGCTGGTCAACCGCCTGCTGCTGCCGGCCTTGCCCGATCTCGGCGCCGCGCATCCGGGGCTGCGCCTGGAGCTGCTGGCCGATCTGCGCTATTTCAGCCTGATGAAGCGCGAGGCCGATATCGCGCTCCGCCTCGGCCGGCCGAACCAGGATACCGGTGCGGCGGTGCTGGCGCGCCATATCGGCAACATGGAATACGACGCCTATGCCGCCGCCGATCTCTCGCCGCGCGAGGCCGCCGCCTTGCCCTGGGTCAGCTATGACGAGAGCATGACACAACTGCCGCAGGCGAAATGGATGCAGCAGGTGGCGACGCGCGAAAGCAATCTGCGCAAGGATGACGAGGAGGAACGCCTGGCGCCGATCGCCTTCAACGATCCCGAGGGCATCTGCGAAGCGGTACGCCTCGGCCTCGGCAAATCGCTGCTGCCGGTGGCGCTGGTCAAGGGTGACAAGAGCTTCCGCCGCCTCAAGAACAACGACTGGCCGGCGATGCCGACCCGCGAGATCTGGCTGCTGACCCATCCCGACCAGCGCCGCCTCGCCCGCATCGAAGCCGTCATCGACTGGCTCGACGCGACGATGAAGCAACGCGGCATGGCGGCGTGATGTGATGGACCCGATGACCGGATGTAGATTCCGTGCATCTCGTTCGCGGCTGAGCACGGGATGAATGTGCATGGCAGTCGAAGCAGTGAGACTGACATGCACCCTCTCCCTAACCCTCCCCCGCGAGGGGGGAGGGAACTTTGCGCGATGGTTCCGAGTCTTTGAGCAATGTATCCGAAGCCAGACCTGCAAGAATCGGCCTCTCAACAATGGCACCTCGGAAGTATCCATCATCGCCCACCAGCTATCCCCTCCCCCCTCGCGGGGACGGTTAGGGAGAAGGGGCCTTTGACGGGTGCGAACTACAGCGTTGTAAGCAGTAAGGACGCGTAAGAATCGCAAAAGTCACACATGGCAGACAGCACTCTGCCGAACCGATCACGCCACCCACCGGAAAGGAACCCAGATGACACCGCATGATACCGCTCCCCTCGCCCAGCAGCCGGTGCGCAGCGGCGCCCTGCCGCCCATCGCGCTCATTGGTGACCGCAATCCGGCGATCGTCGCGCATCAGGGCGTTGCGCTATCACTGCAGGCGCGTGCCGAGGCTGACTGGCTGGGGACCGAAACGCTGCCGGGTGACGCAACGGAGATGCGGCAGCGGCTCAGCGGTTATCACGGTGTCTGGTGCCTGCCCGGCAGTCCCTACCGCAAGATGGAAGCGGCACTGGCGGCGATCCAGGTGGCGCGCGAGGACGGCATCCCCTTCATCGGCACCTGCGGCGGCTTCCAGCATGCGGTGATCGAATTCACCCGCAACGTGCTTGGCCGCCAAGACGCCGATCATGCGGAGAGCAATCCCGAGGCGGAGATGCCGGTAATCACCCAGCTCGCCTGCTCGCTGGTGGGGCAGACCGGCACAGTACGCTTCAAGGCCGGTTCACGCCTCGCTGATGCGGCGGGCGCCAGCGAAAGCAATGAAGGCTATCATTGCTCCTATGGCATCAACCCTGCCTATCGGCCGCTCTTCGACCGGAGTGGCCTGCGCTTCACGGCTTTCGACGCGAAGGACGAAGTGCGCGGCCTGGAACTCGACGGCCATCTCTTCTTCCTCGCCACCTTGTTCCAGCCGGAACGCGCCGCCTTGCCCCGCGATCCGGCGACGGCCGGCAAGGGTCGGGTGCATCCGCTGGTCCTCGCCTTTGTCGGTGCGGCTAGGGCCTATGCCGCGACCCGCACGGTGCTGGCGTAACAGATCGAAGCGGCAGCGCGAGATGGTGCGATGGCGCGCGGCGGCACCGTCTCCGCACAGCGGAGGGCAACAGGTAGAAGGGCAACAGAACGAGGCCCGTCAGGTCTTCCTGGATGGCTAGAGGATCGCAGCCGTCTAAGACCGCAGCGTCCTAGAAGGCGGCGCCGAGTTCCGCTGCCTGGCGCAGGATCTCCTGCACCGGTCCCGCGCCTTCTGTGGCGCCATACAGCAGCTCCAGCCGGCGCTCCGTCACGCCGCAGTAATCGAGAATGCCGGTATCGAGCTGGATCTGCATGGCGCGGTCGTAATCGCGCTTGGTATAGACCGGCCGATCGGCGCCGGCGATGGCCAGCATCCAGACCCGGCGATGCGGATAGGTAGCACCACTGCCATAGGCCCAGCCCTGGTTCCACACCCGGTCGATCCAGCCCTTGAGGATCGCCGGCATCGACCACCACCAGACGGGATAGACCATCACCGTCGCTTCGTTGCGCTCGACCCGCGCCATCTCCGCTTGCACTGCCGGCGAATAGACCTTCTTGGGATCGTTCCAGTCCGGCTCATCCGCCTCGCGCAGCACCGGGTCGAAGCCCTCGCTCACCAGATCGGCCCAGTCGATCTCATGCCCGCGCGCCACCGCCTGGGCAGCGAAGGCCTCGGCCACCGCACCGCTCAGCGACTTTCTGCGCGGATGCGCCAGAACCAGCAGCGTCTTCATCCCATCCCCCGCTCGATCACATAACCGGCAGCATTGAAGCGGCTGCGCGCGACACTGTCGAGTCTTGTTGGATCGTGTCCTCCGGCCGCATGTGAGTGCAGCAGCTTGCCGGACCGCCACAGCCTGCCTATGCTTGCCCTCCCTTGGAGCGCGATCGTTTGGTGAATCGCCCTCTATCTTATTGAGGAGAGACGGTTCCACGTTTGAGACAGAATCGCATCGCGATTCCGCCTGAAACGATCCGGCTCTGAATGAGAGACTTCATGGCATTCCCGACCCGACCGGGCTTCGCACGATCCGGCCTTCTTTCTGCAAGCCCCTGCCTCGCGCTGCTTTTGGCGGCGTCGCTGAACGCTGCCTCGGCCGATACGCAGCCGCCGGCGGCCCCTGCTTCATCTGCACCGGACTCGCCTGCGCCCGACAGCACCACCGCCAGCGATCCCGATCTTGCGGCCTGTCTCGATGCTTTCAGGCAGCAGGATGTCGATGCCATGCTCGCCGCCTGCGACAAGGCGGTGAATAATGGCAAGCTCTCCAATGACGACAAGGCGAAGGCGCTGGCCACGCGCGGCATCGCCTATGACGCCAAGCGCCAGCCTGACAAGGCCTATGCCGATTTCGATGCTGCGCTGGCACTGACGCCGAAGAGTGCGGCCGCCTATGTCAATCGCGGCATCGCCTCGATGGCGCGGCATGATGCCGATGGGGCGCTGGCCGATTTCAGCAAAGCCGTCGCCCTCGATCCCAATTCCCATGTCGCCTATTTCCAGCGCGGCCTCGCTTTGGAAGCGCGCGGCGCCAATGCCACCGCCATCGGCGATTTCACCCGGGCGATCGAGCTCAAGGCGGATTTCGCCGATGCCTATCGCGAACGCGGCATCGCCGCCGGCAATATCCGCGACTACGACACTGCCTTGCGCGATCTCGACCAGGCGATCGCGCTGCAATCCGGCGACGCCGTTGCTTACGATGCACGCGGCACGGCGCATATGGGCCGGCAGGAATATGACAAGGCGATCGCCGATTTCAGCCAGGCGATCAAGCTCGATCCCGAAACACCGGTCTTCTACAGCGACCGCGCCGGCGCCTATGGATTGAAGGGGAACCTGAAACTGGCGCTCACCGATTTCCGCGCCGCCAATCAGCGCGATCCCAAGGATCCGGGCACCTTGGACAGTCTTTGCTATTTCCTATCTCTGACCGGCAAGGCGGATGAGGGCATCGGCTATTGCGACCAGCTGGTTGCCCTCCTCCCCAACAAGGCCGATGCCTATGGCAGCCGCGCTTATGCAAAATTGCGCCTCGGGCAGTTCCAGGCTGCCATCGATGATGCCAGTAAGGGCCTGCTGATCGCCCCCAGCCGCTCCGATCTGCTCTTCACCCGCGCTTATGCCGAGGAACGCATGGGCGACATCACCGATGCCATCCGGGATTACAAGGCCGCCCGCGCCGGCAATCCCGATATCGACGCCACCATGCAATCGAGCGGGCTGGTGCCGGGCAGCAAGACCATCGCGCCGAAATGGTGAGGGCGCTGATGGCGAGCCCTTCCCAGGCATCGCGTGATCAGCGGCGGATGGCGTGATAGATTAGAGGCGCCTAGCGAAACAGCGACTCCCGCAAGAGCGGCGGGGCTGGAGATCCGGCATGGACCAGTCTGTGGCGGTACGGCGTAACCCCGGCCTGCATCGACCGGGTGCCTGTTGCCTTGATATCCCGGCATCACCCCCAGCCCGCGCGCGGACCGGGGCGGCAGCGCTGTTGCTCCTGGCACTCCTCGGCATCGTTTCACCGGCGGCCCGCGCCGATATGGCGCAGCCGGTCGCCGATTGCATCCGGGCGGTCGAGCAATTCTCCCTCACCGCCGTCCAGCTGTGCGACCAGGCGCTGCAGAGCCCGGATCTCGGCGCCGAGGACCGTCCCTATGCCTTGCTCGGTCGCGGCATGGCTGCCGATCTCAGCCATGATGAAAAGGGCGCCATCGGTTATTACGACCAGACCCTGGCGCTGAAGCCGGATTTCGCCACCGCCTATCTGATGCGCGGCGTCGCCCATCATGCCCTAGGCGCCGATGACGATGCGCTGGCCGATTACGCCAAGGTCATCGCCTTGCAGCCGGACCAGCCCACCGCCTATCGCGACCGCGCCGAGATCCGCGTCAAGCGGCAGCAATGGCAGGAAGCGCTGGGCGATCTCGACCAGGTGGTGGCCCTCGACGACCATGATCCGCAGATGCGCTTCCTGCGCGGCTATGTTCATGAACGGCTCGGCGATCCGGAGACAGCCAAGGCGGATTACGCCGCCGCCCGGGCACTCTATGGCCAGATCGACAGCATGATGGCGACCGATGGCATCGTGCCCGGCCAGTAACAGGGGACGATGACGTGGGTTAGTAGCGGCGCGGGTGACGACGGCCGGCCGGCGATATTATCAACAGCAACCGCCCCGGCCAGTTGGTCGCAACCGGCATCCGGCCACAAGCTCTTGATTTCTCACAAGATATGGTAGCGTTTGGAGAATTTCTGGGGACCAGCCCACAGGAATCCACCGCTGGGCAGCGGCGCGTTTTGCGCTATGATAGGCCCCCTATCACGTTTGGCAGAGGTTAACTTGGCTTTCGACATGTCCGTGGCGGGCGCGGCTGCATTCACCGATCCACCGGAGCCGGTCCTGGAGACCGAGAGACTGAGCTTGCGGCATCTCGATGTCAGCGATGCCGACTTCATCCTCACCCTGTTGAACGAGCCATCCTTCCTGCATTACATCGGCGACCGCCAGGTGCGCAGTATCGACGATGCGGTCGGCTACATCCTGAAGGGCCCCGCCGCCAGCTATCGGCAGCACGGTTTCGGCCTCGACCTCGTGCAGCTGAAATCCGATGGCAGCAAGATCGGCATCTGCGGTCTGATCCAGCGCGACTACCTGCCCCACCCCGATATCGGCTATGCCTTCCTGCAGAGCTATTGCTCCAAGGGCTATGGCGTCGAGGCCGCCGCCGGCGTGTTGCAGCATGCGCGGCTGGTGCTGGGCCTGCCGCGGGTGCTGGCCATCACCTCGGATGAGAATATCGCCTCGATCCGTGTCCTCGAGAAGATCGGCCTCGGTTTCGAGAATCATTTCGAACAGCCCGGCTATCCCAATCCCAGCCGGCTCTACAGCGTCGATTTCGACCGCACCCATCACCTGCCACAACACGCCCATCACGCGGCGCAATAACTGTTATCCATTGTTATCGCAGTAAGCAGTATCGCCCGGGTCAGTGCCGGGTCGATCGCCTGCAAAATGATGATGGCAGAACCGATCGGCGGCCATGAGATGCCCTGTCTCATGGCCGTTCCTGTTATCGCAGATGGTGCGTTTCAGGGATTGGTCGCTTTACGGATTAGTCACGGGCATCTGGCCCGGTGCCGCTGCCTGCTGGTTGTCGTCATTGGCATCATGATTCGCCGGATCATCGTTATTGCCGGCGAGGCCGCCGTGATCATCATTGAGATCGTGACCAGCGGGATCGTCGTTATGTGCGGTCAGGCCGCCATGATCGTCATTGAGATCATGATCGGCGGGATCATCGGCACCGTTGCGGCCGCTATTGGAGGCCATGCCGCCATGATCATTGCCGCTGTCATCGCTGCCATGGCCGCTGTTGCCAGAGCCGCTGTTACCGGAACCACCGCCACTATTGCCGCCGCCGTGACTGTCACCGCCATGGCCGCCGCCATCACCGCCATGACCGCCGCCATCTTCGGCAAAGGCCGCGGCGATATGGGGTTGGCCCTTGGCATCGAAACGCAAGGGAAATGCCGCCAAAGCCAGCAATGCGGTGCCGAGCAGGATCGGCTTCCAAGGCGTTTTCTCGCTGGCTTGCTTGCACGACATCGGCGCAGCATTTTTCAGGAATGCGATCCGGATCTTCTCTTTTTGCATCTGTCTCACCCTCTGATGAAAATAGGATCATCACGCCCAACCACCTCCTGCCCCGGATTGGACGCGCCTGGATTAGACCCCGATACCTGATGCTTTATTCCCCGTTCTATCTCTCAGCAGTTGCGCCGACAGCGAGCGGCAATAAGCAAGGCTTCATTTCCCATAAGGCGGAGCGGATAGATATTCCATCGGGTGAGGAAAAAGAAAGGCCATGAGGCAAGCGCCTTATGGCCTTTCGACATCGCGTGGAACAGCGCCGGATCAAGGTGTCGTGGTCGTCACTTGGCCCGCGGGTGCGGAAGTGGCGTTGTCATCGGCGACGTCATGCGTCGCCGGATCATTGCTGGTCCCGGCCGCATCAGCGCTGTCATTGGCGTCATGCGTCCCGGCAGCATCGGGGCCACCGGAGGCGGCATCCGCGCTGTCGTTGACGTCGTGCAATGCGCCATCACTGGTACCGCCGGCACCATTGACGCCATTCGCGGCGGCATTGGCCGTGTGCCCGCCGCCGCCTTCGCTGCCATGGCTGTCGCCCGAGCTGCCGCCGCTGCTATGGCCACCGTCACCGCCGCTGCCTCCATTGCCACCGCCATCACCGCCGCCGTGACCACCACCGTCACCGCCGCCGCCATCTTCGGCAAAGGCTTTGCTGAGCTGTGGCAGGCCGTTGCCACCGACATGCAACGGCAGTGCCGCGATGGCGATCGCCGCCGTGCCCAGCAGCATTGCCTGCCAATAGCGGCCGATCACACCCGGCAGACGCGATGAAACATTACGCCGATGTAATGCAGTTTCATTTGTCAGGTTACGCATTATCTCACCTCCATTGATGAAGCGCCATGGCCAGGCCGGATGCGTCCGATCCGTGCATTGGTGCGATCCGGGATCAGTTGGCCGCGCTGAACCAAGATCTAGTCGGCCAAGCTTAAGCCAAGCTTATGGGATGGGGTTGATGCGCCGTGATTATACCGGCAGGAAGCGGCGTGTTGGAAAAGTGATCGAAGACGGGTGATTGACAGCGCTGTCGGGTTTCATTTCCCAAAAGCACAAACGCACACCCGGCAAGACATGGTCGCGACCGCCGACGCAGGTATCGCGACCGCCAGAGCCGCCGGCTCGCTCAGCGGCAGGTCGCTGTGCTGCGGGTTCTTGGAATCGAAGGCGTCGTCGATGCCGATGCCGATATGGCGCGTACCGATATGCGTGGCGAGATAATCGACATGGTGGATCACCACATCGATCTCGATGGTGTTGTCGACGAAAAGACCGATGCCATTGATACCGATCACGCCATCGGTCCGGGCGCAGGCCTGGATGCACTCATCATGCGCGCCCTCACCCCGGGAAGCAGCGGCCGAAGGCCTGCAATAGACGTGGTGAGCCCTTCAGCTTGATGCGCCGCCGCAGCAGGGCCAAAGGCAGCGAGGTCTCCTTGCGCAGGAAGCGGATCCAGGTCGCGGCGTCGGCGGTGACGGCGAGATCGGCCATGCCATGATGGCCGCGTTCGACGCTGATACGGCCCTCGGCGATGACGATGGTTGCCTTGACCGGCTCGGCAGCAGCCTCTTTCGCCGCCGTCTTGGCCGGCCAGGTGAAGGTGAAGTGATAGCGCGCCGTGAGCTCACCGGCGCGGCCGCGCTGGAAGATGAGGGGCAAGGCACGCAGAAAACCCTCAATGCTGGCAGGACGACGGCCGCTATTGACCCGCTTCACCTTCTTATGACGAAAGACGCGGGCGACATAGGCCTCGGCATCCGAGCCCGCGTCCACATAGATGGTCTCCACCTTATCGCGCAGCGGCTTCACGTGCTGCCTGGTGAAGGCGGCGCGATCCGTCAGATAGGGACCGATCACATCCGACCCGGCCGGGCAGACCGCCAGGCAATAGGCCGCCTTGTAGTTGGGCCCGTAAGCGAGGCTTTGCCACATCGAGATGGTCTCCGGATCCGTGACCTTGGCGCGGTAGTTGCGCGCCGAACCGCTGGCGGCGACGGTTTCGACCCAGTCGCCAAAACCACCCATGAATTCGCGATAATTATGGGTATAGCAGGCGGAAAAATTGAAATGCCCGTCGGCGGAGATCGCGCCGGTGGGACAGGCGGCGACACAAAGCTTGCATTCGAGACAGGGATTGTAGTCGATCGGCCGGCCGAAGCTGGTGACGGCGCGGTCGATGATGACGGTACCGAGCAGGATGAAATTGCCGAACACCGGGTGGATCACGTTGCGATGGATCCCCATGCGCCCGAGCCCAGCCGCCACCGCCACCGGCTTGTGCGAGACCAGCCACATCTTGCCGGGCCAGCGCTCCGCCTCCATGGGAAAGCCGGTGGGCGCTCCCGTCGTCGCGGCGACGCCGCGCCGTTCCAACTGCTGCACGATGGCGATGGCGGTCGCATCCGCCTGGCCATTGGTATGGTGGAAATCGAGATTGGCGATCGAGCGCGCAGGATTGCGGATATTTCCCCGCCCCATGCGGCAGACGAAGCTGATCAGGGCTTTCGCTCCCGGCAAGGCCGCCTTGATCTCCGACAACTCTCCGGCAATGACAGGATCAAGATCAGGATCGTCCAGCGCCACGAACCCGACATCATCGGCGCCGAGATCGCGACAAAGCTGTTTCAGCCAGTCCGCATCGAGCGGCTCGCCGCCAGCTTCGTGCGCGACTGTACCGACCGCATCCTGCCGGGCCTGCCATTCCCTGACCGTGGGATGTTCCGCCATCTCCGCCATTTCTCTCTCCGCCATTAGCTGTATATACAGATATTATATGACCGCGAACCGCTTTGCGGAGCGAAGCCGAAAGCAGGTGCGGTTGCTCGAAATGGTCTGCGATGGCGCGGCCATCGCGGCCTGCCGGCGAAGGGGGTGATCTTGACGCGTCGCCATTAGCTGCATATACAGCTATTTGCCTGCTGCCTGATTGTCAAGCGCCGATGACTCTGATTATGGTTACAAGCGAGGGGATTTCATTGCATCTGCAACCCGGTGCGATCGGATCCCGGCCCGGAGACGGGTGATGCCGGGAGGATGCGATGCCCGATGACACGGAACATGCGCCGGCACGCGATCCGCAGGACCTCGAGCGACTGCTGGTTGCGCGGCAATGGGCGGGCGATGTCGCCGGCATGGTGGCGTTGTATGAGCCTGACGCCGTGATCGATTGCGGCGACGGCGAGATGCTGCGCGGCCGGGCGGCGATCGGCGCCTATTTTGCCGCGCTGACTGCGACAGGGCGGAAGTTTCAGCAGGGCAAGCAGCGGCCGGCCGTCGTCAGCGGCGACCTGGCGCTGACGTCAACCGGCCTGCCCGATGGCTGCGTGACCTCCGAAGTCGCACGCCGGCAGAGCGACGGCACCTGGCTTTGGGTGATCGACAAATTCACCGTTGCCTGAGACGGGCAGCGGGAGACGGCCTGCGCATGTCGCAGGCGATGCGTGATGAGGATAACGGATGGCACGGGTCAAGGATGGCCGGACGAGGCGCAGCGAGGATGGTCGGGCGACGCATGGCGGGGATGAGGCAATCGATCCCCGGCTGCTGCGGGAGATTTCCGGCTGCACCTGCCTGCAATTCCGCCGCATCTCGCGGCGGATGACGCAGATCTATGATCGCCATCTCGCCGCCGCCGACATCACCAGCAACCAGTTCGGGCTGCTCACCTATCTGCAGGCAGCGGCAACGCCGGGCATCCGCGTGGCGACGGCGAGCGGCGGCCTGTCGATCGGCCAACTGGCGGAGCGCATCGGCATGGACCCGACCACGCTCAACCGTAACCTGAAGCCGCTGCTGGAGGCACGGCTGGTACGCGACGCGGTGGACGGCGCCGATGCGCGTATCCGTCAGATCCTGATCACCGAGCGCGGCCGGCAGCGGCTGTCCCAGGCGATCCCCTTGTGGCGCGCGGCCCAGGCGGAGATGACACGAGCCCTGGGCAGCGACACCGCGCAATCGCTCAACGGCCTACTGGAAACGACGGTCGCGGCCCTCGCCGAGGTCTGACTGCCTCTGACTGCCCGTGCTCCGGCTGCCGGCGGTCGGACCGCCGGTAGTCCTCAGGCAGCGATCCAGGTCGCTTCCGCCGCGCGCATGAAGTTGCCGCCGAGAATGGCGATGACCTCGTCATCCTTGTAGCCGCGCTTCGAGAGGGTCTCGGCAATCTCCGGCAGCTTCTCCGGGGCGACGCAGCCGAATTTGGCGCCGCCATAGCCGTGTTCGCGCGGCCACCATTTCGCCGCCGGCTCACCCGGCGGCAGGTCGCTGTGCTGGGGATTCTTGGAATCGAAGGCGTAGTCGATGCCGATGCCGATATGGCGCGTGCCGATATGCTCGGCGAGATAATCGACATGGCGGATCATCGCATCGATCTCGATGGTGTTGCCGAGGAAGAGACCGATGCCATTGACGCCGACCACGCCATCGGTGCGGGCACAGGCCTGGATGCGTTCGTCATCGATGTTGCGGCGGTGATCGACCAGGGCCTGGACATTGGCATGGGAGAAGATCACCGGCTTCGTGGAGACCTCCATGATCTCCAGAGCGGTGGCACGGCTGCTATGGGAGCAATCCATCAGCATGCCGGCGCGGTTGATCTCCCTGACCACGGCGCGGCCGAGATCGGTCAGGCCGCGATCGCCATCGTGGCAGCCGCCGGCGATCGAATTGTTGAGGTTATAGGCGAGATGGATCTGCCGCACGCCGAGATCGCGATAGAGGCCGATCATGGCAAGATCGTCATCCAGCATCACCGAGCCTTCGAGATCGAAGGCGACGGCCAGCTTCCCTTCCCGCTTGGCCCGGCGCACATCCTCGACCGTTTGGGCGAGGATGTAATGCGCGCTGTGCTTCGACAGCCAGTCGCGGAAGCCGGCGATGACGCGGATCACCTGGGCGAGTGGGTTGAAATCCATGCCGACATTGACCGAGACGAAGGTGGCGCCGGCCTTGCGGTGGCGCTCCAGCGGCGACATATCGGCATTGTATTCCAATGGCAAACAGGCATGGGCATCCCAGACGATCGATGACTCGTACAAAACCTTATGCCAGCTGGCCATGCGGGAACTCCAAAACGTGCGGACAATGCCGTCTGGTACTTGCGGCATCGTTATGTGACAGATCAACAATATTCCTTATGGCGTGATCGCTTGTCCAGCCACCGCCTTTTACCTAGCCGCTATACAGCCATGCGTTCGGCAGGATCATACAATCTGATGCTGATTGCTTGGTTCGCTTGATAACGGTTGGCGAGTGGAGCGATGCATTGAAACCGCCACACGGATCACAAGCCGCGCGTCACCGTATAGGTGATCACCCGGTCGATCACATCGCCGTCGCTAGAGAGCGGCAGGAAGATGGTTTCCTGCCAGCGCAGATAGCCGTCACCGCAGGCATATTCGCCCCAGTCATAGAGCAGCCCTCGCCCGTCGATGACGGTGTTGTAGTTGTGCAGGACATCGTCCTTGCTGATGCCGATGAAGCCGTCCTCGACCCAGCGGCCGGTCGGGTTGAAGCCGCGGCTTTCCACTTCCAGCTCACCTACCAGGCGATATTTCAGGCGGCGGGGATTGTGAAACACCTCGATGATCTGGATGCATTTCAGCCAGCTCACCATCTCGACAGGATCGAGATCGGCACGCGCCGGCATGATGCGGCCCTGTCGCTTGCTGTCCCAGTAATCATAGAAGGCCAGGGTCGCCGCATTCGCCCGGCGACGGAATTCAGCGAGGTCGGTGGTGCGGGAATAATGATGCGGAAGGTCGGTATTGGCGAGATAGCCGCCGGTCTTGCCAGTCGCCCGGACGTTGGTCTGAGAGGCATCTCCCTCACCGGTATCGTCCGCGGGAGAAAACACACGCCGGTCGAAACGCACTATCGCCCCTCTCGCAACCTGCCGGCGCTATCGCCGGTTGGCAATCCTAAGGCCAGGCCGGAGAGTCTGTCAAAGCCACCTCGTTGAACTTGCCCTGCAAAATCGCTTTGTGCCTGCCGATTTCTGCCGAGGCAAACGTCCGCTTGTGCCGGTGATCAGCAGCCCTATTGGATCAGGGAGTCTGTTGCAGGTTGCGACAGTCGGGCCGGGACGATATCAAGCGGCAGGAGAATACGCGGTTGATCAGCGCCCGCTATTGAGGCCATGACCGTTATGGCGCGGCTGACCGAGGGATGCTTCCGGCAGGAAATCGCACGCGATCAGCAGACGCACCGTCTTACCGTTCTCATCGACCAGCGGCATGGTCGCGGATTCACAATAAAAGATATGGTGATGCGGGCCGACATAAGGTGGGCACAGCAGCAGCGGCCTGGCTTGTTCCGCGACCGCCGTGCAGATGCGCCAGACCTCCGATCCCGGCCCCTGCCCGTCGACCTCGGAGAAGCATCTGCCGGTATAGTTGCCGCGTGAATAGCGCAGCACGACATCGCCGATAACGCGGTAGCGGAAATCCATCCTCGGCCCATGGTGACGATGGCCGTTCAATTCCTGCGGCGTCGCCGTATCTTCTGCCGACACCACTTCGAGCAGCAGGAGATAAGGCAGGAGATGCGGAATTTCCGTCGCGTCGAACTGAGCACGCTGCATCGGCGTGTCACCCTGCTGCTTGCTCATCCAATAACTGATGGCCGTACGGATGATCGGTGAGTGCAAGCTGTCGAGACTCAGCAGACGCGTGCGCTCCAGACCTGTGATATCAGCTTGCAAGAGAGGGGTCGGCGCTTTGTGCCGATCAGAGGAAGTCGGATCTGCTGGAACGGCGATCACCGCACCCTGACCATTAACCATGGTCGCACCCCCAAATGTGCCTTCCATGTCATCACCATCGTATGCAGGAGCGTGAAAATTGAAAAGATGGTTTCCAAAGAATTAATACGAATTTTATCAGGCTGACATAGAAGCCACACATCACCACTGCGCGTAGAGTTTCGTGCGCGCGCATGAATGTATCTGCCAGAATGAGTGACGTTTTTCTGCGGTCGCGCGAGAAGCGCGCTCATCAGCGCTGGTGGCGAGATGTCCGCAAGCAACCACAACATCTTCTGCATAAATACGTAGGACAAGCGCAGGATCCTATGGCGCACTTGCATACATTTCTGTGCGACTATTGGCGTGAGTTGCGTTTCATCACGCTGCTGCAGCGCCCATCATGCAACAGGGTCGCGCCGCCGTCGTTTCACGCATGCCGCGCGCAGCGGAGATATCGTTGGAATTAACCATAAGATTCGCTACACCGGCCCCTGCCACAATGGCGTGCCCGGATACCGGGCCGATGACATCAGACTGAAAGCCATCGCAACATAGCCCGATTAAAACAGCCAGGTAAGAAAAAGAGAGTGAGCATGATGCAGAAAGCCACGCATGCCATGCAGATGATCGTGACAGTCGTGAAAGGACAGACACTACATCTGCTGCTGCCGCTCATACTCGCCTTGCTGCCGGCACTGCTGCCGTCGGCGCCGGCCCGGGCCGATGCCGATGCCTTGTGGAACAAGGTGGTGCAGGTCTGCGTGCAGAGCGATCCCACAAGCGATGCCGCCAATCCCTGCGATGTGGTCGACAAGCAGGCCGGCTACGTGGTGGTGAAAGATCTCTGCGGCCCGACGCAGTTCTTGATGCTGCCGATCGGGCGGTTGAGCGGCATCGAAAGCGACGCGCTGGCAAACGCCCCCAATTATTTCGCCATGGCCTGGCAGAATCGCAGCTGGGTGGAGAAGCGCGCCGGCCGCAGCCTGAAGCCCGAGGAGCTGGCGCTGGCCCTCAACTCCATCGACCGGCGCAGCCAGAACCAATTCCATATCCATCTCGATCTCGCGCGCCCAGAACTCGCCACGGCCTTGCACGCCTATCAGCATGATCCCGTGGGCAGCTGGTCACGCTTCCGCTATCAGGGGCATGATTATCATCTGTCACGCCTCACCGATCTCGCGACCCAGGATCCGATCAAGCTGGTGCAGGCGCGCGTCACCGCTGCCCAGGGCGTCATGCGCCACCAGACCATCGGCCTCGTCGGCGCTACCTTCGATGACGGGAGCACAGGTTTCTACCTGCTCAACAGCGAATATGATGGCACGCCTGATGGCAGCGGCTGGGCGGAGGAGCTGGAGATCGATCACCCGCGCAGCGATTGCAGCTATCACCGCAACAAGGCGCCCTGAGACGAGCAGCCCTGACCGATCCGGCTAGAGCCGGATTCCATAAAACGGAAGCCGTACGCAGAAATCTCTGGCGGAGCGCCGAGCACAGCTAACGGCGCGCAGCTTTCGGCAGAGCGTCCTGGTGATCGATCGCCGTCCCGGCAACAGGCTCCACCGCGAAGATCACCGCCGCTTCGGTGCCCTTGCCGGCTTCGCTCGTGACCGTAATATCGATGCCTGGCATCAATTCGGCGAGGCGCTTGCAGATGGCAAGACCGAGCCCGGTACCATCACCGCTGCGCGCGAGGTCGCTGTTCCCCTGCCAGAACGGGTCGAAGATGTGCCTGATCTGGGCCGGGGCGATGCCGATCCCGGTATCCCGCACGACGACGCGGCCCTGCTCTGCACCGCCCTGCGTCGCGGGCAACCGCTCGACCATCATTGTGACACTGCCGCCGGGTTCGGTGAACTTGATGGCATTGGTCAGCAGGTTGAACATGATCTGGCGCAAGGCGCGCGGATCGGCCTGGCAGCGCGCCGGCCAGTCCGGCGGCGTCACCGTCAAGGCAAGCTGCTTCTCGCGCGCATGCGGCGCCACCAGGCGGCCGCAGCTTTCGATCACCTCGGCAAGGTCGACGCTGTCGATCTCGATATTCATGGCGCCGACATCGATCTTCGAAATATCGAGGAGGTCGTTGATGATGGCGAGCAGATGCCGGCCCGCGGCATTGATGTCGAAGGCATATTCACGGTATTTCGCCGGATTGTCGCCGAGCCGCTGATGCGCTGCGACATCGGAATAGCCGATGATGGCGTTGAGCGGTGTGCGCAGCTCATGGCTCATATTGGCGAGGAATTGCGATTTCGCCCGATTGGCGAGTTCGGCCTGGTTCTTCGCCAGCGTGAGATCGCTTTCGCGCCGACGCTGTTCGGTGATGTCATGGCCGATCGACACCACGCCGATGATCGCCCCGGTGGCGTCGCGGATCTCGCCATTGACGAAATGCAGCAGCAGGTTCTGGCCGCTTTTGGTGATCCAGTGATTCTGCGTCTCGCGCGGGAACGGCTCCGGTGCAGCAGCATCCACGGCGCGTAAGACGGCCGGCCATTCGGCTTCTGGAATCAACCGGCGCCAGGCATGGCCATCCACCAGTTCGTCGAGACTGTAGCCGCTGATCTCCGCGCAATAGCTGTTGGCCCGCAGCATGTTGCCATGGCCGTCGGTGACGACGATCAAGGCCCGGCTGCAGTCGAAGATGCGGTCGGAGAGCATCATCTGGTAGCCGAGATGCCGCTCGCTGTCGCGGAGCTCACGTTCGCTGCGGCTGCGCTCATGCAGCAACTGATCGAAGGCTGCGGCGAGCTGGCCGATCTCGTCACGGCGGGCATGATCGAGCGTGACGCTTTCACCACGCCGCAGCGCCTCCACCTGGCGCTGCAATTGCCGCAGCGGGCCGAGAATCAGGCTGGAGAGGAAGGCAGCGGCAATGATCGACAGCACCAGGCCGAGGCTGATCAGCAAGGCCGGGATATTCAGGCTGTCATGCGGCACGCCGCGCAGGCGGGTGGCCTCGCTGATTGCCATGATGATGAAGGGAAAGACGCCGAC
>Ga0209148_1000397_pt1 | contig 51251 bp, 41 predicted proteins | sample AraplaCol_mMF_r2_2_FD_184288 | JGI IMG/M metagenome (GOLD analysis project Ga0209148, IMG submission 184288) | Arabidopsis root microbial communities from North Carolina, USA - plate scrape CL_Col_mMF_r2 (SPAdes) (version 2) | ecosystem: Host-associated > Plants > Roots > Endosphere | place...
GTCGATCACGACCGCATCCACCCCCTGCAACATCGCTTCCGTAGGGCGCAACGTATCACCATAGAGGCTGTAAATCGGCAGACCGGTCCTCGGATCGGTCTGCGACCCGACACCCTGCTCCGACGTACTCGCGAAACCATGTTCCGGGCTAAACAGCCTGACCAGTGTTACACCCTTAGCCTGTGCCAAGACGTCGGCGGTGCGGCGGCCTAGCGCATCCCGGCCGGCTGCATGCGAGAGCAGGGCCACGCGGTGTTTCTGGAGCGGTCGGAAGTCATACGCCTCCAAGGTATCGATACCCGTCATCACTGCCCGCCGATGCCCTCCGCCGCCGGCTGTCATGCTTATCGTCGCCGCCAGGCGCTGCTCAAGCATCCGAGCTGACCCGCTGCCATCAGGATGGAGTCGATTGGTCAAAATCAGGAGGAAGCTGTGGCTCGCTGGGTCGATCCATAGCGCGGTTCCTGTATAGCCGGTATGACCATATGAGGCCGGCGACAGCGACGGCGAAAAAAGTACGGAATACGGTGAGTCGATATCCCAGCCATAGCCACGCAAAGCCGCCTGCCCGGGCGGGCTCTGCGGATGTGTCATCTCCCTGACAGAGCTTGCATTCAAGATCCGCCGGTCATGATAGACGCCACCGTTGAGCAGCATCTGGGCAAAATGGGTGAGGTCGGTAGCGGCGGAAAAGAGCCCGGCATGGCCCGCAACGCCCCCCATCCGGCGCGCCATGGGATCCTGTACTTGGCCCCATATGAGCGCGCCTGCCTCGACATCCGCGGGTGCCGTTTTGGACCGTAGCTGCGCCGGGACCTGGAAGCCAGTGGAGCGCATCTCCATCGGTTGAAAAATATGACGTGCACAATAGCGATCAAGAGGCAAACCGGATACCCGCCGGACTATTTCGCCGAGCACAACGAAGTCAATGTCACTATAGGAAAATTGCGGCGTATCGGTGGGTGATAGCGTGAGTTCAGCGATTTCCCGTAGCGCTGTGGCATAGTCACTATAGTTCGGCGGTACCGGTAGATCGGGCGGCAGGCCGGAATAATGGGTCAACAGATCCGCGATCGTGATCGACCCTTTGCCGTTTTGGGAAAATTCCGGCCAATAACGTGCGACCGGTTGATCAAGGCGCAGCTTCCCTTGCTCTTCCAGCTGCATGATGGCTATGGTGGTCGCCACCACCTTGGTCAGTGAAGCAAGGTCGAAGATGGTGTCCAATGTCATCGGTTCGCGACGGGGTGAAATCATCCGGTCGCCGAAGGCCCCCCGAAAAGCGATACGACCGTCAACACCGGCAACGACAACGGCACCATGAATGTGGCCAGCCGCCATTTCATCGGCAACAATCGATGAGATCGTTCGATCCAAAGACCCATCTGCACCTTGATTTGTGCCCTTCCCCATGGCTGTGCGCGACGAAAGCAGCAACATCCCAACAAGGAGCAGACCTACAAGCAGACGCTTGCAAGACGACTGCCGTCTGTCCGTGCGCTTACCTCCCGGCATCGGATTGGACCTTTGCGAGGCCATCGGTCGAGTAAACGTTTCGGGGATTCCACAGCATCCAGCCTATTGCCCCGGCCTCCTCGGCCGCCTTCACCTGTGCGCTGATCTCCATAGGACCAAATGATCGGCGGTCAAATGCATAGTCCTTAAACGCCTGCAGCCAGGGACGAAAACGAACCGGATAACCTTGTACCCTATCGCCGGCGATCTTCAGGGAGTTATAGACGATCGCATAAGGCTCTTCTACCGGGTTACGATAGCCCGGAATGCCGAACTGAAATCCGGAAGGGTAGAGCATCGGCGAAATATAGTCGACTTGCGCGGCGATCGTTTCAAGCCGCTGTCCGATATACGTGTCGTTCCGATTCCAGCAAACGTAGCCGAAAATATCCGCCGCGAGAAAGACATTATAGGGGCGCAAGCGTTCTCTGGCTCGCGTCAGAAAACCCGCGATCGCCGCCGTCCTGCTTTCCTCTGTCGAGGCTTGAGCGTATTGTAGGCCCAGCGTATCCGGAAAGCGAAGATAGTCGAACTGAATCTCATCAAAGCCACTCTCCGCAGCTTCCGCCGCGACATCGATCGGGTAGCCCCAAGCATCACGCTGAAAGGGATCGATCCAGGCCTGTCCCATCGCGTCATGCCATAGCGAATGATCGGGCCTATGCACCGCCCAGTCCGGTCGCGCGGTTGCCAACAGGGTGTCTCTAAAAACGACGATACGCGCAATTGTGTAAAGACCCCGGGCTCGGAGATCCATTACAAGTCTGTGCAGGTCATGGATGGTTTGCACATGGAGCGCGCCGTCTACGCCGGCGAGCTTGATCGCACTCGGGTAGGGAATAAGCCCGCTATCCCCTTTCATATCGATCACGACGGCATTCAGGCCGCCCGCTTGGATCACATCCATGGCATTTTCGCGCAGTATCGTCGAACCGATCCCGTAAATGGAGAGATAAAGCGCTTTCGGCCGGAATTGGGCCAAACCGATCTTAAGCTCGCCCTCCCCCAACGACGTGAGCGTCTTCCGACGATACCCCAGTGCGCGGACACTTAAAGCCCGGGCGGTCGCAGAAATGCTAAAGTCGCCAGATACATCGCTTATCACCTGCCGGTCCCCGGCAACAACAATTGCACCACTGATCGGGGCGCCCGTCGTTTCATCAACCACTGTTCCAGAAATCTGGGTTTCCGCAGCCGCGCTGGCCACGAGTTGGCACAAGAGGAGTAGGGCCGACAATCCACTGGGAACCCATCCCTTGGTCAGCAACGATAGAAGGGATGCCTTATTCAGCCGCATGAACATTATCTCGGACATGACAGCAGGTGACGGAAACTCGCGCCCGTATCATCGTTGGTCACGATATATCGCGGTAGCGCCATGAGATTGTCGGCGACAGTCACCGACCGCCGTTCGATTGTTACTGCGGCCGCATAGCCGGCAGATTTTGCAGCTTGCATAAGATCGGCATCGTAGATGCCGAACGGCCAGGACAATAAGTTGACCCTCACCCCAAGCTTGCGCTCGAGAACCTCCCTCGAACGCTGCAATTGATCCTGGACGAACTGCCGATATGCTTCCGGCGAGAGGCGGCGCCGTTCAATCTTGAAATTTGGATGCCAGTAGCTATGGGATTCTATATCCACCAACCCGGTCTTCTGCATCTCCTCCAGCTGCCCCCAGGTCATCGCATAATTGGCATTGGAAATCGCGGATGGGTATATGAACAATGTCAGTGGCAAGCGCCCCCGTTTTATGACCGGGAACATCTGCTGATAAACAGAAATGTGCCCGTCGTCACTGGTGATCACCACTGATTTTGGCGGTAGGCCTGCATCGCGTTTTTCAAGCTCCGATAGTAGATCAGTCAGCGAGATAACCTTGAAGCCGTCTTCACGGAGGATCCGCAGTTGTTCCAGGAAGACCGGCATTGTCACCGTCATCTCCCCTTCCGGTGTCGCGCTAAATCGATGGTAAAGAAGGATCGGCACACAGCCAAATTGGCTCGCCGAAGCTGCCGTGGCCACAGAAGTGATCGCCATGAAACACAGAACCGGCAGGACGAACAGCCTCTGGAGAACCACAGCAGCCCTCCTCACGACGCCGGCTCGATCAGCATGGGCGATTTTCGTGTCCAACATAGCGGCAGCGCTTTTTTCCAACAGATGTTGTTAAAATAGTGGATAAGCCGATGCCGACGTTTGATATAGATCAGGTGAAGCCAGGGGGCCGCCGCTTGGCTCAACCTGCCGATCGCTATTCCCCAAAAAGCAGCGTTTTCTGACATCGACACCTTCCCGGTACCGGCATTGTGGGTAGGAACGTGATGGTTCCTGCGAACCTTGAGGCACTGAAAACAATGGCGCATAACGGTTCGTCTTATTGATCTGCGTCAGGTTAGCCCGCCGCCCAACGCCCTAAGCTGGAATAATTCGCGCGGCCCCGATCCGTTTGATGTGCCGCCCGAGCCTTTTTGTCCTCGGCGTCGAAACGAAAACTAGACTTCGTGCAGGTCTATAATTGCGCGGGCCATACTGTTCCTTGCAGGCATCTGATGGGACGCAACCACGAGGCTAAAGGGAGATTTCTCTCGATTGGTGCGCTTGGCCGATTACAGCCTGACGCTCGAAAGCGTCGTGATCGACAACTGCGAGCCCCTCAAAGAGGCTGGGCGGCAACAGGACCAAGCCCAGCCCAGTCACTAGAGGAATATGTGGGATGACCGATATGTCGAGCCAGATGATTTTTCGAGACCGTGAAGATGCAGGACATCAACTTGCCGCAAAGCTCCTGCCGTTAGCGCCGTTAAGGCCAATTGTTTACGGATTGCCACGGGGCGGCATTCCAATCGCATACGAAATTGCGCATAGTCTTGACGCACCGTTAGACGTCGTGATCGTTCGCAAACTGTGTCACCCCTTATCCCCGGAGCTCGCAATTGGAGCCGTCGCGGAGGGGGCGGAGGATCGACCTTATTTCGCACCAAATAATGTCGTGATGGCCGGCGTATCCAAAAACTATCTCGAACAGGAAGTCGCCCATCAGCGTGACGAAGTGGCTCGGCGTCGCAAACTGTATGCCGACGGTCGTCGACTCATCGGAGCTCGCGGTAGGGTTGCCATTCTCGTCGATGACGGGGCGGCAACAGGTTCGACCATGATCGCGGCCATCCGCGCCATGCGATTGCAAAAGCCGTCGCAAATTATTGCTGCAGTTCCTGTTGCATCAACCAACGCATTCGAGACGCTCAAGGCCGAGGCAGACGATGTTGTATGTCTCAAGCTGCCCGATATTTTTTACGGCGTAGCGCAGTTCTATCGCCATTTCCTTCCCGTAGAGGACAAAACTGTTGTCACTCTTCTCACGAGCGGTCTGGCATTTGGAGCGGGAGATCAGCCTGTAGGCCACCAGTCTTAGCTTTCGGTCGCCAGCGGCCATCTTGCCGTTATAAGCCGAGCCGGTGCCTTCATGTCAGAATGGCGTTGATTTGCGCCAACTTTTCACTCGCCGGCGACTTGATCAGGTCTTTTGCCACTTCTCCGACCACAACGTCCGCCAGCTTTTTATCTCTAACGTCGCGAAGGTAGCCCAGCATTTTAGGGGCTGCTATGATAGCCAACCTCTTAAAATTATTGTTGGAAAGAGCGTTGCTCAGAAAATTCGTGACCTCGCGGGCGAAATTCCGGTGTTCTGTTTCGATCGAGTCGGTATGTGGCTCGATGGAAGAGCGTCGCGCATCGTTTGAGGAATTGGTGCGCCCCGGTCGATCACTGCCAACTTCACGGTTGAAGCGATGATGGACGCTTGGTATCAGGACACACTCCTTCTCCAGCAGCATGTGATCTTCCTGCACCCAGATTTCTGCATGATAGGCGTCAGCGATCAAAACCCAATTGGCCATATTTGCCTCCACGGGATAAGTTGTGCACCAGTGTTTTGTGATGTGCTCCGTGCCGATGAGTTTCTATGATCTCTGTCAAGATGTTTCGTCGTCGGGGATATTCCACTTTATCGTTTCTGTTTTCGCTCTCTATCGAGCGTATCAAGGGTGCACAGAAGAACCCCAACGCGATAGGCGGACGACGTCCACTCCGCTAGGCGCGGCGTATTGTCAACCAGCCAGTTGAACGCGCTCTGGACAGCGACAAAAGCTGCGGCCGCCTGTGTAACCTCACCGAGTGTCATACGGCCCATGACATAATTTGGCGTGCATAGAACCAGCCCGATGACCGGAGCCACCAATGAGTTTCCGTGGGAAATGATCGTTCCCCGCATATACTGCCAACAAAGCCTCTTCCATTGCCCGATCACGCTTTCCTGCGCGGCTGCCAGGGTTGCTGCATCTTCGGCATGGGGTGTCAGGGTCGTGCGCGTATTTACCCTGGCAACGACATATTTGAAGTCCGCCTCAACTTGGTTTTTTCTTTCGATGGCGTCGACCATGGAGCGGCCTACAACCATCATCGATAATGTGGGGAACGCGGCATAAAGGATCGCTGCGGCGACGAGATAGCCGGGGATGTTTATGGTCGTGCCCCAGACTGGCACCGCCAGTACACCGCCGACATTCCAGAGCACTGTGACGAATGTCCCTGCTGACAGCAACGAACCGAGCAGGCCTACCACGAAATCTATGGGTGCGTCGCTGGCGAGCCGCGCATCCTCAGTGATTCTGTATTCTGCGTTCTGACGCTGACCGTTCACGAAACCTACCCGCTGATAGCGCGCATCCTCAAGCCACTCCCGGATCAGCCGGCTGGTGAGCCAAGCACGCCACTGCCGCTGGAAAGTCATCCGCCCCCAAACCGCGGCAACCGCCAGAAAGATGCTCGCTGCGGTGAGAATGAAGAATCTCTGCACGAGATCCCAGATGTGACTGCCTTCCCGAGCCTCCAGCGCGTTGAAAAAATCGCGGTTCCAATAGTTGAGGCGATATTGCACAAGCACTTGCAACATCACACCCATGACCAGCATGGTGATCAAAGACCAGGCCGGCGCCCCGCGCCAAAAGCCACTGGCGGTCCGCCAAAACCGGCGCATGGCTTCCCTGGTCGATAAGGCGCGTCCGATTTCCGTTGGCATGGTTTGGCTCGCCCTAGAGACTCAGGTGCAGATGTGCCTGCTGACGGGCCAATTTGGCCAGGCTCGTCAGGCCGACAAAGGCTGGCGTCGGATGCTGGATGACCCAGGTCGGAATACGCTCGACATAAGCATGCAGGCGTCCTTTGGCGCCAAACTGGGCACGAAACTCGGAGCGGGCCAATTGGTCGACAAAGCGCGGAACGATTCCGCCTCCTATATAGATGCCGCCCCGGGCGCCGAAGGTAAGCGCTATATCTCCCGCGACCGCTCCCAGAAACGCACAAAATGCGTCCATGGCGGCGCGGCAGGCAGGTGAACTGCCATCCAATGCTGCAGCGGTTACTTCGCTCGGTGTCCAGTGTGGTGCCGTATTGCCTTCGAGTGCGTTGATGGCCTGGTGCAGATTGACCAGCCCGGCGCCGGACAGCACCCGCTCCGCTGAAACACGGCCGTAACGGCGGCGAAGGATAGCGATGATGTCATCAAAGTGATTGCCAAGGCTGGCAAGGCCAGCATGACCACCCTCGCTGGTGACGATCGTGCGGCCCGCGGGGCCGAAGACGACCGAAGCCACGCCAAGCCCGGTCCCGGGAGCAACGATTGCCATCGGCGCGCCCGGGATGGCATTCCCGGCAGGGCCAATCCTGCAAAGCTGAGCTGGCTGAAGATCCGGTAACCCCGCCGCGATTGCTTCGATATCGTTGACGATCCGCACCCAGGGAAGTGACAGGGCGCGAGCGATTTCCTCCTCATCGAGAAGCCAAGCCGCATTGACGAGCTTGCATCGACCACCTTCGACCGGACCGGCTGCTGCGAGCAGAGCACCGTCTATCGCCCCGCCATCGTGATCGATCGCCAGAAAGTCGCGCATTGCATCGACGGGACTGCCCCGCGAGCTCACCTCGGTCGACCAAGTAGACCCGATCGAGCCCTCGTCCGATAGGGCGAAGCGCGCGTAAGTGCCGCCAATATCGGCTAGCAGAAAACGGCTCATCCGGAGCTTTCCTTTGCTGCCCCTCGGGCTTTCTTGGTACTTTCATCACGGATCATCCGGGCATACCAATGCGCGGATTCTTTGAGAATACGTCGCTGCGTACTGTAATCGACATAGATCAGACCGAAGCGGTTGGCGTAGCCCGCCCCCCATTCGAAATTATCAAGCAAGGACCAGACGAAATAGCCGCGTATATCCGCACCCTCGGCAACCGCCTGGCGCAGTGCGCTCAAGTAAGACGTAAGATAGGAAATCCTTTCGCGGTCTATCACCTGGCCAGCGCCGTCTGGCTTTTCATTAGCACCCGCACCATTCTCAGTGACATAGATCGGTAGGCGGTAGCGGTGATAGGCATCGAGCAGAACGTCCCGGAAGGCAGCCGGATCTTCCTGCCACCCGATCGGTGAACGAGGTGCATCGGACGGCGCATCCGCCCAGGCGAATCCCAGCGGCGCTTCTCTATCGGCGCGCGCAAAGATGGGCGAATAATGATTGACACCGAGCCAGTCGAGCGGACGTTTGATACGCTCGAGATCGCCGGCCTTGATGACGGCCTCCATCAGGCGTGTCAACTCCTGCGGGTAGTGGCCGAGGATTTGCGGCTCTGGAAAGGCGCGATTCCAATAGGCATCGAGTAACCGCGCCGCAGCCTCGTCGCCAACTGTCATGCCGAGCGGTCGGCTGGGTTGCATATTCTGAATGATACCGATCGCCGCTGCGGGTGCTGTTGCCCTTAGCGCATCAACTCCGGCTCCATGGGCAAGGTTGATATGATGAATCGCCTGGTGCAGGGCGACTGGGTCTCTCAGCGCCGGCGGATGCCAGCCGAAGCCGTAGCCGAACAAGCTGAAGACTGAGGGTTCATTAAAGGTCGCAAAATGCCTGACACGGTCGCCGTAGCGGCGCCCAACAAGCGTGGCATAATCAGCGAACCAACCTGCTATCTCCCGCGCCTGCCAACCACCGATGTCCTGCAGAGCCTGGGGGAGATCCCAGTGATAAAGGCAGAGCCATGGCTCGACGCCCGCGGCCAGAAGCCCATCGATCAGTCGGTCGTAGAAGGCGAGGCCTGCCGCATTCGGCTGGCCTCGCCCCTGCGGCAGCACACGCGGCCATGCGACTGAGAAGCGATAGGCCTGAACCCCCAGCTGACGCATGAGGGCGATATCTTCGATATAGCGATGATAATGATCACAGGCCACATCGCCGGTATCTCCATGAGAGATCCGTCCTGGGGTTCTGCCATAGGTATCCCAGATACTAGCGCCCCGGCCGTCAGCCTGGGTCGCCCCTTCGATCTGATAAGCGGACGTGGAAACACCCCAGATGAAGCTAGATGGCAGTTCCTTTTCCTGACCGTTTTTAGCACCCATGGCCAATTCCGCTTCTTCGCCCCCAATTAATTCAAGCAATTACATTGCTCCAGTTGGGCAAGGCTGACTTGACCTGAATCAACCCGCAAGCTTACTTGCAAGAAAAGCACTTACAAAACTGAAACTCTCAGCGCCTGCTACGCCTTACCCAAAGCTCCTGCGTCACCTCCACGATTACTTGATCCGTATCAAACGATCGCCCGGCCGATGGACGTATCATTGTTATTTACGAATGAACACGTCGGCCATGGACGTTCTTGAAGCAATCTACTCCCGACGCGCTACGAGTGCCTTTACCGACCAGCCGGTGGCGGAAGCCCTATTGCGCGAGCTAATCGACGCGGCAATCCAGGCACCTAGCGCCGTCAATCGGCAAGCCTGGTCGTTCAGCGTGATCCGTGACCGTAACACGCTGCTGGAAATATCGGCGGCGGCGAAGGCTCATATGTTGCAGAGTTCTGACGCGGCTCTTTCCCATCACTTCCAAGAAATTCTGAGCGACTCCAGCTATGACATCTTCTATCACGCTCCTGTACTGGTCGTGATTTGTGCGACCGTCGAAAGCCCCTGGATGATCGAGGATTGTGCGCTGGCGGGGCAGAACCTCATGTTGGCTGCCCGCAATTTTGAGCTAGGCAGTTGCTGGATTGGCTTTGCGCAATCCTGGCTGAACAGCCCGGCGGGTAAAGCTGCGCTCGGCCTGCCCTCATCCTACATACCCGTCGCGCCTATCATTCTTGGCTTCCCGCAGGGACAGCCAGCCGCGGTCCCCCGCAAGGAACCGGAAATCCGCTGGTTAGAAGCCCATGGGAATAGCGGCAATTGACACTGCCACTCCAAATCACTATTTCCGCCAAATTCTCCGCCGGATTGACCTAACTCAAGGGCTTTGGGCTGCCCGACGCTCAAACTGAATACTTCCACAGAAGCCAGTTTGGAGAGAAGCGATGGCCGGCTCGATGAGCGAAACAATCTGGTTCGAAGAATTTGATCGACATGATATCGCACGTGTCGGCGGAAAAAATGCGTCACTTGGCGAGATGGTCAGGAATCTCGGGAAACAAGGCATCCGGATTCCGCCAGGATTTGCGCTGACCGCTGACGCGTACCGGCATTTTATTAGATTCAATCAGCTCCACCAAACTATTTCCGGCAATCTGGCCGATCTGCAAAGGGGGAGCGCCACCCTTGAGGAAGCCGGGCATGAGATTCGACGTGCGATCCTGCGTGGCTCCTGGCCCGATGAAACAGCAGCGGATATCCGCAAGACTTATCAAGAATTGTGCATGCGGACCGGAAGCGTCAATGTTGACGTCGCCGTGCGATCCAGCGCAACCGCGGAGGACCTACCAAACGCAAGTTTCGCCGGACAGCAGGAAAGCTTTCTGAACGTGCGCGGCGAAACCGCTTTACTCGACGCCTGCCGACAGTGCTATGCGTCGCTTTTTACCGATAGAGCCATTACCTATCGATCCAGAAATAATTTCGATCATATGCGGATTGCTCTCTCTGTTGGCGTTCAGCAGATGGTGCGCTCCGATCGTGGGAGCGCCGGCGTCATGTTTTCGATCGATACGGAAAGCGGCTTCGATAAAGTGGTTTTAATCGATGCTGCCTGGGGCCTCGGCGAAAACGTCGTTCAAGGAAATGTCGATCCGGACGCATATCAAGTCTTCAAACCTTTTCTTGAAAATAGAAAACTAACGCCCATCATCGAGAAAAGGAAAGGCGGTAAGGAGCGGAAGCTGATTTATGCGCCGACCTCTAGTCGAGCTACAACGGTCAATGTTCCGACCTCGCAGCGCGAGCGCGAGAGCTTTGTTCTCCAGGACGGTGAGATCTTGTCCTTGGCCCGTTGGGCTATGATCATAGAGCGGCACTACGGCCAACCAATGGACATGGAATGGGCCAAAGATGGAACGAGCGGCGAAATATTTATCGTCCAGGCCAGGCCGGAAACGGTGCAGTCCAGACAAGAATCTCATGTCTTTCATACCTATGACATCAAAACAAAGGGGAGTTGCCTGGCCAAGGGTCTCGCAATTGGTGACGCAGTCGTGGCAGGGAAAGTTTGCCTGGTTGAAAGCCCCGATGACATAGCGCAGTTCGTCGACGGCGCAATCTTGGTGACCTCGACGACAGACCCAGATTGGCTCCCAATCATGACGCGCGCTTCGGCAGTAATTACCGACCACGGTGGACGCACATCCCATGCGGCCATCGTCAGTCGGGAATTGGGCTTGCCGGCAATCATTGGAACCGGTGACGCCACGAAAGTTTTACATGATCAACAGGAAATCACTGTCTCATGCGCGGAAGGAGACCAGGGCTTCGTCTATGATGGCAAGTGCGAATTCTGCATCAGAACATTGCATACCGATGACATCCCCGTCACGCAGACAAAGATCATGCTAAACCTCGCAAACCCCGCCGCGGCCTTTCGCTGGTGGCGTCTGCCGTCGGACGGCGTCGGATTGGCGCGCATGGAATTCATGATTAGCAACCTGATCAAGATTCATCCGATGGCCCTCGTTAACTACGAGCAGCTGGAACCTGGATCGATCAAGGACGAAATAGCCACGTTGACACGAGGTTATGATGAGAAGACCCGTTACTTCGTGGACAGGTTGGCACAAGGGCTTGCCCGTATCGCGGCAGCGCACTATCCGCACCCCGTGATCGTTCGGATGAGCGACTTCAAAAGCAATGAGTATGAGAATCTCATTGGTGGGGCGCTATTTGAGCTGAAAGAAGAGAATCCGATGCTCGGATTTAGGGGTGCGTCGCGGTATTACTCACCCCGCTACCAGGCCGGCTTCGCCCTGGAATGCCAAGCTATTCGCCGCCTAAGAGATGAGATGGGATTCCGCAATATCATTGTTATGATTCCTTTTTGTCGCTCGCCAGCCGAAGCCGACAAAGTTCTCGCTGTCATGGGCGAAAATGGTCTGCGCAGAGGTGAGGATGGTCTCCAAGTCTACGTCATGTGTGAGATTCCCTCGAATGTGATTCTGGCCGAGGCCTTTGCCCAGCGCTTCGATGGGTTCTCTATCGGCAGTAATGACTTGACCCAGCTCACTCTCGGCGTAGATCGCGATTCAGCCGTTCTGGCACCCCTCTTCAGCGAACAGGATGAGGCGGTCAAATGGATGATCACCCAGGTCATCTCGACCGGGCGCGCATCTGGAACCAAAGTTGGCTTATGCGGTCAGGCCCCGAGCGACAATCCGTCCTTCGCTGAGTTCCTCGTTTCTCGCGGAATCGATTCGATCTCGATCAGCCCGGACAGCTTCATAGCTGTCAAACAACATGTCGCAAGAGCGGAGGCAGAAATGAAAGCGGGCAAAGCTGGTCGGTCACCAAGATAGTGGAGCTGTGTTGTCGCCAAATTGCGCTGACTGTGGATTAAAGGGATCAACTATCGGTCGATGTTGGCGAAAAGGTGTGCAACGGGCTTGGCGAAATTGCTGTCGATCTCATCTTCTCCCGTGGTCGTAAATCGAGGCAGTTCATAGTGCACTGAAAAGTCGCCAAGAAATTGGCCCGAATGATCTAGTACAGGATAGACCGAATTGACTGAATGCCGATCCCCCTGGTCCATTCACGCAGAGACGCGAATTCCTCCGCCTTTTCGAGATCCTCGACAATGACCGGCGAAAGAGAAGTGTGTACGACTTCACAGGCCGTTCCATCTCCATTCCGCATGGCCGCAAACCGCTCTACCGACGCTCGATCGAAGTTACTATGTGCAATGAGGCGCAGGCTATTCGTCGCCTCACCCCATATCTGCAAGCTACCGAAATTAGCTTGGTGATCTTTAACGATCTTATCGAGAAGCCGCTCAGCGGCTAGGCCAATAGCATCTGGGATTACGAGCGCCGGGTAAGTCCATAGCCAGATACGTTCAAGACTGCTGAGTTCACGCCTAGCTTTGGCGAGCAGCTCCTCAATTTGTGAGCGCCTGGAGGTGTCCTGTTCAGAGCCGAGTAGTTGTTCGAAACGTCCGATATTCTGCTTGACGATGAAACGACGCATCTGTCCCTCCGCGCTCGTTTCTAGACTGATATGGATGCCAAGAGGGCATATCGGGTTGCCAATAGAATTAAGTCAGGCACCAGCGCGCGGCAGACATAAAAAAATGCGCGTCTTTGCGCTGTTGCACGCACCAGCGGAGCAGGTGCCAAGCCCAACCGGCATTCCTTACGGCTAATGCTCTCTGAGAATATGAAGAACACTAGGCCGCTCTGGGTCAAGTTTCAATGCGGGCTTCGTCTTCACCTAGACAAAGGAATTGAGGGTAGCCCGTCGGCGCCCCAACGCAGAAATGGCACGACAGTGGCTTCGTCAGCGATTTAATTATTTCTCTCTAAGTGCCGCTCCGGCGCCAGAATATTTTAAGGTGGGCCGGCTCCTACCACGGGACACCCGAGAAATTATCGCCAGCTCCCTCCGGCGCGGCGACAACTCCCGGTTGGCGGAAACCGACCCACCAGCCAGCACCGAACAGTCTGCTGTGGAAACAACCAACCTAGCCCAGCCAGGCACTTATGTACTCAGCCATTCCGTGGCGGGCCTAACTGCTGAGCTTCTGACAACATGGCGAGCTGAAACAGCTTTGGCCATTCCTTCGCATAATCAATGAACGCAGTTGAAAGCCACTTTTGCTGGGCATTGAGAACTTCTCCAGGGTCTTTGCAGGTCATGAGCGATGCCCCAAATTCGACGTCATGTTGTAGCTGAATAGCTGCGAACCGCATGATCTCCCGGTTCAAGCCAACCGAGATTTCGCACGTTCGAGCGATCAGCGCTGACAGCTCCCCTCCGCCCCGGGCACCTTGTTTTTCTTCTGCGGTTCGATTGCGTCTGAACTCGCTATTCATCTCTATTCTCCCTGGAGGGGCGAGGCAAAATTGCACCTTGCCCGCCGGTCGCCTCCTTAAGCGGCTTTCACCTCGATCTTCTTCTGTTTCTGCGCCTCAGCGGTCTTCGGCAGGGTAATCGTCAAGACACCCTTGGAGAAACTGGCCGCAATCTTGTCTCCCTCTACTTCTTCAGGAAGCGTGAAGCTACGCTCGAAGGAGCCATAGCATCGCTCTGAGAGATAGTGATTCTTGTCCTTCTCTTCCTTCTCGCGACGTTTTTCACCCTTCAGAGTGAGACGATGATTCGATACTGTCACCTCGATATCCTTCTGGTCGAGGCCCGGGAGTTCCGCCGTCAGCGTAAAGCCTTTTTCGTCTTCCGCGACGTCAACGAGAGGTATGTTGAATTCAAAGGATGCTCCGTCAGCGCCCAAAGGCGAAACGTCAAGACCTTGCCCAAAGGACGGCCAATGAAAGCCGACATCGAAACGATTCATAAGCCGATTCATTTCCTGACGGAATGATTGCCAGGGATCGGCACGCTGTTCCGCCGGCACCTGAGACTTCTTCACTTCAATGACTGATTTCGACATTTCTCAATCCTCCGATATCAAAGAACATTGTAGGACAGCACAATGTTAGCTAAGCCCACGAATGACGTTTTGACCTAAGTCAAGCGGCGATGCGCTTTTGGAGAAGTTTGTGCGGCGGCGGGCTAAGGAGGGAGCTGAACTACCGAGTCAATTCCCTAGTAGGCTCGATCGGGCACTAAGTTCGGCCTTGTTCTCCCCGCACAACGCGGAGCTCGATACCGGCCCTGACGGATTCATGCAGATAATTGCGGTAACATCTGCCTCCCTGAAATGGCTGAGACAATTCACCCGCCCAGATTGGCTCCTAAATTAACATTACCTCGGTGGCTCCCACTCACCCAAGTCGCGGCGGCGGTCGTGGGGGCATCCAGCGTGCATAGAATTTTTGCTTTCTCAGCACAGTTGACCAGTCGATTACGGCCAGCTTCCTTCGCGGCGTATAAGCGCTCATCGGCAAGGTCGATTAGGGCTGACGGATCCGATTGTCCATCGGATATGCGTTCTGCCAAACCAATACTCGCTGTCTGCCTTGCACCGTCTGGCAACTCGCACAATCCACTTGCACCTAGACGTTCTAGCACGCTTTCAGCATCGCCAGAGGTAGTATGCGCAAAGACTAAGAGGAACTCCTCTCCTCCCCAGCGAATGAGCGCATCATGCCCGCGCAATTTGTCTCTCATGCGTTCGGTAGCTTGCTTCAGCACAGTATCTCCTACCTCGTGCCCGAATCTATCATTGACGAGTTTGAAGCGATCGAGATCGGCGAAGGCAACGGCAAACGGCTCATTGTATCGATTGGCGCGCGCCAGTCCCATCTCAAGCAGCAATTCACCTGATTGGCGGGTTAAGGCCCCTGTCAGTCCGTCGTGACTGGCTCGCTCAGTCACTCTAATGAGGAGTTGAAGTTGGCAAATTCCAGCAAAGCTGCATATGCTTGCGATAACAAACAGGCGCCACAGTGTCCCTAACGGAGAAACAAACTCCTCTGCCCTCGGCCAAATCGACATGGAAATGATCATGGTTCCGAGAATGGCCATTCCAAGCATTGCCCCTTCCAGGGCCGTCAACGGGAAAATCGCTAAACCGGCCGCCACAACAAAGGGAAGATAGTAGTAAGCTGCAGCGCCGGTAAGCGAAGTGTTTGTCATTCCGTTGGCTTGGAAGCTAGTCTCCGCAGACAGCAGAAAGACGAGAGGAACGGCAAAGAGAATTGCTAGAGCTGAGCGTTCGGAATATTGCGACCTGCTGTGCGAGCAATATTTGGACAGCCCAAAAAAAGCGGCTCCAGTAACCAGGCGTTCTATCAGGATGATCCGCCAGATTTGGGATGTAAACTCGAGATAGTCGATGACAGTCCAGGCGAGCGTGAGGGCTGATAGGAAAAGTGATACTGCTTGAATTCGTGCGAGCATGAGAGCTGAACGGGCGCGCGCGACGACGAAGGAATGCTGGGAGCAAGCTAAGAGCGGCAGCGTCTCGGTACTGCCAAAAAATTTGGGAACATGGACCTTCATTTGGGTTGCATCGCCAGCTGCTATAACCGTCTGTGCTAGGAGTAAAATCATCCAGCTACGGGCGGTACGAAGTATCGATATGCCTTGCGGGCAGACCTCAAAGATTATCAAGAATGAAACAAACATACGCCACCATGATGGCGGCACTTTGATGCAGGTCAACCGTATGCGGCCGTGCGGCGAGAGCCTAACGCACTCCTGACGCGGTTTGTGCGCACCATATCTTGCTCCTGGCCTTACCCGTTTACTGATCGATCTCTTCTTGTTGGCCTAAGGGCCATTGAGCGAGAATGATGTCCAGCGGGCGTCACAAACCACAAGTGATCATTGTCAAGCCGTGTCAGATGGATGCGTTGGCAGTGCAAGGCAAGAGCTACCGGAGCGATCGGAAGGCGGCTTCGATTCGACCCAGTAGCAACGACTGCGGGGTATCGATTAGCACCTCGTCGCCAGTGATCAGCTGCGGCTCCATTTGCCGTTCGGCTACTCGTCCGAAGAGACCGAGCAGTTCTTCTTCTTTTTGACGCTCTTGTCTGTCTTTCTTTTTGAAATGAAGAACGAGTCTCATAATTTTCGTATCAAAACCGGACGATTTGACTTCGGCCCTTACTTCTTTCGCGTCCCCAGCAAGAGATAATGAAAACGGCCCGCTTCCGAGAGGAAGCAGGCCGACAGATTCAAGGATGATCGGGCAGAAAGACTAGGGTCTAGGGACCGCGTCTCAAGCCATGCCAATGGCTTGCTTGTAGAGGTCGAGCAACTGCTCCTGCTCCTCGCGGTCATGGGCTTCCATTTTACGCAGGCGCACGATCTGGCGGATGATCTTGGTGTCGAAGCCGGAAGACTTGGCTTCGGCATAGACTTCCTTCACATCGCCAGCGATGGCCTTCTTCTCTTCTTCCAGGCGCTCGATACGCTCGATGAACGACTTCAAACGATCGGCTGCGATCCCACCGGCATCGGCCATGTGTCACTCCAGATACATAAAAGCTAAGGATTGCCGCGGACTTTAACCGCCAGGGCGAGTGCGGACAATCTGTGAGACCTGTGGATAACGGGGATAACTCGGCTGCAATGCCCGCCAACCGGTCGGATCGGCGAAAAACCTAGCTGTGCTTGTGGCTATCGGCGAATTGCTTCGCCTGATCGGCCGTGGCCTCACGCTGGTATTTCGCCTTCCATTCGTCATAGGGCATGCCGTAGACGACCTCACGGGCGGCAGGGTCGCTGACTTCCTCGCCCCGTTCGCTGGCGGCGGCACGATACCATTTCGACAGGCAGTTGCGGCAGAAGCCGGCCAGGTTCATCAGGTCGATATTCTGCACATCGGTGCGCTCACGCAGATGCTCGACCAGGCGCCGGAAGGCGGCTGCTTCGATTTCGGTTCTCGTCTTATCGTCCATGTGTCACCTCTGGCCTTCCTTTTACCGCGAGACGGCCGGCAGTTGATAGAGGGTGGTGTCTGCCAGCACGTCATGGCAGACCCGATGCAAAATCTCGACCCAGCGGGCAATTCCGGCCGCATCGCTGATCAGATCCTGCCGCACCTCGATCAGGGCATGGGCGAGGCCACGCGCCTCGGCATGATGCTGCATCGAGAAGCCGTGCCCGTCCCGGCCGGAATAAGGCTCGTTGTCACCGACCACAAGGCCCTTTTCGGCGGCAAAACGGCGCATCAGTGGCAACGGCAGCCGATCGTCCCGGTTCCACAAAATGCCGATATGCCAGGGTCGCTGGAAGCCGTTCATGACCGGCGTGAAGCTGTGCAACGACAGCAGCACCGGGTATTGCCCGGCTGCCAGCTTGGCGTCGATCATGCCGCTCAGCGCCGCGTGATAGGGATCGAAGATCGCCGCCGCCCGCTGGCTCCGCTGTTCCGGGGCCAGGCCGCGATTGCCGGGAATATCGATCCGGTCGCTGATCTGCGGGATCGAGGTCGGGTCCTTCAGGTGACGGTTGCAGTCGATTACCAGCCGCGAATAGTGATTGAGCAGGAGCGGCGCATCCAGCCGCGCGCTCAGCCCCTGCCCCAGCTCGGCGATACCGATATCCCAGGCGATATGCTTGTCGAAATGTGCCGGCTCCAGGCCGAGGTTATTCAGGCTGCGCGGCACCGACCGGCCGGCATGGTCGCAAAACAGGATCAGCGGCGCCCTGCCTGTTGCGTTGCGGCATTCGAATGGCGCAGGGTCGCCCGGCTGTAACAAGGAATCGTTATGCATCATCCACTGGCTCGGCATGCAAGGAACCACGGATGACCGCGGCATCGCCGGAGCATAGTACTAAGGACGCGGCGCTGTCATCGCCCCATCATATGCATTTGAGACAGGCGGATTTCATGTCTTCCGACCGTTCGCAACGGCTGGCTTTGCCGCTCCTGATCCTGGGCGCCGTGCTGATTTCCGCTTCCGGCATCTATGTGAAACTCTCCGATGTCGGCCCGACGACGACCGGCTTCTACCGCATGTTCCTCTCCATGCCGGTCTATGCCGTCGTCCTGTTGATCGCCGTCAGGCGGCGCACGGGACGGGCGGAGACCCTGCTGCCGCCAATCTCGCGCAACGCCTGGTGGGCGCTCTGGGTGAGCGGCTTCTTCCTCGCCCTCGATCTGATCGCCTGGCACTGGTCGATGCATTACATCAGTGTCGCCGCGGCCACCCTGCTCGGCTGCACGGCCCCGGTCTGGGTCGCGCTGATGGGTTTCCTGTTCTTCGGCGAACGGTTTTCCCTGCGCTTCCTCTGCGGCCTTGCCATCGCCATGGCCGGGGTCGCCTTCCTGGTGCTGGGCGGTGCCACGAAATTCAGCGTCACCGACGGGATCGGCGTGGTCTGCGGTTTCCTGGCGGCGATCTGCTACGCCTTCTATCTGCGCGGCGTGAAGGCGGCGCGCGATTCGCTCCGCGTCTCACAGATGATGTTCTGGAATGCCGTCATCGCCAGTGTCATCCTGCTGCCAATCGCCTGTATCACCGAAACCGGCTTCCTGCCCCATAGCCTGAAGGGCTGGGTTGCTGTGTTCGGCGTCGCCCTCACCAGCCAGGTGATCGGCCAGGGGCTGATCGGCTGGTCGATGGCGCATCTCTCCGCGGCTTTCTCTTCCCTGACGCTCCTCCTCACCCCGGTCGCCTCCGCGATCCTCGCCTGGTTCACCCTGGGCGAGACCCTGACCGCCCTGCAGATCGGTGGCGGGGTCGGCGTCCTCGTCGGGATTACCCTGGCCAAGCCGCTCAATCGCCCGGCGGCCACGGCAAGCGGAGATGATGAAGCCGCCCGGGACGCCGCCAAGCCGCCAAAGCGTGTCGCTGCCTAACTTGACCCCCCTTCGCCGCCATCCCTAAAGTGGCAGCCTCACTAATCTCTGGGTACAGCATGACCGGCGATCGCGATCTTTTGCAGCGCATGTTTGCCGCGGCCGTGGCCGCGGTCGATCCGCTGAAAATCCTTGAGGCCCATCTGCCGCAGCCGCCGAAGGGCCGCACCATCGTGGTCGGCGCAGGCAAGGCTGCAGCGGCCATGGCGAAAGCGGTGGAAACCCATTGGTCGGGGCCGATCGACGGTCTGGTCATCACCCGTTATGAGCACGGCCTGCCCTGCAGCCGCATCGAAGTGGTCGAGGCCTCGCATCCGGTACCGGATGCCGCCGGCCAGGCTGCGGCCCGGCGCATCCTCGACAAGGTCAAGGGCCTGACGGCAGATGACCTGATGCTCTGCCTCATCTCCGGCGGCGGCTCGGCGCTGATGGCGATCCCGGCGGACGGGCTCACGCTCGCCGACAAGCAGGCGGTCAACAAGGCCCTGCTGAAATCCGGTGCCAATATTTCCGAGATGAATTGCGTGCGGAAACATCTCAGCGCCATCAAGGGCGGCCGTCTCGCCGCTGCCGCTTACCCCGCTAGGGTGGTGAGCCTGATGATCTCCGACGTGCCGGGCGACGATCCCTCGGTCATCGCATCAGGGCCCACCGTCGCCGATCCCTCGACCCGCCAGGACGCCCTCGCGGTGATCCGCAAATACGGCATCAGCGCCTCCGATGCCGTCATGCGCCATCTGGAAAGCGAAGCCTGCGAGACGCCGAAGCCGGGCGACTCCCGCCTTGCCAGCGTTGAAAGCCATATCATCGGCACCCCGCAAGCGGCGCTGGATGCCGCCGCTGCCGTCGCCCGCGCGGCCGGCCTGACCCCGATCATTCTCGGCGATCTCGAAGGCGAAGCCCGCGACGTCGCCCTGGTCCATGCCGGCATCGCCCGGCAGATCGCCCGCTACAGCCAGCCGGCGGCGGCACCTGCCGTGATCATCTCCGGCGGCGAAACCACGGTCACGGTGCGCGGCAATGGCCGTGGCGGCCGCAATGCGGAGTTCCTGCTGGCACTGGCGGTGGCACTCGATGGTCATGCAGGCATCTCGGCAGTGGCCGGCGATACCGACGGGATCGACGGCACTGAGGATAATGCCGGCGCCCTGCTCGCCCCGGACAGTCTTGCCCGGGCGGCGGCGCAGCATGTCAGCGCCAAGGCGGCCCTGGCCAATAATGACGGCTATGGCTTCTTTTCCAGCATCGGCGACCTGATCGTCACCGGCCCAACCCGCACCAATGTGAACGACTTCCGCGCCATCATCGTGCGGCCGCAGGCATAAGCTCCGGCTGGTTCACTTCGCGTCGGCGCGGTGAACCAGCACGAAGCGCTGATAGAGATAGCCGAGCACCATCAGGCACAGGCCAAGTCCCAGGAACGAGGCAACCCGGTAGAGACCAGTCAGGCCGGCGGCATCGATCAGGAACACCTTCAGGATGGCGAGCAGGATGACGCCCGCGGCGGCATGGCGCAGCGGCCGGCTGTCAACGAAGATCGCCAGCAGGATCAGTGCCGCGCCATAGAGCAACCAGGCCAGCGAGTAACCGTAGAGTTCCGCATCGTTCTTAAGATCGCCCAGGAAGCTGCCCGCCGGCCAGGCCACGATCGCGCCGGCAAAGAGCTGGCGATTGAGGATCGAGACGCCGACGAAGCCGGTGACGATGGCAACCGCTCCCAATATCAACCGCATTGCCGTGATATTGCCGACAAGATCAGCATTGCCAGCAATGACGGCTTTGGCGCGGTCAAAGCCGCGCAGCAGCAACAGACAGCTCAAAAGCGGCGCCAGATAGGCATAGAGCGCCTTGTTGAAGATCGGTGTATGCCCGACATCGATCGCGCTGAACAGCGGGTTGAGGAACAGCAACGGCCCGAAGACGATGGCGCAGCCGCCCAGAACGGCAAGCAGCAGCGCAGCCCAGATCAGCTTTACTTCATCCCGCTGCAGGGCAACGCGGATGATGACATAGCTGGCGAGCAGCCACAGGACGGCCAGGGTCACCACCTCGGTGAGCGAGAGGCTGGCCGAAATCAGCTGTGACCCATGGAAGAACTGGCGCACTTCCAGGCTGATCAGCAGAAAGCCCAGGAATGACGCCGTCAGATCGACCAACAGCAGCAGGCCACGATTTTCCGCGGCCGGCATCACCGATTCCTGCTGCCGCAGCAGCCAGCCGCAGGCAACGAAAGAGAGGAACGGAACGCCGATCCCGTAGAGCAGCCAGTTCAAAATCGGCCGCTCGCTGACGGGGAAGCCCGAAAGCAGCAGCGCAATCAGGATAGCCGGAACGGCGATCCAGACGACGCGGCGCAGCCAGACCTCCTGCAGCCGGTCGCTGATCCAGACGACAGCCGGCAACATCAGCGACCAGATCACCGCGATCCAGCCGTTGCCGACCTGCAGCGGGATGGCGGCGGCAATGAAGCCGATCACCGCCAGGCAGTGCAACGCGAAGCTGGCCCGATACGGCAGATCGCTGCCCCGCCGGTTGAACAGCCGTTCGGCAAAAACCAGATGGAGCCCGGCCAATAGCACCGAAAGCAGCGGCCAGGACAGCCACAGCTCGCGATAACGGAAATCGACATAGGCGATGGCGAACAAGGCGGCGCTGGAGAGAACCGACAGCCCTGACCAGCGCACCGGCTGGCGACTGCCGAAGCTGATGGCATAACCGCCGACCGACAGCAGAATCCCCAGCACGACTGACAAGGCGAGGATATCGGTTTCGCGATTGACCAGGGTATCGCCAAGATAGAGCCGGGTCGAAAGCGGCATGGTGGCGAGCGTTGCCAGGACCAGCGCCGCACCACCGAAGCCAATGACATCGCGCGTGGCATAAACGCGCCCCGCCAGCAGATGCAGCGTTATGAGAATGAGGAGCGCTGTCCAATCGAGCAGATTGTAGCCGCCATTCGCCAGCCATGCGGCGAGGAACAGGGTGGCGAGCAGGCACCCGCCGACATCGATCGCCCGCTCGATCAAGGATAGGGGCGTCATCAGCGGGCCGACCCGTCCCCACAGCGCAACCCGGCCATCGAAGGTCCAGATCAGCAACGCGGAGACGGCCAGGATGAAGATCGGCAGCTGTATCTCGCCCTGGCGTGAATTATCGGCCTCGATCCAGTTCAGCGCCACCGTCAACCAGACCCAGACCAGGCTGCCTGTAAGGCCAAGCGCCGCGACATACCACCAGCGCCGGCGGCGCCACAAAACGAGGGCGCCAAACAGAATGAGGAACAGGAAGACGAACAGCGCGGTCGGATGCGGTTCGCCGCTATGGACAAGAGCCGGCGTCAGGAAGCCACCGGCAATGCCGACCAGGCCGACGAAGGGGCCGTGCCGCAAGGCAGCGAGGATGCCGCCCGCGGTCACGGCGCCAAGCAGCAGGAAGTCCTCGGCCGCGGGAATGAGATCGTAGAGCGCGTGGGCTGCGAAAAGGCTGGCGAAAAGATCGGCAAAACCCGCGGCGATGAGGGCCTGGGCGATGGAGGTCGAGCGGCTGCGCATCCACTCACCCGCCACCAGCAGAACGAAACCGAACAGCAATGCCAGGGCGATGCGTAAAGCCGGCGAAATCAGGCCCTCATCAAACGAATATTTGACGAAGAAAGCACCCGCCAAGGCAATCGACAGGCCGCCAATCCAGACGAAGCCGCGCGCCCCGAACAGCAATTCCCAGCTCTGCCGCTCAGACTTGACGAGAGGCGGCTTCGCGGCCGCCGTGATCCGGTCGGGCGTCGCCGGTTCCGGACCGCTCTCCGTCCCGGATGCAGCTTCCTCGATCGCGGCGGCCGCGACCGGCATCTCGGTAACCGGCGCTGATGACGGTGTCGCCGGTTCCTGCTGTGGCGGTACGATGGCGGCGGCGGCACTTTCCTGGACCGGCCCCTGCGCGGTGGCTGTTGCCGCCGCCGGTGTATCAACGGTCAGCGGAGACACGGCTGCCGCGCTACCCTTCAATGCAGCGATCTGCTGTTCGAGAGTGGTGAGACGCTGCTGGAGGACCGCCAGACGTGCCAAATGATCCCCGGTCCGGCGGAAGGCGATGATCGCCATCAGCGGAACGCCGATCAGGAAAAAGAGGCCGATCAGGACACCAATCAGACCGAGCACGGCGTCATCGTCATCGAAGAACGGCATCTAGCCCCCTCCCCCGCGCCCGGTTCGCCGCGCCGATGCGGCCTAGGCCGGTCTATTGCAGCGACGGCTTCCAGGCATCGGCCTGTGCCTTCAACTGCTGCACCTGGGCCTGCGGCAATTGCTGCGCCACCGTATCGCGAATGCTGGCCGCATCCTGCATATCCTTGGCGAGGCTGGGGTCGACCGGCAGATGCGAATCGGCACTCATGATTTGCGCCGGGTCATTGGCGCGCGCGGCGATATCGGCATAGAAATAGGCCTGGGCCATATCCTGCGGCACGCCCACGCCCTTGTAATACATCGCTGCCAGCTCGACCTGCGAATGCTTCACGCCATGATCGGCGGCACGCTTGGTCCAATAGGCGGCCTGCTTCTCATCCTTGGGAACGCCGAGGCCCAGCAGATAGAGCGTCGACAATTGCGCCTGGGCGGCGGCGTTGCCACCGGTCGCACCCGGCGTCAGCCATTTCGCCGCTATCGCATAATCCTGCGGCACGCCGAGGCCCTGCAGATACATCTGGCCCAGCGCGGCTTGCGCGGCCGGTACGCCCTGATCGGCAAGGACCTGGAATTCCTTCACCGCGGTCGCATAGTCGCCCCGCTCGAAAGCCTGAAAACCGGCCATGCCGTCAGCCCGGGCGATCGCCGGACCCGCCACGGCTGCGACCAGGCAAAGAGCGGCGAGGCGGAAAGCAAAACGCTGATGCGGCTGTCGCATGTCCTGGTATCGTCCTGTTCTGTACATCATGTTCAATGTCTGGCGTGACGCGTCATCCCGCCTGCGTCGGCCGGTTGACTATAGACAAAGCCCGCACAACTGTCACGGCAGGGCGACTATAGGCGATAGCTGACTTGTGATCCTAGTCACCAGATCAGGTGCCCGCCCCAGCCTTATTGGTCCCGGAGTGTCTCACTCATTCGCCAGAGCGGGGCGACCAAAAGCGGCTGCGGAAATTTCCGATTCGATGAAGAGCTTCAACCCGCCCGGCTGCTCGAAAACCTTGTCGCGCCGGTCATGACGGGTCTGGATATCGACAGCCCCCGCCCGTTCCGCCAAAGCCAAGGCCGCCGCCTGGGCTGATTCAATGGCATGGCTGGCGGCCGTTTCCAGCGACAGGAAATCACGATAGCCATCCGGCAGATGCACGCGGAAAAGACCGTCCTTCGGCGCGGTGATATTGACTGTCACCTGCTGCATGACGCCGCCGGCCACGGCGCCGACCGCGTTGGAGACTTCGGCATGGCGCGGAATCACGAGACGGGTGCGCAGCCGCTCGGCGATCGCCGGATAATAGCTGTGCACCGGCGCGCCAATGCCGGCCAACGGCACGGTCAGCGCCACCGCCACATCGATAAGGCTCGTGGATGCGCTATCATTGACATGCATGCGCGGGGCCAGCGATTGCCCCACCAGGGTCCTGCCGAGGCCACCCCAGTCGCGGCGCTGGACGCCCATGGTTTCGGCAAAGACCGAATCCAGGATCGCCTCGCCGGATTGCTTCACCACCTGCTCGACGATCTGCCGGCATAGGGTTTCGTGATCGGCTGGTGCCTGCCAGCCGGCCTGGGACGGACGCATTAAAAAGAGCTTGGCGCCGATCACCGCCGCTTCCCGGCACCAGCGATCTTGATGCTCCAGCACATGCACAGCATCGCTCGGTGTCAACCCACTGGGGATGACCAGGCCGCGATCGACCAGCCGCTGCAGATTGCGCGCCGAGGCCGGGCTGAACAGCAGGTCGGCGAGGGCCACCGGGCCGTCCGCCAAGGCATCCCAGATCTGCTTCTGCCCTTCCGTCAGACTGGATTCTCCGGCATCGAGCGGTCGCTGGCGCAAAGCGAACTGACCGCGATAGGGAATCATCTCGTCTGGCGCCAGCTGCGCCTTCAAGGTATCGAGCGTCTTTGGATATTGCTGCGCGAGCAGGCTGAGCGGCACGACCCGACGCGGACCCGCGACGAAACCGGCTGCGTCATCAATACGGATCTCGCTGTCGCCGCCGAGACCATAGGTATGTACCGCCACCGCCTCGACCATGGTCTTCCAGCCGCCGACTGTGGCGCCCTCTTTGTTGAGGACCGGGCGGCCGTCACGCAGCATGGCGATATCGGTGGTGGTGCCGCCCATGTCGGAAACCAGGATCGTGTCCTCGCCGCAGAGGTAGCGGGCACCGACAAGGCTGGCCGCCGGTCCGGAGAGGATCGTCTCCACCGGGCAAGTCAGGGCCAGTTCCGCACTGATCAGCGAGCCGTCGCCCTTCACCACCATCAGCGGCGCGCGAATCCCATGCTTGTCGAGCAGGCCGGCGACTGCCCGGATCAGCTGCTGCAACTGCGGAATGAGCCGCGCATTGAGGGCCGCCGTCAACGCTCGGCGCGGCGCATCCAGCTTCGAGGTCAGTTCATGACCACAGGTAACGGGCTTGTCCGTGAGATCTCGAATGAGCTGGCGCACGGCGATCTCATGGGCCGGGTTGCGCACCGAGAAATAGCCGCTGACCGCAAAAGCCGCAACCTTCGGCGCGTGCTGCTGCACCGCCGCCTTGATGACATCGAGATCGAGCGGCGCTTGTTCGTCGCCGGCCGGCTTGTGGCCACCGGCCGCAAAGACCACCGGATCGCTGCCGAGAGCCTGGCGCAGGCCCGCACGCTCCAGCGCCTTCTCATCATAGCCAAGGAGAATGAGACAGATCGGCGCGCCATGGCTTTCGACGATGGCATTGGTCGCCAGCGTGGTCGACATCGACACCAGCGCGATATTGCCGGCTGCATGCCCGGTCGGCAGATGCGGCAACACGGCTTCCATCGCACCGCCGAGGCCGATGGCAAGATCGTGCTTGGTGGTCAGCGACTTCGCCGTCGCGATGACACCCGTCGCAGGATCGAAAAGAACGGCGTCGGTATAGGTGCCGCCAGTATCAAGGCCAAGCAGAATGGGCACGTCTTGCTTCCTTCCGGCCGCCGCATTTCTTGCTTCCGATCTCGGTTTGGGCGGCCAGCGCGGTTGTGGCGGCAAAGCCTCCGAGGGTCAAGTTCAGAGGCGGAATAGCCGACGTGCCGCGGGCTCAAAGCTGGCGTCAAATCATGCAGATTATTTCCCCTTATTTCTGCCTGGCCGGCCGTCATGCCTTGGCAACAGAAGTTAACGCCGCGACTCAGCATCACGTTGATTGGTAAGGAAAATTACTGCGAAATTAAGGATATTTCGCTTCCCCAGCCCAGCGAGCTGTGGCAAGTTCTCTCGGCCGTCACTGACGGCAGCAATTGCCTGGGGGATCAGGCACAAAAAATCGCAAGCAGTGAGCCTTGACTCCCTGGAGTCGAGGGATCTTTGGCTATTGGCGCATGCGCGTCTGGCCGGTGATCGCAAAACAGGGGACTGAACTGCATGAGACAGCATCTCGTCGCTCCATCCACGCCACTTCAACAGGATTGGCTGATGACACGACGGAAGATGTTGGGTTTGGGCCTGGGTGCTGCGGCGATGACGCTGGTACCGGGCCTCGCCGAAGCCGCCATGCCGGCAGCCGGCAGCCGAACTCTGCAGCTCTGCAACGAGCATACCGGTGAAGCGGTCAATGCGACCTATTGGGAAAATGGCCAATACGACCCGCGCGCCCTCAAGGAAATCGATTTCATCCTGCGCGACCATCACAATGATGAAGTGATTGGCGTCGACACCCATCTCCTCGACCTGCTGAACAAGCTGCATCGGCAGGTTGGCAGCAAGCAGCCCTTCCAAGTGGTCTGCGGCTATCGCAGCCCGCAGACCAATGCCATCCTCGCCTCGGAAAACGGCAGTGTCGCGGCCAATAGCTTCCACACGGTGGGTCGCGCTATCGATATCCGCCTCGCCGACCGCACGCCGCGCCAGGTCCGCGACGCCGCCAAATCCCTGCATCTCGGCGGGGTTGGCTACTATCCGCGGGCCCATTTTGTCCATGTGGATACCGGCTCGGTCCGCTACTGGTAAACTGCCCCTCACGTAAAAGATTAAGACTCTGGTAACCATAGTGCTTTAAGGTACGATCCTGGGTTAACAGGGCTGGCAAATAAGATGCAAAATCTTATTATTACCGCGCCTAATTGAAGCTGGACGATGGTTACGGGTTGAGCCATGGACGATCTTGAGGATCTGCAAGCTCGAGTTGCCGCGGCGCAGGAGAAACTGCGACTGAACGCCGACGACCAGCGCAAATATGGCCTGCGTCTCAACGATGTCGTCACCATCGTCGAAGGTTCGCTCGCCCGCCAGCAATCGGAAATGAAGCGCCTGCAGGATGCGGCGGTTACACTGCGCCTGGAATCCGATGCCGCTCGCGTGGCTGAGAGTCAGGCGAAGAATCTCTACGAAGCTGCCCTCGTCCGCCTCAATCAGCTGCAAGCGCAGAACGACCAGCTGCGCAGCATGGTTCTCACCCTGCTCAACGTGATCGAAGGCCGCGAATCGCCGAGCGCCCTGCAGGCGGTTGTGCAGCGCCTGGAAAATACCGTGGTGGAAACGCCCCAGGCGAAGCCTGAGGATGCATCCACCCTTCATGCCGCGGCCCATCCGGTCACCGAGACCGAGGTTGAGGGCGATGTGGCGGAAGCCGAGATCGACACAGCGGCAGAGGAACAATCGGAAGACCCTTTCGGGGACAACGCGCCGGCCGAAGCAGCCCCGGCGGAAGTCGTGGCGGAGGCTGAAGCAGCCGCTGAAGCGGAGGCCGTTGCCCTCGACGATGATGCGGAAATCGCGGAATCAGCGGCTGAAGATGACATGACCGCCACTGCCGACGAGACGGCGACAGCCGAACTTGCTCCCAGCGAAGAAGCCGCAGCCGAATTTGAGATGCCGGAGAGCGCCGAAGATGCCACCGATGCAGTGGCAATGGCGGCTCCCGCTGAGATGGCGGAGGCAGCGGATCCCGCCCAAGAGATGATTGAGGCCGTCGAGGAAGATGTCGAGGCCGAGGGCGGCGATATCGCCGAGGACATGCCGGAAGATATCGGCGCCTTGTCGATGAACGGTCATCGTGATTTCGTCACCGATGCCGATGAAATCATTGCCAACGAGGCCCAGGCCAGCGAACCCGACGTCCAGGAGACTGAAGCCCCGGCGCCGACCGCTGTTGCGGAGGCGAAGGCGCAGCCCATCACCATGCATCAGGATGAGACGCTGGTGACGGCCCTGCTCGATGCCGAAAAGGCGCTGATCGAAGCCGGCGCCAGCGGCGTCGCCAATGCGAACTCGCCGGTGGCGGAAATCATCCGTCGTATCAGCCTGCGCACCCGCGAATTCTCGGAAGCCTCCGGCGTCTGAGATCTTGCCTGCGAGCTGGCGCTATGCACCTGGCTCGCAATCCCAAGCTTGGTTCAGAAGGCGATATTGTCGGCGCAGTAAGCGCCGGCTGCCTGCATTTCGCGGCAAATCTCTTTCAAGGTCCGGCTATCGGCACCGGTGCCATAGAGGCGCAGCACATGGCCTTTGCCTGGAACGTCAACCGCGACATAGAGCGGCTGCAATGGTGCCAGCTCCCGATAATTCTTGCTGAGGATCTGCCAGCCACGTTGTGCCGAGGTGATCTCGCGATAGCTGGCGAGATGAATGGCCGTGCCATTGACGGGCGTCTTATCGACGGCTTTGACCGGCTGCGCTGATGGCACGCTACCAGGCGATGGCGCCGGTCCGGCGGCGATCGGCTGTGTGATCGCCGACTGCGCAATCGTCGGCCGGGTGGTGGCAGACTGGGCGATCACCGGTTGAGCGGTTGTTGAGGCCGCAGCGGAATGCGCCGCCTGACTGGCGTTCGCAGTCGGTTGCAGGCGTGCGGGAGCAGCGGCAGTTTTCCCGATCGCCGGCTGTTTCGACGGACCAAGCTGCAGCGGCGCGTATTTCTGCTTGGACTCGGCCTCGCCGGCAATCTTGGCCGCATCAGCCGCCTGGCGGAGATCAGCCTTTGGCGTGACTGGCTGGTCGCTGCAGGCGGCAAGCAGCAGGAGCGTCAGCGGCAGAGCTGCGGAGACTGTCCGTCGCATGGGGGCCCCTATTTCGCCACCAGGCAATCGGTGTTCTGTAAATGCAGGGACTTGGCGAGTGGCGCATCCGGGTCACGGTCCGTGATCAGGCAGGCGAGCTTGCCGACATGTTCGACCGGGAATGGCTGCATGCGACCGACCTTGCTGTGATCACAGAGCAGGATCGGACGGTTGGCCGCCAGGATCATGCGGCCATGGAGTTCAGCAACATCGCGGTGATAGTCGCTGAGCACGACGCCCCCCTGCACCCCGCCAAGAATGCTGCTTTGCGCGCCGGCATCCTGGGTATCGCCGGCAGCACAAAGGCCATTGACGCTGATGAAGGCAAGTTCCGCGTGATAGCGCTCCAGCATGCGGGTCGCGTCCCAGCCGGCCGTCATATCCTCATAGGGCTGGATCTCGCCGCCCAGCAGATAGATACGGTTGTTGTTACGGCGCCAGAGACGCTGCGCCACCCGCAAGCTGTTGGTATAGACGGTCAGCGACCGGCGCTCGTCGAGGGCTTCGACCAGCGGCCAGGTGGTGCTGCCGGAATCGATGATCAAGCTGGTCCCGTCGGTGACAAGCTGTGCCGCGCGCCGACCGATCACTTCCTTCTCGTGGCTGTTGACCACCAGCCGGTCGGCGATATCTGGCTCATTCGGCGCCATGATAACGGCGCCGCCATGGGTCTGGCGCAGCAATTCCTTGGTCGCCAACAATTTCAGATCGCGGCGAATAGTCTCGCGCGACGCGCCCAGGACCCGTGCCAGATCGGCGATCGCCACTGATCCTTCCTGGTCCAATCGCTTGAGAATGAAATTCTGCCGCGCCTCGGCTAACACGACTCGCCCCACCCTGTCCCGGTGCCCATGAAGCTGCCTGCCGCCTCGCCAAAGGTCAAGCCTTCGGGAAAATTTTCCAGCCCGGACAAAGAGTTGCAGCGTAATAGCCGGATTTTTGACCAAAAATCACGGCATCCGTATGCCCCCGGTATGACGGTTGACGTCGGCTGGCACGGCCATTAGCTTTTACCCATGATCAATCAGCTGCTCCTGGCGCGCCTGACGCGAATTAGCAGCCGGATCGTCCTCGGACGTCCGGTCGCTTTGTCGCGTCTTGCTGCAGAAATGAGAGCTGTTGATCATGTCCTCCTTGAAAGCCGTCTCGGCTGACTCCGTCGCCCCGGATCGATCCGCGGGTGCCCTTTCCTCTTCCCATCCTTTCACCACACCGGCCTCTGCTGCGTCGGCTGCTGCCGTGCACTGTTTCTCGGTGCGCGCCGATCTCGATCCGGGCCTGCTGCCGCGCCTGCTGGAGCCCTTCGCCAAGCGCGGTCTCTGGCCGCTGAAATTTTATAGCCAGGCCCTGAGCGGTGACCTGCCCGGACAGCCGGCCGAAGCCGTGATCGACATCCAGGTCGCAGGGCTGGATTGCGTAACCAGCGATCACATCGCCATGCAGTTCCGCGGTATCGTCGGCGTCCAATCGGTTCTGACCAGCCTGCGTGCCGCTGCAGATTAGCGGCACGCAGCCGGGCGAAGAAACCGAACGCTTCTGCCAGGGGAGAGATGATGCAGAACACGCCGACATTACCGACTATTCGCGGCGAGGATGTGCCACGCGAGGATTGGGACCGCGCGCCTTGGAACCGCTGGAGCTTCCAGCATGTCCGCGAGATCGTGCCGACAACCACGGTCTGGCGTGGACCGGGGCCGGTCTCGTCTCTCCCCCGCAACCTGCAGGCGATCGATGCGATTACCTTCAGCGCCGATGGCGAGACGGAGACGATCGGCAAGCTGCTCGACACGACCTACACCGATGGCTTCATCGTGTTGCATCGCGGCAGGATCATCGCCGAGCGCTATATGAACGGCATGACTGAGCATACGCCGCATCTCTCGCAATCGGTTGCCAAGTCGGTGACGGGAAGCGTCGCCGGCATCCTTATCGGCCAGGGGCTTATCGACCCGCAGGCACCGATCACGCAGTATTTGCCGGAACTGGAAGCGACCGCCTATCGCGGCGCCCTGGTCCAGCATGTCCTCGACATGACCAGCGGCGTCGCTTTTGACGAGGAATATACCAGCCTCGACTCCGATATCGCCAAAGTCGACGTCGCCTGCGGCTGGAAGATGGCCGGACGGCCGGGTTGGCCCCGCACCATGTGGCAGGTGATCCTCGGCCTCACCCGCCAGGAATGCGACCACGGCGCACGCTTCCGCTATCGCTCGATCGAGACCGATGTGCTGGCCTTCGTGTTGGAACGGGCCAGCGGCGCCTGGCTCGCCGATCTGGTCAGCCGCCATATCTGGGCGCCCATGGGTGCCGAGGAGGACGGCTATTTCACCGTCGACCGGGCCGGCTATGCCCTCGCCGATGGCGGCTTCAATGCCACGCTCCGCGATTATGCCCGCTTTGGCCTGCTGCATGCCGATGGTGGCATGGCACATGGCCGGCAGATCGTCCCCTATGACTGGATTGCCGCGAGCCAGCGAGGCGATCACGACAAGTTCCAGGGCGATTACCGGGCTGTCCTGCCCAACGGCGCCTATAAGCATCAGTTCTGGATCGAGGACGTGTCGCGCCGCGCCTATATGGCACGTGGCGTCTTCGGGCAGATGATCTATATCGATCCCGATACCGATTTCGTCGCCGTCAAATTGTCGAGTTGGCCGGAATTCAGCAATCCGGTGCGGGTCCGCCGCACCCTGGCCGGGATCAATGCGATCAAGCACGCCTTACAGGGCTGAGCTTGTCGCATTGATCCGTCAACAGCGCATCAACCTGCGGCCGGTTCAGTATTCCGGTCGCAGGCCCAAAGGTGCATGCGACAACAGTTCGTAGCCGGTCTCGGTGACCAGGACCTGCTGCTCCAGCTTGACGCATTCCTTGCCGCCGACGACACCGATCAAAGCCTCGACACAGACCGTCTGCCCTGCCTCGAAAGGCGCGTCGAAGCCGTGCTTTTCATAGTCCTCGCGGTAGACGGCAAAGGGATATTCGTCGCAGAGGCCAACGCCATGCATGATGCAGGAATAGCGCCGGTCGACGAATTCCGGCGCCAGCTTGAAGCTGCGTTCGGTGAATTCACGGAAGCTCACGCCAGCCTTCACCAGTGCAAGATTATGATGAAGATTGTCGAGCGCTGTCTGATAGAGGCGATGCTGCTCATCGGTCGGCTTCGCGCCGCAGATCCAGCTGCGGGAAATATCGGCGCAATAACCGTTGGGGCCGATGAGGTCGGTGTCGAAGGAGACCATATCACCCTTCTGGATCACCTTGTCGGAGCATTCCTGGAACCAGGGATTGGTACGCTCGCCTGAGGCCAGCAAGCGACATTCGATCCACTCGCCACCCTGCTCGATATTGACGCGGTGCAGATGCGCCCAAAGCTCGTTCTCGGTCATGCCGGGCTGCATCACTTCATACATCGCCCGGATGCCCGCCTCGCAGCCGGCAATGGCTTCGCGAACGGCAACCATTTCCTCCGGACTCTTGATGGCGCGGGCATATTCGGTCACCTCTTCGCCATCGGTGATCTCGACACCCTGAGCCTGCAACAGGAAGGTTGCCTGCGGGTCGAGTTTGTCGATCGCCAGGCGATTGTTGCCGCCGCCGTGTTTCTTCACCAGGTCAGCGATCTCCGCGGCCCATTTGCTCAGCATCTCGTGATGGCGCGGACCATTGGTGAAAAAGGTATGGCCGATGGCGGGCCGCGTCTCGTCGATTACCTCGACGCCGGCGCTGAGATGCGTCGCGACACCGTAGTCGAACAGGATCACCGGGCCTTCGGTGGCGATGAAGACATAGCGCGTTTTGTTGTGCAGGACCCAGACCTGCATGTTGGCGACATCGGTCGCGTAACGGATATTGATCGGATCCAACAGCAGGAGACCGGCATAATCCCGGGCGCGCAGCTGCTGGCGCAGACGTTCCAGACGATAAGCCCGCAATTTGGGCCGATCGACTGCCGACTTGTGAAAGACACTCATAACAATAGCCCCCGACACGATGGGTTGAGAAAGACGAGCGGCCGCTTGGTGGAAGGAAGGACTGGTTATTCAGCCGCCTGGTAGTTGAGCTTGATGAGATCCGACATGGGGATGTGACAGAGGATGCGGTGCCCCTGCGGCGTGACCTGCTCGGGCGGCGGTTCATTGTCGCAGATGCCACCCAGCTTGCGCGGGCAACGGGTCGCGAAGGCGCAACCGGGGATCGGCTTGGTGGCGCTCGGCAACGTGCCTTCAAGGATGATTCGTTCCCGCTCCTTGCCGACCTCGGCCACCGGCGCCGCGGATAGCAGCGCCTCGGTATAGGGATGGAAGGGCGGCGAATAGACCTGCTCCACCGAACCATATTCGACGACCCGGCCGAGATACATGACGGCGACGCTATCGGCCAGGAAGCGGACTACGGCGAGATCGTGGGAAATGAAGACCAGTGTCGTGTCGCGCTGGTCCTGAAGATCGATCAACAGGTTGATGATGGCGGCCTGCACCGAAACGTCGAGCGCGGACACCGGCTCGTCGGCGATCACCACCGCAGGGTCGCCGGCCAGCGCGCGAGCAATGGCGACCCGCTGCTTCTGGCCGCCGGACAATTGCCGCGGTCTCCGGGCGGCAAACTCCACCGGCAAGTTGACCTGCCGCAACAGATCCTGCGCCTGCTTGCGCGCATCGCTCGCCGTCAGACCTTTGAGACGCTGCAGGGCACGGCGGATGACAAAGCCGATCGTATGGCTGGGATTAAGGGTGCTCTCAGGGTTCTGGAACACCATCTGGATCGACTTCTTTTGCGCCTGGCTGCGCGCCTCAACCGGTGTCGAGCCGATATCCCAATCGATCAGCTTCACTTTCCCTTCAGTCGCCAGCTCGATACCGGTCAGGACTTTGGCGAGGGAGGATTTGCCGCAACCGGACTCGCCGACCACCGCCAGGGTCCGCCCCCGTTGTGCCCGCAGTTCAATATTCGTCAACGCCCGCACATCACGAGTCGCGCCGCCGAACGGGCCGACCGACTGACGGTAGATCTTATGCAGGTGATCGATGGTCAGGACCTCGGCCTGTTCCTTATCCGCCATCGCCTCTTGCGGATCCTCAGAAACGACTTGGAAGCGCCGGTGTTGCGGCAGTTCATTGATCCGCACACACTTCACATGATGCGCCGCCGTATCCGACATGGAGATGGTCGGTATCTCGCCGGTCAGGCAGCGTGCCGGGTCGCAGAAACTGCAGCGTGAGGCAAAGCCGCATCCATCCGGCCGCAGTAAAGCGGAAGGGACCTGACCGGCGATCGGGCTCAACCGCCGTGACCGCTTGTCGGCACCCATGGTGGGAATACTGTCGAGCAGGCCGCGCGTATAGGGGTGACGAGGATTGGTGAAGACCTCGCGGATCGGACCTTCCTCTACCAGCTCGCCGAAATACATCACGCCGACACGATCGCAGACCCGCAGGACCGTGCCGAGATTGTGACTGATGAAAATGATTGCCGTGTCATGCTTATGGCGCAACTGCGCCACGAGATCGAGCACGGCAGCCTCGACGGTCACATCGAGGCCGGTGGTGGGCTCATCCATCACCAGCAGATCCGGCTCCGCCATCAGCGCCATGGCAATCACGACACGCTGCTGCTGGCCGCCGGAGAGCTGATGCGGATAACGATCCATGATCGCCTCCGGATCGGGCAGATTGACCTCACCCAGCATCTTGACGGCCCGTTGGCGTGCCTCCTCGCGACTGGCGCCCATGTGAATCATCGGCACCTCTTCCAACTGGGTGCCGATCCGCATGGTCGGGTTGAGGCTGCTCATCGGATCCTGGTAGACCATGGCAAGCCGGCTGCCACGGATATCCCGCAATTCGGCCGGCGACATCTGTCCCATATCGCGTCCGTCGAACAGTATCTTGCCGCCGGTGATGCGTCCCGCACCGCCGAGATATTTCATGATCGCATAGGCAACTGTCGACTTGCCGCAACCCGATTCACCGACCAAGCCAAGCGCCTCGCCTTTAGCCAGCGAGAAACTGATATTAGGCACCACATCGATCTGGCCGGCACGCACCACGTAAGAAATGCAGACGTCACGCATCTCCAGGATCGGCTGGGCCAATTTCGCGGCAGCCGGCTGCCGGTCGAGGGAAGATGCTTGGCCAGTTTGTGACGCCGTCATTTCATGCCTCAATCACGCAAGCTGATTTCACGCAGACCATCCGCCAACAGGCTGAACCCGACCACCAGGGACGAAATAGCGATGGCCGGAAACAACGACATATGCGGCGCCGTAGACATCATGGCATAGGCGTCCTTGATCATGCCGCCCCAATCCGGCGCCGGCGGCGGCAGACCAAGACCGAGGAAACCGAGGACACCGATCTGGATCGTCGTATATCCCATGCGCAGGCAGGCATCGACGATCAGCGGCCCGCGCGTATTCGGCAGGATCTCCACCATCATGATATAGAGCGAGGATTCGCCGCGCATCTTGGCAGCCGTCACATAATCCAGTTCGCGCTGTTCCATGGTGATGCCGCGGACGATACGAACGATCTGCGGCGAGGCGATGAAGATGACGGCGACAATGACGTTGAGTGCCGACGGGCCCAGGCGTGTGATGATCAGGATGTAGAGGACGATGGCCGGAAACGACAGAACGATGTCGGAAAAGCGGCTGATCAGCGTATCGACCCAGCCACGGTAATATCCCGCCAGCAAGCCCAGCAGGCAACCAACGGCATAAGCGCACAGCGTCGCCGTGGGAGCGACAATCAGCACGGTGCGCGACCCCCAGATGATGCGCGACAGAAGATCCCGCCCCTGATTGTCCGTCCCCAGCAGATAGACGCTGTTCGGCGTCGGGTCCATCATCGGGTCGATATGATCCGGCACTGTGCTTGGATCGTTGGCATTGGGATCATAGGGGGCGAGCCACGGCGCCAGGATCGCCACGACGACCCAGAACAGGACGAGGAAAACGCCAACCATGCCGACCGGCGATTCCGTCAGCAACTTGACCCGCTTCCAGATTTGCCCGCCCGCCCGAGGTTTTATCGCTTGTGCCACCTGAGCCATATCATGCAAACCTGATACGCGGGTTGAGCAGCATGTATCCGAGATCTCCCAAGGTCTGCGTGAGTACGGTAATGAAGACGATGACCAGGGTTGCCGCCTCGACTGTGGCCACGTCCTGCGACAAGGCGGATTCGAGCATCATCCGCCCGAAACCCGGATAGGCGAAGATCGTTTCCACGACGACGACACCACCGATCAGATAGTTGACCTGCAGGAGGATCACGGTCAGCGAGACAATCATGGCATTGCGCAAGGCATGCTTGATGACGACCTGCCGGAAACCCATACCCTTCAAAATCGCGGTGCGGACATAGGGTTTCATCATCACTTCGACCATCGCCGCGCGTATCATGCGCACGACATAGCCGAGATCGAATAGCACCATGACGGCAACCGGCATCACCAGTTGGGAACCGATCGACCAGCCCCCGTCGCGCTCCAACGAAGAGACGCCGGGAAACCAGCCCAGATAGAGGACGAAGATCGTCGAGAGGAAGACGCCTGACGCGAATTCCGGAACCGATGTCGTGACGATGGCGCCGATGGAAATGCTGCGGTCGAGCTTCGACCCCTCTCGCATGCCGGCCAAGACACCGAACAGGATCGAACAGGGCACGATGATGGCAAAGGCGATCGATGCGATGATCAGGGTATTGCCGAGCCGATCCCAAATGATGTTCTCGACATCGGTCTTGTAATAGGACGAATAGCCGAGATCACCCTTGACGAGGCCGCCGACCCATTCGACGTAACGCACCGGCGCCGGTCGATTGAGCCCCATCTGCTCGGTCAGCAAGTCAACCTGTTCCTGCGTGGCGAACGGGCCGAGCACTTTGCGAGCGACTTGACCGGGGGTCCATTCGAATGCGGCAAAGATCAGCATCGAGACGACGAGCATCGTCACGATCAAAGCCACGATGCGCCGCACGAGAAAAGCGAGCATACGCCTACATCATCCCCCTGTTGCTGCCGGTTGTTACGGCGTGTTTTTCTTGATGCTGCAAATCGTTGTTTGCAGAGGTCTATTCAAATCCGTCCGGCTGCACGTTTCAAGTTCTTATGCAGGGCGAGGATTCTTCACCGTGGCGTCAGAGCGGTCCAACCGGTCGTTTCGACGCGGCGCCGGGCCGGACAAAACGCACCATTACGCCGCGACCTTAACGGGAGCGGTTCCTATCGATGATGTCGATTTGATACCCACCCCCTCTCGTTCGGGAGAGAGAGGGTGGGCAGCAGTTGGGATCAGGCCTCGAGCGACCATTCATCCATGAACAGATACTGGGACGGATGGAGCACGTAGCCCTTCACCCGCTTATCCACGGCGGTGAAGAAGGACCGCCACAGCGGCAGACAGATCGGGCCTTCTTCCAGCATCAGCTTCTCGATATCGGCCATGATCGCACGGCGCTTTTCGACATCGAGCGTCGCTTCCGCCTGGGCGATCAGCTTGTCGAAGGTCGCATTCGACCAATGGGATTCATTCCAGGCGACGCCGGTCTTGTAAGCGAGGCTGAGAACCATGACGCCCAGCGGCCGGTGCTGCCAATTGGTCAAGGCGAAAGGCGCCTTGGGGCTGGTCCAGATATCCCAATATTGCGGCCCAGGCAGGACGGTGATCTTGATATTGGCGCCGATCTGCTTCCACATCTGCGCCATCGCCTGAGCTGCGATCGGTTCCCAGGCGGTTTCCGACTTGCAGATCAGCTCGCCATCGAAGCCGTTCGGCTTGCCGGCTTCCGCCAGCAGCTTCTTGGCACCGGCGATATCCTGCTTCATGAAGCCGACATCGGCATATTCCGGATGCACCTTGCAGACATGGTGATGTTCGCCCGGCGCACCGAGGCCGAGATAGCAGATCTTCAGCAGCTTCTGCGTATCGAGCGCCATACGCATCGCCTTGCGGACCTTCGGGTCCTTCCAAATGTCGTTGGTTTCCTGCATACGCGCCACGGCGGTGCTGGCGGTCACCACCTGCTTGATGTCAACATGGCTCAGCTTCTTCAAGGCCGCGTATTGCGTGGTCTGGGCCTCGTACATGGCATGGACCTGCTTGGAAGCCAGAGCCGCCAGGCCGGCCGATGCGTCGTCGCCATGGTCGATGAACTCGACGCCCTCGAGCTTGGCCGCCGTGCCCCAATAGCCATCGCGGCGCTTGAGGACGGCGCGCTTACCGACCTCGTAGGATTCCAGGGTGAAGGCACCGGTGCCGATCGAATTCGGACCGAATTTGCCGTTCTCGCTGGGATGCAGGATGAGCGCCGGATAATGGAACAGCGCTTCCGGCATGGCGATGCTGCCTGACTTGCCATTAAGCCGGATCGTGTGATCATCGACCTTCTCGATGGCATTGTCGGCATAGAGCTTCAGGGACTTCTTCGGGTTGCCCTTATCGTCCTTCTCGCCGGTATCGTATTCCTCCAGCAAGGTATCCTTGAAGAAGGAGAGAACCGATGAGCCTACGGCCGGATCAACCCAGCGCTTCAGATTCCAGATGACATGATCGGCAACGAGCTCGTCACCGTTGGACCACTTGATCCCCTTTTTCAGATAGAAGGTCCAGGTCTTGACGTCTTCGCTGGCCTCCCATTTTTCAAGCAGCCACGGCCGCGTCACGTTATCGGAGCCGGTGCGTGTCAGATAGTCGCAAACCTGGCGCACGATGTTCGAATCATAGACCCAGGAGAAGGTCGCGGGATTATCGATCGCGGGGCAGCGCATCGAGACGCGGATGGTGCCACCGCCAGCTGCGGCGATCTGTTCGCCCAGCGGATTTCCGGTTTCGGGATCGGCCTCCGCCACACCGCCTGCCAGCGCATAAGCGGAAACCGCCGACAAGCCGAGCAAGGTGGAAGTCCGGAGAAACTCGCGCCGATCAACCTTGCCTGCCCGATACTCGGACAGCAGAGTCGGCAAATAAGAATGAACCTGTTTCAGGTCTTGTTCCATGGTCGCTCTCCCAGCGTATGTTTGATGATCGTCCCGGTTTCCGGGTTCGATTTCTTCTTTATTCACAATGTCCTGCACGCCTCTCCCTGGAATGCAAGACACCAAGACTGTTAACAATAGTCATAATACCACTGTCCCACCAAGGGAAATTACCCGCAAAAAAACTCATCGAGTTTCATCCCAAAACTCATCCATGCCATGCTTTCGCTTTTTTAGGGCGACACAGTCATGCTTTGGTCCGAGACCGACATGGGGTGACGATCTCACCCCTAATCTTGGCAAAAAAATCCTGAGAACAGCGCGATGCCGGAGGAGAGATAAATGCCTAAATTCGCGGCTAACCTGTCGCTGCTCTTCACCGAGCTCCCCTTCGCCGAGCGCTTTGCCGCAGCTGCCGCGACGGGTTTCACGGCCGTCGAGTGCCAGTTCCCCTATGTCATGCCGGCCGAGGGTGTTGCCGCGCAGTTCCGCCAGTTGAACCTTGATCTGGTTCTATTTGACGCCCCGCCGGGAGATTGGTCGAAAGCTAGCCGTGGCCTCCGCTGTCTCGCCGCAGCAGACGGATGTATTCCGCCAATCTGTTTTCACGGCGCTGGCCTATGCCGCTCTCACCGGCACCAAACGCCTGCATGTCATGGCCGGCGTCACCGTGCTGATTGAGCCGCTCAGCCAACACGATCTGCCGGACTATTTCATCAGCGACTATAATCTCGCGGCAGAGCGGATCACGGCAATCGGGGCATCGTCCCTGCGCCCGCAATTCGACCTCTATCATCGGCAGATGATCTGTGGCCGGATCGTCGACGGCCTGCGCCATTTCCTGCCGCTCATCAGTCATATCCAGGTTGCCGACATTTCTGGCCGCAACGAGCCGGTCGGCGGCGAACTCGACTTTGCTGCCATCTTCACGGAGATCGACCGGCTGGGTCATCAGGGCTTCATCGGCTGCGAGTTTCGCCCCGCTTCATGGCACTGTGTCCGGCCTTGCCCGGATCAAGCCATATCTGGTGGCGGCGTCCCGGACAGGTGCATAACGGATACCCGCTGGCACACGGCATCAGCTTGATATCACCTAAAAAGCAACAACCCCGCCGCGACCCGAAGGTCCCGGCGGGGTTGCCTGATCAGCGGCGGGCGAAGCCGCTTAAAATCTCTTAGTGAAAGGCCGCCACTTCGCGATTGGCGATGCGGGAGGCTTTCGGATAGCTGCTGTTGCTCGCACCTTCGCCCATCAGCCGGACTTCCAGCTCGCGGCGGGCGCGGGCGATACGGCTGCGGACGGTGCCGACCGGGCAATTGCAGATCTTCGCGACTTCGTCATAAGAGAGACCGTCGGCGATCACCAGATGCAGCGCCTCGCGCTGCTCAGGCCGCAATTCACCCATCGCATGCATCAGATCCTTGAGCACCAACACGTGTTCCTGGTTGGCTGCAACGGCATCCAGATTATCCATGAGATCTTCATCAATATCCGTCAGCCGCTCACGCTGACGACGACGCAAACCGTTGATGAATTGGTTGCGCATAATCGTATAGAGCCAGGCACGCAGATTGGTACCCAACGTATAGTGCTCTGCCTTGTCGAGGGCACGCAGCACCGTATCCTGGACGAGATCCTCGCCAGCGGAACGGTCCCGCGTCAGCATCATGGCAAAAGCGCGCAGAGCGGGCAAAGTATCGATCAGCTGGTTATGGAATGTAGAGTCAGTCATGCGATTTTCCTTTCGGTCGATCCAGCCATGGCTGTGAAATGATTTTCGTCTCGGTAGCCAGGAGAGAATGCCGAGACCGACCGCAGGTGACCAACGACAAAGCCGGGATGCGCAGTGACAAAGACAGGACCTGAATGCCTATCTTGTGATTTTCCTGTGATCTTCGATGAGCGCAACCAGGTCAGCCTGGACAGGTTGCTCCAGCGCGAGCCGAATCAGGCGCACTTCACGATCCAACCAATGATCGAATGCCCCCGCATGAATGCCCGTTTTTTGTTCCCGCTTTTGCGGGAGAGCCGAGCGATCATAGTCGTCTCTGCCCCGTTTCAGCATTTCTTGCCGTCCTTCCAAGCATCACCACACATTATATTGTGTAAGACCGATGCTTCCGAAATTTAAACACGGAAACTTGATGCAAGTTCCCGGACAGGCCGGGCGCGTTGCAGATTTATGGCGCCCGCGACTCCCCCGCCACCACCCGCCGTTTCTTGTGCAATTTCAATTGGCTGCCCAGGCAAAACCGCGATGTGAAAACCACTGGTAGCTGTGAAATAGGCTCAGCCAGCGACTCCTCTCTGCCCGCACCCAATCACGCGATCCACGCAATCAATAAGCTCGATTTCTCGCTTTTCCGTTAAACGAACTGAGCCAGCAGGGTGGCGAGAAAGAGGACGATGAAGACCAAAAACAGAATCTTGGCGATACCCGCAGCAGCGGCGGAAATTCCGGTGAAACCCATGATCCCGGCAATCAGCGCAACAACGAGAAAAATCAGAGACCAAGTCAGCATTTGGCATCGCTCCTCAATCGTTACCGGCGCTGGCACTCACCCGTCGACCAGCACACATTAAGGAAACACACGGCTCGGCCCAGCCGTGCCTGATGTCACGGCCTTGTTATTAATGCTGATGTTTGTCATGCAGCGGTTCGCTCGCGTGATCGGCTCACGACGAGGACTTGGCGAACTGGATCCTGGCTAACGACACACGATCCGGGCATGTCACATATGAAGGAAATGAACTGGCCCATTCCCGGTTTCAGGACTATGGCTGGCGGGATCATTTGCCCGCCCCTGTCGATCGAGTCATGACAACCGCGCCCATCTCGCTGCTGGCCCCTCTGCGAAATCCGCTGTATCGCAATATCTGGCTCGCCACCCTCATCTCGAATTTCGGGGTCTGGATTCAATCGGTCGCTGCGGCCTGGCTGATGACTTCGATTGCATCCTCGGTGGATTTCGTCGCCTGGGTGCAGGCCGCCACCTCGCTGCCGCCGGTCCTGTTCACCTTGATCGGCGGCGTGCTCGCCGATCGCATGGACCAGCGCCTGGTCTTCCTCATCGCCCAATCAATCGTGCTGTTCGTCGCGCTGCTGCTGGCAGCCTGCCAATATGCCGCGCTGGTCACACCCTGGTCGCTGCTGGCGCTGACCTTCGCCCTCGATAGCGGCTCGGCATTGCGCTATCCCGCCTATCAAACAACGATCGGCGCCATCCTGCCGCGCGAGCAGTTGCCAAGTGCCCTGGTGCTCAGCAGCATCGGCTGGAATATCGGCCGGGTGGTCGGACCGGCGATCGGGGGCGCCATCATCGCGCTCTATGGCGTCTCGACGGCCTTCGCCGCAAATGCCCTGTGCAACATCTATATCATTTTCGTTCTGCTGCGCTGGCGCCGCGCCAGCGAAATGAGCAAGCCGGCGGTGACAACCTCCATGTTCACCGAGATCACCCACGGCCTCGGCTACGTCCGTCGCACGCCCTTGATGCGCGCCGTCATGCTCTGCTGCTTCGTGTTCTGCCTGTTTGCCGCCGGCCTGTGGTCCCTGCTGCCGCTGGTGATCAAGCAATTGGTCAGCGGCGATGCCTCGACCTATGGCGCCGCGCTGGGCGCGATCGGTGTCGGCGCCCTGATCGGTGCCGTGCTGATCGGACCGGCACGCCGTCGGCTCGATCAACGGGCCCTGTTTGCCGTCGCTACCATTGCCTTTACCGCCAGCACGCTCGCCTTGGCTGTCGTTCAGTCTGTGCCGCTGCTGCTCTTCGTGCTTGCCTTCGGCGGCATCGGCTGGATGCTTGCCATGTCGACCTTCAATGTTGTCGTGCAGATGGCAGCGGCCGAGGGCTTCAAGGGACGCGCGGTTTCGATCTATTACGTGGCGCTCTTCGGCGGCATTGCGCTTGGCTCCTGGCTCTGGGGCCATATGGCGGAATACGCCGGTATTCGCATCTCCCTTTATGCAGCAACGGTGGGCTTGGTACTGAGCCTCGCCTTCTATCGTCCGAAAAGCCGCCTCGGACTGTTGCTGGCGGATACCGGGCTCCATCCGGCCAAAGCTGTATAACGCAGCGCCCCGGCTCCGGCAGATCGCGCACGAGAAAAATGCGTGCTGTCAAAGACTTGACAGCATCCAGGCTCTATGACTGCTTTATGACTTTCCCGGACAGATTGAGTATCGGCTTCGTGGCCGGTACGACTCGATCCCGGCAAGTAGATTGGCAGCAGATCAAGGGAGCTAAAAGAGCCAATGTCCGTCCGCACCGCAGCCGCTACCACGCAACTGCCCAGCGCAGGCTTTGAACGCTACTTGCCCTTGATCCCGTCCTTCGAACAAAATGGCTATGCCATCATCAAGCTGGAGGCCGATGTTCTTGCCGGCATCGAGCGTGTCGAGAGTCAGGCGAAACAGTTTTTCTGCCAGAGCAGCGCGATCAAACACGGCTTTGCGGCACCGAGCTGCGTGGAAGGATATCGCGAGATCGGCCCCGAATATTCGCTGGTGCCGGAACGCCCTGACCTGACCGAGTCCTTTTCGTTCTGGTATCGCAATCGCCGGCGCCAGGAGATCCTCGCCTGGCGCGAGACTTGCCCGCTGCATGTCACCATGCACGAGACCGCCGACATGCTGTGCACGGTCACGGCCGATCTCTTCGCGGCCATGGCAGCCAGCTGGAGCAGCAGTGGCACGCAGACGCCGCCCCTGCGATTCCAGGAAGCCTCCTATATCCAGATCAACTATTATGAACCTGCGCAGCACAGCCGGGACCTGTTGCAGGACCCGCATGAGGATGGCCATCTGATCACCCTGGTGCGCGCGACCGAACCCGGGTTGGAAATCAAGATCGACGGTAGCTTCCGCTCCGTCGAGCTGGCAGCCGATGAAATGCTGGTCATGCCCGGCAGCCTACTCACCCTGATGACGGGCAATCTGGTTCCGCCCCTCTACCACCAGGTCCGCAACAGCTTGCGCCGCGCCGCGCGGTACTCGCAGATGTTCTTCGTCAACCCTGAACTCAACCAGAAGCTCGCGCCCTGGATCCTGAACGCCAGCAACGAACATATCGACATCATCGAGCACGCCAATAGCGCTCCCAGCCAATTCGGCCTGCCGACGCTGGTTGCCGGCGCCAAGGGCGAAGGCAACACCTATTAAGTATCGGTACCGGTGGAACGCCCGGCCAGGTCGCGGCCGGGCCTATCCTCAATAGAAGACCCCGACGCCAAGTCGTCTTCACGTCCTCGTGCATTTCCGTTAACGCGGATGCGAGCACCAAACCAATCTGCCTATATTGGCTGACCGGGTTGCCGGTCGGTCTGCGATTGTCTATGACCGATAAAGGATAAGTTTGATGGCCCGGTGGTAATCGGCCCCCGCCCCATGCGGTCAGCCCGTACGGCGGGAGCGTTTCGATCGGGCCGCCCCTGGCGTTAAGGAATGGCGGCATTGCGCGACAGAAAACATCGATCGCAGTTACTTGCCGCCGCTTTCGGCCTCAGCATCAGTCTCCTGGTTTCATCCGAGCTCGCTTTGGCCCTCGAATACGAACCGAAACTCAGCGGCAGCGATGATGATGGCCTGGTCAATGCCATCAATGGCAGCTCCACGCTGATCGAGCTCAAGGACAAGCCGCCCGCCGATATCGTTGGCCTCTATCGTCGCGCCCGGGAAGATCTCGACCAGGTGGAAAAGGCGTTACGGTCCAACGGCTACTATGATGGCGAAGCAAATATCACCATTGATGGGCGCAATGTGAGCGAGGGTGCCCCGATTGACGGCGGCCCCCTTAACAAGCGCGACAAGGATCATCCCATCGCCGTGGAGATCAAGGTCAAGCCCGGCCCGCAATACAAGGTAACCGAGATCAAGGTCGAGCAATCCGGTCTCAAGCAGCCACTGAAAGCGCAAATGCAGGCCGGCGCACCGGCGCGCGCCGCCGATATTCTCACCGAGCGAGACCGCCTGCTGGCCAATGTCATGTCGCAGGGCTATCCCTTCGCCCAGGTGGAGCTGCCGCCCGCCGTAGTCGATCATGCCGCGCACAGCATGTCCGTCACCTACAAGGTCGAACAGGGGCCGCCGGCGACATTGGGCGCCGTGACCATCAAGGGCCTGACCCGCACCAATCCAAACTTCGTTCAGCGCCATGTCGCCCCACCGCCCGGCCAGCCCTATTCGCCGGAAGCCCTGACGGCAATGCGCGATGAACTGCGTACCCTGGATATTTTTGATTCGGTCAAAGTCACCCCGGCAACGACGCTGGCACCGGATGGCAGCCTGCCTGTCGAGGTCGATGTCTCCGAGCGCAAGCCGCGTTTCTTCGGCTTCGGCGCTAACTATTCCACCAATGACGGCGCCGGCCTCTCGGCCTTCTGGGGCCATCGCAATCTCTTCGGCAATGGCGAGCGCTTGCGATTGCAGGCGGATATTTCCGGCTTCGGCGAAAACAGTTTCAGCCAGACCAATTACGATCTGACCGGGACCTTCCGGCGGCCGGATTTCCTGACCACCAACCAGGACCTCGTCTCCACCCTGGCTTTGACCCGGCAATTCGATTCCGACACCTTCGACAAGACCGCGGCAACGGCGGATCTCGGCATTGAAAGACGGCTCAGCAAGACTGTCAGCGTCACCGCCGGACTCGAAGTCGAAAAATCGCAGATCACGGATCACAGCAGCAATAGCGGCTCGACCCAGGACTTCCTGCTGATCGGCCCGACGGCCGGGATCAAGCGCGATACCAGCGATGATCTCCTCAACCCGACGCGCGGTACGCGGCTCAGCTTCAATGCCTCGGCCTTTCCCACCTGGCTGGGTTCCAGCGAGAATGTCTTTTCGACCCAGAGTTCCGGGGCCGGTTATCTGAATTTGATGGGCAAGGGCGACCTCGTTCTGGCGGGCCGCCTGGCCGTCGCCAATGTCTTTGGCAGCAGTCTTGAACAGTTGCCGGCGGATCGCCGTCTCTATGCCGGCGGTGGCGGGTCGGTGCGCGGCTACAAGTTCCGCTCGATCAGCCCGCGCGACGGCGACAACAATCTGACCGGCGGTCGCAGCTCGGTCGAAACCAGCATCGAATTGCGTTATCGTTTCCTGGAGAATTACGGCATCGTTCCCTTCTTCGATGCCGGCGAAGTCTCGGGCGATGTGTTTCCCACCTTCAACGAGCCGATTCAATATGCGGCGGGCCTCGGCTTCCGCTATTATACCTCGATCGGGCCCATCCGCGCGGATTTCGCCGTGCCGCTCAATCCGACCCGCCACGACGATAAATTCGCATTCTATATCAGTATCGGGCAGGCGTTCTGATGCGCTGGCTGCGACGTCTTATCCTCATCATTGTCCTGCTGCCGATCCTCATCGTCGGCGGTGCATTTGCTTGGCTGCAAACCGATTGGGCGCATCGCCAGATCGCCGGCTGGCTGGCCAGCGCAACGCACGGCAGTACTGCCGAAATCAAGATCGGCCAGATCGACGGCACGCTTCCCTTCGATGTCACGCTCCGCGATCTCAGCATCGCTGATAATCAAGGCGAATGGTTCCGGGGTGATCGTATCCACCTGGCTTGGTCCCCCCTCGCCTTGCTGTCACGCCAAGCCAAAGTCGATGTGCTGGAAGCCGATACATTGACCCTGCTGCGAACCCCGGCACCAAGTGCTCCGGCGCCTAAGCCGGCTGCCAATGAGCCATTCTCCCTGCCCCATCTTCCGGTCACCATAGACCTGGAAAAGCTGACGATTGCCCATCTTTCGCTGCCGAAAGCACTGGCCGGCTATGACATGACCTTGGCAATCGAGGCCAGGGCCGCCGCTGAGCGGCGTGGCGACCTCAGCTTGAAGTTGATGGCACAGCGCCTCGATCAGGAGCATGGCACGGACGAGATCAAGCTTGATGCCGGTTATGTCGCCGCCAATGATCGTCTGGCAGTCGACTTCCGCATCGATGAACCGCAAGGCGGTCTGGTCAGCAAATTGATGGGGCTCGCGGGCCAGCGCCATCTTGCCATCCGCGGCCAGGGTGACGCCCCGCTATCGGCCTGGTCCGGCTCCCTCTCTGCCAAGCTGGATGAAGCCGCGCTGCTTGATCTGCAGGCGAAAGTCCAGGGATCGCAAACCGAACGACAATTCAGCCTTTCCCTGACGGCTGATCCCTCACCCTTCCTGCCGCAGAACCTGCAAACGCTTGTCGCCGGCGGCATCAAGCTCGACAGCGATGGCGTGCTGCATCAGGCCTCCGACGGCATGCGGGTCGATCTCAATTCCTTGCATCTGCATGGCGATGCTTTCGATATCGCCGCCAGCGGCAAGATCGACCCGAGCGGCGACAGCCAGTTGCATCTGCAGGTCGACCGGCTTGCAGACAAAGTCGCCGCGCCCTTCCTGCCGCAGATCACCTGGCAGCGTCTCGGCTTGACCGCCGATATTACCGGGCGGCTGGCTTTGCCGCAGGCCAAGATCTCAGCCGAGATGGACGGGCTGAACTATGCCGACAACAAGGTTGGCCAACTGACCGTCTCTCTGTCAGGCATTCCCGGGGCGACACTCGCCGCGCCCGTTGCTGTCACCGCAAATGTCACGGCGGCGAATATCGAACCGAGCCAGGCGAAATTGCGCAGCCTGACGACCGGCCCGCTGACGGTAAATCTGGCAGGCTCGCTCGACCAGCAGGGCAGCATCGACCTCACCTCGCTCAATATCGCCAGCGACGTGGCAAAAATCGACGGTCAGGCCCAGGCCAAGGACTGGGGCAAGACCGCTCATGTCTCTCTCGCCCTCAATGCTGGCGATCTCAGCCTGTTCCGGGAACTGGCAGGCATGCCCTTGAAGGGTGCTCTGAAAGTTGATGCCGATGCAACCCGGGGTGAAAGCGGCACTGTGCTGACACTCGATGCTGGCGGCTCCGATATTGTTCTTGGTCAGCCCCAGGCCGACAACCTGATCGGCGCCGCACCACGTCTCGCCGTGCATGTCAGCCAGGACGCGGCGGGCGGCATCGACATCCAGCAGGCCGAACTCACCGGCCGCGCCTTGCACCTCGTTGCGACGGGACATACCGATGCGCAGGGCGTGGCCCTGGACCTGACGGGCAACGTACCCAATCTTGCCGAAGTCGATCGTCAGCTGACGGGTGATCTCGGCCTCAAGGTCAAGCTCACCGGCAGCCAGGACCATCCGCGCCTCGATGGCGATTTCACCGCGACCAGCCTTGGCAGCGGCGACATCAGGGCCAGGAATATCGTGGCCAACCTGCAGGTCCTGGACCTCACGGCCCTGACCGGCATCGCCGCCACCGCCAAAGCCAGCTTGAACGGCCTGCCGACCAGTCTCAAGCTTGCCGCCAATGCCGATCGCAAGGATGGCCGGCAGACGATTGCCATCCAGGATCTACAGCTGCTGCTGGGGCGCAGCTCCCTCTCCGCCCAAGCGCAGGTAACCGACGGCCTCGCGAGTGGCCAGGCGAAGCTGGCCGTGCCTGACCTCGCCGAATTGCGCCCGTTGACCACGGCCGATGCCAAAGGCAGCCTGAACGTCAATGCGACCTTCAATGCCTCCGGGGGCAAGCAGAATGTCGACACGACCGTCACCGCCAGCAATCTCGCTTACGCCGATATCGCCACAATCTCCCGGCTGCAGGTCGGCGCAAAGCTGCTCGACGCGACCCGGACGCCGAGCATCTCGAGCACCATCGACCTTACCGATGTCACCGCCTCGCAGCAGAAGCTGACGACGGTACATGCCACCTTCACGGGGCCCTTGAGCAATCTCGCCTTTGCCCTCGCCGGCAAAGGGCCGCAGCTTGGGCTCGACCTTGCCGGCGCCGTCGCGAGCGAAAAGGCCGGTAACCGCCTGAACCTGGATCGCGCCAAGATCGGCCTGCAGGGACAAGAAATTGCCCTCGCACATCCGGCGACCGTCACGCAACAGGGATCGGCAATCACCATCGAGCGGCTGGCCCTTGTCAACGGCAAAGGCCAGATTGCGCTCGACGGGAAACTGGCGCCCGAAGGCAACCGGCTGAACCTCGATATCCAGCACATGTCCTTCGGCATGCTGGCCCTCGTCATGCCAGAACATCATGTCAATGGCGAGATGAATGGTACGTTGCAGCTGGCCGGCAGCAAGACTGCGCCCGAGGCAAATCTGCGTTTGTCTTTCGACGGCGTCTCCAGCAATGATCTCTCGATCCCGCCGACCGCGGCGAAGGTCACAGCGAGCTGGAAGGCCGGCCAGCTGCAGAGCGATGGCGAGGTCAAGCTCGTCTCGCAGCAGGAACCACTGCGGTTCAATGCCAGCCTGCCCCTGCCGGCCGATCAAGCCAATGGCCTGCCGCGCTTCGATCCTTCTGCAGAACTTGCCGCCGCTGTTACCGGCAAGCTCGATATTGCCATCGTCAACGGCCTTTTCCTCGACGGTGTCTCGCATGTCGGCGGACAGCTCGACCTCGATATCAAGGCAGCAGGTCCGGTCACCAAGCCCAACCTCAGCGGCCGGGTTGCGTTGGCCAATGGCAGCTACAACAATCTCCGCACCGGCACCCGCCTGCAGGCGATCGATGCGCTCGTCCTCGCCAATGGCACGCATATCGATCTGCAGAAGCTCGATGCGAAGACGCCGGGCGGCGGTACCATCAATGGCACCGGCCAGGTAGACCTCTCCGATCAGCGAAATATCTCGATTCATATCACCGCCAATAACGCACAGCTCCTGGATAGCAGCCTGGCTTCGGCGGCAACTGATGCCGATCTGACAATCGCCAGCCTTGATGCGCATACATTGCAGGTGACGGGACTGATCAAGGTCGACCGGGCAGAGATTCGCATCCCGGACAGCGTCTCCGCCTCTGTCCAGGAAATACCCGTCACCGAACGCAACATGGCGGCCAAGCAAAACCAGACAGCTGCACCGGCTGGCCAGCCTCAGAAGCCGTCTGCCAACGCACCCGCGACCAAGATTGCCCTCGACATCAAGATCGACGCGCCACAACAGGTTGCCGTGCGCGGGCGCGGATTGGACGCGGAACTGGGCGGCAAGCTGCATGTCGGGGGTGATGCCAGCCAGCCTTCGATCACCGGCAAGCTCAATCTGCGGCATGGCACCATGGACCTGGTCGGCCGCAATCTCGCCTTCGACCATGGCATCATTTCTTTCGATGGCGGCACGCCGATCGATCCGCAGCTCGATTTCTCGGCCAAGACCAAGGCCGAATCCTATGACATCACGGTTGCGGTCGGCGGCACGGCAACCAAACCAACCATCACCCTCACATCAAATCCCGAACTGCCCCAGGACGAGGCATTGGCACGGCTGCTGTTCGGCCGCGCCGCCGGCTCCCTGTCGCCGCTGCAGGCGCTGCAACTGGCGCAGGCAACGGCAGCCCTCGCCGGCATCAATAGCGGGCCCGGCATTCTCGACAAGCTGCGCACGGCAACCGGTCTCGACCGGTTGAGCATCGATGCCGGGCAGGATGCCGGCAGCAGCACGGCGGCGACCGGCCCCAGCCTGAATGCCGGCCGCTACGTGGCGCCCGGCGTCTATCTCGGCGTCAAGCAAGGAGCGAAGGCCGGCTCCAGCGCCGCCACGGTCGAGATCGACGTGACCTCGCATATCAAGCTGCAGACCGATATTGGCGCCGAGGATAACAGCAAGGCCGGCGTTACCATGCAGTGGGATTATTGACCGGACTTGCCACAGAAACGCCACGACACGCCATTATAGTCGCCCTGCGAATCGCAATTCGGACCAGCCGGCGGCAGATTTCTTCACCCGCCGGATTTTGAATTTGCCGGGTTTTATCAGAGGCTTTTATCGTGATTGAAGCGGTTA
>Ga0209148_1000398_pt1 | contig 50941 bp, 42 predicted proteins | sample AraplaCol_mMF_r2_2_FD_184288 | JGI IMG/M metagenome (GOLD analysis project Ga0209148, IMG submission 184288) | Arabidopsis root microbial communities from North Carolina, USA - plate scrape CL_Col_mMF_r2 (SPAdes) (version 2) | ecosystem: Host-associated > Plants > Roots > Endosphere | place...
ACGATCCGGCAATCTACAAGCAGCGAAACATCATCGAACGCATGTTCTGCCGCCTCAAAGACTGGCGACGCGTCGCCATGCGCTTCGACCGCAATATCAAAACCTTCATGGCCACCATCGCCATCGCAGCCACCGTCATCTGGTGGCTCTAATGAGTCCGGACCCTAGTATTGTGTCCCCGAATTTGTGCCCCCGAATTTCCCCGAATTTCCAGCAGCCGTTCATCGGACACTGGAGAATGGAGGATGAGCTTCCTGGCGAATGCCATGAGGGTACCGCCTAACTGAGCTCCCGCGCGACCGCGACGAAGTCCTGGATCGTCAGCGTCTCCGCGCGGCGGGTCGGGTCGATACCGATCCTCTCCAGCGCCTCCAGCGCGCCGGGCAGGCCCTTCAGGCTCTGGCGCAGCATCTTGCGGCGCTGGCCGAAGGCGGCGGCGGTAAGTCTTTCCAGCAGCGCGAACCTGACGCCCTCGGGCTGTTCGGCCGGCACGATATGCACCACCGCCGACATCACCTTGGGCGGCGGCACGAAGGCCGATCGATGGACCGGCAGCGCGATCCTGGGTGTTGCGCGCCATTGGGCGAGCACCGCCAGCCGGCCATAGTGATCGCTGTCCGGCTTCGCGACGATCCGCTCCGCCACCTCCTTCTGAAACATCAAAGTCAGCGACCGCCAGAAGGGCGGCCACATTTCCCCACTAAGCCAGCGCACCAGCAATGCCGTCCCGACGTTGTAGGGCAGGTTGGCGACGATATGCGCGCCGTCTCCTACCGTTGCCACCTCGTCGATCTCCAGCGCGTCGCCCTGGATCACGTCGAGCCTGCCCGGCGCCGCCTCACTCAGTTCGGCGAGCGCGGGCAGGCAGCGCCGATCGCGCTCGACCGCAGTGACATGCGCGCCCGCGCCGATCAGCGCGCGCGTCAGGCCGCCTGGGCCAGGGCCGACCTCATAGACTTTCTCGCCTTCCAAGGAGCCCGGTACGCGCGCGATCCGGTCGAGCAACTGGCCGTCGAGCAGGAAATTCTGGCCGAGCGCCTTCTCGGCGGAAAGACCGTGCCGCGCGATCACGTCGCGCAGCGGCGGCAGGTCGAGCTTCATTGCGGCCGGATCACTGAAGACGCGCTCGGTTCTCCGCGCATTGATGCGCCAGCCGGATCGCGGCGATGGTGGCGCCGGGATCGGCCGCATTCTTGCCCGCAATATTGAACGCGGTACCGTGATCGGGCGAGGTGCGGATGATGGGTAGGCCCAGGGTGATGTTCACGCCCTCATCGAAGTGCAATGTTTTCAACGGGATCAATGCCTGGTCATGGTAGAGGCACAATGCCGCGTCGTAGCGCGCGCGCGCGCGCGGATGGAACATCGTGTCGGCGGCGAGCGGCCCTTCGATCACGATCCCTTCCTCGCGCAGCCGTTCGATCGCGGGAATCACGATATCGATCTCTTCGCGGCCCAATGCGCCGCTTTCGCCGGCATGCGGATTGAACCCCGCCATTACCAGCCGAGGATTGGAAATGCCGAAATCGCGCGAAAGGCCCCGTTCGGTGGTGCGCGCGCGTGACATGATGATCTCGACCGAGATCAGGCCGGAGACGTCCTTCAGCGGAACGTGCGTCGTGATCGGCACGGTACGCAATGTGGGGCCGGCAAGCATCATCACCACATTCTCGCGCGCGATGCCGCAGCGTTCGGCGACGAATTCGGTCTGGCCGGGATGCGAGAAGCCGATGCCGTAAAGCTGCGCCTTGGAAACCGGTCCGGTCACCAGCCCGCACGCCGCGCCCGACCGCGCGAGCCCGACCGCGAGCTCGAGCGAATCGAGCGAGCATCGCGCGCCGGCGAGATTAGGGGAACCGGGAATGATCTCGCCCGCATCTTCGAGCTGGATCAGCGGCAAAGCCTCGCCGAATATCCCTGTCGCGTCGTCGGGGCTCGAAATCCGCGCGACGGGTCCGCTCCACACCGCCTCGATCGAGCGCACGTCGCCGACAACGAAGAAAGGGTGGAGCCCTTCCTGCCGTCTTTTCTCCCACGCCTTGGTGGCGATTTCGGGGCCGACCCCGGCGGGATCGCCGAGCGCCACCGCGAGCGGGGGCAACCCGTCAGCGATATTCGATGACGGCATCGCGCCTTATGTCTGCCAAGTAGCGCCGTGCGCGCAGATTCACGCGCTCGTCCGACATTTGCGAGGAAACTTCCTCGAACGACGGCACGGTCTTGTCGGCGGGATCGTCGCGGCCGCACACGACCAGGCTGTGCACGCCGCCTTCGGATCCGCCAAATGGCGGGGTCGCCTCGCCGACGCGCATATCGACCAGGATGGTCTGCAGCTGCGGCGGGAGATCGCGGATCTTGATCTGATCGCTATCGACCACTTCCGCGCCCCATTTCTTGGCGAAATCGGCGACCTGGCCGCAGCCCTTGAGCGACTTGAGGTCCTCCGTGAAGGCGGTGACCTTGGGCTGTGCCTGTGCTTTGTCGACATTGGCCGGGAAGGTGATCGTGAGCTGCTTGAGCTGGACCAGCGCGTCGCGCGGATCGCTGGTCAGAACCTGGCGTTTGTCGACCAGCGCGATGATCGAATAACCGCTGCCGACCGGAATCGGGCCGCCGACCTGGCCCGGACCCATTTCCTTGACCGCGTTCGCCAGCGGATCGGGCAATTGCTCGGCGCGCACCCAGCCCAGATCGCCGCCGACCGCCGCGGTCGATGCCTCGGAATATTGGCGCGCATAGGCCGCGAACGCGGCGCCTTGGTGGATCTGTTCGAGGATGCGCTGGGCATTGGCCTCGACCTGCTGCTGGGTCGCCGGCGTTGCCGAGAGATAGATTTCGGAAACATGATATTCGGGCGCGCCTTTGGCCGCCTGCATCCGCGCGATGACCTGCTTGACCTCTTCATCGCTGACGCTGACGAAGGGCTCGACTTCGCGGCTGAGCAAGCGGCGCCAGGCCATTTCGCCCTCGATCTGGCGCTTGAGCGAGGCCTCGTTCGAACCCAGCCCGCGGATCATCTTGGCGAATTCGGCGGGCGTCTTCTTGAACTGGGTCGCCGCGCGCGCAAAGCTCTGATCGACCTCCGCCTTCTGGATCGTGATCTTGTTGGCCGCGGCCTCCTGGATCTCCAGCGTCTCGTCGATCAGGTTCGACAGGACCTGGCCGCGCAGCCGCTCTTTCTCTTCCGGGGAGATGCGACCGTTGCTCGACGCCAGAACGAGGGCCAGCCGTTGATCGACATCCGTGTCGGTAATGATCGCACCGTTGATGATCGCGGTCGCCTTGCGGACCGACGGATCGCGCGGCGCAAGCAGATGGACATCGTTCGGCAGGTTGAGTTCGTTGAGCGCCGCGCGATCGGACTGATCCGCCTGCGCGATCGCAACATTCGGTACCGCCGTGAGCACCATGGCGGCGAGAATACAGCCCGCACGCCCAATCTTCCGTCCCGTCACGCCCGCTCCGTTGCTTGTCGCTAAGGACCCAGATTGGCCCAATATGGCTGAACCCACGCTTAGCGGCCTAAATTCTTCAAGGCGAGTCGCAAGCTGAAGGTGCTGCCGCGCCGGGCGTCACCGGTCTCGTCATAGTCCTTGCGCCAGGTAACCCCCAGCGACATGCACTCATTCTCGTAGAGCAGGCCGAGCCGATGGCGCACGGGCTGGTAACCGTTCGAAAGCGACAGCGGGTCTTCCTTGTGCGTGGTCAGATCGATCACGGTTGATCCGAAAATCGACCAATAGCGCGCGATCTGCACACGCGCGCCAAGCCGGATTTCGGACATGTCGCGCAGATCCTCGATCGCGGTGTCGATCTGGCGGTGCAGCTTGAGATAGCCGATCTCGGCATAGGTGTTGCGGCTGCCGATGGTCGCATCGACCTCGTTGCGGCGCACCGCGAGATTATCCTTGTCGAGCCGGAAGCGCTCTGTGATCTCGATAAAGCTGCCATAGCGGACGCTCACCCGACCGACATAGTCCGAGAAGCGATCGGACAGGCCGGTGCCGGGCGGAAGAATGGTGGGCTCCGTGCTCAGCCGGTAGGATTGGCCGATGATCGCGCGCACATCCAGCTTGGGCCGGTTGTAGTTCCATTCGGCGCCATAGGTGACGCGGCTCGAATCTTCCCACCGGTCGTAACCGGAGAAACGGTTGAGCGCGAACAGGTTGGAATCCTCAAGATCGACCGCGCGGCTATCCTCGTCGGGGAAGTCGATATTCTTGATCTTGGGTTCGGCGACCAATTGCACGCGGGGCACGATCTGCTGGACGCCGCCGAACAATTCGCCGACGAACGGCCAGCGCATGTCGGCCGCCAGCGCGGCGATGCCCCGGCCATGCCAGCCGTCGACGCCGCGATACAATTCGGTCGCGGTCGCCGCGCTGTTGTCGGTATGGTAGAGATCGGCGCGGCCATAAGCGGTGAAGGTCACCTCCTGGCCGAATCCCGTCAATGTCCGCAAATCCCAGCGCAGGCCGGCGAAAGCGCGCTGCGTATCCTGCCCGTCGGTCCGCGTGAGCGCCAGGCTGTTGACCTGCGCAGTGAACACCCCGCCCAGCCACGGGTCGGCGAAGCGGCGGCGATAGTCGATCGCGGGCAAGGCGATCGGTTGTTGGCCCTCGACATAGCCGGGGCGCAGATCCTGCACGAACCATCCCGCGATCGACAGATAGGAATCCGCGTCGATCCGCTCGGCCTTGATCGTCGAACGCAACCGATCGTCGTTCGAGATATAATAACGCTTCATGAAGGTACGGTCGGTGGTCAGCCGGATCGCGCCATGGATCGTCCAATAAGGGTCGAGCTGCCAAGAGCCGTTGGCGTCGAGATAGCCGCGGATACTGTCGTTGCCCTGCGCAGGCACGGTCGTCTGGTCGGCGGTCGCGGGCAGGCGCGAACTGTAGGTGACCATCCCGCTCACCTGATAGGCGCCATTGCCCGTCAGCGCGCGATATTGCGCCTCCAGCCCCGGCAGCACCGCGGTGTAGAAATGCGGCGTGATCGTCAGATCGCGGTTGCGCCCGATCTGCAGATAATAAGGCACGTCGATCTCGACGCCGTTCGACTTGTTGATCTGGAAATTGGGCATGAGCAGGCCCGAATTGCCCGTGTCCGATCCGTCGGGATGCGAAAATGCGGGCAATGCCAGGATCGTCGTACCGAAAACGGTGAGGCGCGGATCCTTGTAGCTGATGCGGTGCGTGCCCTCGTTGACGACCACCTGCACCGCGGTGATCTGCCACGATGGCCGTTTGGGGCAGCCCGAATCCGTCTCGACCCGACACGGCGTATATGCGGCATGGCTGAGCGTGGTGATCTCGCCCTTGCGCTCGCCATGCAAGGCGGCGAGCCGACCGCCATTGGCCAGCACGAGCAGCATATTGTCGGCGACACCGTCATGCAGCTCGTCGGTCAGCGTGATGTCGTCGCCATAGGCTTTGTCGCCATTGGCGTTGACCACCGCGACGTTGCCGCTCGCGCGCACCACACCGGTCTGGCGATTCCAGGTGACCTTGTTCGCCCGCAGCCGTGCGCCGTTGCGGAACATGCGTACGTCGCCGGAGGCGGTGACCACGTCGGCATTGTCGTCATAATCGAGTTGCGCGGCCGAGAAGGTGACTTCGTCCTCGGGCGCGGTTTCGGATGCCTTGGTAGGCGCGGGCGGCTCGGCTGGCCGATCCTGCAGGCTTTGCGCCTGCACGGCCGTGGCGCCGGCCACGGCAATCGCCACCAGCGACGCCATTGCGGCGCCTGCCCTTTTCCAGCTTGTACGCCGCTGCATGGGGCCGGCCCTATCCCGGCTCGTTCGCCGCCGCAATCGTCGAAAAACGCGCTTCGTCGCCCTGGACGCTGCCTTTGACAGCTTGGGAGGGCCCCAGGGTCCGGACCCATGACCGGCAACGGTCGTGGTCGTCCGGAGGCCTTCTCCGGACGACCCCCGAAGGGGGCGGACGCATTTTTGCGCACAGAGGGCGTCGCGCGTCGGTCACGATGAACCTCCATCGCTCCCTCTTTGCTCCTACCTATGCGCAAAATTGCGCTTCGTCCGGGCCATTGCCGGTCATGGGTCCGGACCCTAATAGGCGGGCAACCCAGCTCGAAAGGCTTGTTTCTTGCTCACCATCACATTCAGCGCCAGCCGCCCCTCGGATGCGCGCCCGCTCGCCCTTCCCATCGCCAAGGACGAGGCTGTCGACGCCCACGTCCCCGCCGGCATCGCCGATATAGCCAGGGCGGCCGCGGCCAAGTTCACCGGAGAAGCGGGCAGCATCGTCGACCTGCACGCCGCCGTGGACGGCAAAGTGCGCCATATCCTTCTGGTCGGCACCGGTGCCGATCTGGTTGCCGAGAAAGCCGGCAGCGCGCTAACCGCCAGGTTGCTGACAACGGAAACCAGCCTGGTGGTGGACGTGACCGGCGTCGAGCCGGGTCAGCGGGCGGCCTTCGCAGCCAAACTGGCGCAGGCGGCGATGCTGCGCAGCTGGCGCTATGATATCTACCGCACCAAGCTGCCTGAAAAGCAGAAGCCGAGCCTGATCGAGGTCGAGATCGTGGTCGGCGACACGCTCGCGGCGGCCGAGGAGGCGTTCGCGCCGCTGAAGGCGGTCGCCGAGGGCGCGGCCTTCACGCGCATGCTCGTCACCGAACCCGCGAACATCCTCTATCCCGAAAGTTTCGTCGAACGCTGCCGGGAATTGAAGGATCTCGGCATCGAGATCGAGGTGCTCGACGAACCCGCGATGCGCAAGCTCGGCATGGGCGCGCTGCTCGGCGTCGCGCAGGGCTCGGTCCGCGCGCCGCGCCTGCTCTGCCTGAAGTGGGACGGGACCGGCGGCAAGGCCGAACCCGTGGCCTTCGTGGGCAAGGGCGTCACCTTCGACACCGGCGGCATCAGCCTCAAGCCCGGACCGGGCATGGAGGATATGAAGTGGGACATGGGCGGCGCCGGCGCGGTCGCGGGTGCGATGAAGGCACTCGCCCTGCGCAAGGCCAAGGCGCATGTGATCGGCGTGTGCGGGCTGGTCGAGAATATGCCCGACGGCAACGCGCAGCGTCCGGGCGACGTCGTCACTAGCGCGTCCGGCCAGACGATCGAGGTCTTGAACACCGACGCCGAAGGGCGGCTGGTGCTGTGCGACGCCGTCTGGTGGGTCCAGCAGGCCTATCATCCCAAGACGATCATCGATCTCGCCACGCTCACCGGCGCGATGATCGTCAGCCTCGGCCACGAACATGGCGGCCTCTTCGCCAATGACGATATTCTGGCCGAGCAGATATTGGCTGCGGGCAAGGCGGTCGGCGAGAAGCTCTGGCGGATGCCGATGGGCGAGGTCTACGACAAGCTCATCGACTCGCCGATTGCCGACATGAAGAATATCGGCCCGCGCGAAGCCGGATCGATCACCGCCGCCCAGTTCATCGCGCGCTTTGTCGATGAAGGCGTCAAATGGGCGCACCTCGACATTGCCGGCATGGTCTGGGCCTCCAAGCCCGGAACCTTCTGGGACAAGGGTGCCACGAGCTACGGCGTGCGGCTGCTCGACCAATATGTGAAGGACGTGCTGGAGAAGTAAGGCGGTTGCGCCTTTGCCGCCCTGCGGCTAGAGGCGCGGCCAACTTCCACACCCTGCAAAATGGAGCATGGGATTCCCATGGCGATCACCCGTACCTTCTCGATCATCAAGCCCGACGCGACGCGCCGCAACCTGACCGGCGCGGTCACCAAGATGCTGGAGGAAGCGGGCCTGCGCGTCGTCGCATCCAAGCGCATCCACATGACCAAGGCGCAGGCCGAGGGCTTCTATGCCGTGCATAGCGAGCGGCCCTTCTTCAACGATCTCGTCAGCTTCATGATTTCCGGCCCGGTCGTGGTCCAGGTGCTCGAAGGCGAGGACGCCGTGAAGCGCAACCGCGACATCATGGGCGCGACCAATCCCGCCAATGCCGATGCCGGCACGATCCGCAAGGAATTGGCGGAGTCGATCGAAGCCAATTCGGTCCATGGCTCCGACAGCGACGAGAATGCCGCGATCGAGATCGCCTATTTCTTCAAACCGGAAGAGATTGTCGGCTGATCGGCGCTCAGCTTTCGCAAAGAATAGAGGGGTCGCCGAAAGGCGGCCCCTTTTCTTTGGCGCGCAGCGGCGGCGCGGCAGTTTGATATCGCCGACGGGCCCATCGCGGCAGTAGAGGCGCCTCAGATGCTGGCTGGGGCGGCCGCATGGGCAAGGGAAGCCTTCTCTCCTGCTTCCTCGCCGGCAGGCTTGGCGGCACTGATCCTAAGCGGCGGCTTCTTTTCCCGAAGCCGCGCGAGCATCGCCTTTTCAACCCAGCGATGCGCGGCGAGCCCGGCAAGCGCGCTGGTTGCGATCAGTATCACGAACAGCAAATCGTTCCCGAGAGGGGCCATGGACGGCCAAGCCAGCGACACTGCCATCATCACGGACGTGTGTACCAAGTATATGGAATAAGAGGCGTCTCCAAGCCGCGCCAGGAAGCTGTTCGAACGCATCCTATCAGGACGGCCGATAAGTCCGGCGATGAGCAGGGCGCTGGGACACCCCCATACCAACAGGCGCGCGGCGCTCGTCTGGCCGGCAACCGTGGCTTGCGGTGCGCCGGAAATTCCGACGCCGATCACGGCCGAATAAAGCAAGGCACCTATCCCCGCAGCGATCATCAACGATGCGTATCTCGCGACAATGCGGTGCTGCGCCACTCGCAAGGCGATCAGTCCGACAGCGAACTCGAGCAGCATCGCATTGCAGGTGATGCCGAGGATCGGCACTAGCACGGGTTGGATCAGTTCGCCGATAAATGCGCAAAGCGTTAGAACCGCAAGGACCGCTTCGAAGCGCAACCGCCTGGGCAAACCCAATGCCAATGCGACGATCAAATAAAAATAGAGCTCGAAAGCCAATGTCCAGCCCACCGCTGGCACCGGCGGATTGATCACGCCGAGATCGAAGAAGGGCAAGATAGTAATGCTGTTTGCCAAGCTTTCGATCGTGAGTGGCCTTCCCACCGCCAGGCTGAGCACGATCGTCGCGATCGCGGCGAGCCAGAACATGGGCACCACCCGCACGAACCGGGCGCGAACGAATGCGCGCGGCGATTCATCCCTCTCCAGGACCATTCCCATCACCACGCCGCTGATGATGAAGAAAAGATCGACGCCGAATGCGCCGAAGCCGTTGTCCGGAATAAGGCGAGCCGTCACGAAATGCGGGCGTTTCAGCGAATCAAGTGTCGTATGGGCATGCAGGATCACGACCAGCATCGCCGCCAATCCTCGGAGCGCCTGTATGCGCTGATCCTTGCCCGCCATACGCATCGCTTCGATCCGTGGCTCGTAATGATGCAGAAGCCGTTAAAATCTGCCGATCGCTCAAGGGCGTAGCGTCAAATCCCGATTCGAGCGTCTCGCGGTCCAATGGGGTCGGCGTTACTTCTTCGCCGCCATTCGCGCCGCCCAGATCTCGTCGATCTGCTTCTGGCCGGTATCCTCGCTCTTGACCGGGCCGGTGCGGGACAGGCCGCGCAGGTGCACGTCGGTCCCGCTCAGGAAAGCATGGCTTGTGGCATAGCCCACCTCGTAGACCGCGCGATCGAGATATTCCGTGCCGTCGACCAGGAAGTGCGTCTCGATCATCACCGGCATGCGCGCGTCGCCGAGGATTTCGGGCGCGCCTGCTTCCTTGCGTGCGCCGACGAGCGCGCTGGCGAACCAGGCGCGGTCGATGCGCGCGTCGCTGCTCGTTTCGGCAGGCGACAGGCCGAGCTTGCTTGGGAAGGAGACTTTCTGGCTCTGGATCGCTTGGTCGTCCGAGCGCGGCGCGAGGCTGAGCGTGCGGCCATCCTTGTCCGGCGTCGCCTTGAGCACCAGGATCGCCGCTTTCTTGGCCGATTGCGCGCTTGCCTGCGCATGTTCGGCTTCGGTGGTGGTGCGCTCGCGATAGCTGTTCCACAGCGTGAGCGCCGAGATCACCAGCGCGAGCACCGCGACCAGCTCGCCCAGATTGATCCAGCGGCGGCGAACGCGCGCGGCTTCGGCGCGTTCCTGCGGTGTCTCGGACATCACCCTCTCCCCTTGCGCTTGGGCGGCGCCACATTCTCCCAGCTCAGAGCGATGCGATCGGCAATATGATCCCAATCTGAATGCGGCTGATCGGTGCGGATCGCGACCCAGCCGAACGGGCCGAGATAGGCGGGGCGATAATAAAGGTCCGGGTCCATCTCGATCAGCATTTCCTGCTCTTCGATGCCCGATGTCTTGACCATGACCGCGGTGCGCCCGTCATGGTGATGGTCATGCCAGAACCAGGCGAAGATCTTGCCCTTCTCTATGTAGAAAGCCGGCTGCCCGTGCGCGAGCTTCTCGGCGGCCCTGGGCAGTGCCATCGCGATCGTCCGCAGCCGTTCGAGATCGGCTTCCGGGTCGGGGCTCATTTTCCCCGCACCAATTTTGCGAGCGCCGCAGGGTAGAGCTTATGTTCCTCCACCAGCACGCGCGCGGCGAGGCTGTGCGTGTCGTCGCCCGGCAGCACGGGAACCTCGGCCTGCGCGACGATCTCGCCATCGTCCAGGTCCTCGGTCACGATATGCACGCTGCAGCCATGCTTCGCCTCGCCCGCATCGAGCACGCGCTGATGCGTGTCGAGGCCCTTATAAGCGGGCAGGAGGGAAGGGTGAATGTTGATCATCCGCCCCGCCCATTTCTGGACGAAGCCTGGCGAGAGCAGGCGCATATAACCCGCGAGCGCGACATATTCGACGTGGGCGGCGCGCAACGCCGTATCGACCAGCGCGTCGAATTCGGCGCGCTTCATGCCGATGTGGCTGTGTGCCCAGGTGGGGATGCCTTGGGCTTTGGCGAAATCGAGGCCGGGCGCGTCGGTTACGTTGGAGGCGACCAGCACCACCTCATAGGGGCTGTCCGGCTGTTTCGATGCCTCAACCAGCGAAGCCATGTTCGAGCCGCGCCCCGAGATCAGGATGCCGACGCGTGCGCGAGCGCTCATCAAAATAATTCGTCACCCCAGCGAAAGCTGGGGTCTCGGGAGGTAACAGGACGCGCGGTGCGCAAAAGCCACCTGGGACCCCAGCTTTCGCTGGGGTGACGGGAAGGTAGGTGCGTCTTATCCCTCATGCGAGACCGACCAAGCCTCCTTGGCGCTCCATGTTTCCTGTGATCCCTTCACCGTACAGCCGCGCGGCCCTTCGGTAATCTCGCCCACCTGGAAAACCGTCTCGCCAGCGGCTTCCAGCGCAGCCTTGACCTCGATGACGTCCGCTGCCCGCACCGCCGCCACCATGCCCACGCCACAATTGAAGGTGCGCGCCATCTCGCCGGGCTCGATCGCGCCCTGCGCCTGGAGGAAGGCCATCAGCCGCGGCTGCTCCCAGCCATCGGCATCGACCATGGCGTGCAGGCCCTCGGGCAGCACGCGCGGGATATTTTCGAGTAGGCCGCCGCCGGTGATGTGCGCGAGCGCGCTCACCTTGTTGGCGCGGACCAGGGGCAGGAGCGCCTTCACGTAAATGCGCGTCGGCTCCATCAGCACATCGATCAGCAGCCGGTCCTGGTCGAACAAGGCGGGGCGGTCGAGCTTCCAGCCCTTGTCCGCCGCCAGCCGGCGCACGAGCGAATAGCCGTTCGAATGAACGCCGGACGAGGCGAGGCCGAGCAGGACATCGCCCGCCGCGACCTTGGTCCCGGTCAGCGCCTGCGCGCGCTCGACCGCGCCGACCGAGAAGCCGGCGAGGTCATAATCGCCATCGGCATACATGCCCGGCATTTCGGCGGTCTCGCCACCGATCAAGGCACAGCCCCCGATTTGGCAGCCTTTGGCGATCCCCGCGATCACCTGTTCGGCAATGCCCGTATCCAGCTTCCCGGTCGCGAAATAATCGAGGAAGAAGAGCGGCTCCGCGCCCTGCACGATCAGATCGTTGACGCACATCGCGACCAGATCGATCCCGACCGTGTCATGCCTGCCGCTGTCGATCGCAAGCTTGAGCTTGGTGCCGACGCCGTCATTGGCCGCGACCAGCAAAGGATCGTCATAGCCCGCCGCCTTCAGATCGAAGAAGCCGCCGAAGCCGCCAATCTCCGCATCCGCGCCCGGACGCTTGGTGGCGCGCACCAATGGCTTGATCGCATTCACCAGCGCATTGCCCGCCGCGATCGACACGCCAGCCTTGGCGTAGCTGTAGGATTCCCCAGTCATGTGCAGCGCCTATCCATATCCTGCTTGGAAATCCACGGGGCTTTCGCCACAAGGCGCAACCGTGACGCCCGTTCGCCGCAATTCCCTTATCGCCGCATCGCTGGCCGCGCTTGGCCTGGCGAGCTTCGCTTACGCCCAGATCGAGGGCAATGATCGCGGCGTACCGCCGATCGACAGCTCGGCCAATTACGAGGTGGGCAATGTCGGGGTCGACGTGTCGGCCAAGACCGCGGACCAGGCGCGTACCTTCGGCTGGCGGCTCGCGCAGCGGCGCGCATGGAAGATGCTGTGGGCGAAGGTAAACAACCAGCCCGAAGCCAATGCGCCCGATATGTCCGACGGCGCGCTCGATTCGATGGTCGCAGGGATTGAAGTCGAAGACGAGCAGATTGGTACGCGTCGCTATATCGCGCATCTCGGCGTGCTGTTCGACCGCAGCCGTTCCGCGCAGGCGCTCGGCCAGGCCGAGGCGGGCGCGCGTTCGGTGCCGATGTTGGTGATTCCGGTTATGTGGTCGGGTGGCGCGCCGCAAAGCTTCGAGCATCGCACCGAATGGCAGAAGGCCTGGGCGCGCTTCCGCTCGGGCGGTTCGCCGATCGATTATGTGCGGCCGGTGGGCAACGGCCTCGATCCGCTGATCCTCAATGTCGCGCAAGCGGGACGGCCCGGTCGCGGCCTGTGGCGCAATCTGCTCAACCAATATGGTGCGTCGGATGTGGTCGTGCCGATCGTGCAGCTTGTCCGGCAATATCCGGGCGGTCCCGTGCTGGCGCATTTCTCGGCGCTGCACGGCCCGGACGGCGAGGTGATCACACGCTTTGACCTGACCGCGAGCGACAGCGACAAGCTCCCGCAGATGCTCGATGAAGGCGTACGGCGGATCGACGAGGCTTATGCCGCGGCGCTGCGCGACGGGCGGCTGCGTACCGACCGCTCGCTCGAGGCGCCCGCTCCGGTCGTACCCGATCTGCCCGAGGAAGCAGCGGTCGAAAGCGATGCCGGCACCGGGATCGCGGTGCCAGGCGCCGCTTCCACCTTCCTGGTCCAGGTCGACACGCCCGACGATCCCGCTTTGGTGCAGGCGATGGCCAGTCTGCGCGGCATAGCCGGGGTCAAGGGGGTCGCGACCAACAGCGTCGCGCTCGGCGGCGTGTCGGTATTGCGCGTCGGCTTTGACGGCGATCCGCAGACCTTCCGCACCGCGCTCGCCGCAGCCGGCTATAATGTCCAGGATACGGGCGGGGGGCTCCGCCTGACGCGGCCAAAATGAGCCAGATCGCGCTGCCGCTCGATTGGCCGGCGGGCGACAGCGAACAGGATTATCTCGTCTCCGAGGCCAATCGGCCGCTGATCCGCCATTTCGAGCATTGGTCCTTATGGCCGGTGATGGCGACGATCCTGACCGGCCCGCGCAAATCGGGCCGCTCGCTGCTCGGCCGCATTTTCGCGGCCAAGGCCGGCGGCGAGCTGATCGACAATGCCGAGCTTGCCGACGAGGAGGCGGTCTTCCACGCTTGGAACCGCGCGCAAGCTAATCGCAAGCCTTTGATTCTGGTCGTGGACGCGCCACCGCCGACCTGGGCCGTGAAACTGCCCGACCTGCATTCGCGCTTGGCCGCAACACCCGTGGTACGGATCGAGGAGCCTGACGATGTGCTGGTTGGGCAGCTGATCGAGAAGCTTTGCCATGCCCGCGGGCTGGCGGCCCCGCCCGAGCTGGTCCGCTATCTCGTGCCGCGCATCGAACGTTCCTATTTCGGCGTCCACCGCGCGATCGATGCGCTCGACGAGTTGGCCTATGCGCAGCGCCAGCGGCTGACCGTGCCGCTGGCACGCAAGGCGCTGGGCCTCGACAAGACGGATATCGAAGAGTCGGATGGATAGTCGTCCGAGTCATTGAGGAGTCACAAATCGGGGCGTAAGCCATGTTCCATGGACAAGGCGAGCGCACCCGCACCCCAGAATGACGACGAGCTGGTGGAAGGCTCGGCGGAGCGGATCGCGCCCGCCGAACGCTATTTCAATCGCGAACTCTCGTGGATCGCATTCAACGAGCGTGTGCTGGACGAGGCATGCAATCCCGCGCACCCCCTGCTGGAACGGCTGCGCTTCCTCTCCATCTCGGGCAACAATCTCGACGAATTCTTCATGGTCCGCGTCGCCGGCCTAAAGGGCCAGCAATTGCAGGCGATCGAGGACCGTTCGCCTGACGGACTGACCACCGGCCAGCAGCTTGCCGCCATCGCCCAGCGCGCTGACGAGCTGACTGACGTCCAGCAGAAGGTCTGGATCACGCTGCGTGCCGATCTCGCCAAGGCCGGTATTGAGGTGCTGGAAGGCGCGGATATCACCGGGGACGTCGCGCAATGGTGCGAGGAGCATTTCCGCCAGCAGATTTTCCCGGTCCTGACGCCGCAGGCCCTCGATCCGGCGCATCCTTTCCCCTTCATTCCGAACAAGGGGTTTACCTTGTTGTTCGATCTGAAGCGCCTGTCCGACGGCGAGCCGACGCAGGAATTGCTGATGCTCCCGGTGACGCTCAAGCGTTTCGTCCGCCTGCCGGGGAGCCGTGCGCGCTATGTCGCGATCGAGACGCTGATCCGCCGTTTCACCGGCGTATTGTTCCCCGGATATCAGATGCTGGGCGACACCGCTTTCCGCGTCATCCGCGACAGCGACATCGAGATCGAGGAAGAAGCCGAAGATCTGGTCCGCTATTTCCAGTCCGCGATCAAGCGCCGCCGCAAGGGGCGGATCATCCGGCTCGAACCGACTCCCAACATGCCCAAGGCGCTCGCCCGCCTGGTGAAGGAGGAGATTGGCGGCACGGAGGACGTGATCGTCGACACGCAGGAATTCCTCGCCGTCGGCGACCTCGCCGAATTGGTCGACGAGGATCGGCCCGATCTCAAATTCCCGCCCTTCACCGCGCGCTTTCCGGAGCGGATCCGCGAGCATGGCGGAGATTGTTTCGCGGCGATCCGCTCCAAGGACATCGTCGTCCATCATCCGTATGAGACATTCGACGTCGTGCTGGCCTTCCTCAAGCAGGCCGCCGCCGATCCCGACGTCGTCGCGATCAAGCAGACGCTCTATCGTGCGGGCAAGCAATCGGCGGTGATCCGCGCGCTGATCGACGCGGCCGATGCCGGCAAGTCGGTCACCGCCGTGGTCGAGCTCAAGGCGCGGTTCGACGAAGAGCAGAATATCAACTGGGCGGCCGAGCTCGAACGCGCGGGCGTCCAGGTCGTCTATGGCTTCATCGACTGGAAGACGCACGCCAAGGTATCGATGGTCGTGCGGCGCGAAGGCGATGCCTTCCGCACTTATTGCCACTTCGGGACGGGCAATTACCATCCGATCACGGCGCGCATCTACACCGACCTGAGCTTCTTCACCGCCGATCCGCGCGCGGGGCGCGATGCGGCGCAATTGTTCAATTACATTACGGGCTATGTCGAGCCGGCAGGACTGGAATTGCTGTCACTCTCGCCGCTGGGCCTGCGCGACAAGCTCGGCGAGATGATCGATGCCGAGATCGATCACGCCCGCGCCGGCCGCCCGGCCGCGATCTGGGCCAAGCTCAACAGCCTGGTCGACCCCGCGATCATCGAGAAACTGTACCGCGCCAGCGCGGCGGGTGTGGAAATCGACCTCGTGGTGCGCGGCATTTGCTGCTTGCGTCCCGGCGTGCCCGGCCTGAGCGAGCATATCCGCGTCAAATCGGTGATCGGCCGCTTCCTCGAACACAGCCGCATCATGGCGTTCGGCAATGGCGAGGAACTGCCCAATCCCAAGGCCAGATTGTTCATCTCCTCGGCCGATTGGATGCCGCGCAATTTCGATCGGCGCGTCGAATATCTGCTGCCGATCGAGAATCCGACCGTGCACGCGCAGGTGCTCGACCAGGTGATGGTCGCCAACCTGATCGACGACGAGCAGAGCTGGCGCCTCCATCCCGACGGCAGCTACGAGCGGATCGCGCCGGGCAAGCGGCCGTTCAACCTGCATCGTTACTTCATGACCAATCCGTCGCTGTCAGGCCGTGGTCAGGCGCTCAAAGGCTCGGGATCGGTGCCGCGCCTCACGTTCAAGCGGGGCTAACTCCTTCTCGCAGCGGGAGGGCTTTTGTCGGTCCCGACCTCTTTTCCCTTGCGGTCGGGGACCAAACGACCATTTAGGCATCATGCCTTTTAGTAGATTACCCGCGCCCCTCTCCGAGGCGTTGACCGAGCGCGGCTATGCCACGCCCACTGCCGTCCAGGCCGCCGTCCTCGAAAGCGAAGCCGACGGCCGCGATCTGATCGTTTCCGCGCAGACCGGCTCCGGCAAGACCGTGGCCTTTGGCATGGCGATCGCGCCGCAATTGTTCGATGGCGATCGCCTGTCGCCGCCCGGCCTGCCGCAGGTGCTGGTGATCGCGCCGACGCGTGAGCTCGCGCTCCAGGTCGCGAAAGAGCTGCAATGGCTCTACGCCAAGGCCGGCGCGCGGGTATCGACTTGCGTGGGCGGCATGGACCCGTCGCGCGAGCGCCGGCAGCTTTCCTACGGCACGCACATCGTGGTCGGCACGCCCGGCCGATTGCGCGATCATCTCGAACGCGGCGCCCTCGATCTGTCCGGCCTCAAGGCGGTCATCCTCGACGAAGCCGACGAAATGCTCGACATGGGTTTCCGCGAGGAACTCGAGGAAATCCTCGACGCCACGCCGCAGGGCCGGCGCACCTTGCTCTTCTCGGCGACGATGCCGAAGCCGATCGTCGCACTCGCGCGGCGTTATCAGCGCGATGCGTTCACCATCTCCACCGTCGGCACGGAGCGCGGCCATGGCGACATCACCTATCAGGCGCTCGCGGTCGCACCCTCGGATATCGAAAATGCGGCGGTGAACCTGCTCCGCCTGCATGAGCCGGATACGGCGATGCTGTTCTGCGCGACGCGCGAGGCGGTGCGCCGCCTCCATGCCAGCTTGGTCGAACGCGGTTTCGCCGCGGTCGCTTTGTCGGGCGAACATAGCCAGAGCGAGCGTAACCATGCGCTACAGGCGCTGCGTGATCGCCGCGCCCGCGTCTGCGTCGCGACTGACGTCGCCGCGCGCGGTATCGATCTCCCGTCGCTGTCGTTGGTTATCCATGTGGAGCTGCCGCGCGATGCCGAGGCATTGCAGCACCGTTCAGGACGCACCGGCCGCGCGGGTAAGAAGGGCGTCGCCGCTCTGATCGTGCCCTTCATGCGCCGCCGCCGGGTCGAAGGCCTGCTGCGCGATGCCAAGATCCAGGCTGAATGGATCGACCTGCCGACGCAGGCGGTGATCGCCGCCGCCGACCGCAAGCGCCTGCTCATGACCTTGAGCGAGCCAGTCGAGCTCGACGAAGAGGATATGGCGCTCGGCGCCGATTTGCTCGCCGAGCGCGATCCGCTCGAAATTGCCGCGATGCTGGTGCGTGCGCACCGCGCGAAGCTGCCCGCGGCCGAGGAATTGCTCGAAGGCGGAGCCCAACGGCCTGCCCGCCCTGACGGACCGCGTCCCGGCTTCGAGGATATCGTCTGGTTCAGCATCAATATCGGCCGGCGCAACAATGCCGATCCGCGCTGGCTGCTGCCTTTGCTCTGCCGCCGCGGCCACATCACCAAGCAGGATGTCGGCGCGATCCGGATCGGCACCGACGAAACCCGCTTCCAGATTCCACGCTCTGCCGCCGCCCGTTTCCAATCCGCGCTCAAACGGACCGCAAACGAGGAAGACGGTGATGTTCGGATCATGCCATCCGAGGCGCCGCCGCAGGGTGGCGGTGGTAGCGGTGGCCCGCGCGGGCCACGTCCCGGTCCAGGCGGTCACCCCGGCCAGCGCTTCCAGCCGCGGCCAACCCGGCCCGGCGGGCGCACGCACCGTCCACATCGCCCTTGATCGGTTTCCGCCAATAGGCTGACGCCCAACTATGGCTTCGCGCATCGTTGACCGCCTGCTCCGCAAGCCATTGGCGGCAGGCGCGTTCCCGGCTAAGCATGGCACCCGGATGCGCGCGACACATTTCCCGAGGCACGACGCGCGGCTGTTCGGCGAGCCGATCGGCATTATCGACATCGGATCCAACTCGATCCGCCTTGTGATCTACGAGGGCGAAGGCCGTATCCCGTCGATCCTGTTCAACGAGAAGATCATGGCCGGGCTTGGCAAGGGCCTGGGCAAGACCGGGCTGCTCGATGCGCAAGCGGTCGATCGCACGCTTGCGGCGTTACGGCGTTTCCGCCGCCTGGCGGAGGATATGGGTGTGGTGAAATTGCGCACCGTCGCGACCGCGGCGGTCCGCGATGCGAACAACGGTCCCGATTTCATCATGCGGCTCGCCGAAATCGGACTTCCGGTCGAACTTCTGCCCGGCAGCGCCGAAGCGTCGCTCGCGGGCCACGGCGTGCTCGCGGCGATTCCCGACGCGGACGGGGTCGTCGGCGACCTTGGCGGCGGCAGCCTCGAACTGGTGCGGGTCGCCAAGGGGCAGGTGGGGCAGGGCATCTCCGTCCCGTTCGGCGTGCTGCGCCTCGCCCAGATGAAATTGGGCTCGTCGCGCGCGCTCGATCGCGCGCTCGCCAAGGCGCTCGCCAAGGCCGGCTGGAAGGACAAAGCGGGCGACAAACCTTTCTACATGGTCGGCGGTTCGTGGCGCGCGCTGGCGCGGCTGCACCAGACGCTGACCGATTATCCGCTGCCGATCGTCCACCAATATGCGATGGCGCCCTCCGAAGGGCAGCGCCTGGTTCGCGCCCTCGGGCAGCTCGATCCCAAGCGGATCAAGGCCGTCGGCGGCATCTCCTCGTCGCGCGTCGCCTCGCTCGGCGATGCGGCGATGCTGCTCGCGTCGCTGTCGCGTCGCCTCAATCCGTCGGCGCTGGTCGTCTCGGCCTATGGCTTGCGCGAAGGATTGCTCCATTCAAGCCTGCCCGAATCGATCCAGGCGCTCGACCCGCTGGTCGAGGCTGCGCGCGAGGAAGGCTCACGGCAAGGCCGCTTCCCCGAACATGGCGACCTGCTCGACCGCTGGATCGCGCCCTTGTTCGCGGACGAGCCGCACCAATTGGCGCGTTTGCGTCATGCCGCCTGCCTGCTCGCCGACGTGGGCTGGCGTGCGCATCCGGAATTCCGCGCCGAACGCGGGCTCGATGTCGCGCTGCACGGCAATTGGGTTGCGATCGATGCCGCGGGCCGCGCCATGCTCGGCCAGACGCTTTTCACGCATTTCGGCGGCGAGGGCGTGTGCCCGATCGTCAACCAGCTGATCGGCTATGATCTCGCCGCGCGCGCGATGCGCTGGGGTTATGCGATGCGGCTCGGCCAGCGCCTGTCGGGCGGCGTGCCTGAGCCGCTCGAATCGAGCAGCCTCTCCTTCAAGGACGGGGCGGTGCTGCTCACCCTGCGCGGCGAGGATTCGGCGCTTTATGGCGAGGCGGTCGAACGGCGCCACAAGATGCTCGCCGACGCGCTCCAGCTCAAGATCGCGGTCAAGACGGCCTGAGTTCCGACGCGCGTTTTAAGGTTTTGCCGGGGAAGGCGTGGTCTGCGCCGGCGCTACCGGAACGGCGGCCTGCAGGCGCGCCACATCCATGTCCAGCACCATCGCGGTCAGGCGCGGGCGCCACGCGTCTTCCAGCATCTTGGTCATGCTGCGCGCCATCGACACGTCGACCACCTGCCGTCCGTCCTGCATGATGCGCATCAGATGCCCGCGATAGTCGCGCTCGATATCGGCGCAGCGGCCATAGGCGCCGTCGATCAGCGTGCCCGGGCCCTGATGTAGCGGCGCCCAGCGCGTGAGCGATTCGATCACGCAATTCTTCCAATTGTTGAGCGACAGGTCGGCGGCGGCACCCTCGTCCTTGGCATCGACCTCCTTTTGCCGCGCCGCCATGGCCTCGGCGGAGAAAGGCGGAGCATCCTGCAACTCGCTGAACAACGCCACCGTCCGTTGCGGCTGCGATGCCGCGCCGGCGGCGGTGGCCAGGCCCAGCACCAGCCAGGCGAGGGAGCGCATCAGCTAAGCTCGCTCATCACCATCTTGCCGCCCTTCACGCTAAAGGCGAGACGGCCTTCGCATAAATCGAGCGCGTCCTTGCCGAACACGTCGTAACGCCAGCCTTGCAGCATCTGCAGCCCGTCGCGCTGGCCCGCGGCCATGGCATCGATCTCGTCGCCGCGCGCGATCAGGCGCGGCGCCACGTCGGCGTCGCGCGATCGGATCTTGAGCAGCAATTTGAGCAGGTCGGCGACCAATGCGCCTTCCTTGCCCAGCCCGGGCCGGCGGTCGTCGCGCGGCGGCATCTCGGCCTCGCTGAGTGAAGTCGCACCCTCGAGCGCGCCCATCAGCCGCGCGCCGATATCGTTGTTCGCCCAGCTTGCGGCGAGCCCGCGCACCTTGGCGAGATCGGCCTGACTGCGCGGCGGATGGACCGCCAGATCTGCCAATGTCTCATCCTTGACCAGGCGACCGCGCGGCAGATTCTTGCGCCGTGCCTCGCGTTCGCGGAACGCCGCGACCGCCTTCAGCCGACCTAATACCTCGGCCTTGCGGCTGGGTACCTTGATCCGCAGCCATGCGAGATCGGGGTCGTTCACATAATTGGCCGGATCGGCGATCCGCTCCATCTCGTCGTCCAGCCAGGCGCCGCGGCCCGTCTTGCGCAACTTATCGAGCATGCGCGGAAAGATCTGGACGAGGTAAGTGACGTCGCCGATCGCATAATCGATCTGGCGCTTGTCGAGCGGGCGGCGGCTCCAGTCGGTGAAGCGCGCGCCCTTGTCGAGCTTCACGCCGGTCATGCTCTCGACCAGGTTCGAATAGCCGACCTGCTCGCCCATCCCCAAGGCCATTGCCGCAATCTGCGTGTCGAACAACGGATGCGGGGTACGCTGGGTCAGATTGTGGACGATCTCGATATCCTGCCCGCCGGCATGGACGACCTTCAGCACATCCTCATTGTCGACCAGCAGGTCGAGCAGGGGTTTGAGGTCGATGTCGGGCGCGAGCGGATCGATCGCCGCCGCCTCGTTCTGGTCGGCGATCTGCACCAGGCACAGTTCGGGCCAATATGTGTTCTCGCGCATGAACTCGGTATCGACCGCCACGTAGGGGCTCTTGGCGAGCCGGGCGCAGAGTTCGGTGAGAGTTGCGGTGTCGGAAATCAGGGGATGAATGTGCATTGAGGTTACGCCCATAGCGAGACAGGGGCGGGTTGACAAAGAGGGGCGTGGATTCAATGCGCACCCCACACATTTTTTTGCCCGTCATCCCGGCGAAAGCCGGGATCTCAGGAGGTGATCGGAATCCTCCCGCGATGCCGGCCTCTGCTGGTATGACGTAGTTAGGAACACACATGCACGCCTACCGCACCCATACCTGCGCCGCTCTGTCGGCGGCCAATGTCGGCGAAACGGTTCGCCTGTCGGGCTGGGTCCATCGCAAGCGCGATCATGGCGGCGTGCTGTTCGTCGATCTGCGCGATCATTATGGAATCACCCAGATCGTCGCCGACAGCGACAGCCCCGCGCTGCCCGTGCTGGAGCGGATCCGCGTCGAGTCGGTCGTGACGATCGACGGCCTGGTCAAGGCGCGCGCCGAAGGCACCACCAACTCCAACCTTGCGACCGGCGAGATCGAGGTGTTCGCCAAGGCCGTCACCGTCCAGTCCGAAGCGCAGGAGCTGCCGCTGCCGGTGGCGGGCGAGGCCGATTACCCCGAAGAAATCCGTCTCAAGAACCGCTTCCTCGATCTGCGTCGCGAGACGCTGCACGCCAACATCATGCTGCGCTCGAACGTGATCGCGTCGCTCCGCCATCGCATGATCGATCAGGGCTTCACCGAATTCCAGACCCCAATCCTCACCGCCTCGTCGCCCGAAGGCGCGCGCGACTATCTCGTTCCCAGCCGTGTCCACCCCGGCAAATTCTACGCGCTCCCGCAGGCGCCGCAGATGTTCAAACAGCTGCTGATGGTCGCGGGTTTCGACCGCTATTTCCAGATCGCGCCCTGCTTCCGCGACGAGGATGCGCGTGCCGACCGTTCGCCGGGCGAATTCTACCAGCTCGATTTCGAGATGAGCTATGTCACGCAGGATGACGTGTTCGCCGCGATCGAGCCCGTATTGCATGGTGTGTTCGAGGAATTCGCCGACTGGCAGGGCAAGGGGCGGACCGTCAGTCCGCTGCCGTTCAAGCGCATCCCTTACCGGGAATCGATGCTCAAATATGGCAACGACAAGCCCGACCTGCGCAACCCGCTGATCATCTCGGACGTGTCGGAAGCCTTCAGGGGCTCGGGCTTCGGCCGCTTCGCCTCGATCGTCGAGAGCGGCGACGTGGTCCGCGCGATCCCCGCGCCCGCGACCGCCGAGAAGAGCCGCAAATTCTTCGACGACATGAACAGCTGGGCGCAGTCGGAAGGCTTTGCCGGCCTCGGCTATGCCACCCGCAAAGGCGGCGAGTGGGGCGGGCCGATCGCCAAGAATCATGGCGAGGACAAGATGTCCGCGCTGGCCGACAGCCTGGGCCTGGGGCCGGACGACGGTTTGTTCTTCGCGGCGGGCAAGGAAGCCCAGGCTGCGAAGCTCGCCGGCCTCGCTCGCACGCGCATCGCCGAGCAGCTCGATCTGATCGATGACAAGCGTTTTGAATTCTGCTGGATCGTCGACTTCCCGATGTTCGAATATGACGAGGACGCGAAGAAGGTCGACTTCAGCCACAATCCCTTCTCGATGCCGCAGGGCGAGCTCGAGGCGCTCGAGACCAAGGATCCGCTCGATATCCTCGCCTTCCAGTACGACATCGTTTGCAACGGGGTGGAATTGTCGTCGGGCGCGATCCGGAATCACCGTCCCGACATAATGTACAAGGCGTTCGAGATCGCCGGCTACAGCCAGGCCGATGTCGACACCAATTTCGCGGGCATGATCAACGCCTTCAAATATGGCGCGCCGCCGCATGGCGGGTCGGCGCCGGGCGTCGACCGCATCGTCATGCTGCTCGCCGATCAGCCCAATATCCGCGAGGTTATCGTCTTCCCGATGACGCAGAAGGCCGAGGACCTGATGATGGGCGCGCCCGCCTTCGTCACTGCCAAGCAGCTGCGCGAGCTCAATATCCGCGTGGTCGAGCAGCCGGGCGCCAAGCCCGCCGCGCAGCCGGTGGCCGAGGCGGTCTCGCCCAAGGCGGGGTAAGATTTCTTTCCGTCATGCCAGCGAAAGCTGGCCTCTCAGGAGGCTGCTTCGTTCCTCCCGAAGCCCCAGCTTTCGCTAGGGCGAAGGGATGCTCTAACCCGGCCGCTTCACCGTCAGCGTGAGGCGGCCGAAATCTATCTTTGCCTGCAGCTGGGTCAGCAGCTCCGCGCCGATCACCCCGTCGAAATCGGGCATGCCGTTACCCCGGCTGACCGCCCTCAATTGCGTCAGATCCAGGCAGTCGACGGGCAAGTTGGTGATCTTGAGCGCGCCCAACCGCAGGTCGACATGCGTGCCGATGCGCTTGCCGGCCATTCCAGTGAGCCCGAATCCCATTTGGCCCGTATCGACCAGCGGCACGCCGAGCCTTCGCGCCACGCTGATGTCGATCACCGTGGTCGCGCCCGTATCCAGGAACAGGAGCTGATCCTGCCCCATCACGGATACGGTCAGGTAAAGCTTGCCGTCGATCGAACGTTTGAGTGGGAGGGTGACGGAGGCGGGGCCTTCAAACCAGGTGGTTGGCGCCGCCGGCTGGACAAAAGCAGCCCCGGCAACCAGGGCGGCTGTGCCGATCAGGAACGCCCGCCGCAGCATCTTACTGCTTCTTGACCCCCTCGACCCGAATCTCCAGCGCGGGGGCCTTCGCCAGCCATTTCCTCGCCACCGCCTTCACCGCGTCGGCGGTAACCTCCTGGTAGCCGGTCACGCCGGTGCGCAGCAAAGCCAGATAGCGCGGGTCGTCGAGATCGCCCTGCAGCAACTGCGCCCAATATCCGTTGAGCTTGCGGCGCTGCTCGTTGCCGCTGACCACCGGCGTGATGGCGCGCGCGAGCTCGTCCGCGGTCGGGCCGTTCTTCGCCAGCTCCTGCGCGATCTCGCGCGTGGCTTTCTGGAAATCGCCCAGCCGTTCGGCCTTGAGCTGGCTGTAGGCGATGAACAGGCCGAAATTCGGGAACACCTCCGACTGGCTGTTGCTGACGCCCGGCGTGTAGCTGCCGCCCTCGTTTTCGCGGAAGCGGTCGTACAGCCGCGTCTGCATGATCTGCGCGGCGACGTTGAGCGCACGCATTTGCTTCAGGTCCTTGAGCGATCCGGTCGTCGCCCACACATTCGCAGCCAACAGCTGGTCGGGGTCGCCGCGATGCGTGAACACCAGCGGCGTGGCGGTCGGCGCGGGAGGCTTCAGCGCCAGATGCGAGGCGGGTTCTTTGGGTTCGGGTTTGGTCACCGCTGCGCCGAATGTCTGGCGCGCGGCCTCGATCGCGGCATCCGTATCGATGTCACCGATGATCAGCACCTTGCGCACGCCGCTCGCGAACAACGGCTGCCAGAAGGCACGGAACGCATCGGGTGTGACTGCTTTGGCGTCCGCGCGCGTGGGGAAAGCGAAGCGCCGGTCGCCATCGTGCATCGGCTGACTGGCGAAGGCGCCGAACACCGACTGCGGCGAGGCGTAGAGCGAGTCGTAATTCTGGACGAAGCCATCGCGGATCCGCTCGAATACCTTGCCGTCGAAGCGCGGCTCGCGGATCGCGGCGTCGATCAGCCGCAATTGATCGACGAGTTGCACTGCCGTCGTCGCCCCGGCCCAGGTGAAGGCGCGTTCGCCGACACCGAAACTCAAGCCGAGCCGTTTGCCCGCGGTGGCTCGTTCGAGCGCGCCATAATCGAGCGGACCGACGCCGCCCTGGACGATCGCGGGAGCGGTCCACAGCAGGTTCGGCGATTTGGGATCGAGCGCGATCATTCCGTCGCCCGCCAGCGCGATCACCAAAATGCCGGCCTGCTCGTTATTGTTGCGGCGAAGGTCAACCTCGACACCATTGTCGAACCTGACGCGCGTCACCCCCAGATCGGCGATCTCGGAGCGCCACACGATCTTGCCCGGCGCGCCCGGCTGGCCGAGATCGTCGAGGCTGGCATGCTTTTCCTGCGTTCGCGCCTCGGCCTTGGCGGTTCGCGCCTGTGCCAGAGCGGCGGCGAAGGCATCGTTTCCGCCCTCGATCGGCGTGGGGGTGAGCAGCATCGCGCGGGCCTCGCCCTGGATCACCGCGCGCATCGCCGCGCCGACATTCTCCGACGTCAGCCCCTTGCGCTGTCTTTCGAACAGATCGAGCATATAGGCTGGCTCCTCGACCACCTCGCCCGTGCCGACCGCATTGGCCAGCTGGTTCGCATAAGCGCCCGATTGCGTGGTCGCGGCTCCGGCCGCGGCCGATTGCAACCCGGCTTCGATGCCCGAGGCGACCTGATCGATCTCGTCCTGGCTGGGCAATGTCGCCACCGCGTCGGCCAAGATACCATAGGTTTCGGCCAAAGCCTGCGCCCACTTGCCTTCCTTGGGCGCCATCGCGACGATCATCATGTCCGCGACATGGCGCTGCTCGCTATAGCCCGCGCCCGCGCCGAGGAAGCTCGCCCCCTCGCGCGCCTTGCGCGCGAACCGCCGCGACAGGATTTGCACCGCGACCGCACGGTTGAGGTCCGCGGTCTCGCCGGCGAGCGTGTCCGGACGATCATCGTGCTGCGTCACCCAATTGAGCGAGAGCTGATTGGGCGCCTGCGGATCGCTGACCACCGCGCTCGTCACCTTGGGGATGGCAGGCTTGCCATAATCAGGCTCGGCGGGTGGCGCGTCCCGGCCTGCCCATTCGCCAAAATGGCGACGGATCGCATCCTCCAGCACCGCCGGATCGGCATCGCCGACGATGATCACCGTCGCGCGTTCGGGCCGATACCAGCGATCGTAGAAAGCGCGCAACCGATCGGCCGTGGCCGCGCCCAGCGTCTCGTCCGTCCCCGCGACATCGGCGGCGGCGGCGCGCGTTCCCGCAAGCACCAGCGCCTTGGACATGTCCTGGACACGCTTGGCCAAAGGCGTCTGGCGCTGCGCGCGTTCCGCGGTCACCACCTTGCGTTCGATGTCGACCAGCTTCGGGTCGAAATTGGCGCTCGACACCATCTCGGACAGCAGATGCAAGGCGGTGTCCATCGACGCCGGGTCGTTCTTTGGCAGGTCGAGCTGGTAGAGCGTCTGTGTCAGATTGGTGAAGGCGTTGGTGTCGGTGCCGAACGCCGCTCCGAGCCGCTGCCAGGTGCGGATGCCTTCGCCATCGGGCACGCTCCTGGTGCCGCGGAAGGTCATATGCTCGATAAAATGAGCATAGCCTTTCTCGTCTTCGCGCTCCATCAGCGCGCCCGCGTCGATCCGCACGCGGATCGCCAGGCTATTCGCCGGATATTTGTTCTGCCGCACGGCATAATGGAGCCCGTTGGGCAGCACGCCGAAACGCCAGGCCTTGTCGACAGGCAGGTCGCTGCCCTGGAACAGCCAGGGCACGGCGCTCGCGGGCTGCGGCGCGGCGACCATGGGAGTTTTGCTCGCAGGCTCGGCATAGGCCGGGGCGATCAGGGTCAGGGCCGCCACGGCGGAAAGGAGGCGCTTCACGGCAAGCTTCATCTGGTAAATCCCCACGGCCACTGCGGTCTTAGCGATAGGAGGGGCCTATAGCGACGGCTTCTTAAGCCGCGCTGACCGGCGCAATCACGAATTGGGATATGCGATCGCGACGATTTCGTAGTCGCGCCCGCCTGCCGGCAGGTCGACCCTCCGAACATCGCCGATCGCCGCGCCGCGCAGCGCCCGTGCAAGCGGCGCGCGCCAGCTGATCCGGCCCGCGGTCGCATCGGCCTCGTCCTCGCCGACTAAAGTGACGATGCGTTGCCTGTCGTCCTCGTCGGCGATGGTGACGGTCGCGCCGAACCAGGCGCGGCTGCGGTCCCCCTGCGCGGAAGGGTCGACCACCTTCACCGCCTTCATCCGCCGCGACAGATGCGACAATTCGCGGTCGATCTCGCGCAGCTTCTTGCGGCCGTAAATGTAGTCGCCATTCTCCGACCGGTCGCCATTTCCCGCCGCCCAGCTGATCGTCTCGACCAGCCTCGGCCGCTCCTGCGAGAAGAGGAATTCGTACCTTTGGCGAAGTGCGGCGAAACCCGCAGGCGTGATCGGCTGCGCGTCGCTCAACCCGGATCCCTTTTGCCGAGATAATAAGACAGGCGGTCCTTCTCTGGCGTGCGCGCGCGTTCGGGGTTGAACAGGTCGTAAACCACGGCATTCTCCAATACCTTCTGCACATAGGTGCGCGTCTCGGTGAAGGGGATCGCCTCGATCCAGTCGACCATGTCCACGCCGGGCAGGCGCGGATCGCCATTGGCGCGGATAAACTTGTTCACGTTGCCCGGGCCGGCATTGTAGCTCGCAACCGCCAGCACATAATTGCCCTGATAATAATTGAGCATCCGGTCGAAGAAGCTCGATCCGATCATGACATTGTAATCGACGTCGGTCAGCCGTTCCGGGTTCCAGGGCAAGCCGAGCTTGCCCGCCTGCTCGCGTGCGGTGGGGTTCATCATCTGCATCAGCCCGCGTGCGCCGGCGCCGCTCAGCGCCTGGCGGTCGAACTGGCTTTCCTGGCGCGCGATCGCGTGGATCATCGTCCAGTGCGTCGCCATTGCCGGCGGCACCGGTACCGTCGGGAAGCCGAGCCGGATCGGATCGCGCGCGCCCGATTTGCGCGCGTTGCGCGAAACGATCACGCCCAAATCGGGCCGCTGCAGCGACTTGGCCAGCTCCATCGCCAGCGCATGGTCGGTATCGCTGTCGGCATCGGCCGCGATCTTGCGGATGAATTGCGTCTGCGTCAGCCATTCATGCTGCTCGCCCAGCAGTCGCGCCGCGCGCACCACCTCGCGATTGGCGAAGGCGGCGCGCGTTTCGGCTGCGATCTCGAGCGGAGCAGGGTCCGGGGGTACCACGATCGGACGGCCCAGCCGCTCGGTCGCGAGCTGGCCGTAGAATTGATCGATATTGGCTGCGGCGGCGGTGAAATGCGCGGTGGCGTCCATCGGATTGCCCGCCGCCTGCGCCGCGCGGCCTGCCCAATATTCGCCCTTGGCCTGGCTGCCCGGCGTTTGCGACGCCTGCGTGTAGCGCCGGAACATCGCCTCCGCATCCAGCGGCCGGTTGAGCTGCTTGAGCGCGATCGTGCCCGCAACCCAGGCGAGGCTGGTATAGGGATCGCGGACCTTGAGGTCCTGCGCGCGGATATCGGTACCCGGCGCGAAGGCATGGTCCAGATTGGCGGCGATGCCATAGGCCAGCGACGCTTGCCTGTCGTGCGCCGCGGCGCCGGCGAAGGTCAGCAATGTGGTGAGATAGGCTTGCGGATCGAAAGCGGGCGCGTCCAGCGTCTCGGGCAAAGCGAGAAACGTGCGCGCATCCACCTCCCGCGCATTGGCGCGCAGCCATAAGGCGCGGTCGATGATGAAACCCGCGTCGTGCTGGGCATCGGGCCCGACCGCCGCGGCCTGGCTTGCCGCATCGGGGGCGTTGGTCTGGAAAGCCAGCCGCGCCGCATAGATTGGCCGCCGCTGCGCGCTCACCAGCGCGAGCTGGCGCGAGGCGGCGGAGGAGGCGCGCGCCCATAGCAGCACCTCCATCCTCTGATCCTGTTCGGAGGGCGTGAACTGGCTGCCGAAGCGGCTCGTCAGCCGCGCTTCGTCGTCGGTGGAGAGCGGCCCCATCGTCCACGCCGCCGCCGCCGCGATTCGCGCTTTGTCCGCCTGGCCCAGCGCCGCCAGCGCCTCGGCATAGCGGACGCGCCCAGCCGCGCTCAGTGGCGGGAAGGTATCGAAATATTGCGCGACCAGGCTCGGGTCGGTCTGATCGGGCAGGATCTGGCGCTCGGCGGCGCGACGCATCCCCGATTCGCCCGGCCAGCCGCGATGCGCGATCAGGAAGCGCGCATAATCGGCGAAGGGCAGCCGGTCGCTTTGGCGCAGTCTCTGCCATTCGTCGATCACGGGCCAAAGCGGATCGGTTTTGGCGGGCCGTGCCGGGGCCGTGATGCCGCCGCCATCGTCCTGATCGGCCACGGTGTAGCGCGGCCTCACCGATTGGCTGGTGAGGGTCGCGGCGGCGGCTGCAACCGAAAGCAACACCAAAGTCGCGGGGGCGAACTTGCGAACGCTGGACAGGCGGCCACGGGCGTCCCTATCAGGCGCCCCAGGCTGGCGGTTACGGTTGGGCTTCATGCGCCTAATATGGCGCTCCGGAGTCGGAAGGTGAAGGGAAAGCAGATGTTCAGCGGGTCGATTCCTGCCCTGGTCACGCCAATTCGTGATGGCGCGATCGACGAGAAAGCGTTTCGCGCGCTCGTCGACTGGCAGATTGAATCCGGCTCGTCCGCTCTGGTGCCGTGCGGCACCACCGGCGAAAGCGCGACGATGACGATCGAAGAGCATGACCGCGTCGTACGTGTCTGCGTCGAGCAAGCGGCGGGCCGCGTGCCCGTGCTCGCGGGCTGCGGATCGAACGACACCGCGGTCGCGCTCCACCATATGGAATCGGCCAAGGCAGCGGGCGCCGACGCGGCCTTGATCGTGCCGCCTTATTATAACCGCCCCAACCAGGAAGGCGTGCTCGCGCATTTCCGCGCGCTTGCCGCCGGCTGTGACCTGCCGATCATGCTCTACAATGTGCCCGCGCGCACGATCGTCGACATCTCGGTCGAGACGATGGGCGAACTCGCCAAGCTCCCGACCGTGATCGGCGTCAAGGACGCCACCGGCAATGCCGCGCGCGTCTCCGCCCAGCGCGAGGCCTGCGGCAAGGATTTCGTCCAGCTCTCGGGCAACGACGACATGGCTCTGGGTTTCATGGCGATGGGTGGGGTGGGGTGCATCTCGGTCACCGCCAACGTCGCGCCGCGCGAATGCGCGGAGTTCCAGAGGGCGATCGCCGAAGGGCGGTGGGGTGATGCGCTCGAGATGCAGGATCGGCTCTATCCGCTCCACGCGGCCTTGTTCACCGATGCGTCGCCCGGGCCGGTCAAATATGCGCTGGGCAAGGTTCGGCCCGATTTCCCGACCGAACTGCGCCTGCCGATGACCCCGCCGTCCGCCGCCAGCCGCGCGGCGGTCGATGCGGCGCTGGCGCATGCGGGAATTACGAAACCCAACTGAAGGCTGCCTCTCGCGCCTGATCAATCACGACGCCACCGCACACCAGCCCCCGTCTCGCCCTTCTTCCTGGCCTTGGCCCGAAGCTTATACGTCTGATGACGTATAACGCCGCGGCCACGCTCCCGATAGTTTGACATCGAGACTCGGCATAGCGGGGATAAGATGGACGGAGTTCGCGTAGGTAACAGGGTGGTCGGAACCCAGTCGCCGGTAACCATCGGATGGGAGAATATCCCGAAGGTGGAGGGCGGCCCGCTGAAGCGGCTCTTCTTCTCCTGGTTCCAGCCCGCCTTTCTGTTCGCGCTGCTTGCCTTCTGGTATTACGCGCCCAACTCCATCGCCACGATATCGACCGCCATCTGGATCGGCATCGTCTTCCGGGTGCTGATGCTGGGCCTCGAATGGGTCAATCCGCGCTATGCAAGCTGGCGCCTGACCTGGAAGGAACTGGTCGTCGACCTGTTCTATGTCGGGTTCACCTACACATTGCTCCGCATCGTCGACAGCTATATCGGCAGCGATGTGGTGGTGAAAGCCATCCAAGCCCACCTCCATCTGGGCAAGTTCGCCTGGTTCACGGGGCTGCCGTTGCTGGTGCAGGCGTTCGCGCTCACGCTCATCTTCGATTTCGGGCAATATTGGATGCATCGCGGGATGCATAACTGGTACCCGCTGTGGCTGCCCCATTCGGTGCATCACTACATCACCCAGCTGAACATCAACAAGGGCGCGGTGGGCAACCCCGTCGAGCTGTTCCTGATCGGCCTCGGCATCGGCGGCTTCTTCGATTTCGTGCCGCGCGCCTTCCTGCTCGCCGGTTCGTTCGGCCTCGCGGTGGGGACCTACCAGCATATCAACGTCCGCTTCAATTCGCCGAAATGGTGGCGGTTTCTGTTCACCACCACCGAGCATCACAGCCTGCACCATTCGCAGGACTATGAGTCCACCCGCTGCAATTATGCCGGCTCCTTCATCTTCATCGACCGTATCTTCGGCACCTGCATCGACGGCGAGGCCGAGCTGCTGGGCATGGAAGGCGGTCGCCGCATGACGGTCCGCGAGCAGATGACCTATCCCTTCACCGAGGGGTGGAAGACGCTGAAAGAACGGTTTGGCCGCCCCTCGGTCGCGGTGCCGGCCGAATGACCTCGCCGGTCAGAGCGGCGCAGCCCTGGTCGCCGCAGCCCTGGGGGCCAGCCGACGGCAGCGCGTCCACCAATCCCGACACCTCATTCGCGGACAAGTTTCCAAGCATGCGTCTGATCACCTGGATCTGGCACGTCAGGGGCAGCCTGGCGCTCGCGCCCGGGCAATCGGGTAACGAAGCCTTCGGCAGGCTCGCCCCGTTGTTCGACGAGACCGGCACCAGCCACGAACGCACCAACGACACGCTGACCTTCAGCAAGAAGGACCAGCCGGCGCAGGACAAGATGTCGGTTTTCGACAGCGGCGCGCTGCGGATCGAGAAGGGCGCGGCCGGTTCCGTGCTGCATTACCATCTGGTCAGCCGGGCGTTATTGTTCTGCTTTCTGCTGGTGCCGCTGTTCCTGGGCATCGCCCAGCTCACGATAGCCCTCGGCAAGTTGGAGAAGCCTGCAACAGAAGCCGTGGGCGCATCGAAGAAGCCTGTCGAGAAAGCCGCCGCGGTTCAGCTCAACCCGATCGACAAGTTCCTGGGTGCGCCCGCCCCCGATCAGCCTAAAAAGGGAGACGCGGACAAGCCCGCGGGGCGGAACAAGAAGCCTTCGGCTACGTCGGCCTATGTCTTTGCAGGGTTGTTCGCCGCGCTTTATGTGATCGGACGCATTCTCGAGGCTTGGCTGGTCAAAAGGCTGTTCAGGAAGAGCTTGCTGGGCTCATAATCCCGTTCTGGCGGCGTCGCCGCTCAGCCTCCGGTGGCTACCCGGCAGTGACCGGAGCCTCCATCCGAAACTGAGAAACAGCCAGGATTTCGCGCGTACGAATCCGCACGAGGAGAAAAGCAAAAAACCCGGAAACGAACTTAATGGCTGAGCCGGGGCTAAGCCACATTTCCTCGACCAAGCCATGTACGCTTTATGCATATGATTGTCAAGGGCGCGCATGAACGCGGAGACGGCCGGCAGCCTGATGTGCCGGGAACGCTGGTCCGCCACTCCCCTCACGGCATCCACTATAAGCCCATGCTCGGCTGGTCCCTGGCCGGTAAAGGATCGCCGCTGTCGCGTGAGTGGCGCCAGCGTGACGTCGCGCTCCATAATTCCGCCCGCTATCTTCCGGCCGAAGCTTTACGGAGGACGCAATGATCGGAGATCGAGTGCGCGCCCTGCGCGAGAATCGCGGCTGGACCCAGGCGCATCTGGCGGAAGTATCGGGCGTAAGCGCACGCACAATCCAGCGGGTTGAATCGAAGCATGTCTATTCCGGCGAAACCGCCATGGCTTTGGCTGCCGCGCTTGGACTGGACGTGCAGGACCTCGTTGCGCCCGGCCCGGCGGCGGCGGGCGAACACTGGCCTTTGTGGCCCGCTCCGGCACCCCGCGCGGCGGCATTGATTGCGATTGCGCTGACCGCTCCCGGCGCGCTGATGATGATCGCCATCATATTCCGGAACAAGGGTTTTCCCGGCTTGCTTAACGCGCTTGCGAGCGTTGGACGATGGGCGGGCCTCGTCCCGAATTATTGGTTCCTTTGGCCCGTACCGTTGCTCGTTCTTCCAGCAATCGGGGTAGCGGTCGTCGCTGTGGCGCTGCTGCGTATCTATGGCCGCCTTGAACGGGGATCGATCGCTGCCACCGGCGTGGAGATACGTTGGCATCCATTGGCGGCGGCCGCTCTGGTACTGGCAGGGCTGACGATGTTCGCGCCGGCCGCGAACTTGTTTGGGGACATGCTCGCGCGGGCGGCCCGCGCTCCGCTCGATTGAGGCGCCGTCCATGCGTACTCGATAGCCAGGTCAGTAGATGATGAAGGTTACCCTGTGGGCGTTGGAATTCAGTCTATCGACCAAGCCATCCGATCGGTTCGTCGCATGAACTGCCCGGATCGCCCGTCCTGCAAATAGTCGGGCGGGCGTTATTCATGTGACGGACAGGTTAACCCAAACACGCATGGCCAACGGGGTGGTTTGGAGAGGAGTTGCTCGATGCGTATCATTCCGAAGACGTCAGGCGTTGGTGTCTTGCTTGTCGCGTTGACTGTGTCCGGATCGGGCGCAGTGTTTGCGCAGCAGCAGGAGCCATCCGACAGCAGCATCACCGTCAATGGCGTGAAGACGGTGGGGCCCGAGGTCAAAGGCGTCATCACCGCGCGCAACGACGACAGGATGAAGGTGACCGCCGCCGACGGCACCAGCACGATCATCGCCGTCAACGACGCGACCCAGATCAGGACGAGCGGCGGCCTGTTCGCGGTCCACAGCAAAATGGGCCAGGACGCATTGCTCAATGGGCTGCCGGTGACGGTCAAGACCTGGCATGCGGGCGATGGGCAGTTGGGCGCCGAGCTCGTGGCGAGCCGGATCAGCTTCCGGAACAGCGACTTCAGGACCGCCAGCATGATCCGCAACGGCACCAGCCAGCGCTTCGAGGAACAGACCGCGGCGACGGAAAACCTGCGCGGCCATCTGGGCGATATCGATAAGTATAATATCAAGGCCACGACCGAGGTTCATTTCGACACCGGCAAGACGGAATTGTCCGCGCAGGACAAGGCCCAGCTCTGCAACACCGCGAGCCAGGCTCAGGCGCAGGAGAATGCACTGCTGCTGGTGGTCGGTTACACCGATTCGACCGGTAATGATGATTTCAACCAGACGCTGAGCGAAAAGCGCGCCGGCCGCGTGATCAACTACCTGCAGCAGCAATGCGGCTGGAAACCCTATCGCATGCTGACCCCGACGGGCATGGCCAAGGCGGACCCGGCCGCACCTAACGACACGCCTGAAGGCAAGGCGCAGAACCGCCGGGTGGCGGTGAATGTGCTGGTTAGCAAGAGCGTGGATGGGTTGTAAGAGGGCAGGGATGGGCGTGACGAGCCAGGTTGGCCTGGGCGATCGCCTCCGTAATTGGGTCGGGAGCGGCCAGCACGCTCCCGACCAGAGCCAGTGATCGAATTAAGTATTGTGTCCCCGAAATTCTTCGCGGCGGGTCGCTGACCGCCGCTACGGCCGCTCCCAGCAAAAAGCTGGCGAGGATTTGCAGGTCTTGTCCGTTGAATTTCGATCCCGCTTAAATCGGTCGACATCGGCGCACCTCTCACCCTAGCCACACCCGCCCCAACCCCCTACATCGCACCCGAATCCCATGGCACGCCCCCGTCCCCCCGAATTCGACAAGAAGAAGGTCGTCGCCGAAAACCGGCGCGCGCGTTTCGAATATTTCCTTGAGGAATTTTTCGAGGCGGGGATCGCGCTGACCGGCACCGAGGTGAAATCGCTGCGCTTCGGCGAGGGATCGATTGCGGAGGCCTATGCCGACGTGAAGGACGGCCAGGCCAGCCTGATCAACGCCAACATCCCCGAATTCAGCCACGGCAACCGCTTCAACCACGAGCCCAAGCGGGCGCGCAAATTGCTGCTGCACGAGCGCGAGATCGAGAAGATCCACAAGGGGCTGAGCCGCGAGGGCATGACGCTGATCCCGATGTCGGTCTATTTCAACAGCCGCGGGCGGGCCAAGGTCGAGCTGGCGCTCGCCAAGGGCAAGAAGCTGCACGACAAGCGCGAGACGATGAAGGATCGCGACTGGAAGCGCGACCAGCAAAGGCTGATGCGCGATCGGGGATGACATTTACCTGTTCCCGTTCGCCCTGAGTTTGCCGAACCCGTCCTGAACGCCTGCCTTGCAGGCAGTCGAAGGGGGCTGCCTTTCCTCTCAAGAAAAAGACAGGGCTTCGACAACCCCGGATCTAGTCCGGGGCCGAACGGATTGGGGGCCTGAACATGGATTCCCGCCTCCGCGGGAATGGCGGAGCGTGGACAGGGTCTTGCATGGGCCGTTCGAGGCGCTAACCCGTTGCCATACGCAGATTTCGCAGGATTCCTCCGCAATGACCTCCAAATCCCTCTTGCTGCTCGCCGGCAGCCTGTTTGCCTTCTCCTCCGCCATCGCCGCGCCGCCGGCGGACAAGCCGGCCGGGGCCGCCGTCGGTCCGGTCGCGGGCCAGCAGGCCGCGCTTGCCGCGGACAAGCCGCAGATCGGCACGTTCGGGTTCGATGAGGCGGGGATGGACAAGACGGTCGCGCCGGGCGACGATTTCTATGCCTTCGCGAACGGCACCTGGGCCAGGAACACCGTGATCCCGCCGGACAAATCCAGCTTCGGATCGTTTGAGGTGCTGGCGGACCTGTCGCGCCAGCGCACGCGCGGAATCCTGGAGGATGCCAAGGCAGATCCCGCTTCGAAGATCGGCGCTGCCTATGCAACCTATCTCGATACCGCGGCGATCGAGTCGAAGGGGCTGGCGCCGATCCAGCCGTGGTTGGACAAGATCAAGGGGCTGAAGTCGAAGGCGGGCTATGCCGTGCTCGCGGCGGAGGCGGATCGCGCCGGGATCAGCGGCGTGTTCGGTGACGGCGTCGGCCAGGACGACAAGCAACCCGACGTCTACGCGCTGAGCTTGGTGCAGGGCGGGCTGGGGCTGCCCGACCGCGATTATTACCTCTCGACCGATGCCAAGCTGGCCGAGACCAAGGCGGCCTATCAGGCGCATATCGCGAAGATGCTCACGCTTGCGGGCGAGCCCGACGCCGCCGCGCGCGCGAAGGCAATCGTCGATTTCGAGACCGAGATCGCCAAGGTGAGCTGGACGCGGATCGAAAGCCGCGACGCGACCAAGACCTATAACAAGATGAATGTCGCGGCGTTGGCCAAATCGGCCCCAGGGTTCGACTTCGCGACCTATTTCAAGGGCATTAACACGCCGGTCGAGAGCGTGATCGTCGCGCAGCCGAGCGCGGTCGCCGGGATCGCGAAGCTGGTCGCCACTGCGCCGCTGTCGGTGCTCAAGGATCAGATGCTGGTCCGCTCACTCGATGCCTATGCGGGCGTGCTGCCGCGCACGTTCGACCAGGAGCATTTCGCCTTCTACGGCACGATCCTGTCGGGGGTTCCGCAACAGCAGGATCGCTGGAAACGCGGCGTGGATTTCGTGAGCGATGCGCTCGCTGACGACGTCAGCAAAATCTACGTCGCCAAATATTTCCCGCCCGAGACCAAGGCGGCGGCGGACCAGCTGGTCCACAACATCATCGCGGCGATGGATGCGCGGATCGACAAGCTGACGTGGATGGCGCCCGAAACCAAGCTCAAGGCGCACGCCAAGCTCGCCGCCTTCACCCCCAAGATCGGCTATCCCAGCCAGTGGAAGGATTATGCGTCGCTGCAGATCGTGCAGGGCGATGCGTTCGGCAATGCGTGGCGGACGCATCTGTGGCAGAGCGATTACGACGCCAATAAGCTCGGCAAGCCGATCTACCGCTGGGAATGGGGCATGACCCCGATGACGATCAACGCCTACGCCAATTTCGGCATGGTCGAGATCGTGTTTCCGGCCGCGATCCTGCAGCCGCCTTTCTTCGATCCGCATGCCGATCCGGCGGTCAATTATGGCGGGATCGGCGCCGTGATCGGGCACGAACTCAGCCATCATTTCGACGATCAGGGCGCGAAATATGACAGCCATGGGCGCCTGACCGATTGGTGGACGCCCAAGGACGTCGCTGCGTTCAAGGCCATGACGGGCAAGCTGGTCGCGCAATATGATGCTTATGAGCCGCTGCCGGGCATGCATCTGAAAGGCGCGCTCACGCTGGGCGAGAATATGGCCGATCTCGCGGGCCTGACCGTCGCGCACGATGCCTATCTGATGGCGCTCAGCGGCAAGCCCGCGCCGGTGATCGACGGCTATACGGGCGATCAGCGTTTCTATCTGGGCTTCGCGCAGGTGTGGCGGCGCAATTATCGCGAGGCTAATCTGCGCCAGCGCCTGCTGACGGATCCGCATTCGCCGTCGATCCAGCGCGTGTGGATGATCCGCAATCTCCAGCCCTGGTATGACGCCTATAAGGTCGGCCCCGAATCGAAGATGTACCTGCCGCCGGACCAGCGCGTCCTGGTCTGGTAGCCAGCGGAAAGCCCGGGGGGAGGAGAGAGAAGATCGCAACCAAGGCGCAATTGCTGCCCTTCCTGCCGCCCGCGAAAAGCGCGCGGGGCGGATTGGTGTCGGTTGCGATCCTCCTTCTTGCCGGCGCGACGATCCTTCTGCTCTGGTCGCGCGTTGCGTCGGGGCATTTCCTGATCGGCGTGGCGGCGTTGCTGCTGGCGGGGGCGATCCTGGCGGGCATCTGGCTGCTGCGTACGCGCGCGCAATCGATCGAAAGCCCGCGCGACTGGACCTTGCTCCATGCGGCGCTTGCGGACGGCGCCGACGCGACCATCGTCACCGATCGCAATGGCGAGCTGGCCTGCGTCAGCCCGTCTTTCGCGGCGATGTTCGGCGGGCCGGTTGCGCCCGACAGGCTGCCGTTGCCGCCGGCCGATCTCGCGCGCCTCGCTGCCGCGGCGCGGATGGCAATGCGCGATGGGCAGGCCGAGCTCGAGGGGCTGCAATTCGAGGATGGCGCCGCGCGCGCGATGCTGCGGCGCGCGGGGCGGCGCGAGGACCATCTCGTCTGGCGTTTCCGCCGCATCGGCCCGCAAACCGAATATGGGCTGGTGCGCGCCCTGCTCGACGGCGTGGGCGGAAAGAGGCTCGGCGCGGCAGGCGTGATGCTGGCTTTGGTCGATCCCGATGGGACGATCCTCGCCGCCAATGAGGTCTTCCTCTACCGCGCGCTGGGCGACAATGCTGCCGATCCGGTCGGCACCAACATGGCGAGTTTGCTCGAAACGGGCGATGATGGCGGGGTGCGGATCGCACGCGATCCCGAGGAGGCGCCGCCGCTCCGGATCGTGCCGGTCGCGCTCGAGGACGATCCCGCCGAGGGCGCGAGCGTGTTCCTGATGTTCGACGAGGATCCCGACGCGATGACCGCCGCCGCCGCGCGCGGCGCCGCCACGGTCCATCTCCACGAATTGCTGGCGATGTTGCCGCTCGGCCTCGCTTTGGTCGAACGCGACGGACGCTTCCTGTTCCTCAACGACGCCTTCCGCCGCGCAGCGGGCCTGAGTTCCGAAGACCATCCCGTCTATCCGAGCGACCTTGTCGCCGACGAGGACAAGGCGATCGTATCGGATTCGGTGCGCCGCTTCGCTGCGGGGCGGGCGCTGCCGGGTGACCTCGCGATCAGGCTGAAATTCCGGCCGGACGAGCCGGTCGCGCTCACGATCGCCAATGCGAAGGGGCTGGGCGACGCGGCGGTTTTGCTCAGCCTGAAGGACAATAGCGAGGAATCGAAGCTCAAGCGCCAGGTCGCGCAGGCGACCAAGATGCAGGCCGTGGGCCAGTTGGCCGGCGGCGTTGCGCACGATTTCAACAATATCCTGACCGCGATCATCGGCCATTGCGACCTTATGATGATGCGCCACACGCCCGGCGACATCGATTATGACGACATTCAGCAGATCAAGCACAACTCCAACCGCGCGGCATCGCTGACGCGGCAATTGCTCGCTTTCTCGCGCCAGCAGACACTCAGGCCGCAGATATTGCAGCTGCCCGATGTCATCTCCGAAATCTCGAACCTGCTGCGCCGCCTGCTGGGCGAGACGGTCAAGCTGGAGGTTAAGCATGGCCGCAATCTGGGGCTGGTGCGCGCCGATCCGGGGCAGCTCGAACAGGTGATCGTCAATCTCGCGGTCAACGCCCGCGACGCGATGCCCGGGGGCGGCACGCTTACGGTCGAGACGTTCCGTGTCACCGCGAGCGAAGTGCGGCGGATGCGCAGCGAGATTTTGCCCGTTGCGGACTATACCGCGATGCGCGTGTCCGACACGGGCACGGGCATCCCGTCCGATATCATCGCCAAGGTGTTCGAACCCTTCTTCACCACCAAGGAGGTGGGCAAGGGGACGGGCCTTGGCCTCTCGACCGTCTACGGTATCGTCAAGCAGACCGACGGCTTCATCTTCGCGGATTCTGAGGTGGGGAAGGGGACGAGCTTCGTCATCTATCTGCCCGTTCACCACGCCGCCGCGGAGCCCGAACCCGCCGTGCCGGTGCGCGTCGAGCCCGTCGGCGAGACCTGGGGCACGGGCACGATCCTGCTGGTCGAGGACGAGGCGATGGTGCGCGCGGTCGCCGAGCGCGCGCTGACGCGGCAAGGCTATCAGGTACTCACCGCCAATAATGGCGAGGAGGCGCTCGAATTGCTGGAGGAGGGAGTGGCGATCGACCTGCTCATCTCCGATGTGGTCATGCCGCAAATGGACGGGCCGACGCTGGTTCGCGCCGCGCGCGCGAAATTCCCCGATCTCAAGATCCTGTTCATGTCGGGCTATGCCGAAGAGCAGTTGCGTAAATCGATCGACATCGATCGCGTTTCCTTCCTGCCCAAGCCCTTCTCGGTCCAGCAGCTCGGCCAGGCGGCGCGCGATGCGTTGCTGCCCGCTGCTTGATGCGGGTCAAGAGGATTTTGCCTTTGCGGCGGGGGCTTGGCGTTATATTGCCACCGGAATGACCGCACCCCTGTCCGTCCTCGTGATCGAAGACGAACCCCTTATCGCAATGATGATCGAGGATTTCATCGACATGCTCGGCCACAAGTTGGCGGGCAATTGCGACAGCGTTGCCGAGGCGCTGGTGCGGGTCGAGCAAGGCGGGTTCGACGTGGCCATCCTCGACATCAACCTGCGCGACGGCGCCTGCTGGCCCGTCGCGGACGCGCTCAAGGCGAAGGGCGTGGGGTTCATCATCGCGAGCGGCGGACATGTCGATCCCCCGCCGCCCTCGCATGCCAACGCGCTCCAGCTCGCCAAGCCGTTCACGCTGGATGGGGTGCAGCAGGCGTTGGAGACCGTCGCGGTCGGTTGATAGCCGGCCTTGCAGCGCTTTCGCGGCTCGCATGACGGCAGCAACGGCGCTTGGAAGTTCCCCTCTTGTTCTTTTGGAACATTCCGTGTACGAGGCTGTCACAAGCGTTGAAGATGTGACGGACTTCCTCTAGCGACGGGGCTTAGGACATGGCGGCTTCTCTGAAGGTGATCGACGGCGATATGGCAAGCACGAGCGAACGACAGAAGGCGCTCGACGCCGCATTGGCGCAGATTGACCGTGCTTTCGGCAAGGGCAGCGCGATGAAGCTCGGCAGCCGCGAGAAGATCGAGATCGAGGCGATCTCGACCGGCAGCCTTGGGCTCGACATCGCGCTCGGCATTGGCGGGCTACCGCGCGGACGCATCGTCGAGATTTACGGGCCGGAATCGTCGGGCAAGACCACGCTCGCGCTCCACGCCATTGCCGAGGCGCAGAAGGCCGGCGGCACCGCTGCCTTCGTCGATGCCGAGCATGCGCTCGATCCGGCTTATGCCAAGAAACTGGGCGTCAATATCGACGAGCTGATCGTCAGCCAGCCCGATACGGGCGAGCAGGCGCTCGAAATCACCGATACTTTGGTCCGTTCGAATGCAATCGACGTGCTGGTGATCGATTCGGTCGCCGCATTGGTTCCACGCGCGGAAATCGAGGGCGAGATGGGCGACAGCCATGTCGGCCTGCAGGCGCGGCTGATGAGCCAGGCGCTGCGCAAGATCACCGGCTCGATCAGCCGCAGCCGCACGCTCGTCATCTTCATCAACCAGATTCGCATGAAGATCGGCGTGATGTACGGCAATCCGGAGACGACCACCGGCGGCAACGCGCTCAAATTCTACGCTTCGTGCCGGCTCGACATCCGCCGCACGGGCCAGATCAAGGACCGCGACGATATCGTCGGCAACACCACGCGCGTGAAGGTGGTCAAGAACAAGGTCGCGCCGCCGTTCAAGCAGGTCGAATTCGACATCATGTATGGCGAGGGCATTTCCAAGGTCGGCGAAATCCTCGATCTCGGCGTCAAAGCCGGCATGGTCGAGAAATCGGGCGCCTGGTTCAGCTATGACAGCATCCGCATCGGCCAGGGCCGCGAGAATGCCAAAATCTACCTGCGCGAGAATCCCGAGGTTTGCGCCAGGCTGGAAAAGGCGATCCGCTCCAACACCGCCGATGTCGCCGAGAAGATGATGACCGGCCCGGAGCCGGAGGACGACCTCTAACGGGATCGGGAGCGCGAAGCGCGGTCAGGAAAGGGGCGCGGGGCTGGTGGCCCGGCGCCCTTTTTCTTTCCGCGCGGATCGGAGAACCGGGAATCGGCCGAGGGAAAAGCCATGATATGGAAGACGCTCGCGGCGATGGGCATGCTGTTGCTCCTGCCTGCCTGCGCCGCCAATCTCCTGAATGCCGCGCGCGCCGACTGTGGCGCCTTTGGCTTTCAGCCGGGCAGCGATGCCTTCGCGGGCTGCGTCGAACGCGCTTATGCACAGCGCCAGCAGGTCATGGCCGCCGCCTGGGCCCGCACCGTGCCCTTGCCCGCTCCTCCGGTTGCGCCGCCGGCCGCCGACGGGCTGCCCGGGCAAGTTCATTCGCCCGGGGTGGGGATCGCCTTCTTCAAGAGCCAGGCGGTCCAGGGCGCATCGCGTATCTGCACCTATGAACGGATCGGCGGTCCCTATGTGATCACGATCCGTGCCGCTGAAATGTGCCCGCTTTCGATTCACTGAGCGACTGCGCAATCGATACCTCCTTCCTGCAGCGCGACCCGGATTGCGACGACTTTCTAACAAGCTTGGCTGACATAATGTCGCGGTCGCTTGACACGATGCGCGACTCGTGGGACAAGTTTGCTTGTCATATGGACAAGGAAAGCAGTCATGTCGTGTTTTGGAATGAATATCGCTGAGCGACGCTACAATCGGCGGGTCATCTTCGCGTCGATCGTCTACGCGGTGTTGCTGGTAGGCGAACAATATGCGCTTCACCGGGCGCATGTGTCGGAGGCAGCGGGTTATGTGCTGGCGGTACTTCCGGCACTGCCGATCATCGCGATCTTTGCGCTCGTCGGCCAGTATCTGGTCGAGGAGCAGGACGAATATCTGCGGATGCGGATGGTTCGCCAGATTTTGTGGACGACCGGGCTGACGCTCGCCGCCACCACGCTCTGGGGCTTCCTCGAGGATGCCGGCCTGCCGCATTTGCCGATGTTCTACGTTGCGGTCGTCTGGTTCGCAGCGCTTGGCGTCGTCGGCTGCACGATCAGGCTGCGCGATCGATGAAGAACCGCCTCAAGGTGCTCCGCGCCGAACGCGACTGGAGCCAGGCCGACCTTGCAGGCAGGCTCGAAGTGTCGCGCCAAAGCGTCAACGCGATCGAGACGGGGAAATATGACCCGTCGCTCCCGCTCGCCTTCCGCATCGCGCGCCTGTTCGACCTTCCGATCGAACAGATCTTCTCCGAAGACTGATTAACCCGAAGGACCGATCCATGCATTTCCGTCTCAAGCTCCGTCTCGCCGCGCTCGCGAGCCTTCCGCTGGTCCACCCGGGCATTTATGGCGAGCTCGTCAGCGGTGCCGCCGCTCATGCCGCCGCGCCGGCCGTCGCGCCCGCCGTCTCCGATCGCGTCGCGGTCACCGTCACCGGCCAGGGCCCCGACGTGATCCTGATCCCCGGCCTCGCCAGTTCGCCGCATGTCTGGGATGCGACCGTGGCGCATCTCTCGGCGCATTGCCGCGTCCATGTCGTGCAGGTTGCGGGCTTTGGCGGCATGCCCGCCGGCAGCAATGCCAGCGGCCCCGTCCTCGAACCGGTGGTCGAGGCGATCCACGCTTATATCGCCGCCAATCATCTCAATGGTGCGGCGGTGATCGGCCATTCGCTTGGCGGCACGATGGCAATGCGCCTCGCGATCGCGCATCCCGGCGATGCGGGCAAGATCATGATCGTCGATGCGCTGCCTTATACCGGCATGCTGTTCGGCCCGCAGCTGACGGTGCCGATGGTGCAGCCGCAGGCGGCGATGATCCGCGATAAAATGGTGAACGGCACCCAGGAGGTCTATGCTGCCGGTGAGCCCGCGCAGATGGCGCCGCTGATCAAGAGCCATAATGCCGAGGCTGAGGCGGCTCTTGCCGCGGCCAGCGCCTCCGATCATCGCGTCGTCGGCCAAGTGCTGTATGACGATCTGGTCACAGACCTGCGCCCCGATCTGGCGAAGATCACGGCTCCGGTCACGATGCTCTATCCGTGGGACGCGACCAGCGGCGCACCGCAGCAGGTTTTCGATACGCTCTACACGAGCGCCTACGCCCCGCTGCCGCGTGCCAAGGTCGAGCGCGTCGATGGCAGCTATCATTTCATCATGATCGATCAGCAGGCAGTCTTCCTGCAGAAGGTCGACGCCTTCCTCGCGGGATGAGGAGAGGGGGCGGGTCCACGGGCCCGCCCCTTATCCCGTCATTCCCGCAAAGGCGGGAATGACGTGTTTGGTGTTGGTGTTGGTGGCTAGCGGGCCGCGACTTCCACCTTGGCGCCGGACAGTAAGCTTCGGTCGCCATGCCACAAGGCCAGCGCCATCTTCCGATCCGCCGCCGCACTTGCCGCCTGCCCAAGCTTGGCTTCCGCCTCGGCCCGGATCGCCAGTGTCACCGGCTCCTTCGGAACCGCCTTGAGCGTCGCATCCGCCTCTCGCAGCGCATCCCGAAATTTGCCCATTGCCAGCAAGGCCGAGGCCATGTCGCGCCGTACCGGGTACCAGAAGGCGGGCGGATCGGAGTAGCTCAGGAAGGCCTTGGTCTCCTGTATCTTCACCGCCGCCTTGAATGCGACCAGCGCCGCCTCCGGCTTGCCCTCCAGCATCGCCGCGCGCCCGTCGAGCACGCGATGCGCGATTCGCATCATCCGGCCCGCGCCATCGGTCGCGTCGTCCTCTTTTTCGGGGCCGATATGCTCGGGAATGGCGGCGGCCTCCTTGCGGACCAAAGCGACATCGCCCAACCGCGCCGCCGCTTCGCCGCGCGCATAATGCCAATAGGCTTTCATGTAGGGCAGGCCCGGTTCGGGCAAGGCAAGCACCTTGTGCGGATCGGCAAAGCGCGCCTCGGCGAAATAGCCGGTGCCCGCGATCATCTGCGAATAGACGTCGACATCCTTGCGCTTGTCAGCGCCTGCGCGCGCGATCAGCGGATCGCTCAGCGCCAGCGCGTCCTTGGCATCGCCCGAGATGAGCGCGCCGCCGACGCCATATTGCACATTATGCGCGTGATACGGCAGATCCCACACGCCGTCGGGCTCGGCCAGACCGAGGCGCTTCGCGTTGGCGATGCCGATCGCGACCGCCTTCACATTAGCGTCAACCGCGTCCTGGTAGCGGCCGATATGATAATAAGTATGCGACGGCATATGCACGAGATGCGCGGCCGCGGGCGCGAGCGATGCCAATTTGTCGGCATAAGGCTCGGCTCGCCCGGGATAGCCCGCCATCTCGGTAGCGTGGATGTAGAAATGGATGGCGGGCGTGTAATCCGGATTGCGGCGGAGCACCTCCTCCAGCAGGACGACCGCCTTGCCGATGTTGCCGGTCTTGCCGGCGAGCGCGGAGGGGATCATCCACGCATCCGCCGCCATCACCGCGATCTCGTCGTCGATCGGATATTTCGCGGCCAGCGCGGCCATCGCCTCGGCAAAGGCGCGGTCGCCCGCGCCGCGCCCGCCGCCATCCCGATAGCGCAGGGCAAGCGCCGCGATCAGTTCATGCTCCTTGGGCGGTCCGCTCGTGGCGAGCGCCTGCGCGCGTACCACCATCGCCGCAAGCTTGGCCTGGTCCCCGGGCGGGATCGGATAGTTGATAGTGGGCCCCGATGCCCAGGCTTCGCCCCACAGGCACATCGCGCATTTGGGATCGCGCCGTGCGGCTTCGTGGAATGCCTGGATCGCGGCTTTATGGGCAAAGGCGTGCGCGAGCTGCATGCCGTTGTCGAAATAGGCCTGCGCCTTGGGGCTGGCGGTGCGGATCGGAAAACCGCCGCCGCCATAGCCGGACAGGATCATGGCGGTCTTGGGCGCGGTCATGTCGCCGCCGCACATCGGCATCGCCGCGGCATCGACCGGCGGCGTGGCCTTGAGCGTATCGTCGCTCTTCCTATCCTGCGCCAAAGCCGGCGAGAGACCGACCGCGACGGCAAGCAACATCCAGCGCATATATTCCCCCTATGCCGCGACGATCTTACTCTGCGCCGGCAAGGCTGGCCAGCGTGCGTCTCCGCACTTATTCTGCCCCCAATGCGAAACGATCGCTTCTATCGCCCGAGCCGGCGCGCGCTGATCGGCGGGGCTGCGGCCTTGCCCTTCCTCTCGATCTCGTCGATCGTGCGAGCGGCCGAACCCGATCTTTCGGGCTTGTCGCCGATGATCGCCGACGCGGTGCCGATCAGCCGGGCCGAACGGGCGGCGCGCGTGGCGCGTGCACAACGCCTGATGAAAACGCACGGTATTGGCGCGATATTGATCGAGCCGGGTGCGTCGCTGGTCTATTTCACGGGCATCCAATGGCATCGCAGCGAACGGCTGACGGCGGCTTTGCTACCTGTGGAAGGCGAGGCTTGCATCGTCACGCCCTTCTTCGAGGAGCCTTCGGTCCGCGAGACGCTGGACGTGCCGGGCGAGGTGCGCGTCTGGCAAGAGGATGAGGATCCGCTCAAGCTGATCGCGGGTTTCCTCAAGCAGCATAAGCTCGACCGCCTGCCCGTCGGGATCGAGGAGACATTGCGTTATTTCGCGGTCGATCGGCTCCAGCAGGACCTGCCTGGCGTCCGCCTGGTCTCGGCCAATCCGGTCGTGCGCGGCTGCCGCATGATCAAGACGCCCGCCGAGCTCGCGCTGATGCAGAAGGCGACCGACATCACGATCGCAGCCTATCGCTGGGTCCATCCACGCGTCGAGAAAGGCATGACCGGCCACGATATCGCCGCGCTGATGGATGCGGCGACGGTCAAACTGGGCGGCGAGGTCGAGTTCAGCCTGGTGCTGATCGGCGAGGCCGCTGCCTATCCGCACGGCTCACGCACGGTCCACCGGGTCGAGGATGGCCAGATCGTGCTGATGGACTGCGGCTGCAACGTGCAGGGCTATCAATCGGACGTCTCGCGCACCTTCGTCCATGGCACGCCCAGTGCGGAGCAGCGCAAGGTGTGGGACCAGGTCCGCCAGGGTCAGCAGACTGCGTTCCGCGCGGCGCGGATTGGGGCGTCCGCGGGCAGTGTCGACGATGCGGTGCGGCGGCTTTACGAAAGCTTCGGCTACGGCCCCGGCTATAAGCTCCCCGGCCTGTCGCACCGTACCGGGCATGGTATCGGGTTGGACGGGCACGAGCCGGTCAATCTCGTCCATGGCGAGACGACGCGGCTGGCGGCGGGCATGTGCTTTTCCGACGAGCCAGGGATCTACCTGCCCGGCAAGTTCGGGGTTCGGCTGGAGGATTGCTTCCATATGACGGAGGCTGGGCCGAAATTCTTCAGCGATCCGCCGCAATCGATCGAGCAGCCTGTTTGATACCGTCTCCCCTCCCGCTTGCGGGAGGGGCTTTGAGGCTGGCGCTTGAGAAGCTGGGCACCCTCCACTAAGTCGCCCGCATGACTTCGACCAACGACATCCGCCGTTCCTTCCTCGACTATTTCGGAAACGAAGGGCATCGCATCGTGCCGTCGGCGCCGTTGGTGCCGCATAACGACCCGACCTTGATGTTCGTGAATGCGGGCATGGTGCCGTTCAAGAACGTCTTCACCGGCCTCGAAACGCGGCCTTATTCGACCGCGACGTCGAGCCAGAAGTGCGTACGCGCTGGCGGCAAGCATAATGATCTCGACAATGTCGGCTACACCGCGCGGCATCACACCTTCTTCGAGATGCTCGGCAATTTCTCGTTCGGCGATTATTTCAAGGAACAGGCGATCACGCATGCCTGGACGCTGCTGACCAAGACCTGGGGCATCAAGCCTGAGAAGTTGACCGCAACCGTCTATCACACCGACGACCAGGCGTTTGACCTGTGGAAGAAGATTGCCGGGCTGCCCGATCATAAGATCATCCGCATCCCGACCAAGGACAATTTCTGGGCGATGGGGTCGGATGGCCCATGCGGGCCCTGCTCAGAAATCTTCTACGATCATGGCGATCATATCCCGGGCGGCCCTCCCGGCAGCCCCGACGAGGATGGCGATCGTTTCGTCGAGATCTGGAATCTGGTCTTCATGCAGTTCGTGCAGGAGGCCGACGTCATTATCGGCGACCTGCCCAAGCCGTCGATCGACACGGGCATGGGGCTGGAGCGCATCGCGGCAGTGCTGCAGGGCGTGCACGACAATTACGATACCGACACGTTCAAGGCGTTGATTGCGGCCTCGGGCGAATTCACCAAGAGCGCGACCGACGGCGCCAACAAGGCCTCGCACCGCGTGATCGCCGACCATCTGCGCGCATCAGGTTTCCTCGTCGCCGACGGCGTGCTGCCGGCGAATGAGGGACGCGGTTACGTATTGCGCCGGATCATGCGCCGCGCGATGCGCCACGCGCATCTTCTGGGCTCGGCCGAGCCGCTGATGCACCGGCTGGTGCCCGCCTTGGTCTCCGAAATGGGCGCGGCTTACCCCGAGCTGGTGCGCGCGCAGCCTTTGATCGAAGAGACACTGAAGCTGGAGGAAACGCGTTTCCGCCAGACGCTCGCTAACGGCTTGCGCCTTCTGGACGAAGCGACGGGTTCGATGAAGGCAGGCGAGACGCTGCCGGGCGCCACCGCATTCAAGCTCTATGATACGTTCGGCTTCCCCTACGACCTGACCGAGGATGCGCTGCGCGCGCAGGGGCTGAACGTCGATCGCGCGGGCTTCGACGCGGCGATGGCCGAGCAGAAAGCCGCCGCACGCGCGGCCTGGAAGGGTTCGGGCGACAAGGCGTCCGACGATGTCTGGTTCGATATCGCCGAGGATCACGGCAGCACCGAATTCATCGGTTACACCAGCCATGAAGGCGATGCGCAGGTGCTGGCGCTGGTCAAGGACGGCAAGCGCGTCGATCAGGCGCGGGAGGGGGATGAAGTCACCATCCTCACCAACCAGACGCCCTTCTATGGCGAAAGCGGCGGCCAGATGGGCGATGCGGGTATTGCTAGCAATGACAATGGCTTCGTCGCCGATATTGCGGATACGTCGAAACCACTGGGCCGGCTCCACGCGCACAAGGCGATCGTGCGCAGTGGCGTGATCAAGGTCGGCGAGACGATCCATCTCGCGGTCGATGTCGCGCGGCGCGGTCAGCTGCGCGCCAACCATTCGGCGACGCACCTGCTGCACGCGGCGCTCCGCCGTCGCCTCGGCACGCATGTCACGCAGAAGGGCAGCCTGGTCGCGCCCGACCGGTTGCGCTTCGACTTCGCGCATCCCAAAGCGTTGAGCCAAGAGGATATCGCCGCGGTCGAGGCCGAGGTGAACCGTCATATCCGCGAGAATGAACCCGTCGTCACACGTCTGATGACCCCGGATGCGGCGATCGAAGCTGGCGCGATGGCGCTATTCGGCGAGAAATATGGCGACGAGGTGCGCGTCCTGTCGATGGGCCGCGGCGAGGAGCATGCCTGGTCGGTCGAGCTTTGCGGCGGCACGCATGTGTCCGCGCTGGGCGATATCGGTGTCTTCAAGATCATCGGCGAAAGCGCGGTCTCGTCGGGCGTGCGCCGGATCGAGGCGCTGACCGGGGAGGCGGCGCGGCTGTGGCTCACGCATCGCGAGGATCGGTTGCGCGAAGCCGCCGCCGCGCTCAAATCTTCGCCGGAAGAGGTGCCCGCGCGCGTCGCGGCTCTGGTCGAGGAGCGCCGCAAGCTGGAGCGCGAATTGGCGGAGGCCAAGAAAGCGCTGGCGCTCGGTGGCGGGGCCCCCAAAGCCGAAGCCGCGGGTCCGGAGCAAGTGGCCGGCGTGAGCTTCGTCGGCCAAGTGATCGAGGGACTCGATCCCAAAGGCCTGCGCGGGCTGGTCGACGAGGCGAAGACCAGGATTGGCTCGGGCGTCGCGGTTCTGGTCGCGGTCAATGACGGCCGCGCCACGGTCGCGGTCGGCGTGACCGACGACCTTACCACGCGCCTGTCGGCGGTGGATCTGGTCAAGCAGGCGGTTGCAACCGTGGGCGGGCAGGGCGGCGGCGGCCGTTCCGACATGGCCCAGGGCGGCGGTCCGGACGGCGCGAAGGCGGGTGACGCGGTTGCGGCGGTACGTGGCGCGTTGGCTGAGGCAGCCGCGGCGGCCTGACGAACGCCCCTTTTGCGGCCCGACTGGAAATCGCGGGTGCGCGACATTAAATCCCTGTTTCAGGGAGTCAAAAACGATGAAGCGTGAACTCATCGCCTATCTGGATTCGATCAAGGCCCGCGATCCCGCGCCGCGTTCGCGGTGGGAAATCCTGCTCTATCCGGGCGTGCTTGCGCTCGTGCTGCATCGCCTCGCGCACTGGCTGTTCAACGGCGAACTCTATTTCCTCGCGCGGATGGTCAATCACATCTCGCGCTTCCTCACCGCGATCGACATCCATCCCGGTGCCGAGATCGGCGAGAATTTCTTCATCGATCATGGCTTCGTCGTGATCGGCGAGACCGCGGTGATCGGCAACAACGTCACCATCTACCAGAACGTCACGCTCGGCGGGACCAATCCGGCGGATGGGATCGCCGGTAAGCGCCATCCCACGATCGAGGATGATGTGATCATCGGATCAGGCGCGCAGGTACTGGGTCCGATCATTGTCGCCACCGGCGCGCGCATCGGCGCCAATGCGGTCGTGACGCGCGACGTGCCCGAAGGCGCCACCATGGTCGGCATCCCCGCGCGGCCCACTTTGGTCGATGCGCTGAGCTATCACGCCTTTGTGCCCTATGGCACGCCGTGCAGCGAACGCTTCGATCCCGCGACGCAGCAGCTGGAATTGCTGAAGTGCGAGGTCGAGACGTTGCGCGGCAAGCTCGCCAAATTGATCGAGGAGCGCGACGCGCCCGCTGACAAGACGGATCGCCAGTCGGCCTGATGGGGTCGATCACGCCCTTTCCGGCGCCGCAGCCCCTTCAAGTTGCGTTCGCGCGGACCGAGCTGGAACGGATCCTCAATCTCTATGGGCGGATGGTCGCCGCGGGCCATTGGCGCGATTATGCGATCCAGTTCGACAAGGATGCGGCGTGCTTCGCCTGCTTCCGCCGTGCGGCCGAGCGCCCAGAATACCGTATCGAGAAACGCCCCGCGTTCCGCCAGCGCCAGGGGGAATGGGCGCTGATCGGCGAGCATGGGGCGGTTCTCAAGCGCGGCCACGAACTGGGCCCGGTGCTTGCCCCGGTCGAGCGGAAGCTGCTCAAGCTGGTGGGGGAGTAGCTAGGCGCCTGGCGCGCTTTATAACGCCATTGCGGCCCCGGCGAAGCCGGGGCCGCAACGGCGAGTTAGGCGGCCCGCGGCGTGACCACTACCGGCCGGTCGAGCGCGGGCAGCTTGGCCTGCAACT
>Ga0209148_1000399_pt1 | contig 50703 bp, 39 predicted proteins | sample AraplaCol_mMF_r2_2_FD_184288 | JGI IMG/M metagenome (GOLD analysis project Ga0209148, IMG submission 184288) | Arabidopsis root microbial communities from North Carolina, USA - plate scrape CL_Col_mMF_r2 (SPAdes) (version 2) | ecosystem: Host-associated > Plants > Roots > Endosphere | place...
ATTGCGGGTAGGCTTCGATCCGGCCCATGCATCTCATATGGCGGAAGCATGGATTGCCGGGTCAAGCCCGGCAATGACAAGTGTGTTGGATACCGGGGCCAGGTTCTCCACTGTCATGCCCGGACTTGATCCGGGCATCCATGGCAAGAAGAGCTGCGAGGACCCCGACTGCACCGTGATCCGTGCCGCGCTTGACGTATCTCGGAAGTACAGTGCCTTTTGCCAAGGCTGCGGGATTTTTTGCCAAGACGGCCCCGCATCATCGGGCTATGGCTGATGTCTTATGGTATCGGCGCCGGGATAGCCGGATCGCCGCGGTCCTGCTGCGGTGCTGACAAGATGGAATGAAGATGGCGACTGAACAGGTATCGACGCAGGCGGCCCCGCAGCAAAAATCGGGCGGGCGGGCGACGTTGATCGGCGTCATCGCCATCCTGCTCTGGGCGGCTTTGGCGCTGCTGACGGCGATGACACAAGATGCGGGCACCGCTATTCCGCCCTTCGAATTGCTGGCCCTCAGCTTCGGTGTCGCCTGTATCGGCGGGGTGGCGGTGCTGGCCTGGCGTGGCGGCTTCAATCTGCTGATCCAGGCGCCATCGGCCTGGTTCACCGCTTTCATCGGCATCTTCCTCTATCACGCGCTCTATTTCTTTGCGCTCTCATCGACGCCGCCGGCGGAAGCGAGCCTCATCGCCTATCTCTGGCCGCTGCTGATCGTGCTCTTCGCCGCCTGCCTGCCGGGCGAGCATCTGCGCTGGCGCCATCTCGGCGGTGCCGTGCTCGGCCTCGGCGGCACCGCCCTGCTGCTGGCAAAGAAATTGCTGGCTGCCCGCAATGGTGTCGCCATTGACGGCAGCGTCTGGGGCTATTTCGCGGCTTTCGGCTGCGCCTTCACCTGGTCCGGCTATTCGGTTTTCAATCGCCGCTTCGGCCAGACGCCAAGCGAGATGGTCATCGGTGTCTGCGGCGCCATCGCCCTTGCCGGCGGCGCCTGTCATCTGCTTTTGGCGAAGGCCGGCCTCGAGATGACGGTGGCACCCAATCTGACGCAATGGTTGGCGATCATCGGTCTCGGCATCGGCCCCACCGGCTTGGCTTTCCTCGCTTGGGACCATGCCACCAAGCATGGCCGCCTGTCGCTGCTGGGTTCGCTGTCTTACCTATCACCCTTGCTCTCGACCCTGCTGCTGATCAGCACGGGGCGGGCCGAGGCAAGCTGGCAGATCCTGCTTGCCGCCGTTCTCATCATTCTCGGTGCGGCCGTGGCGACGGGCGTGCGGCGGAGGTGAGATTGGCGCAGACTAGGTCAGTATTGCGAACCGTTGGCGCCGCGGCTTGCCGCCATGCATCTCGATCAAGGCGGCAATCCGGTCGAATATCTCATCGGCAGGTGCCGTCAGGCGGAAGAATCTGACGTGAACTTGGTGCGCGCGCAGAAGCCTCCGTGCGCCGAGAGCACCGAGAAACGAACGCCTGCTGTGAATCGCGGCCGGCGCCCGGTGCTGCAAGTCGAGCACGATGCCCGTTCTTCGCCCGTTACATGTCCAGGTCGGGCTATAGGTAGCGACCTCCGACCAGCGGATCAGGTCGGGAGAGCGGCGCAAATCGCGGAAGCCGTCTGCCTCTATCACCAGCATGGGGCCACCCTGCTTGATGTCGGCAAACGTGACGAGTCCCTGTGAAATCAGGCTGATGCTGCCGGCCAGCAGCAAAGACAATATCAGGACACTCCAGGCAAAACCCGGCAAGAGCGCATTGTCTCGTGGCGACAGCAATATCTCGTATGCGAGCCGGGAAAAGAAAACGCTGATGGCTGCAGCAAGCGCGATGCCAATCAGCAAGTTTATCGGAGCATCCAGGAAAACACGTTTTGACAACCTCAAGCTCATCGGTAGCCCCGCTACGGCGGTTTCGGCGGCCGCGGGAGTTGCTGTGTCGCCGGCCCCTGTCTGGACCGACCTTGATAAATATTGGTCTGCGCTCATCCGATGCCTCGTTGGAACCGCTGCGACACTCTAGGCAGTTGGGCAGGATGATGGCAACGCCCGTCGAAGAAGCCCGCTTTCGCGGGACGGGTCTTCCCATAAGGAATTTGCACCGCGCATTTTGCATATGGCTCTATGTTGCAGCCCTGCCTTCCCAGGCCGGCTTGCCCGCGATGATCTCGAGGTTTGATGCCGTGGCGGCGGGGATAAGGCGCAAGGCCTGGCCGCCCGCTGCCACGGCGAAGCTGCGTGTCAGCTATACTGGAAGCCGGCTTCCTTGAAACGCTTCGGCAGCAGGAAGTCGATCAGCGCAAACACGACGATGGCGATGCCGGTCAGCGGGAAGGCCAGTGATACCGCGATGGCGATGCCAAGGATCGCGCGCGGGATGCGGTAGTCGCGGGGATAACGCGGTGCGCCGAGCGCGCCGGCCGGCCGCCGCAACCACCACATGACAATGCCGGACAGCACCATGAAGATCACGGTGAAGCAATAGGCGGTATTGAGGATGGTGTTCCATAGGCCCATCGTGCCCTCGTGGAGTGCGATGCCGACCGCCATGGCCTTGCCGGAGAGGCTGTAATCGGTGAAGCGGATATCGGCCAGGATCTTGCCGGTATATTGGTCGAGATGCACCGTGTGGTCGCCCATCGGGTCGTTGGTATCGGCATCCATGGAATCGGCGGAGATGGTATAGACCCCGTCATCGCCGCTCGGCAGGTTGATACGGAACTGCTGGGTGAAGCCGATGGTCTTGGCGAAGGCCGTCACGGTGTTGAGATTGACCGGCGCGCCGGACGGGATGGCGGGAATGCCGGCGGAGGAACCCGAAGCCGGCAACGGCGTCTGTTCCAGTGCCCAGGGGACTTCCTTCAAGGGACCATGATTGAGGCTGGCATGGGTCTTGTCGGAGAGCGGCACGCCCTTCAGTTTTGCCGGCGGCAAGGTGCTCCAGGCCTGCACGATCTTGGCACCCCAGACACCGCTCCAGGCAAGGCCGGAAATGAGGAAGAGCAGCAGCACGACGGAAATATAGAAGCCGGCCGTGACATGCAGCTCCTTGACGAGGCCTCGCCCGCGACGGGCTAAATTGGGAACCAGCACCTGCCCAGGTCCTTTGCCGTTCCGCGGCCACCAGAGATAGAGGCCGCTGAGGAGGAGGGCGATGCCTAGGCCGGCCGCCGTCTCCTGCAGGCGATCGCCGATATCGCCGAGCAGCAGCGTTCCATGAATCTTGTTAGCCCAATAGAACCAGGTCTCATTCTTGGCGACGGTGCCGAGCACTTTGCCGTCATGCGGATCGACCGAGACCACATAATCGACATTGTCGGCATTGACCAGGAAGACGCTGGCCCGATCATCCGTCGCCGGACTGACGAACATGGTCACCATGCTGTCGGGGAAGGCGGCCTGTGCCGCGAGGCCCTGCTGTACGACGCTGAGCCGCTCGCCCCCGGGGGACACGTGATATTTCTTGCCGAGGAATGTCTCGATCGAATTGCCGTAGACCATGATGAGGCCGGTGACGGCCAGCACCAGCAGGAAGGGGGCGACGAAGATTCCGGCATAGAAATGCCAGCGCCAGACGGCGCGATAGAGGCCGGTCACGATTGACGGCCGATCGGAAGCCAGGCCTTCGCCTGGCCGGGTGAGAACTTGGACCATAGGAATATCCCAATAGAGGTTGCTCCCGCCGCAGATCTTGTCGCGGCGGATCGGTTCAATTTGGCTGAGGTAAAGGGAGACCTAGGCCTGCAAAGGTGGCGCCTGGGCGGCGCGGTCGGAGGGATAGAGCGACAAAGCAGGCGCCGTATCCGGGCTCGTTGCAAAAGCGAGGGCGACGGGCAACAGCAGCGGCAGCCTGGCCGGTGCCAGGGCAACCGCCGGCAGCATCGGTGCACAGCCGCCCATCGGGCAGGCGGCGCCGCAGAGCGGGCATTCCTGGTTATGCCGTCCGGATTTGGATGGCGCCTCGGTGCCGGACGGGATGCCGTGCTCCGAGCAGATGAAGGCGTAGGTGGCACCCTGCAGCGGATCTTCAGCCGGTGGCGCGATCTCGGTGAGGGCTGCGACCAGCAGGTTGAGCAGCATCAAATAGGCCGCGATCGCCCCAATCGCGAACCGATGCTGCCGCAGCTGCTTCAGCTCCCAAAGACCCATGAATGCCCTCTCTTGCCGCACCCTGGCGAAAGGCTGAAGGAAAGACAAGTGACGAAATGGCGCAGTGAAGGCTGATGGACTGATGCAGCCGGTCTAACGTGCTGCCATCTCCCTCACCTTCGCCGGCAGTTCGCGGAGATCGTTCAGCATGACGATCTCGCCACTAGGGTCGGCATGAATGAGCTCATGCGCCCAGGTGACGTGATAGGGGACATGGAAGGCGTGACCGCCGATGCCGAGCACCGGCACCACATCCGAGCGCACGGAATTGCCGGCCATGATGAAGTCTTCGGGCGCGACGCCCTGGCGGAACAGCAGGCGGCGGTAGCTGGCCTCGTCCTTCTCGGAAACGATCTCGATATGGTGGAAGAGATCGGCGATGCCGGAGCGGGCGATCTTCGCTTCCTGGTCGAAGAGATCGCCCTTGGTCACCAGCCAGACCGTATGGCCGTCCGCCTTCAATTCGGCAATGACATCAAGCACGCCATCGATCAGTGCCACCGGATGGGTCAGCATCTTGCGGCCGAAATCGAGCAGGACCTTGATGTCGCCGGCCGGGATGCGTTCATCGGTGATCTCGATCGCCGTCTCGATCATCGAGAGGACAAAGCATTTGATGCCATAGCCATAGATGGCGAGGTTGCGGCGCTGGATGCCGAGTAACAGATCGTCGATCTCGGTATCGGATCTGTCGACATGGCGGGCCAGCAGGTGGCGGAACTCCTCATGCGTGTCCTGGAACAAGGTCTCGTTATGCCAGAGCGTGTCGTCGCCATCGATCGCCACCGTGAAGCGGCGGCCGACGCTTGTGGCAGACGATGACGAGGCCGCCAGGTCAGGCGCGGCCAGCAGGGGGCGGAAGGGCGGGTTGGTACGCATAATCTTGGTCCAGATGCCGGAGAAATCAGAATTGATTAGATCGCGCCCTTTTTGCCATGGCAAGTAGACCTCGGCACGGAATAAATTATTCACAGAATCTGACCGGAGCCGGGCTGCGAGGGAGTTCGGCGAGGATGAGACGATGCAGGCAACTGAAATGACATTTCTGCCGGTGACGGGTGACAGCGCCGGACTCGGCCGCTCGCTGCGGGTATGGCGCGCCTTGCGTCGGGTGAAGCAGATGCGGGCGGCCGAGTTGCTACGGGTCTCCCAGGCGACCATCTCGCGTTGGGAGAACGGCGGGCTTGTGCCGACGCAAGAAGAACAGGTCGCCATCCGGCAATTGCTTGCGGCGCGGCTCGACAGCGCCGCCGATCATGAACTGGCGCGGCTCGTCACCAATTCCGACCGTCCGGTGCATCTTATCTGCGATCTCACCCATCGGCTGCTGGCCCTGTCATCGGCACGGTCGAGCGACTGGCGAGGCGGGCGCGGCGAGCTGATGGGGCAATCGCTTTGGCGCTTTGCCTCGGACGAATTGCGGGCGGCGGAAGAGAGTCTCGGAGGGCACGGCTGGTACCAGCCGGCCCCGCCGGCGATCGAAGGGCATACCGGTGCCAATCGCTCGCCGAGGCTGCGCATCCGCCCTGGTCGCTTCCGCTTCACCCGCTTCCAGTTGTCCGATGGCAGCCATGCGCGGCTGGTCGAGACCTTGAGCGTCGAGTAGAGCCAGGCTGGCTATTGTACTGGCGCGACCTTATCGGGCGGTGCAAGCACAAAGCTCTGCTTGTCTGCATCCCAATCGAGCGGCCGGGCGCAGAACTTGATCTCGTCCAGGGGCTGCAGCACGGGCCCGGTGGCGGCACAATCGGCTGCCGCCTGCTGGATGAGGAGGCGGGGATAGGTGCCGTCGGTCCGCAGGGTCACGCCATAAGCCATGGTCTCGAAGGCCTTGACGACTGATGTACCGGATGCAGGTTCCTTGGATTTGGTCGTCGCTTTGCTGACGGGCTTCTCGGTCGTCTTGCCAGTGACTTTTCCGCCACCTGCTTGCGGCATGGTGACGAAGATGGCGACCGGCGTGCGTTGCCGGTCGTCGGCCAGTGCGCCATCCGCGCCGCGGCATGTATAGGCAGCCCCATTGACGAGATAATCGCTGACACCGTCCTGGGTGAGGTCGATCGGCTTGACCGCAGCGGCTGGATCGCTCGGGGTGCCTCCCGCGTTGCGGCAGATCTGATCGAGATGGGAGACATATTGCTGCACGACTGGCGGCAGACCCGCGGGTGGCACCCCTTCCGCGCGTGACTGTGCCGCTCCGCTGATTCCGGCGATGACGGCTGCCAACGCGCCTGCCTGACGCGGCAGCTTCATCCATTTTCTGCGAGGTACTTCCTTGCGCATGGAAACACAACGCGCCAGCCCGCCGCTCGTTCCCTTTCGCAGACGGTATGCGAAGACCGTTAACGGCTCTCCCCGGCCAGCAGCAGCTTGTCCTGCTGGAACAGGCGGATGATGGCATCCATCACCGCGCGCACCCGGGGCAGGTTGCGCAGGTCGTTATGCACCAGCAGGTACTGCTCGGCGGTCACCGCGGGCACCAGCGCGTTCTTGCGCTCGAAACCGATGCGGGCGAGCTCCCGGTCGGTATCGCCGAGATAGCAGGGCAGCAGGCTGACGCCGGCGCCGGCGCGCAAGGCCTGCTGCACCACCAGCCAGTTGTTCATGCGGATCATCGGCCGCCGGCTGCCGCTGCCATTCGTGCCGCCGCTTTCCGCCAGCAGGGCGCGGATCCAGGCTTGGCCCGGCATATAGGCATGGTCGTCATCGAAGCCGATCCAGGTCATTTCGCGCAGCTTCCTTGCCGTCATCTTCTCCGGCACGGCACCGGCCCGGCCATAGATGGCATAGGCGGCGGCACCGAGCTTGCGGGTGACGATGCTGGCGAGATCCGGCACAGCCTCGCGGATCATCAGATCGGCCTCACGGCGCGACAGATTGGCGAGGAGATGGCTGGAAGTGAGTTCGAATTCGATGCAGTTCAGATTGTCGCGCAAGCGCGGCAGGTTGTTGGCGAGATAGCCGCTCATCGCCTCGCCGGCGGAAATGCGCACGACGCCATGGGCGGTGTCGCCGAGATTGGCGCTGCGGCGATGAATGGATTCGGCGGCGCACTCCATCACCTGTGCATCGGCCAGCAATTCCTCGCCGGCCGGGGTGATGACGAAGCGGTCGGGCAGGCGATCGAACAACCGGGCGCCGATCGCTTCCTCCAGCGACTTCACCCGCCGCGCGATGGTGGGGTGGCTGACATCCAGTTTCTTCGCCGCTGCGGTCAGGCTGCCCTCACGCGCCAGGGTCAGAAATACCCGGAGATCATCCCAGTCTGCGTTCATCCCGTTCATGCCACGCCATCCTTTGCCGCCTGGCGGCCGCGTTGCCGCCGACAGATTTTTAGCCGAGATCCGGGGATTTCCCGCTGTACAAAAATGTACGACGGCTTTTCCAATTTGTCGAATGGCGGACAAATTAGTTCAGCGTAAAATCCTTTTTGCGATTGGCTCGCAATCGGGTCTCGGCGGGCTAGAAGGCCACGGGGAAGCTTCAGTTTGCCGATGGAAACGAAGCCTTGCCCCCGCCCTAACCCTCCCCCGTCTCGGGGGAGGGGATGGAAGCTGACGCGTCGGGATTGGACCCGGGCTGAGACATTGCCGGTCAGTGACAGGCAGTGAGAGTGGCTGGCGGTGAGGACATAGGGAACGAGAGGGTCTCTCTGCTCTCTCATTCCCCTCCACCGAGGCGGGGGAGGGTTAGAGAGGGGGAACGGCGGCTGAACGCGCGCCCTGCTTGATTCATTTGAGCTTGGACACACAGGCCATAACAACAAGAACGGAAACGGCATCATGCATATCGAGAAACGCCTGTTCAGTTTCACCCAGGGGATGCGCGGGCGCATTGCCGCTGCGGTCGGTGTGGGCTTGGTCTCCGTGGCGGTCGGTGTGGCGCGCCTAGCACTGCTCGGCTGGCTGATCGGTGAAGTCTTCGCCGGACGCAGCCTCGCCGAGCTCACCTGGCCGATCATCGGCATCGCGGCGCTGATGGTCCTGCGCGGTGTCGCCGAGCATGTCCGCGCGGTGGTCGCGCATGAGACGGCGGCGCGGGTGCAGAAGAGCTTGCGCCGCATCATCTATGACAAGATCGCCGCCCTCGGCCCGGGCACGATCGCGCGGCAGCGGTCGGGTGCCCTGACCCTGCCGCTGATCGACGGCGTCGAGCAGCTGGAAACTTATTTTGGCCAGTTCCTGCCGCAATTCCTCATCGCCTTGCTGACGCCGGCGCTGATCTTCCTCGCCATCGCTTGGATCGACCTTCCCGTCGCTTTGGTGATGCTCGCCTTCGCCCTGATCGCCCTCTTCGCACCCGGCCTCTGGCACAAGAAGGACAGCGCTGCTTCGCTCAAGCGCCAGGAAGCCTATGCCAGCTTCGCCGCCGAGTTCCTCGATTCCATCCAGGGCATCGCCACCTTGAAAGCCTTCGGCCAGAGCAAGTCCCGCGCCGCCAAACTCCAGAGCGAGGCCGTGACCCTGTTCCGCCGCACCATGTGGGTGCTGGCCACCAATTCGGCGGCGCGGGGCATCACCGATTCATCGATCGCCTGCGGTGCGGCCGCGGCACTGGCGCTGGGTGCCTGGCGGGTCGAAGGGGGCCTGATGTCGCTCTCGGGCCTCCTCGTCATCCTCATGCTGGGCGTTGAGGTCTACCGGCCGATGCGCGAGCTCCGCAGCGTGCTGCATCAGGGCATGGTCGGCATGTCGGCCGCCCAGGGCATCTACCAGATCCTCGACGCGCAGCCGCTGGTCACCGATGCATCGCCGTCGGTACAGCTGCCGCAGCTCGCACCGAGTATCTGTTTCGAGCAGGTGCGCTTCCGTTATCCGGGGACGCGGCGCGACATCCATGGCGGCCTCGATTTCACCATCCGCCCGGGCGAGCGCATCGGCATCGTCGGTGGTTCGGGTGGCGGCAAGTCCTCGATCGTGCGCCTGCTGCTGCGCTTCTACGATCCGGATCAAGGGCGCATCTGTATCGGCGGGCACGATCTCACAACCCTGCCTTTCGCCGAGATCCGCCGCCTGATCGCCGTCGTCAACCAGGACACCTTCCTGTTCCATGGCACGATCGGCGAGAACATTCGCATGGGCCGTCCCGATGCGACGGCAGCGCAGATACGCGCCGCCGCCCGCGCCGCCAATATCCACGACTTCATCGCCGGCCTGCCGCAAGGCTATGACACGCTGATCGGCGAAAAGGGCATCAAGCTCTCCGGCGGCCAGCGTCAGCGCGTCGCTATCGCCCGGGCGCTGCTGCGTGATGCACCGATCCTGATGCTCGACGAAGCGCTCTCGGCGGTCGATGCTGAGAACGAAGCCATCATCCAGTCGGCGCTCGACCGCCTGATGCAAGGTCGCACCACGCTGATCCTGGCGCACCGGCTCTCCAGCATCATCGACTGCGACCGCATCCTGGTGCTCGACCAGGGCCGCGTCGCCGAAGCCGGCAGTCATGCCGCGTTGTTGCAGAAGGGCGGCATCTATGCCCGGCTGATGGCGGAACAGGTCAAGGACAGCACTGCGGAGCTCATGGCCGGTGATGACGCGCCGGAAACGGCAGCGACGACGGAAGCCACGGTGGGAAAGCAGGCCGAAGGCGTCATCGGCGCGCCCTTTGCCTTGAAGCAGGTGACGGAAGGCATCATCAAGGCCGAAGGTCTCGGCTGGTGGCAGCTGGTCACCGAATTGATGCGCCTCGTCATGCCCTGGAAAGGCAAGCTGACCTTGACCTTCCTCTTCGGCGTGCTGCGCGTCATCTTCTTCATCGGCATCGGTGTCTGCAGTGCGCTCGCTCTCCGCGACCTGAAGAACGGCGCAGATTACAGTGCCTGGCTCTGGGCGCTGGCAACCCTGGCGCCCTTGTCCGGCCTGGTTCATTGGCTGGAAAGCTGGATCGCCCATGACATGGCGTTCCGCCTGCTGGCCGAGCTTCGCATCGCCGTCTTCCGCAAGCTCGACCAGCTGGCACCCGCTTATCTCACACGGCGGCGTACCGGTGATCTCATGGCGCTTGCCACCAATGACGTGGAGCTGGTCGAGTATTTCTTCGCCCATACCGTGGCGCCGGCCTTCGTCGCCGTGCTGGTGCCGGCCGTGGTGCTGGCGGTCCTGGCGACGGTCAACCCCTGGATCGCGCTTGCCTTGCTGCCCTTCCTGGTCCTCGTCGCACTCTGTCCGTTCCTGATGCGGAAGCGCAGCGACCGCCTGGGCTCGGCGGCCCGCGAGGCGACCGGCGAATTCGGCGCCGTGGCGGTGGATGGCGTGCAGGGTCTCGGCGAGATCGTCGCCTTCCAGCAGGAAGCCGCCTTCGGCGCCCGGCTCGATCGTCTCTCCGACCGGCAGATCGCACTCCGCTTGCCCTTCTTCCGCGAGCTCACCTTGCAGGCGAGCCTGCTGGAGATCTTCACCGGCCTCGGCGGCCTCGCTGTGGTGGTGACGGGTGCGGCGCTGTCCCAGCAGGACAAAGTGGATGCCGGACTGCTGCCACTGCTCACCATCCTCGCCATGGCGGCCTTCCTGCCGGTCTCCGAGATCGCTCAGGTCGGCCGCCAGCTCGCCGATACGCTGGGGGCCACGCGGCGGCTCTATGGTCTCTTCAACGAACCGGTGCCAGTGACGGATGGCATCGGTGTCGCGACGGAAGCGCGCCGCTCGACCGCCTTCAATGCCCGCAGCGGTGCCGCCGAACTGGTGCTGGATGCGGTGAGCTTTGCTTATCCCGGCCAGAACCGCCTGGCGCTCGATGACGTCTCGCTCACCATCCCGGCGGGCAAGACCGTGGCGCTGGTCGGCATGTCGGGGGCGGGCAAGACGACGACGGCGCAATTGCTGATGCGCTTCTGGGATGCCGATCGTGGTGCCATCCGCCTCGATGGCCATGATCTGCGTGACTACAAGCTCGACGATCTGCGCCGTCGCATCGCTCTCGTCGCCCAGGACACCTATCTCTTCAATGACAGCCTGCGGCGCAACATCATGATCGCCCGGCCGGAAGCGAGCGAGACGGAACTGATGGAAGCGATCCGCCATGCCGCGCTTGAGGACCTGGTCGACGCTCTGCCGGAGGGATTGGAGGCACCGGTCGGCGAGCGCGGCACCAGTCTCTCCGGCGGCCAGCGCCAGCGTGTCGCCATCGCCCGCGCCTTCCTCAAGGATGCGCCCGTGCTGATCCTCGACGAAGCGACGTCGCATCTCGATGCGATCAGCGAGCAGGCCGTGCGTGCGGCGCTCGATCTCCTGCAGGCCGATCGCACGACGATCGTCATCGCCCATCGCCTGTCGACCATCCGCACGGCTGATCTGATTGTCGTCCTCGACCAGGGCCGGGTGATGGAAACCGGCAGCCACGATCAGCTCATGGCACAAGCCGGTCTCTATGCCCGCCTGGTCTCCCGGCAATTGGGGGCGGCACAGGTGGCGGCCGAGTAGGCGTCTGGTTTCACGACGCGCCCTTGGTCTTCACCAGATAGTCCACGATGGCCGGCACATCGGTAGGGGCGACCGGCGCCTTATAGGCGCTGATCATCTTGTTGACCTCTGCCTGCCAAGCGGCTTGTGTCATCGCCGGCTGGTTCAGGACCATGCCGGCGGAATGACAGGCAAGGCAGTTATTGTTGATGGCATCAGCCCCGGCACCGGGAAAGCTCCGGTCGCTCTCCGGCAGGGTCACATGCACCGACTGGAAGACGAAGGGTTTGGCCGCCGTGGTCGCCGCCGGCATCAGCATGGCAGCTACCGCGGGGATGAGGAAAGCGGGGATGATGAATGTGAGTGCGCGAGCGGCGTGCAGCCGGGAGAAGCTCTGCGTCGACATGATTTCCTCCTTCAGGCCGCGGTGACCGCGATCTCTTCGATGACGTTCCGCATGAACCCGGACGGGTTCCAGTTGGCGGCACTCGGCTGCACCGCGCCATTCGTGTTGGTGCAGCGCACCTGCAGGCGGGCCGTACCCTTGCCGGCGAGCGTGATGTCGGTCTGCCATTGGCGGAAGCTGTATTTGCCTTCGTCCTGGCCGAGGCTGGCTGTTTGCCAGGTCCGGCCGCCATCGACCGAGACGTCGATCCTGGCAACCCCGCAATCGCCGCCGAAGGCGATGCCGCGCAAGGCTGTCGACTTACCGACGGCGATGGTCTGGCCGTTGCGCAGATTGGTGATGAAGGAGCGCGGCAGCATTCGGTTGATCGGCACCGTCTTCACATTTGCCTCGCCCGGCTTGACATTGGCGAAGGGCGTATCGGGAATGCGATAGGCGCTCTTGGTCCAGAAATTGTCGTCCGGCGCTGCCAGCACCTCGATGTCGCTCAGCATCTTCACCCAATAGGTCGCATACCAGCCAGGCACGATGAGCCGCAGGGGAAAGCCGTTGAGTAACGGCAACTGTTCGCCATTCATGGCATAGGCGATCATCACCTCGCCATCCATGGCATGGTCGAGGTCCAATGCTTTCATGAAATGCGGCGCCTCCGCGACCACCGGCTCATCGAGGCCCTTGAAGCGTACTTGCGCAGCGCCGCTGTCGACGCCGGCCTTGTCCAGGAGATCCTTGAGCCGCACGCCGGTCCAGCGTGCATTGCCCATGGCGCCATGGGTCCATTGCGCGCCCGGCACACGCGGCTGGAAGAGGCCGCGCGAATTGCCGGAACATTGATTGACGGCGGCGATCTCGAAGCGCGGCAGCGACTGCAGATCGGCGAGCGACAGCGACAGCGATTGCTTGACGGCGCCGTGCACGGCAAGACGGAAGCTGTGGGCATCGATATCAGTCGGGATCACCGCCCAGTGCCAGCGCACATAGAAGCGGTCATTCGGCGTGAAAACGCCCTGGTCGAAGACCTCGAACGGCGTTTCCAGCAAAGGCGGCCGGGTGCGTTGCAGGATCATCGGCCCCTTCTGCGGGAAGGCGGTGGTGATGGCGCGCTCATTGGGGCCGCCGGCGAGGCCGAGATCGACCGTCTGCGCCGCTGCCCCGGTGGATGCCTGAGCGGGTGTCGATGTGGATTGGCCGAAGGCAAGCCTGCTCATCGCCGGCAATGCGAGCAGCGACAGTCCGGAAGCACCGATCTTGCCGAGCAGCAGCCGGCGGGTAGTCGGTCGGGAGAGGAGGGGAGACGTCGTCATCGCGGCTGTTCCTTCTTCGGTGTTCATATACAAAAGGTGGCAGGCCGGTTGCCGATGGTCCAATTCTGGAAACAGATCGAATCGATCATCGGCGGCGATTGATCTCGGCGGCGGGGTTGACGGGCCCGCCAAAAGGCGGTGCGCCGATCGATCAGGGGAGTAATCGATCGGCGCTGCGGCGGGCGATTGTGGAGAGGTGCCCGCCGGCTTACCGGTCGATATGCGCGCGGGTGCTGTCATCGGGGTCAGGGCTGGCTGGCTGCGGGCGGCGTCCCGGGCACGCGACGTCGGCCAGGCGACCGACGCCGGTTCAGCTCGGCGCCCGGTCACCAGCCAAAAGGCGAGATCAGGATTTGCGCGCCGGTGCTTTGCCCCGGATGATCTGCAGCAGCGCCTCGGTGGCGGCGCTGAGATGCCGTTCGCGATGCTGCACCATATGGAAAGCGCGTTCGGGCAGGTCGAGCGGCACGCGTTTCAGCAGGCCCGCTTCCAGCCCGGAGACCACGACGGAAGCGGACAGGACGGTGGCGGCGGAGCCAGCTTCGACGGCGGCGCGTACCGCCTCATTGGAGGGAAGTTCCAGGGTGACGGTGAGATCGTCGGCGCTGAGGCCGAAGCGCGGCAAGGCCGCTTCGAAGGTGGCGCGGGTACCGGAACCGCGTTCGCGCAGCACCCAGGCACTCTCCTTGAGGCGACGCGGGTCGAGCCGCCGGATCGTTGCCCAGGGATGATCCGGACCAACCACCAGGACCAGCTGGTCGCGGGCGATCGAGGTGATCGCGAGCGTGGCGTCGTTGACATCGCCTTCGATGAAGCCGATCTCGGCGATGCCGGTCCTGACCGCCTCGGCGACCTGCTCGGAATTGCCGATGCGCAGATCGATCTCCACACCGGGAAAGCGTTCCCTGAAGACGACGAGGTGACGCGGCAGCCAATAGCCGGCAACGGTCTGGCTGGCTTGAATCAGCAGATGGCCGCGCTTCAATCCACCGAGTTCCGCCAGCGTCAACTCGGCGGCGGCAACGCGGGCCAGCACGGCCTGGGCCTCGGTCAGGAAGATGCGCCCCGCCTCCGTCAGCTCGATGTTGCGGCCAACCCTGTTGAAGAGCCTGGCGCCGTGGCGCGCTTCCAAAGCCGCGATCGCGGCGCTGGCGGCGGATTGTGCGAGATTGAGCGACTTCGCCGCCCGAGTGACGTGCTGGGATTCGGCGACGGCGGCGAAGATGCGCAGCTGCTCCAAGGTCATGACGATATCCTCGAAAGGAAAGGGGCTGGTTCAAAGAATCCGCCATGGCGATTGATAAGTCCAATAGATTGGTTTGGTCAGAATAATCTAAGATCGAGATTGATCGGGAAGCGCGATCGGTCAGCCTCTCGCGCGGACGAGGTGGGGCGCTGAGCCGGCACTGGAGACAATCTTGTCCTGCTTGGCAGCCATCGCGACCGAGGCATTCGACAGCTGATCTGTGTCAAGATAAGCTTCTTAGTAATCCATTAACCTTAACTGGCCTGGGACTTGCACCCGGAGTCAGCACGTTGCGGAACAACAGGCTGGGTGGGCCCTTCGCCAGGCTGCCACGGCGCTTTGCGTCAAGCGGATCTGGCGTGAGGTCGATCAACCGATAGCGTGTCGGAGATCGAAGCCGTGCAATTCATCACCAGCCTTAGATGTCATCGTGATGTCACCAAGGGGAGATGGTCATGTCGGTGGTGCAGAAATCGCGGGTGGCAAAAACTGCCGCAGCGCGCCGTTGGAACGGTTTGCTCGGTCGCAATCTCATCACTCTCGATGAGATCAGCGGCACGGAGGTGATGGACATCGTCGACGAGGCTTTGTTCCTGAAGGCGACGCGACGGCGCGGTCTCGCCAATCGCCGCAGTATGGCGGACCGTCATGTGGCCCTGATCTTCCAGCGGCCATCTTTCCGCACCCGCTGCGCCTTTTCCATCGCCACGCTGGATTGCGGCGGCCATCCGCATCTCCTCGATCCGAAGGAGATCCGTTTCGGCAGCAAGGAGAGCCTGCGCGACATCGCCCGCGTGCTCTCGCGCATGTTCGACCTTGCCGTCATCCGCTGCACCGATACGGCGATGCTGCAGGAACTCGACCGCCATCTCGACATCCCGGTGTGGAATGCCATGACCGACCAGGATCATCCGACCCAGGTGATCGCCGATCTGATGACCCTGGTGGAGAGCGGCGTCGATCCCGCTGGGGCGAAGCTGGCCTTTCTCGGCCATGGCCGCGGCAATGTCTGTTCTTCATTGATGAAAGTGGCGATGAAAGTCGGCATGACTGTCGCCGTGGTGTCGCCGCCGGGCCTGGAACCGGAAACTCGCTATCTCGATGAATTGCGGGGCGGGGCCGAGCATCGCGGCGGCCGGATCATCGTCACCAACAGGGTGGCCGAAGGCGTCGAGGGTGCCGATGCCATTTATGCCGATGTCTGGTCCAATACCGACCAGCCCACCGCCGATATCGAGGCCGAGGTCGAACCCTTCCAGCCCTACCGGGTGACGCCGCAGGTGATGCGCCTGACCGGCAAGCCGTCGAGCATCTTCCTCCATTGCATGCCGTCCTTCCACAGCCCGGACACCGATTACGCCCGGCTGCATCCGACCTCGCTCGACACCGACGATGCCGTCTTCGAAGGCACCCAGAGCCGCGTCATCGACGAAGCAGAGAACCGGCTGCATGTGGTGAAGGCGCTCTTCAAGCACGCGATCTGAGAGGCGCGAGACGGTTGGTTCGGCTCAGGAAGGATCACCCGGTCGGCAGCGGGATGGCGGAGTTGAAGAGGTTGTCCGGGTCGTAGCGGCGCTTGATATCGATCAGCCGGGGGCCGTTCGGGCCGTAGCTCTGCTTGACCCGCGTGGCATCGTCGCCGGTCATCATATTGGCATAGGCGCCCGGCAGGGCGATGGCATCGAGCGCCTTGCGGGTAGCCGCTGCCCATTGCTGGTGCCGAAGTGCTTCTTCCGTATTGGTGCGATCGGCGAAGATGGCGATGATCTCCACGAGCACATGGTCGCGCCGCAGGCCGAAGGCGGTGGCATCGGCGGGGACGCGTGACGCAGCGCCTCTGAAATCATGGGTGACGAGGGCGCAGCCCGGCGACGGCGCCTGTTTCATGGCCGCGATCATGATATCGATGGCGCGGCCGTCGAGCGCCGGCAGCAGGCTGGTATCGATAAAGACACCGCGGCCGTTGACGACGAATGAACCGAACATGCCGAGGAGGTCGCCATAGGGGCGCTTGCTAATATCGCGGTTGAGCGGCGAACCGAATGTGGCCAAAGGTGCGACCGCGGCCTCGCCCTGAGCCGGGTCGCCGGACCAGGTTGGTACCAGGCACAGGACCGGCGCGCCATCGGGGCCGGCCATCAAACAAATCTGGATATTGAGTTCATCTGCCGCGCCGGCGGCAAGTTCGGCGCAGCTTCCGAGCACGGATCCGGCCTCGGCAAAAGGAAAGAGCAGCATGCCGGCATAGAGGCTCGGCATGTCATGCAGGCGCAGATGGAGTGTCGTCACCGCACCGAAATTGCCGCCGCCGCCGCGCAGCGCCCAGAAGAGATCGGCATTGTCCTGCTGATTGGCGAGCACGATCCTGCCGTCGGCGAGAACCACCTCGGCGGCCAGCAGATTGTCGAGGGCGAGGCCGAAGCTGCCGATCAGCGGTCCATAGCCGCCGCCCAGCGTGAGACCGGCGACGCCGACGGCATTGATCTGGCCCAGCACGGGCGTCACCTTGAGCGGATCGGTCACTGCTGTGACATCGCCGGCCCGCGCACCGCCCTGGACGCGGGCGAGCCGGTTGTCGGGGCCGGTCACCACGCCGTTCATGGCGCTGAGGTCAATGACGAGGCCATTGCAGAGACTGCGCCCAACCCAGTCATGGCCACCGCCCAGCAGCGAGAGCGGAAGGTCGCCGTCGCGGGCGGTGCGGATGGCAGCCTGGACATCGGCCGCGCTGCGGCAATGGGCGATGGCCTGGGGAATGCGATCGAGCTGCTTTGCCCAGATATCGGTCGCCGAGGTGTAGCGTGGATCGCCCGGTCTTGAGAGCCGGCCCGAGAGTTGTGCATCAAGTCGCTGCAAGTTTTTATCGACCTGGCGTGACATGCTTCAGACTCCCTCGTGCATCTGTTGTTCGATTGCCGGCTGTTCCGATGGCCGGTGCGGTGCTGATCCGCAACCGGCCGTTGACGGCCATTTGGCTTCGCCAGGATAGGGAGAACGATGTTGCGCAGGTGTTGCCGGATCGGGGATTTGTGTTTCAGATGTAATGCGAGTGCCTAGAGTCGGATCGTTTTAGACGTAAGCGCTTCGCGATTTTGTCTAGAACGTGAATCCGTCTCTCATCAATAAGATAGAGGGCGATTCACGCTTTTGATGAAAGCGATGCCGCTTCCATCAAAAGCGATCGCGCTCTAGGCCTGCAGTGCCAGGTCGAGCAAGAGGAGGGGCAGATGACAGATCGGGAAAAGTCAGGTCAGCGCATGCTTGCCGGCACGTGCCTCTGCGGCGCTGTCCGCTATGCGGTAGAGGATGCCTTCGCCTATGCCATGAACTGCCATTGTTCGAACTGCCGGCGAACGACGGGTGCTGCTTTCAAACCGATCGCCGGCATCGAAAGAGGCAAGTTCAGCTTGACCAAGGGCACCGGCAATCTCCTGGTCGTCGGCGAACCGGACGGCAATGACACGCATTGCAAGCTCTGCGGCTCGTTCCTCTATTCCGTCGTCAATGACGGTACCTATGTCCATGTCGCCATGGGCAGCTTGATCGATGATCCGAGCATCCGCCCGAGCAAGCACATCTTCGTCGGCTCCAAGGCACCGTGGTTCACCATCACGGATGACCTGCCGCAATTCGAGGAACATGCAGGGTAGGGAGAGAGTGAGGAGCTGTTAATCCTGCAGCATGTTGAGCGCCGCCTGGCGCTCGCCTGGTTTCAGCTTCAGGAAGAGGGTGCGGGCGCGTTTGATATCCGCTGGCTTGCCGTTCTCGGCAGCTTCCTTCATCGCCTTGGTACAGGCATGATCGGCACCGCAGATGAAGGCGAGAGCCTTCGAGAGCTTGCCCATGGTTTCACGGTCGATGGCGGGTTCGGTCATGGCTCTTATCAGGATGGTCGCGACAAGATTTAGTGAAGGTTGATGTCGGGAATTTCGACCCTTTATCGGTGTTCGTCAAATTAATTGTCTTGATAGTTGTGTCTATTTTTCTGGTATCTGGATGAACCTCTGCCGCCTCTGCCTGAGATCGAAAATGCGTGACCTATCGTTCCCAATCTTCCGTATTGCCGTCGGCCTATTGACCCCGCCAAGCATGAATGTGTCGGTCACTTTCGCGGGCGACATTCCCGTCGGTTGGGCCCAAGCGAAGGGTGCGTCGATCAAATTATTGTGTGCTGCGCGGCGGCGATTTTCTGTCTGGGTTAAAGCCAGACGGGCGATGATCCCGTTGAAACATTGCTAGGGGAAGGGGAGGAAAATGAGCAACGGCGAGCTTTCCGATACTGGTAAATCGGAAGAACAGCCCCGCATATCAACCGGCAGCCGCGGCCTTGATAACATTCTCGGCGGCGGCTTCGATCCGGACCGCCTCTATCTCTACGAAGGCCGCCCGGGTACGGGGAAGACGACGATCGCCCTGCAATTCCTGCTGGAAGGGGTACGCCAGGGGGAAAAGGTCCTCTATGTCACTCTGTCCGAGACCCAGCGGGAGTTGGATCTGGTGGCGCGACGCCACGGCTGGTCCATCGGCGATGTCGATATATTTGAGCTGATACCGCCGGAAACGACGCTTGATCCCGAGCGAGAACTGACCGTCTTTCATCCGGCGGAGATGGAACTCGGCGAGACAACAAAACTTATTTTCGATCGTGTCGAGCAGCTCAATCCTACCCGGGTCGTCCTCGACAGCCTTTCTGAGTTGCGTCTTCTGGCGCAAAGCCCGCTTCGCTATCGAAGGCAAGTTCTGGCGCTAAAGCACTTTTTCGCCACCCGGCATTGTACCGTGGTCATGTTGGACGACCTCACCTCGCAGTCCGACGATCTTCAGCTGCATTCGCTTTCTCACGGCGTTGTGCTGCTGGAACAGTTGGCGATCGAGTATGGCGCTGAACGCCGCCGGCTTCGTGTCATCAAGATGCGCGGCATCCAGTTCCGCGGCGGATTTCATGATTTCACTATTCAGAAAGGCGGGTTGAACATTTTTCCGAGATTGGTCGCGGCTGAGCATCACAGGAGTTTCGTGGGAGATTTCGCGCCAAGCGGCAATGCCGAGCTTGACCAACTGCTTGGCGGTGGCCTCGAACGTGGAACCAACACCTTGCTGATCGGCTCGGCCGGTGTTGGCAAGTCTTCGCTGGCCCTGACCTATGCCATTGCCGCCGCTGAAAGGGGCGAGCATTCCGTGTTCTTCGCTTTCGATGAAGGACGCGGTACGGTTGAATCCCGGGCCAGGACGCTAGGATTGCCACTGGAAAAGCATATCGCGTCCGGGTTGGTCCGGTTCCAGCAGATCGATCCTGCCGAGCTCTCGCCCGGCGAGTTCGCCGCCAATGTCCGGCACAGTGTGGAGAACGACGGCGCCCGGATCATCGTGATCGACAGCCTCAACGGCTATCTGAACGCGATGCCGGACGAGCGCTTCCTGATCCTGCAGATGCATGAGCTGCTGAGCTATCTCGGGCAGCAGGGTGTCCTGACGATCCTGGTGCTGGCACAGCATGGTCTGGTCGGCCCCATGGATACGCCGCTTGATATCAGCTATCTGAGCGACGCCGTGTTGATGTTGCGTTATTTCGAGTTTGGCGGGACGGTTCGCCGCGCGCTCTCCGTAGTGAAGAAACGCAGCGGCGATCACGAGCATTCAATCCGGGAATTCCGCCTGACAAAAAACGGCATCAGCGTCGGACCACCGCTCAAGGCCTTCAGCGGCATCCTCTCCGGCACACCTCAGTATGTCGGGGACAAGATCCCTCCCTTGCCAAGCGACGGTCATGAGGACAGATAGCATCGATCTCCCCGTCCTGGTATTCGCGCCGGTCGGTCGCGACGGTGCCGTGGCTGCCGAAGTCCTGCGCCGGTCCGGCCGCAATGTCAGCGTCAGCATCGATCTCGTCCAGCTTGCTGCGGCGATAGAGCACGGGGCAGGTGCCGTCTTTGTCGCCGAGGAGGGCCTGTTCGGAAAAGACACTGGGCCATTGATCGACTGGGTCGAGCGCCAACCCCCCTGGTCCGATCTGCCGTTCATCATGCTGACCAGCCATCTGGAGGGAGCAAGGGTTGCCGCCTGGCGCCAGCAGATCGTGACAGCACTTCGCAATGTGTCGTTGCTGGAACGGCCGGTGCAACCGATCACCCTGATTGCCACGGTACAAGCCGCCCTGCGGGCGCGGAGCCGTCAATATGAGGTGCGCAACCTGCTCAATGAGCGCGAACGCGCGGCGGCGGAACTGGAAGCGTTGGTGGCCCAGCGCACCGAGGCGCTGCAGGAGACAAATGCCGCACTTCGTACGGAAATAGCGGAGCGCGCGCGGGTCGAGGAGACATTGCGGCAGGCCCAGAAGCTGGAAGCGATCGGACGGCTGACGGGCGGCATCGCGCATGACTTCAACAATCTGCTGATGGTGATTTCCGGCGGCCTGGAGATGCTCCGGCGGCAACCGGATGCCGTGCGCCGCACCAAGTTGATGGATGGCATGCAGCAGGCCGCGCAACGTGGTGCCCGGCTGACCAAGCAACTGCTCGCGTTCTCCCGGCGGCAGGAGTTGAAGCCCGAGCCCCTGGATATCGTCCAGCATATCGGCGGCATGCGTGAACTCCTCAATCGCAGCCTGCGCGGCGACGTGCAAGTGGTGTTCGATCTGGCGAAGGACCTTTGGACGGTCGAGGTTGATGCCGGCGAGCTGGAGCTCGTCATCTTGAACCTCGCCGTCAATGCACGCGACGCGATGCCGACCGGCGGGACCATTACGGTCAGCGCCGAGAACTGCACCGCCTTGAAGGATGGCGAGCTCGACGGGGATTATGTCCGGCTCGCCGTGCGTGATACGGGAACAGGTATGTCGGCGGATGTCCTGGCGCGAGTCTTCGAGCCGTTTTATACCACCAAGGAGATCGGGAAAGGCTCCGGCCTCGGCCTGGCGCAGGTCCATGGCTTTGCCAGCCAGTCGCGCGGCGCCGTTCGTATCGAGTCAGCCCTCAGTCGCGGCACCACGATAAGCCTGTATCTGCCGCGCTCGGACAAGGTGCCAGGTGAAACACGCGAGGCAGTGGATTTGCCGTCCAAGGTCCCGGACGCAAAGTCGATGGGGTCGGTGCTGCTGGTCGAGGATGACAACGAAGTCGCAAAGCTTGTCAGCGAAATGTTGGATGAACTCGGCTTCGGGGTCATTCGCGTCGCCAGCGCGGCTGCGGCACTCGGTGCGCTGGCCAATGAGCGACCGATCGATCTGGTTTTCTCCGACGTGATGATGCCGGGCGAGATGAACGGTGTCGAACTCGCGCGGGAGATCCGGGCGCGCCGGGGGCAATTGCCGATCCTGCTGACGAGCGGCTATGCCGAGGCTGCTAAACCTGATGCCGATGTCGACGGCATCAGCATCCTGCCCAAGCCCTATCGCCTGGACGAGCTTTCCGCCGCCCTCACGTCTCTCATCCAGGCGCATCACAGCCCGGGCCCCAAATGAGCAGCTCGATCCGGAAGGGCTGCCGACGGCCTGTCATGCCAGCGCCCAAACACCGTCATTTCGCTGTATGATCGACGCAGCCGGAACCGGAGGAGTACTGCGACATGGGCAAATATGTGGTGATGCTCTATGAGGGATCCGATAAGCCCATCGGCGAGAAACGCGGCACGTTTGACTCCATCGATATAGCTGTCGCCGTGCTCGGCGGCCATAGCCTGGTACCGACCGGCGACAACTGCGATCTCCGCGCGGTTGCCTGGGAAGACAACGGTGCAGCCGATCCCCACAAGATCTCATACTTTCAGCCGCAATTCGTCGGAGCGGATTCCGAGTGAGAGACGGCGGTGTGGTAGAGAAAGATTGACGGCGGCTTTGATCGGACCAAACCGAGCGGGCAAAGGTGCCGAGACGCAGGCAACAGGTTCAGCTAGATATCTTTTAGCGCTCACCGCCGGATGAGCCCTGGCTGCTGTGCCAGGTGGTGCTCAGCCGCCCGTCATGCGGGGCAGGAGATAGTCGTCGCAATCCGATTGGAAAATTGGGATGATTTCCCTAAAGTGGCGCGCAGAGAGTGTCGTGTTGGGGGAATCATGTCGACAATCTGCCTCGGATACCGCGCGCCGCAATGGCCGGCGATGCGCTTTGTTGCGTTGCTCGGACTCAGCCTATTGGCTGGCGCCGGTCTGGCCGCTTGCACATCGACGATTCCACCCCTCGGACCGCCCAATTCGCTCCGCCTGTCCAGTGACGACAGGGAGATCATCATGAGGGGTGAGATGCAGCGCGGCTTGGCAAGCCAGATAGCGCAGATGCTCGAAACGCACCCTCATATCAATGCAATTCAACTCGAAAGCGTGGGCGGTCTCGAAGTCGAAGGATATCGGCTGGCCCTACTGATCAAGCAATATCACCTCTCGACCTTTTCCACCCAGCTCTGCGCCAGTGCCTGCACGATCGCCTATATGGCGGGCGCACCGCGCTTCCTGGCAAAGAACGCCCAGCTCGGCTTCCACAGCCCGTCGCTGAACGGCGTGAAGTCGCCGGACACCGATCTGTTCTTGAAGGTCCTCTATCAAGAGGCCGGCGTGCCGCAGGCATTTATCGAAAAAGTCCTGGCGACGGCACCGGGTGATGCTTGGTTTCCGACAACCCAGGAGCTGGTGAAAGCGCGGATCGTAACAAACGTCGTCACCAATCCGAACTTTGTGCCGTCCCACTGGAAGTATCAGGAAACCGAGGCAGAACTGGATAAATCGCTCAAATCGAGTCGACTTCTTGCCGCGGTCGCAAATTTGGATCCAGTCGGATACCAGAAGGTTCTCGACGCCTTTATCAAAAGCGAACACGAAGGTGGAGGACATGCACAGGCGGTCGCATCCGCGTCAGGCGTCTTGTGGAATGATTTGATGCCCGGCTATTTCCATCTCGCGCCTGACGACCTGCTGGTAAGATATCAACGCATCCATCTCGAGAGAATCCAGTATGTTAAACTGAATGCCCCGGCGAGCTGCGTCTCGATTGCGACGCCAATGTCCAGTATTGGCAGATTCCCAGACAGAGCTTTTCCGACAAACTTGGTTGATGAGCATCAAGAGGTGTTGATCGATATCATCACCGCCGCCATGCAGCATCCGGTCAATTCCGATGAGGCCCTGGACAAAAGCGCTGAAGAGCAATTCAATAAGAATCTAGTCACCGCGTCACCAGCCTTTGCGAAGGAGCTTGAAGCGGTGAAACAGGGCAAGTTAGACCCGGTACCATATTGCCAGGTATTGGAAACCTACTATGAGGCCGTTCTTGCCCAGCCTCCGGCAATCGCAGCGCATATCGCGCGCGCTCACATGTCCAAGTCTCAGTAGGGGGCGATCAGTTTCCTTCACCCGCCCGTCATGCGGGGCAGGAGATAGACTTCGCTGTCCGGCTTCAAGGGCTCCAGCCAGCCTTCGCGGTAGATCAGGCCGTCGATGGAGACGGAGACGCCGCGCTTGATCTGGGGCTGCAGGCCCGGATAGGTCTCGCCTAGCCGGGCCAGCAATTCACCGACATTCCTGGCCTCGATCTCCACGGTCGATTTGCCGCCGGTATGCGGCTTCAACGATCCCCAGAGAACGACAGTGGCCATGGATATGTCTCAGTCCTCGTTACTCAGGCGGCCTTGCTCTTGCCAGCCTTGCCACCCGCGGCTTTCGCGTCGTCGATGCCCTTGAGCACGACGGGCGGGGACATCGGCAGTTCGGTGAAGCGCACACCCGTCGCCGCTGCGACTGCATTGGCGATCGCCGCCAGCGGCGGGACGATCGAGGTCTCGCCCACGCCGCGGACACCGTAAGGATGGCCGGGATTGGGGATTTCCAGGATCTGGGTGTCGATCATCGGCAGATCGGAGCAGACCGGGATGCGGTAGTCAAGGAAGCCGGCATTCTGCAGGCGCCCGTCCTTGCCATAGATATAGGCCTCGTTGAGCGCCCAGCCGATACCCTGCACGGCACCGCCTTGGAACTGGCCTTCGACATAAGCGGGATGCACCGCCTTGCCGGCATCCTGGATCACGGTATAGCGCACGATCTTAGTGGCGCCGGTTTCCTTGTCGACCTCGACATCGCAGATATGCGTGGCGAAGCTGACACCGGCCCCGTCGGCGGAATATTCGTGATGGCCGGCGATCGGACCGCCGGTGCCCGGGGAGGCCTGGGCGATTTCCTTCAGCGAGAGCGGCGCGAAGTTGCCGGCATTGGCGCCGGCCGGCTTGGCATGGCCGTTCTCCCAAGTGACCGCTTCCTCCGGGATGCCCCAGGTCGCCGCTGCCCGCTGGCACAGCTTCTTGATGGCATCGCGCGCCGCCATGATGCAGGCCATGCCGGTGGCAAACGTCGTGCGGCTGCCATCGGTCACGTCGTTATAGCCGAGGGCACTGGTGTCGGCGATGATCGCCCGCACCTGCTCATAGGGGATGCCGAGTTCCTCGGCCACCATCATGCACATCGCCGCGCGCGAGCCGCCGATATCGGGCGAGCCCACCGAGACGGTGACCGAGCCGTCGATCGGGATGTTGAGCGAGACGCAGGACTGGCCGCCGAAATTGAACCAGAAGCCCGCCGCCATGCCGCGGCCCTGATTGGCGCCGAGCGGTGCCTTGAAATGCGGATGGTTCTTGGCCGCTTCCAAGGTGGCGCCAAGGCCGATCGGACCATAGACCGGGCCATAGGACGACTTGGTGCCTTCGCGCGCCGCATTCTTGATGCGGAAGTCGATCGGCTTCATGCCGAGCTTGTGGGCCAGTTCCTCGATGACGCTTTCGACGGCGAAGTTCGCCATCGGCGCACCGGGGGCACGGTAGGAGATGGTCTTCGGCCGGTTGGCGACGACGTCATAGGCGACGGCGCGCACATTCTCCAGATGGAACTGGGCGAAGGCGCTCATGCCGCCGAATTCCGCCGGCGAACAGCCCTGGAATGGGCCGCCCTGATAGCGGAAGACGCCGTCGGCAGCGGTGATGAGGCCGTCCTTGGTGACGCCGATCTTGATGTCGATCGAGGTAGAAGCGGTGGGGCCGGAGGCCTTGAAGACTTCCTCGCGGGTCATCACCACCTTGACCGGGCGGTTGGCCTTGCGCGAAAGCGCGAGGGCCACCGGCTCGATGAAGACAGTGGTCTTGCCGCCGAAGCCGCCGCCGATCTCCGACTGCGTGACGCGGAGGCGCGAGATATCGATGCCGAGAATGCGGGAGCAGACGTCGCGCACCATGTAATGGCCCTGGGTGCAGCACCAGAGTTCTGCGCTGCCATCGGGCGACATGCTGGCAAGGGCCGCATGCGGCTCGATATAGCCCTGATGCGTCGCTTCGGTCTTGAAGCTGCGCTCGACGATGATGTCGGCCTGCTTGAAGCCTTCCTCGACATCGCCATGGCCGAATTCGAAGCGGCGGGCGATGTTGGAGGGCTTCTTCGGCTTCGGATCGACGCCGTCGGTGAACATGTCGTCATGCAGCAACGGCGCGTTCGGTTTCATCGCCTCGTCCACGTCCGTCACATGCGGCAGGACCTCGTAATCGACCTTGATCAGCTTCAAGGCCTGGCGGGCGATTGAGGCCGAGGTAGCGGCAACGGCGGCGACGGCATGGCCCTCGTAGAAAGCCTTCTCGCGCGCCATCACGTTGCACATCGTGTCGTAGAGCGCGCCGTCGCCATCGGTATGGTCGGGGAAATCGTCACGGGTGACGACCGCCTTCACGCCGGCCAGCTTCTCGGCCTTGGAGGTGTCGATCTTCTTGATGCGGGCATGGGCATGGGGCGAGCGCAGGATGCGTCCCACCAGCTGGCCGGGGGCCGAGGCATCGGCGCCGAACTTGGCGCGGCCGGTCACCTTGTCGATGCCGTCCGGGCGGTTGGGGCGCGAACCAACGACGTCGAATTTGCGCTTCACATTGGTCGGGTTGTCGAGCGGCATGATCAGGCCCTCTTCTTCTGGCTGGTGCGCGATTTGGCGGCGGCAACACGCTTCTTGGCGGGGGCAGCCTTCTTGGCGGCAGCCTTCGCCGATGATTTCCGCATTTCCTGGGCAGCATCCTGCACGGCGCGGACGATCTTGTCATAGCCGGTACAGCGGCAGAGATTGCCGGCGAGGCCGAAGCGGATCTCCGTCTCGGTCGGATCCGGGTTCTTGTCGAGCAGCGACTTCGCGGCGATCAGGAAGCCCGGGGTGCAAATGCCGCATTGCAGGGCGGCATGCTCGATGAACTTCTTCTGCAGGGGATGCAGCGTCTCGCCCTCGGCCATGCCCTCGATGGTACCGATATCATGGCCCTCGGCCTCGACACCCAGCACCAGGCAGGAGCAGGTGAGGCGGCCATCGACGGTAACTGAACAGGCGCCGCAATCGCCGGTGCTGCAGCCTTCCTTGGCGCCGGTGAGGTTGAGGCGGTTGCGCAAGACATCGAGCAGCGATTCATCGGCTTCGCACATGAACTCGACGGGATCGCCATTGATCTTGGTATGAACTTTCATGCCGGACATTTAGATAACTCCTGAGACTTACTTGCCAGCCGACTTGCCACCGGCGCGCTTGCGCGCGATGGCAGCGGCACGGCGCGCGAGCACGCCGGCGACTTTGATACGGAATTCGCGGGTACCGCGCTTGTCGTCGATCGGGCTGCAGGCCGCTTCGCAGGCCGCCGCCATCTTGTCCAGCGCTTCCTTCTCCATCTTGGTGCCGATCAGCGCCTTGGCGGCGGCCGGGACCAGGCGGACGGTGGGTGCGACGGCACCCAAAGCGACGCGCGCCTTGGTGACCACGCCCTTGCCATCCAGCGTCACATTGACGCCGACACCGACCACAGCGATGTCCATTTCGGTGCGCGGGATGAAGCGGAGATAGGCGTCACCCGACTTGCCGTCGCGCTTCGGCAGCACGATCGCCTCGATGATCTCGCCCTTCTTCAGCGAGGTCTTGCCGGGGCCGGTGGGAATTTCCTCCACCGCCACCTTGCGCTTGCCCTTGGGGCCGACGATCAGCGCCTTGGCGCCGGCAGCCACCAAAGCCGGCACGCTGTCGGCGGCCGGCGAGGCATTGCAGAGATTGCCGGTCACGGTGCAGCGGCCCTGTACCTGCTTGGAGCCGATGAGATTGGCGGCCTCGACCACGCCCGGCCAGGCCTTCTTCAGCGCGCTATGCTCGCCAAGCTCGGCACCGGACACGGCGGCGCCGATCTTGAAGCCCGATTCGGTCTTCTTGATCTCGCGCGAGCCGTCGATCAGCTTGATATCGACGACGAGGTCCGGCTCGATGAAGCCGGTCCGCATGCGCACCAGCAAATCGGTGCCGCCGGCCAGGATGAAAGCCTGGCCTTTTTCCTTGGCCAGCAGCTCGGCCGCTGCCTTGAAGGAGCTCGGACGCTCATATCTCATTCGATAAATTCCCCCCGGAAATGAAAGAGTTGGGATCGCGGATTAATGGACTGGACCAGCCGGTGACAGCGGCATGCAGGCAAGCAATGCGCTTGCCGTTCCGAACACCCGGGCAGTGCTGACGGTTCGCGGTACCGGCATGAGGTACCGGCAGAAATCGTTCGCGGAAAATTCGGGCATGGTGATCGCGGTATCGGCCAATTGTCGGTAACTAAATTCTCGGGCCTGATCCTAGGCGGGGAGGATCACCATTGGCAAGCGCAGGCACCCAAGACCGCGCATATCCTAGATGCATGGAGGGCTGCGAAAACCCTTATCAATAAAGCGAAATATTCGGACGGGAATAACGCATGATCGGGAGGGCAACACCTGGCGGTGAATGCGCATGCGCGGTGCGCTGTTCCGTCACCAAGCTTCCGGTCGTGGTGACGGATGATACCGGTTTCATTTTGCCATGCGGATTATCGGCGATCGCATCACTAAAGGATGCATGCGATCACATTGGCCGATCGCAAGCGAAAGCAGACGAAAGGGAAAGCGGTACCGGCGGGGGGTGTCACTGACGCGCCACCGCCATCAGCCGTTGTGATGATGGCGATAGATTGAATCCGGATTGAGGCCGGAATGATCGATCAGGACCGGGTCGTCCGTCGGGTGGCCTCCGCAACCGGCCAGCAGTGGCAAGGATGACAAAAGCAAGGCAGTCAAGGCCAAGGCTGAAAAGGACAGGCGGCGGCTCAAGGGGATCTGTGGGTGGGGCATCTGATACTCTGATAAGAAGGGGATGGCAGCGGATCGTGGCGCCATCCGTTGGATCAACGACTGATGACACGAAAGGTATGTTGTAGCTGATTGCTGCAGCGTCAAGCTGCTAACCGCTCGATAGAGCGCATCGACGCGGATGTTGCTATCCCCCCGCATCGGCCACTTTCCAGAGACATCGTCCCGGATATCAACCTCGACCGAGGAAGATGCTTGGCATCTGCCGACAATTACCGGTGGGAGCCATGTGAGTTGCGGCGATATGGAGAATCCATATTGCTACCGGAATGCTCTAGCAGGACCTGGTTCGTCGTACCGCCGCCCTCGCAACCGGCCAGCACCGGCAGCGATGACAGAAACAGGGCCGCCAGGACGAGGGCTGAAACGGGCAGATGCCGACTGGCGGTGTTCTTCACTGGGTTCATCAGACTCTCGGATATGGAACGAATCGCATCGGAAGGGCGGTCGCCGTCAAAGGCTGGTGGTCCGTGACACAATGTCATCGTGACATGTTTGTTATGTTGTACGTGGCCGTCGCCGCGTCAAGCGCCGCCACCGACCATATCACTGATCGGCATCACAGCGGAATGCAGGACGAATTCCAGCGTCGTCCCCACGGCATCACCGCAAGCCAAGCCAAGAAGGCAACCGCGATAGCGATCGCGTCCGTCGATCTTGTTCACTGGGATGATTCTCGCTCTCAGGGTGTCGTTGTTGTTCCGCCGGCTGCCGGTGCATCCGAGACCGGTATACTCGATCCCGGCTCGGCCGCGATCGGCGCCGCATTAGTGGCGGCATCGGCCTTGGCGGCGGCGCGGTGTTCGGCGCGCTGGCGGCTCAACTCATAGGCCACATAGTACTTATAGATATTGCTGACATATTGCACAGTCTCCTGGCCGACGATGCGGGAGGCGGCGATCTCCACATTGTTGAACCACAGATTGGGGTTGAGCCCGGATTTCTCGGCGAGGCGGCGGAACTTGTTGAGATTGCCAGGACCCGCATTATAGGCGGCGAAGGTCATCAGCACCTTGTTCTTGTCGGTGATCGTCGGGTCATCGAGATATTTGTCACGCAGTAGGGCCATGTATTTGATGCCGGCGCTGATATTCTTCTCGGCATCCTTGTCGATGCCCTTGATGCCGATCAGCGGATCGGCAGCGGTGCTGGGCAGCATCTGCATCACGCCGACGGCGCCGCGCGGACTGCGGCGTGACTGGTCAAGCTGCGATTCCTGATAGCCCTGGGCCATCATCATCAGGTCATCGAAGCGGTATTGGTCGCCGTATTTTCGGAAGAAGCCGGCCAGCCTCTGGAACTTCGCCATTTCCGCGTCGCTGGTGGCATTCTTCAGCTCCTTGGTCCGCTTCAGATAGCGGAACAATACGGTATTGCCGAAGCTGGTGCCGATCTTATGCGTCTGCATGAAGTCGTCGATCTCAGCTAGCAGCAACGGGCTGTTCTTGCGGATCGCCCAGGCGATGCTGCCGCCGTCATTGACGACGAGATCTTCGCGCACTTTCAAACTGGGATAGATCTGTGACCAGAATCGGCCCTTGTACCGGTCCACCACGGCGTAAGGCAGCAATCCGGCATCGACCATCTCCAGGAGATCGCCATCCTCCAGATCCTCGTCGGCCGGCTGCAGGTCGATGGGGGCGAGGCCGCGCGCCTTCATACCGTCGCTGATGGCACTGAGATGTGTGTAATAGCTGCTCGATTTGCGGATCAGAATGGATTTGCCGGCAAGATCGTCAAGGCTCGCCAGTGCGGGCGCCGATGGCCCTGTTACCACGACTTCCTTGACGCCGACGGCGACGGGTGTCGCGAAATCCACCAGTTTCTGGCGTTCCGGCGTGATGGTTTGTGCCCCGGCGGCGATGTCGCCAAGGCCTTCATTGAGCGAGGAGAGCAGCTTGTCGCGCGAGACCGGCACGAGTGCGACACCGATCTTCAGCGACTTGGTCTTGTATTTCTTGTTGAGCCATTGCTCGAAGGCGGTGGCGAATTCCTTGTCGATGCCGAGCTCACGGCCCTTGTCGAGGAAGTAGAGCATGCGGTTGTTGCAGACCAGGATGCGGATCACGCGCCGTTTGCGCATTTCGTCGAAGTCGCCGAAAGAGGGCTTCGGCAAAGGCAGGGCCATCTTATCGACGGCGGCCTTATCTGCGCTGCTCAGTTCGGTCGGCGGAAGGTTGCCGGTGGGGGTGATCTGGCTGTCGGCTTGTGCAGTCGGCAGATGCGCCTGAAGGATCAGGAACAAAGCCAGCAAGCCGGAAGATACCAAACGTCCTGGCAGAGCGATACGGCAGAACGTTCCGAAATTCGCACGCAGACGCATCGACACGGCATCCCCCAAAGCCACTCCCAGCTTCATCTGCAAGCGTAAGTCGAATTGCCTGTGGGGGCAATATTTCCCGTGCATCTATGGCAAGGCCTCGGCGAGTGCTGCCGCAACTTGCGAAAGGCACACGCACGTGGACAGGCGGCGTCGCAGCTAGCTGAGGTGATGCACCGGGTTCATGCCATAGACCGGTGTTGGGATGTTCTCCATGCGGGCCTTGAGCTGCAGCGAGAGGAATTGCGAATAATGCCGTGACTGGTGCAGGTTGCCGCCATGGAACCACAGGCCGGGTTGCTGCGTCGGCTTCCACATATTGCGGAGTTCGCCCTCCCAGGGACCGGGATCTTTGGTGGTGTTGGAGCCGAGACCCCAGCATTTACCGACCTTGTCGGCGACGTCCTTGGAGATCAGCTGGGCCGCCCAGCCGTTCATCGAGCTATAGCCGGTGGCGTAGACGATAAGATCGGCCGGCAGCTCGCTGCCGTCGCTGAAGACCACCGATTGCGGCTTGATGCGCTCGACGGTGACGCCGCTCTTCAGCTTGATCTTGCCATCGGCGATCAGGTCCGAGGCGCCGACATCGATATAGTAGCCGGAACCGCGGCGGAGATATTTCATGAAGAGGCCCGATCCGTCCTCGCCGAAATCCAGCAGGAAGCCGGCTTTCTTCAGGCGCTCGTAAAGGTCGGCGTCGCGTTTCGCCATCTCCTGGTAAACCGGGATATGGAAGGTGTGCATGATCTTGTAGGGGACGGAGGCGAAGATGAGATCGGCCTTGTCGGTGGTGATGCCGTTCTTCACTGCCTGCTCGGAATAGAGCCCGCCCAAGGCAAGATCCATCAATGTGTCGGAGCGGGCGATATGGGTCGAGGAGCGCTGCACCATGGTGACATCGGCGCCGTGTTCCCAGAGGTCGGCACAGATGTCATGCGCCGAATTGTTGGAGCCGATGACGATGCATTTCTTGCCGCGATACTGGTCGCCGCCGGGATGCCTGCTGGAATGATGCTGCTCGCCCTTGAAGTCTGCGGCGCCGGGATATTGCACCAGATTGGGCATCGCCGACATGCCGGTCGCCAGGACCAGCTGCCGCGGATGCAATATGACCGGCTTGCCGTCACGCTCGACCTCGACCGTCCATTCGCCCTTGGCCTCGTCATAGACGGCGCTCTTGCACACCGTCGAGCCCCAGTAATTCAGCTCCATGATCTTGGTATACATTTCCAGCCAGTCGCCGATCTTGTCTTTCGGCGAGAAAACCGGCCAGTTATCCGGGAAGGGCAGATAGGGCAGGTGGTCGTACCAGACCGGATCATGCAGGCAGAGCGACTTGTAGCGCTTGCGCCAGGAATCGCCCGGCCGGGCATTCTTCTCGATGATGATGGTGGGAACCTGCAGGCGTTTCAGCCGGGCGCCCAGTGCGATGCCGCCCTGGCCACCGCCGACGATCAGGCAATAAGGCTGCCGGCTATAGCCTAGCTCTGCCTCTTCCTGTTGCTTGCGTTCGAGCCAGCTCTTGCGCTCGCGGATGACGCCGTGTTCCGCGCCCATCGGCCGGGTGGGGCCTTTCTTCTCCTCGAAGCCCTTCAGCTCAGTCATGCTGGTGAGGAGGGTCCAGCATTTGTCGCCCTTGAGGCGCAGCAAGCCACGGCCGCGCGCCACGGCGGTTTCGAAGGTGAACCAGGCCTCGGTGACGCCGTTGCTGCTGGTGGCCTCGCCGTCGAGCTGCCAGTTCGCCGGTTTCACCTTGGCGAGGGTCGCCTGCAGCATGGCGTCGATATCGGCGCGGCTTTCGCAGGTCTTGATGTTCCAGGTGAAGGTGACGAGGTCGCGCCAGTAGCATTCATCGGCGAACATCGCCACGGCCGCCGGAATATCGCCGCGCGCCAGCGCATCGCCGAAAGCCGCCAGCCAATTGGCCGCCTGTTGTGTCGGTGTCGTGTCACCCATGGGAGCCTCCCCGGCTTATGTTGCAGTTGATTGCTGATGAGCCGCTTTTCGCGGTTGTTCTTGGTGATTTGACGTCCCGCATAACGCGGTTTGGTGAGAGCGGCCGCGGACCAACCTGCAGCCATCGGTCTGACGAATGGAACGTCGGGTATGCGGTGATCGCCGCGTGGTAGAACGTGATGATGCGTTTGGCTGGTCGGGTGATGGTAGCCCTGGCACAGGCCAGCGTCGAGGTTTAATCGCCGCGCTTATGTTGATGCAAAGAGAGCCCACCATGCAACGCTGATCTGGCTCTTTTTCTCTGTCATGCCCGGGCTTGACCCGGGCATCCATGCAGGCGACAGCGGGTTGCTTCTACCATGGACCCTCGGGTCAAGCCCGAGGGTGACAAAAAAGGGGTACCTGGAAAAAAAGGGGAGCGTCTTTCGCTACTCCCCGGCCACCTGCACATGCACGCCAGCATCGCGCACCATGGCGAGCGCATCGGCATCGACCGGGCCGGCGGTGAGGATGGTATCGACGGCATCATAGCTGCAGAAGCTGACCACGGCGCTCTGGGTGAGCTTGCTGGCATCGGTGACGATGATGATGCGCCGGGCGGCACCGATGATCGCCTGTTTCAACAGGGAATCGGGCAGGCTCGCCGCCATGACGCCGAGTTCGGGGTCGAAGCCGTTGCAACCCAGGAAGGCGATGGTGGCGCGTACCCGCTGCAGGATCAGGGTGTTCAAGGGCTCGACCAGCGAATGCTGCTGCGGCCGCAAGGTACCGCCGGTCACCACCACCTGAACGCGGGGGATGGCGCGCTCCAGGGCGAGCGCCACATTGAGGCCCGGCGTAAAGACGGTGAGGCCGTTGAGCTCGCTACGATCGGCGAGGGCATGGGCGATCGCCATGGTGGTGGTGCCGGCATCGAGGATGATGCTGTCCCCGGAACTCAGCATGTCGACCGCTGCTTTGGCGATCAGGCGCTTTTCCGCGGCGAAGCTGTCGGCCCGTTCCTCGAAGGCGGTTTCCTTGCGGCTGGCCAGTACGGCAACGACGCCGCCATGGACCCGCCGCACGCTTCCGTCTCGGGCGAGGATGTCGAGATCGCTGCGGATCGTCACTTCCGAGACGCGGAATTCGCGGGCGAGATCGAGGACGCGGACGAAATCCTTGGCGCGGATGAAGTCCAGCATCTGCTGGCGCCGCTCATCGGTACCGAGATTGTCCGCTGTAGCCTCGGCCGGTTTGGCCTCTGATCCAGCACTGATCCGGTCATCCATCCGCCGGCCTTTCGTTTGATGGGACCAGGTTCTTCTAGCGCAATTTACTTTCGAAATCAAAAGCCGGCTTTGCTGCATTGCGGTAAAATATTGCGATGCAGCAAGGGTTTATGCGCTTGATCTGCGCTAACATGGGTGCAAATCTTTCGATCGTGAAGCTTCGAATCTGTAAATCCTCGCGACTGTAATTCTGAAGGACCGAACAATATGGCTCATCGCGCCGCTGCTTTTTCCCGCACGCCCCATCCGCGCCTCGGCCGTCTCTTCAACCGTGTGAGCCAGCGCAGTTTCATGGTCGCTTTCGATCGCACCTTGCTGGAAGGTCCGGCGCCCTTCGGCGTCGATGCGCGGACGACGCTTGCCAAGATCGTCGAAGCGGGGCCGGAAGCCGTGCTGATGGGCCCGGGCCTGATCAAGCAGGCGGGCGATCTCTTCGCCTTTCACGGCGCCCCAGCCATCGTCGCCCGCATTGATTTGCCGCTGGTGGCGGAATTCCGCGTCGGCGGTACCGAGCTTTATGAAGCGGCGGTCGATCCGCAGCTGGCGGCCTCGCTCGGCGCCGATGCGGCGGTGATGTGCCTCATTGACGGCTTCGACGATCCGCAGAATTTCTCGCGCAATCTCGAGGCGGTGCGGCTTGCCGTCGAAAGCTGCCATGCGATCGGCCTGCCGCTGATCGTCGAGGCGGTGCTCTGGGGCCAGCGCAACAGCGACCAGACCGATGCGGCGAAGCTCGCCCGCATCTGCCGCATCGCCGCCGAGATGGGCGCCGACCTCATCAAGACGCAATATCCGGGCTCGGTCGAGGGCATGAAGCAATTGACCGATGGCTGCCCGATCCCGGTCCTGGTGCTGGGCGGCAAGGCGACCGATTCCCAGGCGGTGAAGAGCTTCACCGAAGGCGCTATCGCCGGCGGCGGGCGCGGCGTCATCTATGGCCGCAATGTCTGGCAGCGCGAGGATGTTGCCGGCATGGCCCGGACCTTGCGCGACCTGGTGCACGGGGCGTGACGGGCGCGCATGATGACGCGGTCGATGTGATCCGCCCATGATGAACCGTTCGGCAGGTGGGAACGGGTGCGCGGTTCGGGTGTTTGAAGCGGGCGCTTGAAACGCGCCCAGGTTGAAAACGGCCTGGTTGAAAGACGGAAACGAGGCGGATGGCGGATTTTCTTCTCGGCATCGATGCTGGCGGCACCGCGGTGAAAGTCGCGGTGATTGCGGCTGACGGCAGGGAATGCGGCGTCGCCGGGACCACCTTGCGTGCCAGCCATCCGGCGCCCGGCTTCAGCGAGCGCGATCCGGAAGAGATGTGGCGCGCACTCTGCGACAACACCCGGCGCGCCATGGCAATGGCCGGGATCGGCGCCGAGGATATCGCCGCCATCGGCGTCACCGGCTATGGCAACGGCTTCTATCTGATCGATGAAGCGGGGCGGCCGACTTATCCCGGCATCCTGGCCCCCGATATCCGTGCCGCCGAGATCATCACTGACTGGCAGAGCGATGGCCGCAATGATGCGCAGCTGGCACTCACCTGGCAGCATGCCTGGGCCGGCAAGCCGGGGCCGCTTTTGGGCTGGTTCCAGCGCTATCGGCCGGAGGTGCTGCGCGACACCGCAACCTTGCTGATGTGCAAGGATTATCTGCGCTACCGCCTGACCGGTATTCGCGCCGCGGAAGTCTCCGATCTCTCCACCTCGGCGCAGATTCCCGGCGACCGGCGCGCCATCGATCCCAGGCTGTTCGAGGTCCTCGGTCTCGATGATTGCCTGCGCTTGATGCCGCCGGTGATCGAGAGCATGAGCATTGCCGGCGGGCTAACCAGGGAAGCGGCGACGGCAATGGGCCTCAAGCCTGGCATTCCTGTCAGTGCCGGCTGCTGCGACAATCTCGCCATCATGTACGGCAGCGGCGTGGCGAACAGCGAGGCGGTGGTGGTCGTCTCCGGCACCTGGGGCCTGCATCAGTCTTTCCTGGAAAAGCCGGTGACCGATGGCTCGCTGGTGATCTGCTCGCATGGCGCAATCCCCGGCGAATATCTTGCCATCGAGGGCAGCCCGACCTCCGCCAGCACGCTGGAATGGTTCGTCGATACTTTCGTGCGCGGCCATGTGGCCCCGGGTGGGGGGAACGGGACTGCCGACGCCTATGAGGATTGCAACGCGGCGGTGGCGGCGACCTCGCCCGATGATCCGCCGGTCTATTTCATGCCCTATCTCAACGGCGCCATCGACGATGCGGCGGCGCGCGGCAGCCTGATCGGCTTCTCCGCCTGGCACGGCTTCGGCCATATGGTCCGGGCGGTCTATGAGGGGGTCGCCTTCGAGCATCGCCGGCATATGGAACGCCTGCTCGCCGCCCGGCCGCGCCCGGCCAAGGCGCGTTTTGCCGGTGGTGCCGCCCGCAGTGCCGTCTGGTCGGAGATCTTCGCCGCCAGCCTCGATCTGCCGCTGGAAAAGCCGCGGGCGACCGAACTGGGCGCGCTCGGCATCGCCATCCAGGCCAGCGTCGTTACCGGCCAGCATCGTGATCTCGCCAGCGCCTGCGCGGCGATGAGCGGGGTTTCCCATACGGTCATGCCGCAGCCGGCTTTACGGCGCCGTCTCGATCAGCGCTATGATGTCTATCGCGCCCTCTCGGCGGCCCTGTCGCCGCTGTGGCAGCGCGTGGCACCCGATAACGACCTGGCGGCTGTTGCCGCCGGTGACAAGGAAGACAAGCGGACCCGGTCAACGGGTCGGTGAAGATCGTTCCGATGAACGATCCGGAACGGGGAGGTTCTAGGATGGGCAGGCTCGAGGAGCGCGCATGAGCGTGGAAACCCAGACAGCGGCACAGGCTGGTGGCGTGCCGGGCGGCGGTACACCGGTGCTGGAGATGCGCGGCATCCGCAAGACCTTCGCCGGCATGCGCGCCCTGAGCGACGTCTCCTTTGCCGCCTATGGCGGTGAGATCCATGCCCTGATGGGGGAGAACGGCGCCGGCAAGTCGACGCTGATGAAGATCCTCTCCGGCGCCTATCACGCCGATCCGGGCGGCGAGATCCGCATCAAGGGCGAGGCGGTGGCGATCGACGGCCCGCTGACGGCGCGGCGCCTCGGCGTCTCAGTGATCTATCAGGAATTATCGTTGGCCCCCAATCTCTCGGTCGCCGAGAACATCTTCCTCGGCAGCGAGCTGTCGAAGGGTGCCCTCATCGACCGCCGCGCCATGGAACAGGCGGCCTGGCCGCTGTTGCAGAAGCTCGGCACTGATTTCTCGCCGCGCACCCGCGTCTCGGAACTTTCGCTCGGTCAGCGGCAATTGGTGGAGATCGCCCGTGCCCTGCAGGCCCATTCGCGCATCCTCGTCATGGACGAGCCGACCACCTCATTGTCAGGTCGTGAGACCGAGCAGCTTTTCGCCATCATCCGGCAGTTGAAGGCGGAGGGCATCGCCGTCATCTATATCAGCCACCGCATGGAAGAGGTCTATGAGCTTGCCGACCGGGTGAGCGTCTTGCGCGACGGCACGCTGGTCGGCACACTCGACCGTTCGCAGCTCTCCGCCGCGCAGCTGGTGCGCATGATGGTGGGGCGGGATCTTTCCTCCTTCTACAAGAAGCAGCACAAGGTGGTCGAGGGCGCGCGGAAGAAGATCTTCTCGGTCAGGGATTATGCCGATGGCCGTCGGGTGCATGGCTGCTCCTTCGATCTCTATGAGGGCGAGGTGCTGGGCCTGGCCGGCCTCGTTGGGGCAGGGCGCACCGAACTCGCCCGGCTCATCTTCGGTGCCGATCCGGCGAGCTCTGGCGAGTTGGAACTTGAGGGCCGGCGCTTCCATCCGAAGCAGCCGCGCGAGGCGATGGATGCCGGCATCGCCTATCTGACCGAGGATCGCAAGGCGCTCGGCCTCTTCCTCAACATGACGATCCGCGACAATGTCTCAATCGGCGTCGCCGGCGCGGACGCCCTGCCGGGTGGCTTCACCAATTTCAAGCTGGCGCGCGAGCGTGCCAGCAGGGCGATGAGCAATCTCTCGATCCGCGCCGCCGATCCCGGCATCAATACCGGGGCGCTCTCCGGCGGCAACCAGCAGAAGGTCCTGCTGGCGCGTCTGCTGGAAGCCAAGCCCAAGGTGCTGATCCTCGATGAGCCGACCCGCGGTGTCGATATCGGCGCCAAGTCGGAGATCTACCGCCTGATCGATGCGCTTGCCAATGAAGGGGTCGGCGTCATCGTCATCTCCAGCGATCTCCCCGAAGTCGCCGGCATCTGCGACCGCGTGCTCGTCATCCGCAACGGCCTGGTCGCCGGCGAGGTCAAGGCCCAGCCCGACATGGCGGCGATGCAGGAGGAGATCATGTCCCACGCCACCGGCGCTGCCGGCAACGGCGAAGCAGCGTGAGGGGCGGGATGATGACTAGGTTGTTTCGCAGCAGCTGCACCCCCCACCCTAACCCTCCCCCACAAGGGGGGAGGGAGCTTTGGGGTGGGGATGAGCAACGGTGGGGCCGTTGTCAGAATTTGATCTGTCTACCGGCGTCATCTTTAAGCGCGGTCCCAGCCAATTCCCTCCCCCCTTGTGGGGGAGGGTTAGGGTGGGGGGAGCAGGCTTGCTCGATCTCTGACATTTCTGCCTTTCTGCCGACATCTAAGTCTGTCGACATCTCGTCACCGCTGTCACCCTCGGGCTTGACCCGAGGGTCCATCCAGGCGACTGCTCCAGCGTCAGCCATGGACCCTCGGGTCAAGCCCGAGGGTGACAATAGAGTGTACGGACGGGCCGCCGCAGATAGGCGATCCGACGGTGCATTGGTTTTTGTTGCCGCTGGCCAGGTTTCTTCTCTTCCTTCCGAGGTCACATCATGACGGACAGCATCGATCAGCGTCAGAATATCGGCGCGGCGGGGGTCAATCTGCAGAAGCAGCGGATGCGGCAGGTGCTGCAGGTGGCGGGGATGCTGCCGGTCCTGATCCTGCTCGGCATCGGCTTTGAGCTGCTGTCGGGCCGCTTCCTGCACTGGAACAATATCGTCATCGTCATGCAGCAGGCCTCGATCAATACCGTGCTGGCGGCCGGCATGACCTTCGTCATCCTGACCGGCGGCATCGATCTCTCGGTGGGATCGATCGTGGCGGTGACGGCGATGGCGACCATGATCGTCTCGCTCATTCCGGATTATGGCATGCTCGGCATCCTGGCCGGGCTCGCCACCGGCCTCGTCTGCGGCCTGCTCAACGGCGCCTTCATCGCGGCGTTGCGGCTGCCACCCTTCATCGTCACGCTGGGATCGCTGACCGCGGTGCGTGGCGTCGCGCGGCTGTTCGGCGCTGACACCACCGTCTTCAATTCCGACCTGCCTTTCGCCTTCATCGGCAACGGCACGCTGCTCGGCGTGCCCTGGCTGGTCATCATCGCCTTCCTGGTGGTCTTCTTCTCCTGGGTGGTGTTGCGCCGTACGGTGCTGGGGACGCGGATCTATGCGGTCGGCGGCAATCCCGATGCGGCGCGCCTCGCCGGCATCAAGGTGTGGAAGATCCTGCTCTTCGTCTATGCGGCATCGGGCCTGCTGGCGGGCCTCGGCGGGGTCATGTCGGCGGCGCGGCTCTTCGCCGCCAATGGCTCACAGCTCGGCGTCTCTTACGAACTCGACGCCATTGCCGCCGTCATCCTCGGCGGCACCAGTTTCGTCGGCGGCATCGGCTCGATCTGGGGCACGCTGATCGGCGCCTTGATCATCGCCGTCTTGTCCAACGGCCTCATCCTCTGCGGCGTTTCCGACATCTGGCAATACATCATCAAGGGCCTGGTCATCATCGCCGCCGTCGCCCTCGACCGCTATCGCATCCAGCAGGGCGCGCGAACCTGAAGTGCCGCCCGGCCGTACAACGACGCCTTTAAGCGTGGGACCCGGCCCTTCCGGGAAGGGAGCCCGGCCCATCCGGGTTATAGGACGGAAAACAAACCATCCGTCCAATGAATGGGGAGGACTTCATGAGCTTCAAGAAATCGCTTCTTGGACTCACCATGCTGTCGCTGGTCGCTTCGGCGGCGAGCTTTAGTGCCACGGGGGCGAATGCCGCGGATCTGAAACTGGTCGGCATCTCGGTCGGCTCGCTCGGCAATCCGTTCTTCGTCGCCACCATCAACGGCATCACCGCCTCGGCGAAGAAGATCAACCCGGATGTCCAGGTGACCTCGGTCTCGTCGGATTACGATCTCGGCAAGCAGTCGACGCAGATGGATAATTTCATCGCCGCCGGCACCAATGTGATCATGCTGAATGCCGTCGACCCGAATGCCATCGCCCCGGCGATCGACCGGGCCCACAAGGCCGGCGCCATCGTCGCCGCCTTCGACGTCGGCGCCAAGGGTGCCGATGTCACCGTCATGACCAACAATGTGAAAGCCGGCGAGCTCGCCTGCCAATACATTGTCGATCATCTGCCGGGCGGCAAGGGCGATGTCCTCATCGTCAACGGCCCGCAGGTCACCTCGGTGGTCGACCGCGTCAAGGGCTGCAAGGAAGTCTTTGCCAAGAATCCCAGCATCAACGTCCTCTCCTCCGACCAGGACGCCAAGGGCTCCCGCGATGGCGGCCTCGCTGTCGGCCAAAGCCTGCTGACCCGCTTCCCGAAGGTTGATGCGGTCTTCGCCATCAACGATCCGACGGCGATCGGTGTCGAGCTGGCGGCGAAGCAGCTGGGCCGGACGGAGTTCTTCATCACCGCCGTCGATGGCGCGCCGGATATCGAGAAGGAACTGCAGAATCCCAGTTCCATGATCAAGGCCTCCGCTTCGCAGGATCCCTTCACCATGGCCGGCAAAGCCCTGGAACTGGGCGCCCAGGTGCTGGCCGGCAACAAACCGGCTGAGACCACGGTGCTGCTCGATCCGGTGCTGATCACCGCCGACAATATCAAGGACTACAAGGGCTGGACCGCCGCCCGCTGAGGTGGCGCAACGGCATCAACCCGGCCGATATGGTCTCCAGAGAAGCGGCATCCGTCTTTCCGACGGATGCCGTTTTCGCTTCGCGGGGTGAGTAACGGATTTAGGGAATTTACACCTATATCCTGCCAGCCTATTCTGGGGCAACAAGGCGACCGGGGGGCGCATGTCTGGAATGATATTCGGTCGGTGGAACGGCACGGCCTGGCGCTTCGCAATTGGGATCGGCGGGTTCCTGTTGGCATTGTCAGTGCCGCTCATTCTTGTCGGTTGCGACGACCGGTCCGGTCTCGACCGATTGGCCTCGACCAGCGAAGCTAAGCTCGGTCAGCAGTTCGCCGAGGATTTGAGGCACGGCGATATCGATGCCCTCGTCAAATACACGGATCCGAAGCGGCCTTACGGCGATCCGCATCCGGGCCTGCTTGCCGCGTCCCATCAGTTCCCGGCCGAAACGCCGCAGATCGAGCTCGCCGGATATACCTTGAAGATCGAGAACGGCATCAGATACTGCGATCTCGTCTATCAATACACCTATCCGGCGCATTGGCTCGTCGTAGAGGTAATGCTTCAGCTTCAGCAACCGATCCCCGTATTGGCGGGTCTGCACGTCTATCCACAAGTCGAGTCACTCGAAGAGCAAGCACGGATCGACTTTGGCCGAATGCCGGCTGTGGCGATTGCGGCGTTCATTCTAGGCATGCTCAATCTCGTCTTTTCCATCGTAACATTGCTGTGCACCTGGCGTATCCCGGTGCCACGTTGGCGCTGGTTGTGGCGTTTCGCCATCCTATGTGGTGCAGGATCCTGGACAGTCAATCTGCATAGCGGCGCCTGGGCTTGGGTAACGCTCATGATTGGCATACCCGTGACGACGGGAGCGGTGGGCACCCTGACACCCCCGCTCATCGTGCTCCATCTGCCGGTCTTCGCGCTTGCCTACTGGCTGCGCCAGAGCAAGCGCCGAGCCCGGGAGTTCGCCTTGCCCGATGATATTGCGTCGACGTTCTAAGGGCCTGGTCGGGAACAAGACGCGTTTCCGCACTTTCCAGCGCGCCATTTCGTTCAATTCTAGGCTATTTTAATCTCTGATTTACCAATCTAAGGTGAATGTTGCTGTGACTGAAATCGTAAGGTGAGGCCTAACAAGGGAGTTACCCGCGCCGACCTTGCAACCCACCCCCGAGCCTTGGATCCGCGCTGATGATGTCGACCGGTGTCATCGTTCTGCAGTTGGTACAGAACATGTCGCTCTTCGCGGCAGTGGTCGCCGGCTATGCGGCGATCCGCCGGCGCACCGATCTGCCGCGCTGGGTAAGTGACCTGCTGGTCGGGCTCACTTTTGCCGCTGGCGCGGTTCTTGCCATGGGCCTGACCATCCAGCTGGCGCCCGGCGTCATCCTTGACGGACGCTCGGTGCTGACCGGATCTGTTGTCTTCTTCGCCGGGCCGGTCGGCAGTGTGATCGCCCTCGTCATCACCGCGGCCTATCGCTTCTGGCTGGGCGGCGCGGGGGTCTATGGCGGCGTGCTCGGCGTCTTTGTTGCCGGTGCCGTCGGGCAGATCTTCTTCTATGTCTCCCGCCGCTATCGAATCGAGCGCGGGCCGCGCCTGTTCTGGGTTCTCGGTCTCACCGTGGTGGCATGCAACACCTCGGTCTATTTCCTGCTGCATCTCCATAACAGCATGCCGTTGCCGGAGGGTTTGTTCTTCGCCTTGTTCCTGGCGATCCCCTTCGGCACGGCGATCTTCGCTGTAATGCTGGACCGCGAGGATGCCCGGCTCACCCTGCAGCGCAAGCTGACCGAGCAGACAGCGCTGTTCGAGACCATCTTCAATTCCATGAGCGACGGCGTCACCGTCGCCGATGCCGACGGCAAGATCATTCTCGCCAATCCCACCTCAGTCAACCTGGCCGGCGTGCGGCCGAATGATGTCCCGCCGGAGCAATGGTCGGCGCAGTTCGGCGTCTATCTTTCCGATGGCGCGACGCCGTTCCCCGGCGAGCATATGCCGTTGGTGCGGGCTACCCGAGGCGAGGCCACCGACGACATCGAGATGATCGTCGAGAATAGCGAGAATGGCCGCCGCCGCCGCCTGATGGTGAGCGGCCGGCCCTTGCTCGATGCCAATGGCCAGTCGCGCGGCGGCGTCGTCGTTTTTCGCGACAACACCGACCAGCGGGAGATGCAGGAGAGCCTGCGGCGCAGCGAGGAACGCTTTGCCATGGCCATCGCCGGCAGCAAGGACGGCATCTTCGACTATAACCCGATCACCCGCGAGGTCTGGTTTTCGCCCCGCTACAAGGCCATTCTCGGCTATAGCGACGCGGAGTTTCCCAATGACATCGGCTTCTGGAAGAGCCGCATGTTGCCGGAGGACCACCGCGCGAGCACCGAGCAGTTCTTCGATTACGAGCAGGGGCGGATCGACACGATCGAGATTCGCCAGCGCTTTCGCCATCGCGACGGCAGCATCGTCCATGTGCAGAACCGGGCGCAGGGAACCCGGGACGAGCAGGGTCGCATCATCCGCCTGGTCGGCGCCATCACCGATGTGACGCCACTGATCAAGGCCGAAGAACGGCTGAAGGAGGCGATCGGCGCGATGGAAAGCGGCTTTGCCTTGTTCGACGCCGAGGACCGGCTGGTGATTTGCAATGACGGTTTCATCGATCCCGCCAACCGTTCCCGCTTCGGCACGCCGATCGGCCGCACCTCCGAGGAGATTTTTCGCGTCTTCGCGAATGCCCGCCTGACCGCAGTGGATGCCCGCAACGATCCCGCAGCCTGGCTGGCCTGGCGCATGGAGCGGCACCGCCATCCGCCGGACGAGCCGATGGAGATCCAGTGGACCGACGGGCGCTGGATGCGGGTCACTGAACGCCGCACCGCCGATGGCGGCTCGGTCGGCATCTGGACCGATATCACCCCGCAGAAGGCAGCCGAGAGCCGCCTGCGTGATGCGATCGACAGCGTTAATGAAGGCTTCGCTTTGTTCGACAAGTCGCTGCGCTTTGTGGTGTGCAACCAGCGCTATCGCGACCAGTATCCGATCAGCGCCGAGAAGATCGCACCGGGTGTCAGCCTCGCCGAGGTGCTGCGCCACGGCGCCCAAGCGGGTGAATTCGCTGCGATACAGTCGCCGGTCGAAATCGACGCTTTCGTCGAGCAATGGATGCAGCGTTACAACTGCACTTTCCCCTTTGTGCAGGAAGTGGAAAACAATGACGGACGCTGGCTGCTGATCAGCCACCAGCGCACGGCCAATGGCGGCTTCGTCACTTTGCGCATGGATATCACCGCGCAGAAGCGGCGCGAGCAGGAATTGCGCCAGACCCAGGGGCAGCTGGAGATCCAGCGCCTGGAACTGGAACATTATGTGACCCATGTCGAGGAAGCGCGGTCGCGGATCGAGGCGCAGGCGGCGGAGCAGGTGGCTCTGCTCGAGGAATTGAGGCTCGCCCAGACAGAGAGCGAGCGGGCACGGCACGAGGCGCAGCTCGCTGCCGCGGTCCTGCGCAGCATGGCGGACAGCCTGCCGGCGCTGGTCGCCGATATCGATGCCCAGGGCTGCTATCGCTATTGCAATCGCAGCTATCTCAATTTCTTCGGTCGTACGGCCGAAGAGATGATTGGCCATCATCTCCGCGAGAATTACGACGTCCAGACCTATGCCAGCCAGGTTGCCTCGGATATCGCCTGGGTCCTGCAGGGCCAGGAGGTTGCCTTCCATCGCGCCCTGATGAGTCATGGCAAGCTCCGCCAGATCGAAGGCAAGTATCTTCCCCAGTTCGATGCGGGGGACAATGTTTCCGGTTTCTTCGTGGCTGCCTGGGATGTGACAGAGCGATATGAGCGCGAGCAGCAGCTTAACCGCGAAGCGACCACCGATGCCCTGACCGGCATGCTCAACCGTCGCGGCATCCTGGCGGCGATCGAGGGCATTCCCGCCCGGCTGATGGCGCGGGACGGCGGCGGCGTCGCCTTGCTCTATCTCGATATCGACCGCTTCAAGCAGATCAATGATACGCTTGGCCATGCCGCCGGCGATCAGTTGTTGAAGGTCTTTGCCCAGAGGCTGCGCCAGACGGTGCGCGCCAGCGACCTGGTGGCCCGGCTCGGCGGCGACGAATTCGTCATCATGCTGGTCGATGTGGCACAGCCGAATGTGGCCGAGCGGATTGCCCAGCAGATCGTTGCCCGGATGCGCGAACCGGTCGAGGTCGATGGGCAGATGATCCATATCACCACCAGCATCGGTGTCGCTCGCGGTGTGGCCCCTGGCCCGGCCATCGGCGGCGCTGTCGACGAAACGAGGCCGGCTGATGCGCGGCCGGCCGGCAAAGCGGGCAATCAGCTCGACCTGCTGGCCCAGGCTGATATCGCGCTCTACCAGGCCAAGGCGGCGGGGCGCAACGGCTACCAGTTATACGAGGAAGCGGATGCGCCGGCTTCCGGCGGCAAGGTGGTTCCGGCGCGTCCCATGGTGCACAACCGGTAACGTCCGTGCGTTGACACGCGCGCGTCTCGCCAAATCTGCCAAGCATGCGTTCTGCCTGCGGTTCTATTTTACGACCGTTTTGCTCGCTGCCCGGACGGTCGTAGCGATCTAGCCCTTTGCCTGCGACGCGGCGGCCATGCTATGTCACTGGCGCCCGGTTTGAGGCGTTGGGGGACTGGATGCTGGATACCGTGCTGATTGCCGGCAGCGCTGCTGCGGTTACGGCGGGGCTGGTTGTCGGCTTCATGCAGCGGCGCGCTGATCGTCGCCGGCAAAGCGAAATCGCCACCTGGCAGGATTGCGAGCGCAGCCTGACGACAGCGCGCGACGCGGCCGAGCAGCGGGCACAGGATATCGAGCGCTATATCGGCGATGTCGAGGAAGCGCGCACCCGGGTCGAACAGCAGGCCGCCGACTATGTCGGGCTGATGGAGGAGCTGGCAGAGGCCCGCGATGCCACCGAGCGTGCCCGGGCCGAGCTGCAGCACAAGGAAGAACAACTCCGGCGCATGACCGATGCGCTGCCGGTCCTGGTCGCCGATATCGATGCCGGCGGCTTCTATCGCTATTGCAACGATCGCTATCTCGATTTCTTCGGCCTGCGGGCCGAGGCGGTGATAGGCCAGTCCGTGGCGCAGATATTCGACGCCAAGGCCTATGTCGTGCTGCAGCAGGATATCGCGCGGGTCATCGGCGGGGAGGAGGTCCCCTTCCGCCGCGCGGTGCCGAGCCGCGGCGAGGTCCGGCAATTGGAGGGCCGCTATATCCCCCAGACCAATGCCGATGGTGTCGTCGACGGCTTCTATGTCGCCGCCTGGGATGTGACGGAGCAATACCACCGCGAACTCGCCTTGGACCGAGAAGTGAAGACCGATGCGCTGACAGGCCTCCTGAACCGGCGGGCCTTGCGCGAGGCATTGGAGTCTTTTGCCGAGGCGCTGGTGGCGCAGGAAAAGGACAGCAATGAACCGACGGGCATCGGTGCCCCGAAGCCCACAGCCGACGGAAGCACGCCGGCGCAAGCACCGCTCGACGGCGCGGTGATGTTTCTCGACATCGACCATTTCAAGCAGATCAACGATACACTGGGCCATGCCGCCGGCGACCAGCTGCTGAAGATCTTCTCCCAGCGCTTGCGGGGTGCGGTGCGCGGCAGCGACAAGGTGGGCCGGCTCGGCGGCGACGAATTCATCGTCCTGCTGAGCGATGTCGGCTCACCCGGCCAGGCGGAACGGGTGGCGCAAAAGATCCTCGAGCGCATGCGGGATCCGGTCGGACTGGAAGGGAAGATCATCGAAATCGGCACCAGCATCGGCATCGCCTATAGCCGCGGCGCGCCGGCAACGCCCGATCAGTTGCTGCAGGAAGCCGACACCGCGCTCTATGAAGCGAAGAAGGCCGGCCGCGGCACCTATCGCCTGCACCAGATCAGGTCCGCAACCGAAATGGCGTAGCCGCTGCGCGGCCGGTCGATATTTGCAATCTGCTTCTAACCGCCGGGAATCTCGGTCACTGCATCCCGTCAACCGCCTCCGCGGTCGACAGCACCGCATGGGCGAGGAACCGGTAATTGACCATGGCCGCCTGATAACCATCGCCCCAGACCGGATGGCGTGGCCCGGCCGTGGCATCCTTGATGACGGCAACTTCGAAGCCTTGCTCGATGAATTCGCGCAAATGCGATTCAACGCACATATTCGCCAGCATGCCGCCGAGCAGAATCTTCCTGATGCCGCGTTTGCGCAATTGTAGGACAAGGTCATTGGTCTGCGGCCCGAAAACCTTGTGCGGACTGACGATGATCGTCTTGCCGTCTTCGATATAGGGCTTGAAACGCTCCAGCCAATCGGCACCTGATTTTTCAAATCCATCCATGGTGAAGGCGCCGCGACGGGCAAATGTATGGGTCTTGAATTCATCGGCCTCCAGCGGCCCGTTCATCTTCCAGCCGCTATCCGTCGGATAGAAGAAATGCGGCGAGATGAAGACGTCATAGCCCTTCGCCTTTGCCGCCTTGAAGAGCTGCTCCATGTTCTCGACGGTCCGGTTCTCGGTGACACTGGCACCGACAGCACCCCAATTCGCACCGGTCTCGCTGAGCACGTCGTTCTGCGGATCGATGAAAACGAGTGCGGTATCGCTCTTCTGAAAGTTCATCGTTAAATGCTCCCCCGTATGAGTTGCGGCGCGGTGCCAGGCGCTGATGCGCCGAGGCAGAGAGTCACGCAGTAAAACTTAAACACGGATAGTCGGATGATGGCGGTGTGTTCGTGACCCGCGCGTTCCTGATCGGCGACTGGGCGGTCAGATCGCCTGATGCGGCGTCCTTGTCGGGATCCCGGCCGATATTCCGTGGATTCCGGCAAGGGCAGCCCCTTGATGATCACCGAGTATGGCGCATCGCCCGACGAAGCAAAAGCTCAATAGAGGGAGTCACGAAGGTATCATGTGACCGGCTTGAAGATTCCGGTCACGTTCTTGCACTGGCAATCCGGAGCCGAAACGGTGTCGGATCACGCGACCACGGTGCCGCAGGGCGAATCGGTCCGGCGGGAATTTCCGAAGCCGGGCTTTGGTGTTCTCAGGGCTAAGCCCCGCCGACCTTGATCGGCGCCAGGTGCTCCAGCTCGTTATCGCTATAGATGCGGGAGCGGGTGAGGAAGCGAACATCATGGCCATTCTCCAGCGAGAACATGCCGCCGCGCCCCGGCACCACATCAATGATGAGATGGGTATATTGCCAGTACTCGAATTGCGGGCCGCTGATGAAGAAATCGGTTTCAGCAATGCGGCCGAGCAGGATGTCGGTATCGCCGATGATGAACTCGCCCACCGGATAGCACATCGGCGATGAACCATCACAACAGCCACCGGACTGATGGAACAACACCGGCCCATGCTGCTGCCGCAGCCGCTCGATCAGGCTGACAGCGGCATCTGTTGCGGTGACGCGGGGAATATACTGGCGGCTATCGGCGCTGGCGGCGGTCATCGTATCGGACATGATGGTCTCCGGGGTCGTATTCGAGGCGGCAATCACGGCGTAGTCGCAAATAGGTTTGAGTCCTTTGGCGGGCGCATCTGTTCTGCATCGAGCGAAGCCCCCTCTCCCCGACCCTCCCCCGCGAGGGGGGAGGGAGTTCACCTAGCGTGGTGTCGGCACCGCGCCAGATGTCGGAACGCTGCTTGAGAGATATAAAAATATTTGCGGCAGCGCTCCCTCCCCCCTCGCGGGGGAGGGTCGGGGAGAGGGGGAGCGACTGATGAACTGCGAACAGTTGAGCCTACCGTCATAAACGTCCCCGCCCGCCACCGATGGCAGCAGGCGGGGACGCTTCATCTTGCTCAGAAGAAGCCGAGCTTCTTCGGGCTGTAGCTGACCAGCATGTTCTTGGTCTGCTGGTAGTGGTCCAGCATCATCTTGTGGTTCTCGCGGCCGATGCCGGACTGCTTGTAGCCGCCGAAGGCCGCATGGGCCGGATAGGCGTGGTAGCAGTTGGTCCACACACGACCCGCCTTGATCGCCCGGCCGAAGCGGTAGAGCCGGTTGGCATCGCGGCTCCAGATGCCGGCACCGAGGCCGTAGAGCGTGTCATTGGCGATCGACAGCGCTTCTTCGTCGGTCTTGAAGGTGGTGACCGAGACGACGGGGCCGAAGATCTCCTCCTGGAAGATGCGCATCTTGTTGGTGCCCTTGAAGACCGTCGGCTTGACGTAATAACCGCCGGCGAGATCGCCGCCGAGATTATTGCGTTCGCCGCCGATCAGGACCTGCGCGCCTTCCTGCTTGCCGATATCGAGATAGGAGAGGATCTTCTCCAACTGCTCGCTGGAGGCCTGGGCGCCGATCATCGTGCTGGGATCGAGCGGGCTGCCCTGCTTGATCGCTTCCACCCGCTTCAGTGCCTTTTCCATGAACTTGTCATAGATCGATTCATGGATGAGGGCGCGGCTCGGGCAGGTGCAGACCTCGCCCTGGTTGAGGGCGAACATGACGAAGCCTTCGATCGCCTTGTCGAAGAAGTCGTCGTCTTCCGCCACCACATCCTTGAAAAAGATGTTCGGCGACTTGCCGCCCAGTTCCAGCGTGACCGGGATCAGATTCTGGCTGGCATATTGCGAAATCAGGCGGCCGGTCGTCGTCTCGCCGGTGAAGGCGATCTTGGCGATGCGGTTGCTCGACGCCAGGGGCTTGCCGGCTTCGAGCCCGAAACCGTTGACGATGTTGAGGACGCCCGGCGGCAGCAGGTCATGTATCAATTCGGCCCAGACCAGGATGCTGGCCGGGGTCTGTTCGGCAGGCTTGATAACGACGCAATTGCCGGCGGCCAAGGCCGGAGCGAGCTTCCAGGTCGCCATCAGGATCGGGAAGTTCCAGGGAATGATCTGGCCGACGACGCCGAGCGGTTCATGGAAGTGATAGGCGATGGTGTCCTTGTCGATCTCGCTGATCGAGCCTTCCTGGGCACGGATCGTGGCGGCGAAATAGCGGAAGTGATCGATGGCGAGGGGAATATCGGCGGCGCGGGTCTCGCGGATAGGCTTGCCATTGTCCCAGGTCTCGGCGATCGCCAGGGTCTCCAGGTTCTCTTCCATGCGGCGCGCAATCTCGAGCAGGATGTTCGAGCGCTCGGTGGTGCTGGTCTCGCCCCAGGCCGGTGCCGCCTTATGCGCCGCATCCAGCGCCTTCTCGATATCGTCCTTGTCGGAGCGGGCGATCTCGCAGATCGGCTTGCCGGTGATCGGCGTGGTGTTCTCGAAATACCTGCCGGCGGTGGGCTCGACCCACTGGCCGCCGATGAAATTGCCGTAGCGCGCCTTGAACGGATTGCGGCTGAGCTGGGCTACGGGTTCCGGTTTGTTCATGAAGAGCCTCCCTGTAATGGCTTGCACGATTGATGGGATCGATGCGGGTATTTTGAGCCGGCCGGGTTCAGCCCGACCTGAATTCTGGTCCGATTTTCACGACCGGCTTGCCGCGCGATCTGTGTTCCTCATTGCGCCCGCCATGCCAGCCCGCCGGGCGGCACCTGACGATCCGGCGACAATCCCAACCGGCGCCTCCAGTTTTTTCGCTGCA
>Ga0209148_1000402_pt1 | contig 50400 bp, 47 predicted proteins | sample AraplaCol_mMF_r2_2_FD_184288 | JGI IMG/M metagenome (GOLD analysis project Ga0209148, IMG submission 184288) | Arabidopsis root microbial communities from North Carolina, USA - plate scrape CL_Col_mMF_r2 (SPAdes) (version 2) | ecosystem: Host-associated > Plants > Roots > Endosphere | place...
GCGCGCATGGGTCGACACTCTTTTTGTGCTTGGTCGCCTTGAAGAATGCCCCATGCGCGCGCTTTCTTTCCACTCAGCTCAACCGCAACTTATTGAATCGGCTGCGGGAAACGTGGGGAAACCTCAGCCTCAAGACCACTATTAAAACTTATAATAAAAAATGCGGAAATAATGATGTGAAAAATGAAGGCTGCAATTAAGGTTCCTGAGTTTATTGCAGAAGAAACTTTTGGCCAAAAACAATCTATTTTTAATTTGTTAAGCTGATTAACCGAACCATCGAAGCAAACTAATACGACCTTGCCCGTCCTTTCATCACGAGCGTAAATTTTAATATATATATTAAAATCGCCACCGTTTATCTGTTTATTTATGTGAAATTTCTTTATTATTCTTACAATTTCAGCCAAGTCTTTCTTCGATTTCTTAATATCAGATGGAACACCCCAATAAATTGACGGAAGTTCAACAACATTAGGTGATCCTGACAAAATACGAAAAGTTGAGGCACCAACCTCGGCTTTAAAAAAATCTAAAAACTCATGACGTATTTCCAATTTCCACATTGAATCAAGATTAGAAGGGAAATCCATAGGTAAAACATAAACATCTGGATGATCGTCATCGCGATGACGAATGTTTATGAATGGATTCCAGTTCAGCTCACTACGTTCTATTTTCATGTCCAATCCTTTGTTTAGGAAAGCTAATAGAGATCATCATCTTCAAACGATCTTCAATCTCTCCAAAACATTGTTCTTAGGCTTCCATCCATCCACACCGTAAAAGCTTGGCTATCTATCACGCTCTTTCTCCATGATATGGCGATGATAAGAACATAGATTCTGTCCATAATCCTCTAGGCCAATCGACTCGCCACAAACGGCGCACTCCCCTGCATCCTTGCGTTCAAACCCACAAGCCAAACACTGAGATGCCTCGTAAACAAACGTGCCTTGCCCGCACTCAGGACATTCGTCGACGGGTTGCTCGCTTCCCTCCTTGGCGGCTAAGAAACTTTCCCCCGCATAATGCTCTGGAACAACCGCCCCTACCCACTCCTGAGCATCCTCTTCGTGTCCGCATGCTGCACATTCCCATTCAGCACTGAAGGCATCTGTGTTGCTCGAATCAACTTGCCGAACCAAAGGCGAATGGCATTCAGGGCAACCAACATTCTCGATGGCCTCTTGCAGTAAAGGAGGCCAGTCCATATTTTGGTAAGTGGCTCGACATTCTGCTCTCAAAGCATCTTCAATTTCTTTTTGCTCAATGAGGGTTTGCCATACATCTGCGTCTAAAGCATCTCTCGGGCTAATCTGAAGTTGTTCAGGCATGAATTTCGAGAGAAATCGTAACCCATCAACAAATGCTCCTCGGATTCGCCCAACCTCTTCCACATAGTGATGCTCTATTTCATTTCGTACTTTAGCAATTCGCTGTAAAGTCGTCGCGTCGTACTTGACACCAAGGGATTTGAATCGCTCATCGATGTCTTGCACATCAACCGTCACATCGCCTTTCTTTTGAAAACGAACAGAGCCATCTTCAGCAAGGACTGGGGTCAACCTCTTCCAGATAAGAACCCCATCATCTGGCGATAAGCGACGTAATTTCTCCTTGCATAAAAGCAGGATTCCCGATGTTAGGCTACGAACAGCCGACGCCAGTCTAGGTGGAGATCCATCGTTAAAATCTTCCACCCCGACACGAATTGCGTTGATGGCATTGCGATAAATTTGATGTTCTTGACCAGTCATTGTTGAGTCAACCAATCTTCTTTCTGATATGCCGGGATGTTTTCTTGAAGCTGTTTAAGCTTAACGGCAATGTCCAAAACTTCCCCTCGATAGGAACGGCGTATCGCAAAGAAACGCGAGGTCAATGCCTTCAAAGTATTGAGGGCAAAGAAGCCAGCGATTACGTAGATAAAGGCAGGACCAAACTTCACGAGAAGAGGAAAGTTTTCTTTCGAAACCGTGCTTAGTCCATTCACCAAACCTATCAAAGCAGCAAGTTGAGCAAGTATCGTCACGTTCGTCCCGACTACAAAACCACTAGGCCGCTCGGAACGTTCTTCATAAATGTCCCAAAGTTCTTTTGCGTACTTGAGTACGGACAAGGAATATTTCGTCAGAGCAAAGGCTTTCGTCTGGTCGTGACTTCTTACACGACTTTTAAAGCTTCGAGGCTTCCTACCTATTCTTGCTATCAGCAACAGCACAATCATCACCACACTTAACAAGATTGATAAGCACATGGATAGCGCGCCAAAGAAAAATATAAACACCACCCATTGCAACTCATCCCTGTTAAGAGAGTGCACAAATTTGTGTACTAGGCCGATGATGAGCATTGCAAAAAACGAAATATTTCCAATCCAAAATGCTGCGTCAGAAGCCATTTCGACCAACCTACGAAACCCCTGTTGGTGCGCGCCCTTGTAAGGCTTGCATGCTTCCAAATATTCGAAGATTTTTTCTATGTCGTTCATGGCCAAATGTCGATAACTTCCAATACGTGATTAAAAGAGGTAGGCATATCCAAAGAAATCAGTCCTTCGACAGTAGGTCATTGAACTTACCGAAGAGTGTTTCTGCCCTTTCAAGAATCTGCTTGGTGTCTGCGTCATCACTGTCCAGAAAGCTCAGATTTCGAATCAGCCATGCAGATGGTGTGAAATGGTCGAATTCAGCAAATTCGGATGGCAACACTCTGAACGCTGCTTCCGCTTGTTTAACAACTCGGGAGGTTTGCTCATCCGCTTTGGCAAACCGTTCTGGTGACATGGCATTCTCACCAGTTAGGCCGTACGAAGCATTCAAGAGATCTGCGTACTTTTGAGGTGAAAAAAGGTCCTCGACATCACCCTCTTCTTGCCCCGTAAATTCGTTCACAGTGAAGACGTGATCAGCTTGCAATAGCTGGTGCCTCCTCAACTTCTCAACCTTGGTCTTGTCACCCTTTCCCATGTCGCACAAAACCGCCATATTCAAACGGTTCGCACCAAACAGAGAAGCAAACGATGCAATCCTGTCGATGCCTCCAGAGGGGCACATAGTCCACCTTGGATCCAACCCCTTCTTTCCCCGTGATTGCAGTGCAGAAGACAGAGCTTGCAAGTACAAAATGTCCGATGGCCCCTCAACCAGGAGGTTGTTTTTACCTACAAAAAGACTTTGTGTGATGTCGTAACCGAGCGCTCCTTGGAGCGGAAACAAAGTGTCTTTTCCGACCAGAAGCACATCACTACGAACCTTGGTTCCCTCAACCACGGTCTTTCCACGGCCATCTGTTTTAACAACATCTTCGACGATTAGAACGTCTGACAGGCGGTCGCTGGGGACCATGAAGGGAGAATGGGTGGTGTAGATGACCTGGTGACCTGGAAGCAGTCGCTTTTCAATAAAGCGAAGAAGGTCTGCCTGTGCCTTTCCGTGCAAGGTAAGACCTGGCTCATCAAGGAGGATGATGGCGTTGCCAGCCTGTTTTCTGAGTTGCTTGAATTGCGCAAGAAACGAGAAGAACCAGATGAACCCAGCACTTCGCTCAGACAATGGCACACTTACACGATGATGGTAATTGTAAACACGCGCCTTGACTACAGTCCCTGAGTTGAATGGTGCAGGATCATCGCCTCTACCTTCCGCGATATCAATGTCTACTTTCAAAGCATCATTCTGAGACCAAAACTCAAATATCTCGTCCGTAATTTCGTTTGATGCCCCCTCACACTTCGCCTTCAACTCTTCCAGCTTCGTAGAGGACATCAACTCGTCAACGGAAGTCCCTGCATAGGCAAGGAAGTCAATGAAAATACGATCTGATGGGCTAACGTTGTTGTTCGCTATCGCTTGCTTGATAGCGTTAACCGACACCTCGCCCGCCATCCTATCAAAGTGAGAAGTGAGAAATAATTTAGGGAGGCGCTCGCTCAACACGTCGATTACGCCCAGGCCAAAATCGGTGTCCCTGACGGCCTTGAGAGCCTTGTATAGGCCATCTAACCGCTCAGACCTCTGGCCAATCCCTTCAATTGCCTCTACAGCCTGCTTGGCATTCTGGCTGAATCGAACAACGCCGTACTCGGTTTCATCGAGAGAAGATTTATGGATGAAGAAATTTAGGCACTCTTGGGCGTTGACGGGAACAGTCCATATCTTTTGGCTGTAACCAAAGCCTCGGTGGATTTTTATTTTACGAGAGGTGAGGCACTTCTCTCCAAAAACTTTGGACACCACCTCTACATCATGATCATCAAGCTCCCATGTAGTCTCGATGACTTTGGATTCACCATCCGGATTTCGTTCATCATACTTGTTGAGGAATCTTCGAGGATAGTCACGAATTTTGTCGAAGCTGAAAGGACCATACGAGTTCAATCCGTAGAGCGCGGTGAGCAACGCCGTCTTACCTGCTTCGTTCTTGCCAACGAGGCATGTCAGGTTTCCAATCGAAAACTCTTCACTATCTTCAACAGAACGAAAGTTACGAACGTGAGCAGACACTAATTTCATCAATCACCCCACTGATTTTTCGTTGACTAAGCTCGTACAAGATCAACAAAATGAAACTGCTTTATGCAAGTCGCTGGTATAGCAACTTACCCATTGATGACACATCACTTTCTTCCATTTTTTCAAACATGGCGGCGGCAATGCTCCATCTTTTAGCGCGAAAGTATTCTTGTTTTCGATAACTACTATTTATCCCAACTACGCGAAGCACACGCTCGGGAGCCCAAGCCTCCCCTTCACTTGGCTCCCTAATTTCCCAGATCGAAGAACCACTGGTCCCTTGAAGTGCCGGAAGAGTTTGCGCCTGACCAAATAAGTTTTGGGCGCTGTTATCGCACAAGAAAAATAGATCTACATCACTATCAACCGGTTGATCCGCATTCTGTGGCGTATCCATCAAACGCCCCGTGTATACGGTCAGAAGCTTTCCAGTTAAAACTGAATCTATGTTTTTCGAATAACTTTCTGGATATCCACATAGCGCGAATCTACCTGACTCAGATGCATTACCCAACATCTCTGGTGGTAGTGGCTTCCATCCGTTGTCAAGAATTTTTGTAACTTCTTCGGAGTTAACTTGAATAATTGCCACATCCAAATATTCGGGATCGTGAACAGGATGGCTATAAATTGCATGATTGAAGACACTGCCAATAGTCCAAAGCTCCCCACTCCTAGGATAAGTTGGAATAGCCACTTGTTTTAGATCCACATTTTCTAAAACATGTGCAGCGGTGACAAAGAAATAGGAAGTTCCAACCTTAACTAAAGTGCATGTACCCAAAAGCTTGGGACTGCCATCTTCAGTTTGCTCAGTGATTAGTGGAATTGTCCGCTCGAGCATATAGCACTCTAGCGCGAACACTTCTATCCTGAATAAATCTTTTTCATTCATACCGCCCCCTTTAAATCGACTAGGTTTTGTCAAGAAATCCAATTGAGATCAGGCATGCCTTGTAAATTCTCTATGCTTTTTCAATAGGTTCGCGCTGCTCTAAGCACCGTGGTTTTCACCATCAAATTCGTACCCGACGTAGGTAGCCAGAGTTTTTACGGGCATACATAAAGTCTGTAGCCCTTCAACAACAGACCTTCAAAAGCTGTAAGAACCGAACGCCCATCAAACGGCAACAGCCAACCATCCCTGATGTCCCCATCAAGGTGTCGGCATACTTGAGTTGGTTTACCCCTATCACGCTCACAGCCCCCTGTCGCGTGTTTGGCCGTTTTCCTGGCCAGTCCTTAGATTGTCACTGCCCGAGCCCCTTCTGAGACCCTCATCACATAGTCAACCATTTTAGAGCGTGAAGGAAATGTGATTTTTGACCATCAACATGAGCAAGGACATGGGGTTATGGTGAGGTCGCAAGGAACATCGAACAAACGCAAGAAAAAGCGACAACTATCTAAACTATGTGCTCATCTGAGTTCGGTATGACAGGGTGGATGACAGATGGGTGGCACGACTTGCACCCTGGACCACCACCTTTTGAATGGATGGCCCATCCCAACAGGCAACCAAAGGTGCAACCGTCAGATTCGCGTTGGCGGGTCAAAGTATTCCATGGTTGACCGCCCCCAATCGTAAGCGGGCTCACTTCTCACGCGCTCTATAGCGTGCAAAGCATCCATCGCACCTTTCATCATCATGAAGCCCGTCTCTCCTTTGAACTCGGTTACGAAAGAGCCGTCTTCTCTCATGTAGATGTAGCAACCCCATGCAATGGATGAGAGTGGTTGACCTTTGGTCGTGCCTTTCGGGTTCCACGAAATCTTCACCATAGCACTTTCTCCTTGATTTAGTGTGGGCATCCTGCCCTATGGGTAAAGCGGTCGCGGGAGTCGAACCCGCGTCCGAAGATGCTCGGGTGGCAAGGTGGTTGTGCAACGGCCTGAAAAGCTATGACTGGTGCTGGACATGGGTTCGATTCCTATCGGGGGAATCGAACTTCTCCAACAACCAATCCTTCTACAGCCATCGAGCAGTTCCCCGATGCCAGCGAAGTTGGATCATCGCGGTTCATCCCAGCATGGAGATGCCTTGCTATGATGAAGCTATCAAGTGAGGTACCAAATTTTTGCCGTCGAATCTATAAGAAATCGAGAAGACTTATAGACTTAAGTGGTTGTTGGCAAAGTGGATTTCGCCATCCCGCCACCTCCACCATCAAAGCGAAACGCCCGGCGAGAAATCGCCGGGCGTTTTTGTTTGGCGAAAGAAGAATACGAATCTTCACCTATTGCGACTCGCAACCTCAGCTTGATAGCTTAGATATCGGCCTAGACATTTAGGCGACGCAGCCGGAAAGCTGCGGTTATCCGTTGCCACAGGGGGCACGTTGTGGATTCAATGATTGAATCGAACTGGCGCAAGGCTTGTTGCGCCCTGCTTTTGCTGCTGATCGCCTTCCTGCCCATAAGCGCCCGAGCAGACATCTATAAATGCAATAAAGGTGGCGCCGTCACCTATCAAGACACCCCTTGCGAAGGTGCCAACGTACAAACTACCCGTGTCGATAATCCTGGCTCCAGCAATTTCGTAGGCTGCTTTGCTTCGAATACGAGCAACAATTACGGCCTATCCGTTGAAGTACGCGCCAATGGTGCGGGCACGTATCAAATGATTGACGAGCACAATCCGCTGGCGCCAGGTGTCACGCTTAGAGCAGCGACAGATGCGGAACTGAAGGCAGTAAGCGACGGGCTCCATATACGAATCACGGAAGGCTTAAGCCGTGACACAGGCCGGCCGGCCATGTCAATGTCTATTCGGTTCGCACGGGTTATCACTACGTAGTACGCACAACACCCAATGCAACGGCCATTTCGCCATCCAGTCTTTATGGGATTTACCATGGCATCAGTTCAGAAGGACAGGCCATAACGTTGCTTTACAGAGGTGGCGGTATGCCGCAGACGGTTATCAAGGGGGCTTGTCCATCGTACTAACGAGAGCCGCGACGGGAACTTAGTCTTCCTCAATGCCGCCCCCAAATAAGTCAACCTGGAACCGTTATTACAGAACCGTTATTAAGAACCGTTATTAAACTCAATAGCCGTAGTGCTTCTTGAGCGCCTCGATCAAAACTGACGCCGCCACTTTTGTAGACACATCCCAAGCGCCACTACCCGCCTTCCTCATCATTGAAACAAACCAATCCTTGACCTTGGGTCCAAAATCTCTTTTTTCTTTCACTTCCTCGGCGTCTTCATCATCTTTAATAGCAACCTCCAAGTCCTGTATGTCCTGCTCTTGGACATTGCTGTTTCTAAGAATCTCTTTTAACACTTCAAGGTCACTTGTGACGTTGGACTGTGCCGTTTGGATTGCGGTACTACCATGGACGGCGACATTGACCACAGCTCCACTTCCAAAGACTGCGTTTTTAAACATTTCATTCGCCCCTCGCTCTTGCGCGGCCTTAGCCATATTTGCTGTGCCATCTGGAAGGACATTGGATAGCTTCAATAAAAATGCAAGATAGCGAGAGCGGACTTGCACCAAGATTTGCAAAAAATTGGCCTTGGATGTTTCGCCCCACATCGATTCAATCCAGTATCCTTGCTGCAATACCTTCTTGAACATGCCATGAAATTCTGGCGGATAACTATTGGTCAAGCACCCCTCACCTACGGACCATTCTTTGATAACTGCTATGGAATGCGACATTTGATGCACGCGAAAAAACCGCTTTCTATCATCACTAAGATGACCAAGTGGTAGCTGACTACGAGTATGACTGACATATCCGTTGGTGATATATGCAAGAGTCGTATGAGGAATTACCCTGTACGCAGGAACGTCGGACTCTTGTGGGTAACCATTCAATTCATTATGAACCCATCCAGCAAGTTCATCATCATTGAGTTGATGCGCAAGAACTTGGCCTTTGATCAAAGCCTCGGTCAGATTTCCTTCCCCTGAAGTCAGAAGGCCAATAATTTCATCGAGCAATTGCATCGCGAACCCCCAACATGCATTGAATCACATCATTTGATTGTAGAAAATGGGAACGCCAAGAATCTAGGTCACTCTCTGATGGTTGCAGGCTTGTGACTGCAATCCAAGCAGATCGTGCAGTGTCGGCCTTCCACCTTCCGCAAGAAGGAGCGCCGCGAGTCTATCCAGTCGATCTACGCAACTGCAAAAATTCATCCAACCATCTGCGGCAAATGCTGGGCGATAGCATCCAAGAACGACCGAGTATCAAACCGGACTTTCTCGCCAGCGACTACGAAATGCGCATCTTGCGACAAACTATCCTCAAAACGCGGCGGTGTTTGTCCGCAGAACACCGCATACAAAACATTGAATGCAAAGCCAAGCTTGCCAATTTCTTCTTCCATGCGTTCAACTGTAAAGCCCTCCTTTGAAAATTCGATCATCACTACGTCCCTACTCGCGTCATTGTGCCCGATCAATTTATGCCGGTACGTTCCCCACGTCCCGCGCACTTCGTCTATGTAGCGTTTTGCCTCGACGCAATGTGTCTTGTGAATTTTAACGCACAGCCTATATAGCGAGCAGAGCGAGGCCACATCGCTCCGCTGATCCACCAAAGCGCCGATATCGATGATCGTTTTTGAAATGGCGCAGTGACGAACCTCGCGCCAAAAGTCACCATATCGACTAAACGGTTCCATCATGAACGGCAACGCCTCGCGGGTTAGCTCGATCTCTTTGAACAGCATGAAAGCCGCATAACACTCCCCTAGCCTGCCATGAGTAAGGTTCACGTGTTTTTTGATTTCGGCTAACTGCTGCTCGGTTAGGTGTTTTCCGTCTCTCACAATCACCCTGCCTCCTCAATGGGTAAATAGAGATATTGACGACATGATCGACTCCCCCCTCACAGGTTAGGGATCAGTTTTTAGAATAGCGGAAGAGATACGGGCGCTCCTAGCTAGTCCACGATCGAACTGTGCCAAGGCTAAATGTATTTAACTATCTCCGGCCCGCTCTTTAATCTATCGAGCATGATCGCATCACAAAGAAGCACACCATCGCACAAGGTCAAGTTTGAATGTCCAACACTCTACCGTGCCTCATTTCATTGACACCGCACAAAACGTTTCAGCCAGCGCCACGTAGGCATTCACCACCACCTCAAAGCACTAGCCCCCGACAGATCATGGGACATGCTTTATGCGAAGGTGCGGCAGTCGGGCGTGCCCATCCCCAGTGATGACAGCGACACGCCCGACGTGATGTGAAGTAGCGCGGATCGCCCGGGTTGCAGCCCAAACGATCCGCTGGCCACCACTAACTGATTAGGAGTCAATGATGGTTACGTCGAATCATACGGCACCTGCACACTTACGTGCCTCCGCCACGGTGCTTTTCCCCTACTTCACCGCTGCGCAGGCTGCGCAACGTCGAGCCAAAGTGGGCACTCGTCGAAACGGAAGCAGCTGATTCCGACTGAACGAGCAGGATTTTTCCTGAAGCCCTTCACGCCGCGCGCAACACGCGGCGTGACCTAAGCGTGTGGAGAACACCATGAACGACATGCACGGCGGTCGCTGCGGACCGCAACTCTATCTATTGTCCGAAGATGGCTACGAAAGCCTCAAACACCTGCAAGACATGCTGACCCTGATGGCTCTCATTACCTATAACGACGAGCACATTGCAGGTGGTGACATCATGATGACCATTGGCCGAGCCGAGTTGTATTTTATTTTTCAGGCAGTCAATACGCAGATTGAGGGTGTGCTTGAGCGCCTTGGCAATGAGAATTGGCTAGGTATTGAAAGACATACGCGGCAGTAGCTGTTCTGCTGCCACGCTAAAGCGGTACTTTTATCAGGACGATATCCAGAAACCGAAGAGGTTGAGGGTCCACTTCTCGCTCGCCATTCCAGAAGAATCCGCCACTTACGCCGATTTCAGTTCGGAGCGAATCGTCATTCCGGCGCAGGCCGGATTCCAGTTCAAATTGTTGAGCGAAGCACTCAACATAAAAAGTGTTGTGTCCTTCGGACGCTTGTTTAAACTGGATTCCGGCCTGCGCCGGAATGACGACTCGCTTCGGAATAGCATCGACGATTAAGCCATTTAGCCAGCGCCATCTCGATGACGATAACCTGCCACAAGTGCAAGAATAGAAAGATAGATATCTATCCCCACCGCACATGAAACAACCATCGAAAGAACTCGCAGCTAGCATCGTCAATGCCGTACTCGAGGAGCGCTGCGCATCCGAGGAAGGCATGCGTCGATACCGGCCGCTGCTGGAGGAACGGGCGCAAAACATCGTCGCTCGCCTCGTCGTGGGTGCCGATGAAGGCAGCAATCAGGCCCATGCCCTGCTTCAACTTGCCGACACCATCGTCAAGGATGAACTAGGCAGCCATCGCTATCCCAAGCCGGCATGCCCAGAGGAAGGCGGATGCGCCATGTGCTGTACGCATATGCGCATTGTGTTTAGCGAGCAAGAAGCTGCTGTTATTGCGAGAGAACTGCTTGAACTTACAGAGTCTGAAAAAGCGAAGATCGCTCAGCGACTTCCTTCACTCGGAAAATCCGGACCTGGTTCGCAATGTGGTCTGCTGGACGAACAGGGCCTGTGCACCCTCTACGCGGCGCGCCCCATCAACTGCCGCACGTATCGCTCCTGCTCAATGACGGCATGTGAGGACCGTGTCCGTCTAGGACGGAATGCTGGCGAGGAAGTGGTGTTCACATACCCGTTCGACGATCTGGTTCGCAAGTCGTTCCAGCACGTGGTCCAGTCGGGTGAAACGCCGCGCTTGCTTGAAATGAACACGTTCCTGGCTAGCGTTTTGCATGATGACAAGGCGCTTGTCGCATGGGCTTCCGGCTGCGTTCCCGTGAAAGATGACGCATAAATCCTCCGCGCATCCGCCCATTTTTTTTGAGTAGTGCCCCGCCTTTTTTAACGCCTACTTGTTCCGCGTCCCATTCTCTGAAACCCAATCGCTACTGAGTTTTAGCCCTTTTAAGGTCGTTAGGTTTTACATCTTCATCATACGTGGTCACCACCTTGAACGTTGCGCAGACCGGCGCATGATCAGAAAGCTTATATTTGAAGGCGGCATCAGCTTGCGTAAAGCATCCGTACTTGTCGCTTTTCATTCCCTGCGCCTCGAGAATCAGTTGAAATCCGGGCGCGATGATTACCGATCCTTGAAGCTGAATGCTGCTTGTGTGATCCAGTGCCTCTAGGCCATCGCCAGCGAAGCCGTCGAGAACATGCCCACTTTGATGGGTCGGACCGGCTGGAGCAAACGTGCCGCCGTACTGGGCGCTACTGCAATTGAGATCACCGCCAACCAGGAATGCACCAAGTTTGTTCTTGGTCTTGTCGTCGATGGAATCAAGCAAATTCTGCGTGTTCTTTCCCCCGCCACCGCTTGTTGCATGAAAGGACATAACAAGGATAGGGGCAACATCGGGAAGCTGGACAATGGCAGAACACGGATAGCGGAAGGCAGATTTCGCTCCTGACTTGAACCTAATGTTTTTCGGGGTGCAACCAAATTTGTCGCCGATAAATAGCACTGGCCTGCATGCGTGCGGATCGGATTGATTGTCTGGCGTGTTATTGCATATCCACGCCCCACCACCTGGCAAAGTCTTTTTTGCAGAAGAGTTTGTGGAACCACCGCTGTTGACCGCCGCATAGAACGACTTGTTGGGCTCCGTAATCATGACGATGTCGTAGTCGGCACAAAGCTGAGTGATTGCTCGTTTCAGAGCCGCGCTATTTGGCTTGGACTTGGGATGCGCGAAGCAGGCACGGCGCTGGATGTTCCAGGCGCAAACCTTGATTGATGCCTCAAAAGTTTCTTCGCGCTTCCGCTTCTTCAAATTTCTAGTTACTTCTTCTTCCGTAGACGCCATACATTTCCCCTGACTATCAATCAATGCGAACGAATTCGCGGTATCCAGCAACCAGGAAGGGGCCAGTCAGGCGTTCAACCACCTCCGGCCCGATTGGGCAGGATGGCGAAAAACACGCCATAACCTGACGAATACCCCTATTTCCCGTGATAAAGGATGTCGCGCCTTCTGCGTGATGGCGCGACATTGGCCCCCAAGGGCTGACAAGATCAATCGATAGGCACACATTCCCACTTGCCGTTAACCCAAACCGCATGCTCTCCCGGCGGACACATGGGGATGGGCGGCGTAACGGAACGCGTGTACTGCGCCGCTTTTGCACCGGATGTGCCGCTGGCGTTCACACACAGCGCCAAGCCAAATACAGCCAAACCGACCAACAAGCTTTTCATAGCGTTCACTCCCTACCTAAGGATGCTCTGGTTTATTCAAGCGACATCGATGAAACACGTAGGCTGGGATGAAATCCCAGCATGCTTGCAGCTTCCGATGCTGGGATTTCATCCCAGCCTACGTGGGCGCTGCTGCCGTGCGGCGTTAATCAGAGCATCGATAAAGGGCGCTGCTTGATGAAGGTGCAACGATGGCCAGAGGAGCGCCCGTGGCCCTGGCGTTAATCAGATGACGACCAAGACTCGGGACGGAGTAGTCAAACCAATCGCCCTTCCGTCCCAGCCCAGGTAGCCCTCAAACCGCCTCGGTATCTTTTCGCGGCCCCGCTTTCCGAAGCAGTTTCTGCAGCTCTTCGGTGGTCTCGTCCGTCGATGCCTCCGGGCAGATAAATGGATACTCGCGGTTGTCGATGATCGGCTCGATACCGAAGAAATCGTTGAGCACCGATTCGGACGTGCAATACGCGCCTTCCACCCACGCCTGGTCGTTCGAATACGCCTCGCCGACGATGAAGATATCGGCGTCGGCGCCGTCGATCAGTTGCGAGGGTTTGCGGATCTTGCGCTGCACGTCGCCCACGTCGAAGTGCGGCGCCCATTCGTGGTAGCCGGCGTTGAACGGGGGCAGCGACCAATCGATATAGGCAGCCTGCAGCGGCTCGGGCACGGCGCTGTAATCGCAGTTGGGGCCGAAGTGAAGTTCCGCCAGCATCTTGCGCAACATCTTCACCATGCGCTTTGGCACCGTGCGCGGACCTTCAAGGGGTTGTGTGTCCTGCGAAATCGGGATCTCGCGTTGATGCTTGGGGCCTAGTTCCAGCTCTTGCCAGAACGCCGTGTTGTCTTCGTCGTCGTAGCTGGCCAGGATGCCGTAGATGGGTTTCTTCTTCGGCCCGATCGCGTTGTTGCCGAAATACACCACCATACGGATGGGCGAGTTGCTCACGCTGGGGCCAATCGTGTCATTGCGCGAGATGACGGTGAGTTGCTTGGTCTGCGCGATGGTCAGCGCTTGTTCGGTGATGTTCTCGATCGCGCCCACCATGTCCGCCACGGAGGTGTAAGGCACGTCGATCAAGGGCTGCATCGCTTTTAAAGTCGCAGCAGGGAATTTCAGCGTACGCAGTTTGGCGACCGTGTCCGGCGTGATGGTGTAGCCGATGATCTGTGCGGGATACGGCGCTGGATTGTCTGCGTCAGGTGCCCACCATGGTTGATCGAAGAACATGCCCACCTTGTACGACGGCTGCATGATCGTCGATTCCAGATACAGGTTGACCTTTTCGTGATTCAACACATCCACCTCGCCTTTCGCCGGTGCGCGGAAGCGCGTGGCTTGTGCGACCAGGTCGATCGCTGCGCGCGGCATCGCCATCCAGGCTGCGTCGGCCTCGCGCGTACCGGCGGCGATGTTGGGGTTGACGCGGTGGGCATAGGTAAACGCTGCCTTGCCGGCTTTCCACAGGATCGAATGCAGGCGCGTATCGGGGTGGTAACGAAATTCAATCCCCTTGGCCTTGGCAAGCTTCACGACCTCGTCGAACAAGGCGTTGAACATGCCCGAATAGCCGATGGACAGCGTGCGGTACTGGCTCCCAGGCGTAAATTCGTTATTGATGTTGAACGACACGCCGGCGTGCGTGTTGATCACGTTGGAACTATAGCCGTTGCCGTCGGCGGCATAATCGAAGCCCTCCGCACCTAACTGATCGTAGAGAAGGTTCCAGTAACCGATGTCCTTGAGATAGTCACCCTGCTGGAAGATGCTGGATTCCGGCAACTGCGCGGTGATTCGGCCATTTTGATAGAAGCGGCACCAGTCACGGCGCGTGAATTCCGCCCACGGTTTGGTCGTCGCCAGGTCTTGCACGGTGGTGAAGCCTTGATCGGGCGTGGTGGATGCGCCGAAGTTGTTCACCGTATACGGCGCGGGAGTGTTCGAACTGATGGCGTTGAGATAAAAGTTGCGCGAGCGCAAATAGAACAGCTGGTTATTGGTGACATTGAACGGTACCGAATATTTCTCCAGGCCGAGCAGCGAAATCACTGCAGAGACCACGCGATGACCCGGTGCCAACCCGTTGTTCGGGTCGGGAAATTCCTTGGTCGGCACGCTGCTCCAAAAGGAATAGCGCATGCCGCCGAGTTCAACGTACGAGTCGGTCTTGTCGTTGTTGTAATGCCAGGTGCAAACGCGGGCACCAGCCGCACGCGTCCCGGGACTCCGCTTGGAGAAGTCGTAGCGGCCCCAGTCGTATAGCTCTAGAACGTCTCCCTTCTTCAGCTGTTTCGCGGTGAATTTGGTTTTCTTGCATTCGCCGCTCAGCAGCCGCCAGGCGGTATAGAGGCCGGCGGCGCCGGCGCCGAAGATCGAGTAGGTTTTTTGCGTCATGATTGAGCCCTCGGATTGGGATGGGGCGTTTCATTCGCTGCCGAGTCGATACATCTGGCCAGGCAGATCCTTTTGCGGGATGACAACTTCAACCAGCACGGGTTTGTGCTTGATCCCCGCGATGCGGGGTAACGCGGCTTTCAGTTCGTTAACCGTTTCCACCCGGATACCTTCCGCGCCGAATGCTTTGGCCAATGCGAGGTAATCCCACTCGGGCAGGATGTCGAAGGTATCGAAGCGGTTTTTTGGACCAGGCTTGAACGCATCCATGTTCACGTACACCTGTTCGATGGCATAAACCTTGTTGCTCATCACGAAGATGACTGCGTTTAGCTTGTTACGCGCCAGCGTGGATAGCGACTGGCAAACCATCATGAAGCCGCCGTCGCCTGCCACGGTCCAGGCCCGCTTGCCGCTGCCCAATTGCGCACCGGACGCCGCGCCCGTCTCAAAGCCAATGCATTGCCATGCCGCCGATGAAATGAAGCTGCCCTGCGGCAGGCCATAGCAGTTCGTAGCGACGTACATGGCCGAACTGACGCCATAGGTCATCACGATGTCTTTCAGCAGGTTGTTGTCCTGCAGGAACTTCATCGTGTGCTCAAGGAACCGGTTGTAGGTGATGATTTGCGGTTTGTCGTTGTAAACAGGGTCGGAATTGCCCGCCCATGGCTGCGGATATTTCGGCTGCGGCGGCGCCTTGACCTTGATCGGATAAGCCTTGTCAGCCTTGAACTTCGCCAACAGCGCTTCCATGAAATCCTGCATGGTGACGGCGCCATATTTGAAGTACCCGGCACGTACGCCGGAAGTATCGGCCAACACCATGTCGGCATACTTGCTTTCGATGAAGGCAAGATAGTCATCGGTAATGATGGTGCCCAAGGTCAATACGCAGTCGGAGTCATGGACCACATCCTGCACGGACTCGATCGACGCGGCGTCGGAGTAAGTGCCGATGAACTTATCGCCCTTCTCATCCAATACGGTCTTGCCGAGTGTCGTGGTGGTGTAGAGAAAGCCGCTGGCGTCGATGATCTGCTTGAGCAAATCAGACAGACCAAAACGCAGAATCTCCACGCCCGCAAAAATCAATGGCTGCTTCGCCGCCGTAATCTGCGTCCAGGCCTGATCCACAGCATTGCGCAGCGCCAGCTCCGGGCTCTTGGCAACGCGAGGCTTGAGCGGCGTCTTCGGCGGGCGCGGGCAGGGCTGGCCCCAAACCTCCTTGTAGCAGGCGATATACACCGGCCGTTTGGCCGTGATCGCATCGGTCAGCAATTCGTCGATTTGCTCGGCGGCGCCGACATTGGTGCTGAGCGTGATCGCCTTGACCGTCACGTTCTCGTAGACCTTCCGGTCCGCATCAAGGTCGCCGGTGGAATGGTGGAACAGCACGTCATACATGTCCGTGATATCACGCATGTCGGCGCCCGGCGTGGCGCTGATCACCACAATCGGACTACGTTCCACCCACGCACCGGCAATGGCATTGAGCGCGCTGAACGTGCTCACGCCAAATTGCAGCGAAACCGCCGCAAGACCGCGGCTACGCGCGTACGCATCGGCGGCGTAAGCGGCATCCAGTTCATTGATCGCGCCGATCGTTTTAATGCCGTTGAAGTGCTCCAGCGCCTGGGTGAAATGTTTTACGTAATCACCGGGAATCTGGAATACGTCGGTCACATTCAGCTGTTTGAGCCGGGTCAGCAGATAGTCCGCAACAGTGAACTCGCAAGCTGCGTTCGTGCCTGAATCGATGAGTGACTTCTTCGAGATACTGCTGCGTGTCATGGCGACTCCCCTGCCGGTCCATACCACTATCGTCAACATTGGCTGTCTTGAAAGCCGTCGCAGTCATCCCTGCCATAAGCACGTCTCTTCAGGAATGCCTGCTGGCGATTTATCCGCACCGCCGATACATAGCCGTGCCGAACCTCTGGACGCGATGCGTAAGCAGACACGTCCCGCGCACGAACTCACCGCCATGCGGAGATCACGCATAGCGCCTGGACATGGGTGAAAAAATCTAAGACGAAAAACGCGTTTCTTTGCGTCGCATAAATCCCTGCCCCCTGGTTCCTGTGAATACCCCGATCAACCCGTCACATTGCGTACACAGGCCGCTGAGAGTGTGCGACCAGGAATGTGACGATCACGTCTTTTCCAGGTTACGCATCCGATAAAGCAAATCTCTCACGGCCCCATATAGCTCGCCAAAAAAAAAAACACTTTTCGGCTTGGCAGGACATCGCCAAGGCAAACCCAGTGAGATGCAGATGAGCCCCGGCCCGAATGGCGGTTACTGAGCCCCTCTCCCGAAGGGAGAGGGGCGCTTTCAGCGCTTGAGTAAGTGCCACTCGGCCCCGGCCTATTTGGCAGTGGGGGTGCCCGGCACAACACCTACAAATCCTTAATCGAACGAACTCAAGTTTGCGATTCCCTTCACGATCCCCGGTCGTATATTGGACTGGATCGCATGTTTTTCATCTCTCCCTAGGAAATTCTCCACAGGACGACAGGACGGTTGCGCATGGCATTTATCACCCCGACAAGCTTTATTGCACCGGATAACCTGGCGCCAATGTTTTCCCAACCGTCTCAGATCAGTGTTTTGGCCGGCAATTCCCGGCTTGATATCGACAGCGACGGCTTGATCAAGATCGAAGCACAGTTGCAGGCGTTCCGCGCCGCGCTTAAGTATGCCAACCAGCTTCGCCATCAACATGGAAAGCTGCCGCCGATATCCATAGCCTTCGATCACAAGGGCATCTTTCGCCGCCATTTTTTGCGCGACGGGCTCAGCAATAGCCAAAAACGCAATCCGCGGCTTTGCCATCTTCGCCCGGAGATCATCCATGTCTTCGGCCCGGTCGCTGATGAGCTGCATATCCCGCATGATCACATCCTGATCATTCACGAGGACTCCGCGCGTACGCATGCGGAACACTTGCTGAGCACGCAACCGATTCCGGCTGAAGTGCGGCATCGCATGGTCACCGTTGCGACGGAACATTCGACCTGTGGCATATCCAACAGCTCAAAGCTCACGTGCGCCGCAATCACCAGCGAGTATTTCTGTAAGGCGGTGGAGGCAGAAGGCTCGCCTTCCGCTACGCAAGCCCTGCTGGAAGTCTTCTTCGAAGCATCGCCCTGGTCGGAGGTGCTGGCTTATGTTCGCGGGCTGCAACTGACGCATGCGCTGGGGATGCGTTTTGACATTCGCCTGAATCTGGTTACACCGGAAGGCACCGTACGCCGTGGTGAGGTCGTTCATGCCGAGCCGGCAGCGCCGATGTCATCCGAGCTGGTTGCCTAGATATGCAGATCTCCGCCCGCCGTATTTATCTGGATCACAACGCGACGACGCCCGTCGATCCACGCGTGCTCGACGCCATGCTGCCGTACTTTACGCACGCGTTCGGCAACGCCGCCAGCACCAGCCATGCGTTTGGATGGCAGGCACGCACTGCGGCGGAAGATGCCAGAACGCGCATTGCCCAAGCCATTCACGCAGCGCAGGACCATGACATCGTATTTACATCCGGTGCCACCGAATCGATCAACCTGGCGCTGAAAGGGCTGCAACCGGAGCGAGGCAAGAATCACGTCGTCACCAGCCAGATCGAGCATAAAGCAGTGCTTGATAGCTGCTGGCATCTCGAGCAGCACGGCATCGATGTTACCTATGTGGGTGTAGACGACGCCGGGCGAGTCGATCTGGATCAGCTTGCTTCGGCCATGAACGGTCGCACCTATCTGGTATCGATCATGCTGGCCAATAACGAAACCGGTACTGTGCAGGACATGGCGGCGATCGCCGCGCTGTGTCACAGCAAAGGCGTGGTGCTGCATACCGATGCAACGCAGGCACTGGGCAAGATCGACATCGATATCGATGGGCTGGGTATCGGCCTGGCTTCTTTCAGCGGCCACAAGCTTTATGGCCCGAAAGGTATCGGCGCACTTTACGTGCGCGGTGACCTGCGCCATCGCTTGCAGCTGCAAATGCATGGCGGTGGACATGAGAACGGCTTGCGCTCGGGGACCCTGAATGTGCCAGGCATCGTCGGTTTTGCAGCAGCGCTCGATCTATGTATCGCTGAGCGGCCCACCGAAACCCTGCGCATGACGTCGCTGCGCAAGCAGCTGCATCGCGCGATCACCACGCAGCTGGAAAACGTGCGGCTGAATGGCGATCCCCGCCACACCCTGCCCGGCACGCTCAATCTTTCTTTTGCACAAACCGATGCCGATTCCATCCTGCTTGAAATGCCGGATATCGCGCTGTCCTCCGGCTCGGCGTGCACCTCGGCCAAGGCGGAGCCGTCGCATGTGCTCAAAGCCATGGGCGTGAGCGATGACCTGGCCCGGGCCAGCATCCGCTTCGGCATTGGCCGCTTCAATACGGAAGAAGAAATTGCCTACGTGGCAAAACGCTGCGTCGATGCCGTCAAGCGGCTGCGCGCGATGTCGCCGCTGGCGGCGTAACGGCCGTTATCCGCTCACTTCGCAGTGGATCTGCATGGCTTCCGTCAGGTTGCCATGCACGCGCAAGCCAGCTGATGCCAACGCAGACCACGCTAGCGCCAGCTCGCGTTGATGCACACGCTGCGCTCGACGGATCAGCCAGCATGGCGTAAAGACGCCCAGCGGAAGCAACCTCAGCGTCTTGCTGCGATGGATCAACGCCACATCGATGCAATCACCCGATCGATCATGCCCATTCGGTGAAAAAATCGCGCGGCGTTCGCGGTGGCGATGGGGATAGACAAGACAGAACAAAACCATGCCGACGGCACGGCCTAAACGATGGGCAATGCGAATGAGCTTGCCGCGCGATTCATAACCTCGCGTCAGCACCAGCGTCATGCCGTGATCGAAGAGCGTGTTTTGTGCAGCCATGAGGCGGCGAAACGCTTCATCCGAGATAAAGACTTTGTCGTAGGGCCAACGTGGCCTGACGAGGAAGGGCGTGCCAGCGGATGCTCGATCCAGCGCATGCATGGTTGTGGATTCCGCCACGCCGTTTATGGTGACCTGCCGATCGACTAGCATGGCGCCAATCAGCAGTGCGCAGCTGGATACATCACACAGGGGAACAAGCCTATGCGCTCCGGCATCGGCAAACGTGTCGTCGACTTCTTATTGGCCTTGCTGGTTCTGTTCGTCATGTCCGGTGCGGGGCTGCTGTGCGTGGTGGCTGGCCTGATCTGGCTTGGTATCTACCTGTTCCACCGTCTGCATTGACTTGCCGATACTAGCAACGCGGCGGTCAGTGGCATCGGCTGGAATCGTCACCCCCATGACCGTCATTCCCGCGAAAGCGCACTGCTGTCCAAGAAATTTTCGCAACATTCGCGAGAGCGAAAATCATACGGAAAATCAGCTCCTCCCCTTGCTTGCAGAGCCTGTCCTCGACTCGATCGGGGAGGGAGGTTGGGAGGGGGTGAACCCTTGCGGGAAGGCTTCTGGCAAGTACTCGCCCCACCCCAACCCTCCCCTGCAAGCAGGGGAGGGAGCTGTTTGCGGTGAACTCACCGATCTCGCTTTGAACATACTTTTTTGCGAGTTGCCTCCCGTATGGATTTGCGCGGAAGCATTCCTTCTCAATTCCCTGGACAGCACTGCGCGAACGCGGGAGTCCACCGTCGCTTTTTGCATCAGAGCAAATGGATTCCCGCTTTCGCGGAAATGACGACCATACATAGGCTGGGCTTCTGATGCTGGGATTGCACCCCAGCCTACGCGAACGCCGACGTTCAATGCATTCGGAATCAGCAAGCCCACTATCACGTTTTTGCAATGGTGTGAAACGGAGCTGGCGGCAACGTGCCATCGGCCGGCAAGGCGTTGATGGCCATGTCCCGCACAGTTCGTGCAAGCACCACGCCTCTTACGAACGCATCCTTGGCCGGGCCAGGATTGTCCGGCGACTGCACCAGGGCGAGAAAGAAGGTGTCGTACAGGCCTCGCAGTCTTTCGGCGTATGCATCGCGAATGATGTCGGCATCGGGCGGGAATGTATTGGACATAACCTGTTCCTTGTGGTCGATAGGGCGTGAACGTTATACATCAGCGAAGCATCATGGACGCTTTTCTTCGATGGCAGGCAAAACGATAGTCGCGAAAGGGCTGCTATCGTCAGCCATAAGGTGCGTCATTCAACTCGTAACTCGTGCTTCGCCCGCCCGCCGGCGATTTGCGCAACACCCCATGTTCGAGCAGTTCGTGGATGTCGCGCAATGCGGTATCTGTCGAGCACTTGGCAATCGCAGCCCATTTGCTGCTGGTCAGCTTACTGTCCAGGCCGTCGAGCAGGCGATTGAGCACCTTGACCTGGCGCTCGTTCATCGACTTGCCGGCAACGCGCTGCCAGAAGCGCGTCTTTGCCAGAACCCTGTCGAGCGTGTGCTGTGCCTGATCAACCGCACGCTGCAGCATGGCTAAAAACCAGGCCAGCCATTCGGTCACCTCAAGCGACGACTTTTGTGTGCGTTCAAGTATGTCGTAATAAGCCTTGCGCTCGCGCTGGATCTGCGCGGAAAGGCTGTAAAAGCGTTGCGGGCTTCCATCTGCGCGCGCCAGCAATAAATCGCCAATGGCACGCGCGATACGGCCGTTGCCGTCATCGAACGGATGCAGCGTGACAAACCACAAATGACCGAGGGCCGCCTTGATCAACGGAGGTTCGCTCGTGTCGGCGTTGAGCCAGTCGATGAAGCGCCTCATTTCAAGTTCAAGACGCTCCGCCGGGGGCGCCTCAAAATGCACTCGCTGGCGACCTATCGGCCCTGACACAACCTGCATGGGCCCCCTGGCATCATCGCGCCACGCAGCAACGTTGATACGGGAAAGTCCCGCATAACCGGTGGGGAACAACGCAGCATGCCATCCAAAAAACCGTTCCTTGGAAACCGGAGCATGGCATTGGCCGGTTGCATCCAACTCCATATCAACCACGCCCTCGACGTGGCGATCGACCGGCGCAAGCCCACCGATGTCGACGCCGAGCCGGCGCGCAATCGATGAGCGCACGGAAGCCACGTTGAGATGCTCACCTTCGATCTCGCTGGTGTTTATGACGTCCTCCGTCAATGCAACCAGGCTCGCCTCATTGCGCAAAGTCATCCCGACGTCAGCCAAGCGCCCAAGCAGTGCCCCCTGGGCACGACTGACCGCAGCCATGGGCTGCGCCAATTTGGCCAAGTCGTAGCGCCAGTTTGGCCAATCATCGGCCTGCCAGATGTAGGTGTATTCCCCGCCTATCATGCGGTGATTATGGGGACGATTCGCCGCATTTGCAATTTTCGCCGCATGTCATGCGGTGAATAACCCAGTGATTCGCCGCATTCATGCCAAAAAAGGGACGCGACTTGAACCGACATCCTCAGCTCTGCAGAAGCCACGGATGCTCCGGATTTGCTGCCTATTCCTCCAGACCTCTACGCCTGCCCTTGTAATCGGCAACCACGCCGACAAAGGTAGAAAGACCAATTCGCCACACCAACCAAGAGGACGCTTGTATGGAATATCGACGCCTAGGCGCATCAGGCTTCAAAGTGCCGGTGCTGAGTTTTGGCACCGGCACCTTCGGCGGCAAGGGTGAATTCTTCAGTGCATGGGGCAGTACCGACGTGGCCGAAGCGCGCAAGCTGGTGGACATCTGCCTGGATGCGGGCGTCAACATGTTCGACAGCGCGGATATCTACTCCCGCGGGGCGGCTGAATCGATCCTGGGCGAAGCCATCAAGGGCCGCCGCGACAAGGTGCTGATTTCCACCAAGGCCACCTTCCGCTTCGATGACGAACCCAACAACGTGGGTTCCTCGCGCTATCACTTGATCAACACCATCGACGCAGCACTCAAGCGGCTGGGCACCGATTACATCGACCTGTTCCAGCTGCACGGTTTCGATGCGATGACGCCGGTGGAAGAAACGCTGTCCGTGCTGGATGACCTGGTACGCGCCGGCAAGATCCGCTACCTGGGCGTGTCGAATTTCTCCGGCTGGCATCTGATGAAATCGCTGGCCGTGGCCGATCGCTACGGTTACTCGCGCTATGTCGCCAACCAGACGTACTACTCGTTGGTCGGGCGCGATTACGAATGGGAACTGATGCCGTTGGGCCTGGATCAAGGCATCGGCGCCGTGGTGTGGAGCCCGCTCGGCTGGGGCCGCCTGACCGGCAAGATCCGCCGTGGCCAGCCGTTACCGGCCACCAGCCGCCTGCACAAGACGGCCGACATGGGCCCGCAGATCGAAGACGAATATCTGTATCGCGTGGTCGATGCGCTCGACGAAGTCGCGAAGGAAACCGGCAAGAGCATTCCGCAGATTGCGCTGAACTGGCTGTTGCAGCGGCCCACCGTCTCCACCGTGGTGATCGGTGCGCGCAATGAAGAACAGCTGCGGCAGAACCTGGATGCGGTGGGCTGGAATCTGTCGCCCGAGCAAGTCGCAAAGCTCGACAAGGCCAGCGAAGTGACGCCGGTTTATCCGTATTGGCATCAGCGTGGTTTCGGTGAGCGCAATCCCGCACCGGTGCCGGTTTACCGCTGATGTTGTAGGTTGAAGTGAGGCATCACCGAACCCCAACGTCGCAGCACGGATGTTGGGGTTCGCGTTCCGCTCACCCCCAACCTACGCGGCCAACCATGGAACCCAAGCTCGTTACCGACGCCCGCCTGCTTCCCGTTCTCGAACAACTCCAACGCCGCGAACCCATCTTCCATCGCCCGGAATTCGGCACCACGCGCCACGATTTCGAAGCCATGACCGAACCTGATTTCTGGGAAGTCGGCGCCTCCGGCCAACGCTACAGCCGCGAGTACGTGCTGGATGTGCTGGAAGAACGCTACCGGCAGCCGTTCGAAGACAACTGGGAAACCCGCGATTTCCATTGCCTGGAAATCGCGGCGGACAATTACCTGCTTACCTACACCTTGCGGCAAGGCCAACGCACCACACGCCGCGCCACGCTATGGCGGCATACGGCACAAGGCTGGAAGGTCGTCTATCACCAAGGCACGGTAGTAGCGGACGGGATCTAGGGACATAGGTTGGGTTAGCGCAGCGTAACCCAACGAATCGCTCCGAAAATGTTGGGTTACGCTGCGCTAACCCAACCTACAGCCATCCCGAGGGCAACCCACACGCAACGCAGCTACTGCCCCTGCGTTTGAACGTCACCGCCCCCCAGTTTGCCAAGATCACTCGGCCACTGCTTGCCGCCCTTGCTCTGCGCGCTCGACGAAGAACTGACAAAGTGCCCGCTCTGGTCGAACACCAGCACCGTCGACACCGTCTTTTGCACGTACTTGGGAATCTTCGAGCCGGTGGTTGGCATGCCGTCGCCGGACATTTCCTGATACTTGTCGACGTATTGCCATTGCTGGCCGCCATCGGCCGTATGGCTGACCAGGAACGGCTGGCCCAGTGCGGTCTGTACCTGCGCCGTGGTGGTCACACCCGGCTGGAATGAGGCAACGGTGTTCGGATCAACCTTGTGCTCGGCGGTGGTGGCGCAACCGGCGAGCAGTACCGCGGCCAAACCGGCCGCAACAACCTTGTTCATGCTTACTCCCCTTCATCCTTAGAACTGTTGATGATTCCTGCGGCAGACATAGTGGGCGAATGTCCGATGCAAGGCGCATGTCTGAAGTCACATGCCCAGGCGACCATAGCCGCGAGAGATGCAAACGGCGAGTGCCAATTAGCGCAAAAAGCACGCAGCCGACTGTTCCCCGCCACACCCAACCATCCATCCGCCCTACCCTGTCCGGCAGCCGATAGCCAGCCTGCCGGGTTAAAGCTATCAACGGCTTAGCCGATAGATTGACAAAGCCACCGCAGCAATGGCTCATTAGTACCGGGGATTCACATTTTCTGCACCGCGCGTATCCACTGATAGGGGAGCCAACACGGCAGATTGATTGGCCATGAGCCTGAGTCTTCCCATTCCTGTCATTCCTAAAGAGCCGAAACACACGGCCTGGCTCGGCTGCCTGATTGACGCCGAAACGCCGGCCGAAGTCGGCGCGCTGATTGAAATGCTGCTGCAGTCGCAACCGCATTGCCTTCAAGCCAAGGTGCTGATGCTCGGTCATCAGGAAGACCCGCGCTTCGCCAAAACGCAGCCTGTGGATGCGGAAGAAATCATCCTGGCGCAAGAGGCGCTGCGCGCTGCCGATGGCGTTCGCATTGCACCCGACGGCAAGCGCTACGCCATGTCGCTGCTGCGGCCGCAGCAAGTGGCGCTGCTGCTCACCATGGCCATCGAGGGCTCGGCCAAAGCCCTGCTTGCCAAGCTCGATCCGTATCTGCAATTGGGTGCGCGCCAACTGCGCCATACCATCAAGCTGGCGGAACTTTACGACTCGCACAACCAGCTTGAGCATTCGGACAACCTGCAGCGCGCCTTGTTTTCCATTTCCGAGCTATCCAGTTCCGACGTGGATATGCCGGACATGCTGCAAGCGATCCACCGCATCGTCAGCGGGCTGATGTACGCGGAAAATTTCTTCATCGTCCGCTACTACGCCGAGCGCGATTGCCTGCGCTTCCTGTATTACGCGGACGTGCAAGACGAGGACAAACCCCAAACCAACCGCGACATGCGCCTGGAAGACCGGCGGCATACGCTCACCTGGTACCTGCTTACGCGCGGCAAGCCGCTGATGGGCAGCAACGAGCAATTGCAGCAACAGGTCAATGGTCCGCTGCAGATCCTGGGGCCGGACAGCGACGATTGGCTCGGCGTGCCGATGCTGCGCAACGGCCAGGTGCACGGCGCACTGGTGGTGCAGAGTTACGGCACCGGCATCGTGTACTCGCGCGACGACCTGGCCCTGCTCGAATTCGTCGGCAATCACATCCTTACCGCGCTGGAACGCAAGGAAAGCAAGGACGAACTCGAACGGCGCGTGCGTCAGCGCACCGAGGAGCTGGCTGAACTCAACCGTGGCCTGGTGCAGGAAGTGCGCGAACGCCATCGCGCCGAACGCCTGCAGGAAGCGCTGTTCCAAGTAGCGCAACTGGCCACCGCCGACATCGACGAAAACACCTTCTACGAACGCGTACACGCCGTAGTCGGCCGGCTGCTGGATGCCAAGAATTTCTTCATCGCCCTGCTCAGCGACGATCGCACCAAGCTGGAATTTCCGTATTACATGGATGCCGGCATGCGCCACCAGTTGTCGCGTCCGGTCGGGCATGGCTTGAGCGAATACGTACTGCGCCGCGGCCTGCCGTGGTCGGGCACGCGCGAGGACATCATGGCGCTGACGCGCGCCGGCGAAGTGGTGCCGCATCACATCGGCGAGCCGTCCGCGTGCTGGCTGGGCGTGCCGCTGAAAGTGGATGAAGCCGTCATCGGCCTGGTTGCCGTGCAAAGCTACGATGCTCATGCCGCGTACGGCGCGCCCGAACAGGAACTGCTGAGTTTCGTCGCCCTGCAGATCGCCAACAGCATCTACCGCCGCCGTTCCGCTGCGGCCCTGCATCAGGCAAACCTGCGCCTGGAACACCGCGTGGAAGAACGCACGCGCGAGCTGCGCGCGGAAATCGCGCGGCGCGAACAGATGCAGCAGCAATTGCATCACCAGGTGATGCACGACCCGCTCACCGGCCTGCCCAACCGCGGCTATCTGCGCGAGCGGCTGGATCGCGTGCTCAACCGCATCCGCAGCGATCCAAGCCGGCGCTGTGCCTTGCTGTATATCGACGTCGATCGCTTCAAGGTGATCAACGACAGCCTTGGCCATCTTGCCGGCGATGAATTTCTCAAAGCCGTCGCGGTGCGTTTGCTTACGCACGTGCGCGAGCCGGACATGGTGGCGCGGCTGTCTGGCGACGAGTTCGCCATCCTGCTGGAGAATATCGAGAACATCGACACCGCCACCATCATTGCCGATCGCGTGCTGCAAGCCGTGGCGACACCGCTGCGCATCTCCGGCAAGGAATTGGAGCCCTCGGTCAGCGTCGGCATTGCATGTGGTGATTCCAGTTATCTGGATGCCGATGAATTGATCCGCGATGCCGACATGGCGCTGTATCACGCCAAGCAACTGGGCCGCAAACGTTTCGAAGTGTTCGACGAAACACTCGCCAAGGGCATGGTTGACGTGCTCGCGATGGAAAGCGAACTGCGCAAGGCCCTGCGACAGAATGAATTCGAGCCGCATTTCCAGCCGATTTTCCAGCTCAGCGACGGCACGGTGATGGGCTACGAAGCGTTGATCCGCTGGAACCACCCGCAACGCGGCCTGTTGCGTCCGTTGGACTTCATCAAGATCGCCGAAGACAGCGGCCTGATCGAAGCCATCGACTGGCGCCTGTTCGAATTGAGCTGCCGCCTGCTGGCGCAGCAAGGACCGGGCGAGGCGTTCATCACCTTCAACGTATCGGCCTTGCATCTGCGCCATGCCGATTTCGACGTGCGTATTCTGAAAATGCTCGAACGCACCGGCCTCGCCCCATCGCGACTGGTGACCGAAGTAACCGAAGGCGCATTGCTGGACAACCCCGAAAGCGTGCGCGCCGTGCTCGATCGCCTGCGCAGCGTGGGCGTCGGCGCGGCGCTGGATGATTTCGGCACGGGTTATTCCTCCCTAAGTTATTTGCATTCCCTGCCCTTGCGCATGCTGAAGATTGATCGTGCGTTCGTGCACGAACTCGACAAATCCGGCAGCAGCAACAGCACCACGGTGGTGGCGGCCATTCTCGCCCTGGCGCACGCGCTCAACATACAGGTGATTGCCGAAGGCATCGAAACGCAGGCGCAGTTGGACGCGCTGGTGAGCATGGGTTGCGAAATGGGGCAAGGCTATTTGCTGGGCAGCCCAGCGCCCATGTCGCATTGGACAGAAGTGGGTTAGCGCAGCGTAACCCAACATTTTCGGGCAGCATTGTTGGGTTACCCCCGGGTCAAGTCCGGGGTAACCCAACCTACGCCCTGCTCGCCCCCATCCGCACCGAATCCAGATGCTGCACATCGCGGATATCGCCCAACCACACCAACCCATCCCAATCCGGCTTGTGGCTATCCACCAACCGCACCACGCCGTTCATGCCTTCCTGATCGCCAGGACCAAGAAACACCTGCACCGTCGGCGTCACGCTCACCATGCCTTCCACCACCTCGCCGTCGTGCTTGACGATGCGCACGGCCGCATTCACCGCCAGCTCTTTCACCCACTTTTCGAGCATGGCGATATCGGTTGGATCGGTATAAATGCGCTCGGCTCGGCGTCCCATGGCTATATCCGCGGCAGCTTCAGCGGATAGCTTGGACGCAACGCCGTCAATCGGATGTGGCCGGCCCGTCAAGGCGCGGGCCGGCCGAAGATAAGGCCATCAGGCTTTCAGCTTGTGCGTATCCTGTGGCACGTGCTGGTTTTTCTCCTTCACGTCGCGCAACAGCTCCAGCACGTGTGCGCGCTGTTCCTTGCGCTTGCGTTCCTGCGCCGCGAGCAATTCCTGCCGGCGCGTCATGTGCACGGGCGGCTGTTTCGTCGCCGGGCGCATGATACGGCTGATGTAATCGGACCAAGTACTCAAATGCCACAGTGAGTTGGGCGAACCCGGGGTTCTCCCAGGGCTGATGGAACCAGAGGTAGTCATGAAACGGCCTCCACCACGAGACGGTTGCCCGCGGCAGCCTGAGCAGCTGCCCGGACGTTCACTCTGCGCTAGGCATCGTTAGCGTGGCGTAATGGCGACGCTAGAAATCGGCGGAGGCCGGGGCCGGCCCGCAGCCGAGCCCCGGCGGCGCCTCAGTACAACCAAGGCGGCAGCAACGGCGGCGATACGCCATCGTTGAGATGCCAATTGGCGTGCACCACCTGCCCATGATGCAAGGTCACCACCGTGACACCGGGCGCCTGCATCAAGGCGATGATCTGGTTGAAGCCCGACCAGTTCGCCGCGGTATACGCCCAGTGCTCCATGATGTCGTCGTTTTGCGCCGTGAACGGCGGTGCGGCATCGTGGTCGTAATCCGCCGGATAGCACTCGTGCAATACATACATGTCGTTGCCGGTCGGCGCAGACGAAGGATCGAGCGGGTTGCTCAGCTGCTGTCCCTTATCGACCTCATAAGACACACCCGCGCCCCAGTGAGTCATCTCCCAGAACTTCGCGTGGCTTGCCCACAAACTGTCGAAGCCGGGAGAGCCGTTTGGTTGCATGCCTTCGTATTGCGGTGGCGTGATGACCACGATGGTCAACGCCTCGTTGCCCGTGTTCCCATTGCTGTTGTCGAAACACGGGTTGAAATACCTGGCATCGGGATTGGGATCGGGCCATGCCGCAGCAGGATAACTTTGTGCGCGAACAGCAGGCACGGCGAAAAGGGTTCCGACGGCGTACACAACACCCAGCACCGCGGTAAACGTCACTTTACTCAAGCGCTTCATGGGATAGCTCTCCAAGTGAGAAGAACCGTGTTCCTTAGGTTCATCCGGCCCGACGCGAACACGAGAACGATCGGGCACCTCCCCGGATCGCGATACGCGCCGCTTGGTCGCCTCGGCTTCGCGTCGCTGACGTCACCGTTGCCCTGCAAAATGATGCGCCGGCGCAGGGCTTGGCTCGCCCCACGCATGTCGTAGCGTTTATCGAGAACTCTTATTCGGCGTATTCGATGCGCAAGGTCGTTGGCCTTGCCGTGTTGCTGCATTCATGGTCGCGTCCCGTGCTGTGCAACACCTGTTTGCGTGTCCCGGCGTTCGAATCAACCGGGAGATTCACTCGCATTCAACGAGCAGCGCGCGAAACCTACACGGCGGGGTGTCAAAGCGCCGTATAGGGATGCACTGGTCTATTCAAGCGACATCGATGAAACGCGTAACCCCATGACCGTCATTCCCGCGAAAGCGCACTACTGTCCGGCAAGAAATTGGCGTGATTGCCATAACACCTCAAGGCCGTCATTCCCGCGAAAGCGGGAATGACGGCCGTGGGGCTTATGGTGCGCTTTGTGAGTCTCCGCGGCGGCAGATGGCGTCGAGTGCACGCCTCTTCGCATTTTCGCTACTGTCCGCAAAGCGCGTGCCGGACAGTAGTGAACGAAAGCTGGAATGACGAGCAAGAGTTCCCCGCAAAAAAATTCTGAATTCGGATCATGCATGCACCTGCCGATCGTCCACCGCTTTCGAAATCGCTTCGATCAAGCCGGCGCGATCGTAAGGCTTGGCAAGACGCGTGGCGCCATCGCTCAGATCGGTGGGAATTTCCGCGTAGCCGGTCGCCAATACCACGGGCAGCGTTGGCCAACGCACGTTTACTTCGCCCACCAGCTGCGCACCGGTCATGCCTGGCATGGCGTGATCGGTGATCAGAAGATCAACACCCGATTGGTTTTCCAGCAGCTTCAACGCATCTTCTGCCGAAGCCACTTCTTCCACACGGTGACCCAGCTCCTGCAACACCGCGCCAGTCACGGTGAGCACCAGCGGATCATCGTCCACCAGCACCACGTGCAAACTGCGCATCGAACGCAGCTGTCCTTCCGACGACGACGTCACTATCGGCAACAAACTCGCAGCATCCGGCTGTGCGCTGGGCAACCACATCTCCACCCGGGTGCCAAAACCCTTGCTGCTCTTGATAACCAGCCGCCCTCCCGATTGCTCGGCCAGGCCATGCACCATCGACAAGCCAAGGCCCGTGCCCTTGCCGACACCCTTGGTTGTGAAGAACGGCTCGGTCGCCTTGGCCAGCGTGTCCTCATCCATGCCCTCGCCTTCGTCGGTCACGGACAGGCATACGTAATCGCCCGGCTCCAGGCGCGTGGAATGCTTGGCGTCGATGGTGACGTTGCGTGCGGTGATCGTCAGCTCACCGCCCTCCGGCATGGCATCGCGCGCATTCACTGCCAGATTCATCAGCGCCAGCTCCAGTTGGTTCGCATCCGTCTTTACGGGATGAAGCGCCGCGGGAAACATCGAGTTGATGTTCACCAGCGGCCCAAGCGAACGGCGCAGCAGATCGGTCATGCTCCGCACCAGGGCGATGATGTCCACCGACGTCACACGCAACTCCTGCTTGCGCGCAAAGGCCAGCATGCGTTGCGTCAGCGCTGCACCGCGCTGCACAGCCGATTGCGCATTCGCCACCAGCTTATGCATCTGCCCGTCCTGCGGGATCTTCAAATCCAGCATGTCCAGGCAACTCTGGATCACCATCAGCAGATTGTTGAAATCGTGCGCGACGCCGCCAGTGAGTTTGCCGACAGCCTCGGTCTTCTGCGATTGAAACAACGCTTCGCGTGCGCGATCCAGTTCCATCGCGGCGTTGCGCTGCTGCGTCACGTCACGGGTGATCTTGGCAAAGCCGACCAGCTCACCATCGTCACCCAGGATGCGATCGATGATCACATGCGCCCAGAAGCGCGAACCATCCTGGCGCACGCGCCAGCCCTCGCTTTCCACGCGGCCTTCGGTGGCGGCCAGCACCAGGTTTTTCTGCGGCATGCCGGCTTCGCGGTCCGCTTGCGTGTAGAAAGAGGAAAAATGCTTGCCGATGATCTCGTTGGACTTGTAGCCTTTGATGCGCTCCGCACCAACATTCCAGCTGGACACATAACCGCCCTTGTCAAGCATGAAGATGGCGTAATCCGTCACACTCTGTACCAGCAGGCGGAACTGCTCCTCGCTGCGGCGCAACGCTTCGTCAACCTGTTTGCGCTCGCTGAGATCGCGCACGATTTTCGCAAAGCCGATCAATTCGCCACGCTCGCCATGGACCGGATCGGTCAACACATGCGCCCAGAACTGCGTACCGTCCTTGCGCACGCGCCAGCTCTCCGATTCATGGCGGCCATCGGCGCAGGCTAACGCCAGCTCGCGGCGCGGCAAGCCTTCGCTCCGTTCGTTTTCCGAATAGAAGCGCTCGACGTGCTGGCCGATGATGTCTTCGGCGCGATAGCCGGTGATGCGTTCGGCACCGAGATTCCAGCTTGTCACGCGCCCTGCCGCATCCAGCATGAAGATCGCGTAATCGGTAATTGCCTCGACCATGAGGCGGTAACGCTGTTCGTTGGTGGCGGGTGATATCACGTCGGTTTTCATCGATAGATTTTTTGCGTTGTGTCTTGCAGCCACGAATCGGCTGACATATCAAAGATGGATGAAGATGCAGGCATCAACGCAGTCTTCCTGCATGCAGGATACGTCTGGAGGGCGTCAGCGCCGGGTCAACACGCGCTCGATTGTGTACCCCAAGCGAGCTGCATAAAAGTACCGAAACGCATGCTTGCAGATATTTTCTGCAAAACCACGCGATCGATTCACTCATGCGTCACGCTCGCTAACCGCATCGCACACGATGGCGATGGCAAAAGATGCAACGAGATGCGCCCGCAAGCAGACAAGCAAGCGCTCTCATGACGTCCTTTTTATCGAGTGCTCCATGTCCGATGACACCTGTATCGCCTTAATTGATGGCTTCGAGCGAAAACTTCAACCCGGCGAACGCTTGATCGACGCCTTTCTTCGCCTCGATATTGCGGTGCCGCACGTGTGTTATCTGAAAACACTGGGGCCGCTCGAAACCTGCGATACCTGCCTGGTGGAAGTGAACGGCAAGCTGGTTCGCGCTTGCGCCACGCACGCACAGCCGGGCGACGTCATCATTACCGGCTCGCCGACTGCAAAACAGGCGCGCGAGGAAGGCATGGACCGCATTCTTGCCAAGCACGAGCTGTATTGCTCCGTGTGCGAAAACAACACCGGCGACTGCCAGCTGCACGACACGTTCGCCGATATGGATATCGCCATCCAACGCTATCGATTCACGCGCAAACCACATAAAAAAGACGAATCGAATGCGTTCTACACCTACGACCCGGATCAATGCATCCTGTGCGGCCGCTGCGTGGAGGCGTGCCAGAACGTCGAAGTCAACGAAACGCTCAGCATCGACTACAGCAATCCGCACCCGCGCGTGCTATGGGATGGAGGCAAGCCGATCGGCGAATCGAGCTGCGTCTCCTGCGGGCACTGCGTCACCGTGTGCCCCTGCAACGCGCTGCTGGAACGCACGCTGCAGCCAGATGCCGGCCCATTTACCGCGGTCAGGGCCGATACCAAGCGCACCATGATCGACTTCGTGAAAGCGCTGGAGGACACCACCGGCACACCGCCAATCACGGCGATTTCCAAGATCGACGTGGTCTTGCGGCAACAGGAGATCAAGCGCACCAAGACCGTCTGCACGTACTGCGGTGTGGGTTGCTCGTTCGAGATGTGGACGCGCGATCGGCAGATCTTGAAGGTGCAACCGATGGAGGAAGCGCCGGTCAACGGCATTTCCACTTGCATCAAAGGCAAATTTGCGTGGGATTTCGTCAACGCCAAGGAACGCCTCACCACGCCGTTGATTCGCGAGAACGGCAAGTTCCGCGAAGCCAGCTGGGCCGAAGCGCTCAGCCTGGTCGCCACACGGCTCAAGCACATCCACGCCACTTATGGTTCAAAATCCATCGGCTTTATCGGTTCCAGCAAGGCCAGCAACGAAGAGGCCTACCTCACGCAAAAGATCGCACGGCTGATCCTCCGCACCAACAGCGTCGACAACTCCTCGCGCTATTGCCAGAACCCCGCCACGCAAGGCTTGTTTCGCACGGTGGGCTACGGCGGCGATGCCGGTTCGATCAAGGACATCGCCTCCGCCTCGCTGGTGATCCTGGTGGGTTCCAACACAGCCGAGTGCCATCCGGTGATCGCCTCGCGCATCAAGGCCGCGCACAAGCTGCATGGGCAGAAGCTGATCGTGGTCGACCCGCGCAAGCACGAGATGGCTGCGCGTGCGGATATTTATCTCAAAGTGAAAAGCAGCACGGATCTGGTGTGGGCGTGCGCAACGGCACGCTACATCTTCGATCACGGACTGGAGGACAAGGAATTTTTGAGCAAGCAGGTCAACGGCGTGGAGGAATTCCGCCAATCGCTGGCGCCCTTCACGCTGGCATTCGCCGAGCAGGTGACCGGCCTGTCGCAAGCGCAATTGATTGAAGCGGCGGAAATGATCGCGCATGCGCCGTCCGTTTGCCTGCTATGGGCGATGGGCATCACGCAGCACAGCCATGGCTCGGATACCAGCACGGCGCTGTCGAATCTGTTGCTGGTCACCGGCAATTACGGACGCCCCGGCACCGGCGGCTATCCCATGCGCGGTCACAACAACGTGCAGGGCGCCAGCGATTTCGGATGCCTGAAAAACGTGTATCCAGGCTACGAGAAAGTCACCGACCAGGAAGCGCGCGCACGCTGGGCCAAGGCTTGGGGCGTGCCGAAGGAACATCTCTCCGATGAGGTTGGCCTGGACAACTTCAGCATGGTCGAGAAAGCGCACAAGGGCGAAGTCAAAGCGATGATGGTGATCGGCGAAGAAACCGCCATCTCCGATGCCGATACGCAGAACGTGATCGAAGCGTTCAAGAAACTCGAGTTCTTCGTGGTCGTGGATATGTTCGTCAGCCGCACGGCGGAATTCGCCGACGTGATCCTGCCCGCCTGCGCGAGCGTGGAAAAAGACGGCACTTTCGTCAACACTGAGCGGCGCATCCAGCGTTTCTACAAGGCGATGGAACCGCTGGGCGAAAGCCGCCCTGACTGGGTGATCCTTACCGAGCTGGCCAAGCAGCTTGGACATGATTGGGGCTACACGCATCCCTCGCAGATCATGGCCGAATGCGCCGGCGTCGCGAAAATGTTTGCGGGTGTGAGCTACGAACGGCTGGAAGGCTGGAAATCGCTGCAGTGGCCGGTCAAGGAAGACGGCACCGATACGCCGCTGCTCTATACCGACGGTTTCCACTTCCCCGACAAGAAAGCCAAGCTGCATCCGGTGCAATGGAATCCGCCTGAGGAAGATGCCGACGACAGCTACGACATCATCCTCGACAACGGCCGTCTGCTCGAACACTTCCAATCCACCAACCAGACCGGCCGCGGTCCGCGCGTGCACAACGAAACGCCGCACTGGTTCGTGGAAATAAGCCCGGAGCTGGCGGCCGAACGCGGCATCGAAGACGGCACCTGGTTGCGCATCACCTCGCGCCGCGCGCATGTGGACGTTCGCGCCACCGTTACCGATCGCGTGAGCGGCAGGACCATGTACCTACCCATCCACCACTCAAAGCCCGGCGTCAACACGCTGACCGGCGAGCATCACGATTCGGAGGTCAACACGCCTGCCTACAAAGAACTGGCCGTGCGCATCGAAAAACTGCCGATGGAAAAAGGCGAGCCGCCGTTGCCGTACCGCAATCACCGCTACGGTAAACGCACGCCCAACCTCGGCCCCGATGCCGAGCAAAAATGGGCGCGTGCCGAATACCAGGAACCGCCGGCAACCATCGAACATCCCGAGACACTCTAATGGCCGAGCCCCTCACCTATCAGCCCACGCCGCCGACGATCGGTCCCACCGCGCGCGAAGAACTGGACCAGTTGCTGGAAACCTTGCACGAGTCCGGCGTATTGCGGCTGGCCAACGACATCGCCGCCGGCAAGCAAGACATTGTCGGCATCGTTATGAAGGGTTTGAACCTGGAAGGCTCGCGCTACGCCACGCAGAACATCGCCGCGATCCTGATGGTGCTGGCGCAGATTCCGCCACCGCGTTTCTACAAGATCGCCACCACGTTGAAAGATGCGTTGCTGGCTGCGGCGGATGAACCGCCGCCCGAAAAAGAAGCGCCCGGCGTGCGCGGGTTCTACAAGGCGTTGAAGGATGAAGAAACCTGGCGAGCGCTGTCGCCGCTGGTGCAAGGCTTGATGGCGCTGGGCGAAGGCTTGCGCAAACCCGCGCCGGAGAAACCGATTTCATCGTTCACCGGCAAGCCAAGCAACGCGTAGGCACACGTAGGCTGGGATGAAATCCCAGCCTATGATTCCGTCCCAGTCTGTATCAAACCGGCCATGCCATGGTTCGCTTCACCGTGCGCAACGCCGCTACCGGCACCACCTTCGGGGCGTGCTACGCTTATGCGTCGGGTGCACTCACCCCCAGGGAAAGCATCGTGCTGCAAGGCAGGCGTCCATTTCGCTCCGTGACATGGCTGGCCATGCTGGCCATGGCGTTGATCGTCGTGATGCCGGTGCTGTCGCGCAGTATGTCCATGACGGCCATGCCCTTCACGGACGGCGATTGTCCGGTTCATCAGCTTGCCGGCGAAAAACACCCTTCTTCACCGCACGCGCCTGCCGATCCCACCGAACGCTGCGCGTATTGCGTATTGCTCAATCACACGCCGCTGCTCGCTTCCGGCGCCGTGACGTATCTGGCGCCCGTGGCGCCGGTTTCGACCGTTGCGTCGATTCACCGCATCGACGAAAAACCCGCATCACCGCTCCTTAGCGCCAACCCACGCGGGCCGCCGCTCATCGCCTGACACGCCACGCATGGACTTTCGCTCCTGGCCACTGTGCCATGCCGTTCATGCGCCTTGATCACACTGCCGGACAACGTCATCCGCCGCAGCGCGTCTTTTACAGGCGTTGCACCACCTCGCCGTGGTGGCAACGGACAGGAGTTTCCGTTCGATGAGTCATCGACTATCAGTACGCGCCAAGCGCGTGCGATCACATCGGCACATGGCGATGGCAGGCCTGCTTGCCACCTTTGCATTGCCACAGGCAGCGCAGGCATGCGCGACCTGCGGCTGCACGCTCAGCACCGACGCTGCCACGGGTTATTCAACAAGCTCGGGCTGGCGCATCAATCTCGATTACACCTATATCGACCAAAACCAACTGCGCCACAACAGCCGCAAGGCCACGGCGGAACAGGTGGTCGATCAGCCGGCCAATCCGGCGCTGGGTGGCGGGGAAATCGAGAAGAACACCGCCAACCACTACATCAACCTCACTGCGATGTATCGTTTCAATGCCGATTGGGGCGTGAATGTGATCGTGCCGTACGTGATCCGCGATCACAGCACGTACGGCACCCAATCGCAGCCCTACACACCGGCAGAAACCGCACCGGATCAATTGGGCAGCGCGCATGTTTCTGGTTTGGGCGACATCAAGATCCTGGCCAATTACCAGGGCTTTCTGCCGATGCATAACCTGGGTGTGCAATTCGGCGTGAAACTGCCTACCGGCAACTACGGCGGACAAAGCGAGGACGGCCAGCTGATTGGCCATCCGGTCACGTTCCGCAACGGCCCTGTCGCGGGCCAATCGCTCGATACCGATCTACAGGCGGGCACCGGCAGTACCGATGCGATCGTCGGTGCGTATTACTACCAGCCGGTGAGCCAAAACTTCGATGCGTTCGCCAGTGCGCAATTCCAGGCGGCGGTGAAAGAAAACCTCAACCAGCCCGGCGGCGATTTCCGGCCTGGAAATCTCACCACCGTCAGCGTCGGCTTGCGTTACGAAGCGCATGCGAACTGGGTGCCGCAAGTGCAGATCAATTGGTCGCACAAGATGGCCGATCAAGGTTTTCTCGCCGACGTGCCGGATACCGAGGGCACCGTGGCTTATCTCAGTCCGGGCATCAGCGCGAGCGTAAGCAGCAATCTGCAGGTGTACGCGTTCGTGCAGGTGCCGATTTACAGCCGTTTGCAGGGGTATCAGGTGTTTCCCGGATGGACGGGGACGGTGGGTGTGAGTATGAAACTGTGATGTTCTGCCACGCACTATCTCCCTCCCCTACGTGTAGTAGGAGAGGGAGCCGTACCGGCAAGATTGAAGCGAGATGATGACCATACTTCTTAAAACCTACCTGCGGCACACATGCATCGCCCTGATGCTATGTCTATTCGCGCACACCACCTTCGCCAATGACCTGGTCACAGGCAAACCAGCACCCGCCATCACCCTGCATACACTCGACGGCAAACAGATTGCCTTGAACGATCTGCGCGGCAAGGTCGTCATCGTCACGTTCTGGGCGACGTGGTGCGATCCATGCCGCGAAGAACTCCCGCTGCTCTCGCGCTACGCCAGCGAGCATGCGCAGGATGGATTGGTCGTGCTCGGTTTCAGCCTCGACGAACCGGACAATCTCAGCCAGGTGCATAAGATCGCCAGCACGCTGAGTTTTCCGGTGGGACTGCTCGGCGATCCGCATGTGCCCGGTTACGGGCGCATCTGGCATCTGCCGGTGAGTTTCACCATTGATCGGGATGGCACGCTGATCGACAACGGGTGGAAGGACAAACAACCCGTGTGGACGCAGCAACGGCTGGATCAGATCGTCACGCCACTCTTGCGCCATTCGTAGGCTGGGATGAAATCCCAGCACCATCATGCATGGCGATGCCGGGATTTCATCCCAGCCTACGATTCCATCCCAGGCTGCATCAAACCGGCAACGCCGTAGTTCGCTTCACAGTGCGAAGCGCCAGCGTCGACTGCACACGCACCACGCCAGGCAACTGCGTCAGTATCTCCGTATGGATGCGCTCGAAATCCGCCGAATCCGCATACGCCACGCGCACCATGTAATCGGCCGCACCGGCAAGCAAACAGCATTCGGTCACTTCAGGATGCTTCTGGATCGCCACCTCGAACGCATCCAGCGCCGCGCGCCCCTGCTGATCCAGAGTGACCAGTACGAAGGCGGTCCCTGACAGGCCGGCCGCTTTTTCGTCCAACAGCATCACGTAGCGGGAGATCAGCCCCCGATCCTCCAGCAGCTTCACCCGCCGCAGGCAGGCGGAGGGGGAAAGGTTGATGCGCTGGGCCAGTTCCGCGTTGGCCAGGCGACCGTCTTCCTGCAGCAGGCGGAGGATGGCGCGGTCGCGCTCATCCAGGGGCGGGAAGGAATTCGTCATAAATTCTTCTTTTTACTCAAAACGCCGCACTGGATACGAAGAATTGGCCACTGAATGGCCGTAATGAGTGAGAAATTGCGCAAGGCCTCGATCATACTGCGCGCCGCACGGCACACGGAAGGCCGGCGCAGCAACCTTCCCAACCCTTTGTCGAGAGATCGCGTCATGCGCATTGGTGTACCGAAAGAGATCAAGAACCATGAATACCGGGTGGGCCTTGTCCCATCTTCTGTGCAGGAATTGGTACACCACGGCCATCAGGTGATGGTGCAAAAAGATGCCGGCGCGGGCGCCGGCCTGACAGACGCGGACTACGTAGCCGCTGGCGCCACCATCATCGAAAACGCCGACCAGATCTTTGCCGAAGCCGACATGATCGTGAAGGTGAAGGAGCCGCTGGCGGTGGAGCGCAAGAAGCTCCGCAAGGGCCAGATCCTGTTCACCTACCTGCACCTGGCGCCCGATGCCGAGCAGACGCATGACCTGATCGCTTCCGGCGCGATCTGCATTGCCTATGAAACCGTCACCGCGGCGAACGGCTCGCTGCCGTTGCTGACGCCGATGTCTGAAGTGGCCGGCCGTCTTGCGCCGCAAGTCGGTGCGCATTCGCTGGAGAAGGCCCAGGGTGGCCGCGGCGTGCTGCTCGGCGGCGTGCCCGGCGTGCCGGCGGCTGAAGTGGTGATCCTTGGCGGCGGCGTATCCGGTACGCATGCGGCAACCATCGCGGTGGGCATGGGCGCGAAAGTCACCGTGGTCGATCGCTCAGCCGAAGCACTGAAGCGTTTGGCCACGCAGTTCGGCACCTCGATCTCCACCGTGTTCTCCACCCGCTCGGCGATCGAAGAACTGGTGCGCCGCGCTGACCTGCTGATCGGCACCGTGCTGGTTCCCGGCGCTGCCGCACCCAAGCTGGTGACGCGCGAGATGGTGCGCACGATGAAGCCGGGCTCGGTGATCGTCGACGTCGCCATCGACCAGGGCGGCTGCGTGGAAACCTCGCACGCCACCACGCATTCCGATCCCACTTATGTGGTCGACGGCGTGGTGCACTACTGCGTGGCGAACATGCCCGGCGCTGTTGCACGCACCTCCACCTTTGCGCTCAACAGCGTGACGCTGCCGTTCACCCTTGCGCTGGCCAACCACGGCTGGCAGAAGGCATTGCAGCAGGACGTGCATCTGCGTAACGGCCTCAATGTGTTCGAAGGCAAGGTCACCTGCGAGCCGGTGGCACAGGCGCATAACCTGCCGTACGTGAAGGCGGAAAGCGTGCTGGGGATGTAATCAGCATTGCCTTCCCGCAACGCCGTCATTCCCGCGAAATCGGAAATGGCGGCGTTGAAGTTTACGCCGCCTACTCAAACACAATGTCCTCCTCGAGCAGCGCCGACAAATACGCATGGCACGTCCATCCATGCTGCAAGCGCGCCTCGATCGCCATGGCCACCACCTGCTGATTACGCGGTGTGACCTCGCACCCATGGCAGCGCAGGAAGTCCGTAATAAATCCTTGAATCTCCCACGGCATGCGGTCGAAAGGCGTTGCCGCCTCCCGTAGATGCACACGCCGGATGCGTAGGCGAGCCTGTTGCGCCACGTTCGCTCAGCTCTTTGGCTGGTCCTGAGATGGGATGTGCATAAAGCACACCAACGCCGCGCAAGAAACGTTTCCCTCCCCTGCAAGCAGCGGCTGTCTCTTGATCACAAATCCGACGTGGCTTGAAAGTCCAGTCTTGCGAGGATCGCCCCCTCCCCTGCGGCAGTAGGGGAGGGTTGGGGTGGGGTTGCTTGGGCTTTAGCGTGTAAGCGAACGTCGCGATGAACTTTGGCGGCATGAACCAGTTGGCGATATACGGCTTACGGCGACGTGCGCATCCCGCTTGCTCGCTTCGCTCGCACCCCACCCTAACCCTCCCCTGCACGCAGGGGAGGGAACTGATTTGCGGCGCTTTGTGGCTATCGAGCTATAAGCAGCAAGCCGAAGAGATGTGATCAAGAGACAGGCAAGCAGGGGAAGGTGTAATTCCCTCGCGTCACGCATGTCCGCGGACGTCACCGGACACATCGCGGACAACCATGTCGATTCCCCCTGCCCTCATTCGTCGCTGGATCAAAGCCCCCTTTTCCACGGAGCCCTCGCGATGAACCTGAAACTCTATGCCCACCCCTTTTCGCTGTATTGCCAAAAGGTGCTGATCGCGCTGTACGAAAACGACATCCCGTTCGAATGGCGCAAGCTGTCCGAAGAACAGCCGGAGATCTACGCCGAATTCGCCACCCTCTGGCCGATCAAGCGTTTTCCCGTGTTGATGGACGGCCATCAGCCGATCATGGAATCGAGCATCATCATCGAGCATCTGGAACTGCACTACCCCGGCCCGGTCTCGCTGCTGCCCGCGAACGCGCGCGATGCGTTGAGCGTGCGCAATCTCGATCGCTTTTTCGACTGCTACGTCACCACGCCGGTACAGAAGATCGTGTTCGACGCCATTCGGCCGGAAGAGGAACGCGACCCTCGCGGTGTGCGCGATGCCCGCGAGATGCTCGACACCTCCTATGCATGGCTGGACAAACAACTGGATGGCCGCGCATGGGCCGTGGGCGATCACTTCAGCCTGGCCGACTGCAGCGCCGCGCCATCGCTGTTCTATGCGGACTGGACACATCGCATCGACCCTTCGCTCACCAACCTCATCGCGTATCGCAAGCGTCTGCTTGCGCGGCCGTCGTTCGCACGCGCGGTGGATGAAGCCCGGCCATATCGCCCGCTGTTCCCCTTGGGTGCGCCCGATCGCGATTGATCTGGCCGCGCCATTGCCCTCTTCTGCACATCGCGCTAACCGCGGGTACGTTTGAATCCCCTCACCTTCGTCGTGAGGGAACCGTGGCATGCCTCAGCACCCTGATGATTCGCCGGAGCATGCATCGCGCCGAAGTTTTCTGCAGATGATCGGGATAACCGGCATGGCCTCCGGAGTCAGATGGTCCAGCGCCCAGGCGGGCGCAGCGCACGACCAGGCGCATCAGCATGCGGCTCGCCTTGACGACACCCACACGCACGTGCGGATCGTCGTCAACGGCAAGCCGCATGAGCTGAATGTGGACAATCGCACCAGCCTGCTCGATGCGTTGCGCAACGAGTTGCACCTCACCGGCACCAAGAAAGGTTGCGACCACGGGCAATGCGGTGCCTGCACGGTGCACGTGAACGGGCGTCGCATCAACGCCTGCCTGAGCCTCGCCGCCATGCACGACGGCGATGAAGTCACCACCATCGAAGGCCTGGGCCAACCCGGTTCACTGCACCCCATGCAGCAGGCATTCGTCGATCACGACGGTTATCAATGCGGCTACTGCACGCCAGGACAAATCATGTCCGCCGTCGCGGTGCTGCACGAAAAATGGGGCGACAGCGACGCCGATCTGCGCGAGGCGATGAGCGGCAACATCTGTCGTTGCGGTGCCTATCAAAACATTCTTGCGGCGCTCAAACAGGTGCGGCGCGGCTGAGCGGAGTGCCTCATGCAGACTTTCGCCTTTTCCCGCGCCAACGACGTCCAGCAGGCGATCCAGGCTGGCGCGCATGCATCGACCGCGCAGCAAGGCTCAGAGGTGCGTTACGTCGCCGGTGGCACCACGTTGATCGACCTGATGAAGCTGGAGGTGGAGCGGCCGAATCACGTTATCGACATCAACCATCTGCCGTTGAACCAGGTGGAGACCACATCGGATGGCCGCCTGAAGATCGGCGCGCTGGTGCGCAATGCGGACCTGGCCACGTTGCCGGAAGTGCAACGCAACTACAGCGTGCTGTCGCAAGCTTTGCTGGCGGGCGCATCCGGCCAGTTGCGCAATATGGCGACCACCGGCGGCAACCTGCTGCAGCGCACGCGTTGCGTGTATTTCCGCGACACGCATAGTCCATGCAACAAACGCGAACCCGGCAGCGGCTGCCCGGCGATCGATGGCTACAATCGCAACCTGGCGATACTCGGCGTGAGCGAGCACTGCATCGCCACCAACCCCTCCGACATGAATGTGGCGCTGACGGCGCTGGAAGCCACCATCGTCATCCACGGCAGCAAGGGCGAGCGGCAGGTGCCGATCAATGATTTCTTTTTGCTACCAGGCGACACGCCGCAGCGGGAAACCGTGATGGAACCCGGCGACCTGATCACCCACGTGTTGCTGCCCAAGCCGCATCAAGGCGCGCGTTCGCGTTATTTGAAATTGCGCGATCGTGCCTCCTACGAATTTGCACTGGCGTCGGCGGCCGTACTGGTGACGCTGGAAGGTGAAAACATTAGCACCGCACGCGTCGCGATGGGCGGCATCGCCACGCGCCCGTGGCGCTCGCACGAAGCAGAACAGGTACTCACCGGCCAGACGCCATCCCAGGCCTTGTTCGACAAGGCCGCGCATGCCTTGCTGGCGGATGCCAAGCCGCAACATGGCAATGCCTTCAAGCAGGAACTCGCCCGCCGCTGCCTGGTGCAGGCGCTTACTGAAGTCACGGCGTGAGGACAATCATGTCACCCAGCGACAACCTCTCCACGCTCCCCATCATCGGCCGCGCGCACAAGCGTATCGATGGCCCGCTCAAAGTCAGCGGCACGGCGCGCTACGCCGCCGACTTCCATTTTCATGACCTGGTGTATGCCGTGCCGGTGTGCGCCACCATCGCCAACGGGCGCATTGCGAACATCGATACCGCCACCGCCGCACGCCTGCCGGGCGTGCGCAAGATCTACACGCACGACAACATCGGCACGTTCTATCACGTATCCAAAGCCAGCAAGGTGATGCTCGACGAGAAGCGCCCGCCGCTGGAAGACAACCAGGTGCGCTATTACGGCCAATACGTGGCCTTGGTCGTGGCCGACACCTACGAGCATGCGGTGGCGGCGGCGCGTGCAATCAAGGTGACATACGCGGACGTGAAAACACCCGTGGTATCCACGCAGTTGAGCGCGGACAAACCACCGGAAAAGCAGACCGAACGTGGTGATCCCGAAGGAGCCTACGAACGCGCGCCAATCAAGATCGACCAGACCTACAGCACGCCCACCGAAACCCACAACCCGATCGAGCTGCACGCCAGCGTGGCGCTGTGGGATGGCTCGCATTTCACGCTGTACGAAACCACCCAGGCGATCATGAATTACCGCGCGGTGATGGCACAGATGCTGGGCGTACCCACCGACAACGTGCGCGTGATTACCGAATATCTCGGCACCGGTTTCGGCGGCAAGCTATGGCCCTGGCCACAAGCGCTGCTGGCTGCGGCCGCCGCGCGCGATCTGCACCATCCGGTCAAGCTGGTGGTATCGCGCGAAATGATGTTCCACAACGTCGGCCACCGCCCGCATACGCAACAACGCCTGCGCCTGGCCGCCGAAAAGGATGGCCGCCTCGTCTCGCTGCGCCAGGATTACATCGACATGCGCGGCCAGCTTTCCGATTACCAGGAAGATTGCGGTGAAGCCTCCGGCTTTATGTACAGCACACCCCATCTGCGCGTCACCGGCGCATATACCGAACGCGACATCGGCACCGGCACTTCGATGCGCGGCCCTGGCAAGGTGCCCGGTTCGTTCGGCCTGGAATCGGCGATGGATGAGCTGGCGATCGCGCTCAACATGGATCCGGTCGCGCTGCGTCTGAAGAACGAACCGGAAAAAGATGAGGAAAAGAACATTCCCTTCTCGTCACGTCACTTGAAGGAATGCCTTACGCACGGCGCGGAGCTGTTCGGCTGGCCGCGGCGCAACCCGGCCGTCGGCTCCATGCGCGATGGCGACACGATACTCGGCTGGGGCGTAGCCGCCTGCAACTGGATGGCGGCGCGCTTCAATGCCGAAGCGAAAATCACGCTGTTCGGCAATGGCAACGTACGCGTCGCCAGCGGCACGCAGGATATCGGCACCGGCACGTACACCGTCATCGCCCAGATGGCCGCGGCGTTGGCCGGCGTCGACGTGGATGCGGTGAACGTGGTGATTGGTGACAGCGATCTGCCACCAGGCCCATGGTCAGGCGGCTCGATGGCAACCGGCTCGATGGTGCCCGCCTTGGTGCAAGCCATCGAGCAAGCCGGCGAACAGTTGAAAACCCTCGCTCGCGAAGATGAATCTTTCAAGGGCGTCGATGCGAAAGAACTCGTCTTTACTCAAGGCAAGGTGCATCGCAAGGATCAAAGCCCCGGCACCGGCAAACATTTCCGCGAGATCCTTTCATCCGCGCGCGTCGCGCAGGTGGAAGGCCACGGCAAAGGCCAGAGCACGTTCGGCCAGAAGAACCCGGAATACTCCATGCAATCCTTCGGCGCCCACTTCGTCGAAGTCGCCTGGCAACCGAAACTCGCACGCCTGCGCGTCAACCGCACCGTCACCGTCATCGACGCCGGCCGCATCATCAACCCGCTTACCGGCCGCAACCAGATCGAAGGCGCGGTGGTGATGGGCATCGGCATGGCGATGTTCGAGGAAACGCGCTACGACGAACACAACGGCAAGGCGGTAAACAGCAATCTGGCCGATTACCTGATGACCTGCCACGCAGATATGCCGGAACAGATGGACGTGGTGTTTCTGGATTATCCGGATACGAAATTCAATGCGATGGGTGCGCGGGGTATTGGCGAGATCGGGTTGACCGGCATTGCGGCGGCGATTGCCAATGCGGTGTATCACGCGACCGGCGTGCGGGTGCGGGATTTGCCGGTGCATGTGGAAGATTTGCTCGCGGCAACGTAGATCGGCATGAAAACACATCCGCGCCTCACGGCCGTCATTCCCGCGAAAGCGGGAATCCAATTTGCTCTGATGCATCCCGAAAATGGATTCCCGCTTTCACGGGAATGACGACCCTTGAGAGAGTTTTTCACCATGGCAGGTGCCGTGGCGCCGCATGATTGTTGGGCTGAGGCGTAGCCGCACCCCGACATGCCGCCCAGCATCCGAAATGTTGGGGTTCGCGTTCCGCTCACCCCAACTTACAGTCACGTGTTCTTGTGACTCTGCCTGCCGGCTTCCGCATGCTGCTCGCTGCTACCGCCGCGCGAGCTCGCATTGCTCGAACGCGAACCGCCATGGCTGTTCTCGCCACCCTTGCGGCCGATATCCGCCATATGCTCGCGATTCTCGCTCACCGCTTCACCGCCTTTCTGGCCGATGGCGGACATGTGCTCGCGATTCTGGCTCACGGCTTCACCCCCCTTGCGGCCAGCTTCACGCGCCTCCTCCGAAGTGAATTCGTGGGCGTGGCCGCTCTCGTGTGCCGCACGTCCCCCCTGGCTGGCGATCTCACGCTGCCGCGCTTCGTCCATGCCGGCGAATCCGCGGCCCCCACGATTACTGTTTTCATTTGCCATTGTCTTTTACTCCAGATCAAAACCACGCACGACACGCCTGTGTGCCGTACACAGCGATCATCCTGAAGCTCATCTGTAGCGGAAGTCTCTGCGCGGTGAAAAGCGCTTCCACGAAAAGAAACGAAAAAAGCGGGCGCCTGTCTGCTGTGCAAAAGTGCAGTAGAAGCGCGCGCCGTAGCGGAGGGGTGGCGAACAGCGCGGCGCTTCTACTGCAACAACAGGCTTGTGAGTGTTCCTAAGCGCATAGGCTGGGACGACATCCCGGCTCTTTTCGGCTCTTCCGGTGCTGGGATTTCATCCCAGCCTACTCACGGCAACAACTGTTTATGAATACAGGGACGCATCGTCGACGCCATCGGTAGGATTGGCCGTGGCGGTATCGGGAGGGCGTCCGCTGCGATGAATGTCCTGCGCAGCCGTCGATGTCGAGGCGTCCTCCCGCACATGCAGACCGAGCATGTCGAACACTTCCTCGAAGGAACGATGTTCACCAGCAAGTGCAGGATTGGCGTCGTATTGCATCGCTGCTCGGTTGTACTCGGCGCGCAGCCGCTCCCACAGCGCCTCTTGATCCAGTTGCGCATCGAGCAAGGCGCGCAACACGGTGGCGATGGCGCAGGTTGTGCCGGCAATTGAAACGCTCTCGTCGTCGATGGATTCCATGACGCACCTCCCGTAGGTTGGCAAGGGAAGCATGCCCCTCCGCGACACAAGCCCTTGTCGTCGGCGAATGAACGAGCTCATCGACAGCGCATGGCATGACGGTGCCCTACGCCGAACGCGCATCTGGACATACGATGCACCTGCATTTACTGTGCGGACCCTTCCCGTACGCACCGCCTGCACGCAGTGCTTCCTAGCATCGCGCGCATCCCCTTACGGAAAACGCTACGTGGACGTCCGGCACGATCCCGTCCAAACCCGCGCCAATGACATAGCGATGCGCGAGATGCGCGCCGTGCTCGACGGCAAGCGGCGCGGATTCAACGCACTGCTCCCTTTCGCCGGGCCAGCGATCGTGGTGTCGGTGGCCTATATGGACCCCGGCAACTTCGCCACCAATATCCAGGCCGGCGCGCGCTACGGGTACGGGCTGCTGTGGGTGGTACTGGTGGCGAACATCGTCGCGGTGCTGTTCCAGGCGCTCTCGGCAAGGCTCGGCATCGTCACCGGCCGCAACCTGGCCGAACTCTGCCGCGAACACTTTCCCGCGCCGCTGGTGTGGCTGATGTGGGCCATCAGCGAGATCGCCGCGATGGCGACGGACCTGGCGGAATTTCTCGGTGGCGCGATCGGTTTGAGCCTGATTTTCAAGCTGCCACTGTGGGCCGGCATGCTGATCACCGCTATCGTCACCTATGCGTTGCTGCTGTTCGAACGAAGCGGCTTTCGCAAACTGGAACTCGCAATCGGGGCGCTGGTCGGCGTGGTCGGGCTGTCGTATCTGCTGGAGCTATTTATCGCACCGGTGGATTGGGCCGAAGCGGGGCAACAATTGCTGATGCCGCGCTTGCAGGATTCGCAAGCACTGTTGCTTGCAGCCGGCATTATCGGCGCTACCGTCATGCCGCATGCGCTGTTTCTGCATTCGGGCTTGACCCAATACCGCTTTCCGTCGACGTGCGAATCCGAGCGCCGGCGTGTGCTGCGGTTTTCCAACATCGAGGTGACGATTGCACTCGGCATTGCCGGCTTGATCAACCTGGCGATGGTGCTGATGGCCGCGTCCGCGTTTCACCAAGGCCACACGCACGTGGCTGAAATCCAGAGCGCTTATCACAGCCTCACGCCCTTGCTTGGCCCGGCGGCAGCGATCATTTTTCTGGTGTCGTTGATTGCATCGGGCTTGTCCAGTTCGGCCGTTGGCACCATGGCAGGACAATTGGTGATGCAAGGTTTCATCGGCTTCACCATCCCGCTGTGGCTGCGCCGCCTGATCACCATGGTGCCGAGCTTTGTGGTGATTTACATAGGAGTGAATGCCACGCAGGCGCTGGTAATCAGCCAGGTGATACTGAGCATCGCCTTGCCCTTTCCCATGCTTGCGCTGATCTGGTTTGTATCCAGCGAACGCATCATGGGTGTTTACCGTGTCAAACCATCCACATTGTTGGCAACGGTCGCTTCGGCCATTTTCATCCTCACGCTCAACACGTTGTTGCTGCTTAGGGCATGACGGCGTGTCATTCGCATTGACAGGCGATTGACCGCATGTCGACCCGCAAGCGTCCACATTGGTGCCGCGGGCGATTGCTTGGGTCCGCATCCAACGAGGAAACACCAATGGCCGAACACAACGAAAACCTGCTCGACTGGTTGCGCAATGCCCACGCGATGGAACAGCAGGCAGAGCAGATGCTGAAAGCCCAGGCATCGCGCATCCAGCATTACCCCGAACTGAAGGCGCGCATCGAAGCGCATATCGATGAAACCCTGCAGCAACAACGCATCGTGGAAGATTGCATCACCCGCCTCGGTGGCAAGCCGTCGATAGCCAAAGACTTCGCCGCCAAGACCATGGCCTTCGGCCAGGCTGTCGGCGGCATGGCCAATACCGACGAAATCGTGAAAGGCGCGATCGCCGGCTACGTGTTCGAACACGTGGAAATCGCCACCTACACCACGCTGATCGCGGCTGCGGAAGCGGCAGGCGACGTCGCCACTCAGCGCGCGTGCGAAAGCATTCTTCCGCAGGAACAGGCCATGGCCGACTGGTTGCTGAAACATCTTCCGCAAGTCACCACGCAATTCCTCGCCCGTGACGCCACCGAAGGCGTCGTTGCCAAGCGCTGACGCGACAACCTGCCATTGTCGCATTCATTTCGTACACGGAGACCTTACGCCATGTTTTCGCATAACAAGCGGTTGCAGTATTCCGTCCACGTTTCCGAATCCAATCCCGGCCTCGCCAACCTGATGCTTGAACAATTCGGCGGCCCGCAAGGCGAACTCGCCGCCGCGATGCGTTATTTCACGCAAGCGCTGGCCGAAGAAGACCCCGGCCGCAAAGACATGCTGATGGACATCGCCACCGAAGAGCTGAGCCATCTGGAAGTCATCGGCTCGATCGTCGCCATGCTCAACCGCGGCGCGAAAGGCGAGCTGGCCGAAGCGGTGGCCGAAACGGGCGAGTTATATCGCTCGCTGCAAGGTGCTGGTAACGATTCGCATGTCACGCAAATTCTTTACGGCGGCGGCCCCGCGCTCACCAATTCCGGCGGCATTCCCTGGACCGCGGCATACGTCGACTCCATCGGCGATCCCACGTGCGACTTGCGCTCGAACATCGCCGCCGAAGCACGCGCCAAGATCATCTACGAACGCCTGATCAACGTGACCGGCGATCCCGGCGTGAAAGATGCGCTGGGATTCCTGATGACGCGCGAGATCGCGCATCAGCTTTCCTTCGAGAAAGCGCTGTACGCGATCGAACCGAACTTCCCGCCCGGCAAGCTGCCCGGCAAACAGGAATTCGCGAATGTGTACGTCAACACCTCGCAAGGCGAAGGCGATGCGCGCGGGCCGTGGAACAGCGACGAGAACTTCACCTTCATCAGCAATCTCGATGATTTCGTGGCGATGGATGGCGGTGATGGTCTGGCGAAGGTGAAGCTGGATTCGGAAGACCAGGCGTGCGTGAAGGCGTTTGCGCGGCGTACGGCGTCCAAGCCGAATGGCAATCCGACGACGGGGGCGGAGTTAGGCGGGCGGTGAGGTTGTTGTGCTGGTTGATTTCGCACTTGCGCTGTTCATTACGGCGAGGGCCGAATCCATTTTGAATCTTGCGTGGAGTTTTGGTTTGTCGCGAGCTGATGCATTGCCTGCGGCGCTTTCGGTCGCGAAGCGACCGAGTCACTTTCTCTTGCGTGCCCCCCTCCATGTCAGGATAGTTGTCGCCCCGCCGTCCTTCGATGAAAGACAATGGGGGCGGTAAGGTTTGGAAGATGAAACGCTATTCGGCAGATTTCAAAGCACGGACGGTTGAACAGATGATGCCGCCCTTGAATCGATCGATAGTGGAATTGGCCAGAGAGACGGGTGTCACGACAGTGAGCCTGCGAACC